>Ga0164296_1004308_pt1 | contig 12996 bp, 13 predicted proteins | sample GEODES057metaG_FD_113533 | JGI IMG/M metagenome (GOLD analysis project Ga0164296, IMG submission 113533) | Dystrophic lake water microbial communities from Trout Bog Lake, Wisconsin, USA - GEODES057 metaG | ecosystem: Environmental > Aquatic > Freshwater > Lake | place: USA: Trout Bog Lake...
AAAAGCTCCATGCTCATACTGGCCAATTCGGCTATTTCCATAGGGTATTCCTTGAATGCCGATAATGCAAGCGGATGCGCCAAAAATGAATGTACCGCATGACCACCTTCGTGCATCATAGTGATCACATCATTCATAGTGCCGGCCGCATTCATAAAAATAAAGGGTGCACCGGTCTCGGCCAATGGGCAATTATAACCACCGGGAGCTTTTCCTATACGGCTATCCAGGTCCAGGCGCTGCATGCCCTGCATGGTTTTCAGGCAGCCGCTGAAGTAGACACCCAACCTGCCAAAAACCGTGATGGCCTTATCCAATAATTCAGCGCCATTATGAAAGGGATGCAAGGGTTGTGTGCCCACCGGCTCGGCATCAGTATCCCACGGACGCATGGTGTCGAGTCCCAATTTTTTACGGCGGCATTCTATAAGTTGCGCCTGCAATGGCAGTATATATTGTTTTACCGCTTCATGAAACGCGAAACAGTCTTCTGGGGTATAATCGAAGCGGCCTAACTCTCTGAATTTATAATCTCTGTAGTTGTCAAACCCGGCATTCAGCGCTATCTGATGTCGCAGTACCAGCAACTTATCAAACAGCTCATCCATTTGCTCCTTGTCTTGCAAACGGCGCGTGGCCACTTTGGTAAATACCGCTTCACGCAGCACCCTGTCCGGACTATGCAAAAATTTAGCAGCCTGCTGCAAAGTATACCTTTTGCCTTCCAATTCCACCGTCATGGCGCCCGATATTGCACCATATTGTTGCGCCAATATACTCATCTCGGCCTGCAGCGGCACATTGGCTTCCCGGTATAGTTTAACCGAATTTTCTACGCTGCGCAGATAAGGAAAGTATTGCTTCGGATCCAGTTCTTTTACAAAGGGGCAAGACAATAATTTCTGATTCAGTTCAAAAGCATAAGGCTTTATCTTAGGCTCTATCTCCATAAAGAAATACTGAAAAGCCGATTCATAATCTTTGTTATTGGTATCGCACGTCATGTGTATCTGCCGCCAGCAGGCATCTTCGCTCACTACAGCTTCCAGCTCGCTCAGGTCGTTCATCCATTCTTTTAGTGCATCAATACCGTCCAACTCGCGGGCTTTCAGCGTCTCAAAATAAGGCATCAAATGTTCCCAGTCGGTTACTGTGAAATCTGCGGGCAAAAAGTGGCGGGGCTGTTGAACCAAGGGCTCAAATGATCGTTGCATATACTTCAATTATGGCTGCAAATTAAGCAGGTAGCCGCAATTATCCGCGCATACCGTGCAACTACCTTGTTAAAAATCGTATTGTCAAACACAATATACACCAGCGGTATTGTGCTGCCTGATTACCACTTCCCTGATAAAAAACATATCTTAGCAGTTTATCTTTTAGAGCATTCAGATTTATGTTGTATTCAATGACCGGGTTTGGGCAGGCCGATGCCAGAATAGCGCAGCGGCAGGTGAGTGTGGAAATGAAAGCCGTGAACGGCAAGCAATTCGAGATCAATTCGAAATTGCCGCCTATTTTGCGGTCATACGAGTTGGACCTCCGCAATTTGCTGGGCGGACTATTGCTACGCGGAAACATAGATGTATCGATCGCCATCAGGCAAGAAGGCGCTAACAAGCCCATGATCATTAATACAGATCTGGCAGTGTTTTACTACAAGGGTATGAAACAGATTGCCGAGCGCATCGGCCAGCCCGAAGACAACATCCTTTCTACACTGATGCGTATGCCCGACGTTGTAGCCCCCGATCAGGACGTAGTTAGTCAGGAAGAATGGGAAAAAATAAAAGAAGTGGTGATCCAGGCCGCCAACAACCTGATGGAGCACCGCAAACATGAAGGCAAGGCGTTGTACAAAGATATTGGCCAACGTATTGCCAATATAGCTTCGTTATTAGTGCAGGTAGCTCAATATGAAGATGAGCGTATAGAAAGAGTTAAGACCCGCATTGTGCAGTGGCTGGCCGCCACTCCCGAATCGGGCATGTTAGACAATAACCGATTGGAGCAAGAGATGATCTACTACCTGGAGCGGATGGATTTTTCGGAAGAAAAAACCCGACTTAAACAGCATTTAGATTATTTTGATACCATTATCGCCACCAACGAAATAGCGGTGGGCAGAAAACTGAATTTCATTATGCAGGAAATAGGACGCGAGATCAATACATTAGGTTCTAAAGCCAACCATGCCACCATACAACAGATCGTCATCAACATGAAGGATGAACTGGAAAAGGCCAAGGAACAAATATTAAATATATTATAATTATACCGATCATTGCATTCGGTTATTTTTTCCGGCAATTGCCGTTATAAACTTATTTTTGCGTCCATGTCGCGTTATCTTGCTCTTATGATGTTGTTGTGTGGCCTTGCAGCCTGCAAAATGCCCGTGCCGCAATATCAGCGTATTGAAACCATGCCGTCGAACGCATGGAGCTATAACAATAAGCCTAAATTCACCTTTAATATCAAGGACACAACAGGTAGGTATGTCCCCTATTTTATTGTAAGGCATACACAGGGCTATCCCTATTGCAATATGTGGGTGCTGTTTTACATCAAAACACCCGGCGACACTTTGGGCAAGCGCGAGCGGATCAATATTACCATGGCCGAGAGCAGTGGGAAATGGCTGGGTAAAGGCATGGGAGAGATCTACGAAGAGCGCGTAAAAATAAATTTTGGCGACAGCGTAAAACTGAATAAAGCCGGCACCTATGAAATAGTGCTGGAACAGAATATGCGCATAGATCCTTTACCCGAGGTAATGCAAATAGGGCTTAGGGTAGAAGACCAAAGTGTGCATGGAAAGCGGTAATGGTACGTATCTTAGAAATTATGCCTTATCAAACAAAATTGGATTCAAAAACAACCATCATACCATAGTTTAAAAAATCAACTTATTAAGTTTGTTATCTCTCCAATTTAATCAGTTTAACATTGTGAACAGCATTCCCACCCACTAAAGAGACTATGTAAATTCCCGAATTGAACCCCGAAATGTTTATAGAAATGAACTGTTTACCTTTTGTCAATGCTACTTTGTTCTGATAAACTATATTACCAGTGATATCCGTTACTGTCAGGTTTCCGTTACCGGGTTCATTGTTGTCAACTACAACAAAACATGTGTTGTTTGCAGGATTGGGAAATATCATAATTGAGTTCTCTGTAGCGACCCCTGTCGGCTGTATCTCGTCAGTAGATTTAATGGTGTTAAGTGTTTGATTCGTTAATATGGGTGCGTTATCATCAAAATAAATTGACGCTCTATTTTTTATTGTTGACCGAGGGACCAAACCGTGTTTGAGCTTCACAACGTAACTGAACATAGCGCTACTTGCCACAGAATCCGCAGCGGCGGGAGCTAGATCTATGTTATTAAATGTAAATTTCACATGACCTTCAGTATCCATTGACACCCTACCTGAATACTGTAAGTATAAGGGTCTTAATGTTTGCCAATCCAAATTCGAATCCAATGTGTCTATTACAACAACATTCTGAGCCATATAATCTCCGGTGTTCTGAAAATGCACCATATAAGTGAGCACCGAATCATCAGTACTTATTAATCCTTCAGGACCCAATCCAACCGGGCTAACTTCTTTAAAGTTCGGATCGAATGCTGCACGGACTATTGTTGTAAAATAATCCACATTATTCCAAGGAGAATAATCAGTCAGCCAATTACTCATAGGGGACTGATAAGCAATACTGTCTTTAAATACAACTGCAGTACCCAATGGAATATTTGTCGGAACATTGTACGAATTTATGAATAAAGTGGATGCACCAGGGGCTAAAGTATAAGGGCCGCTCAATGTTGAATAATAATATGGCGCACCTGAAAATATTCCGGACGGAACGAAAGTGGGGGTATACAATTGCCCGTCAGGAGTATAGGATGATAAAATATTACTCTCTGTTTGGGTACCATTATTTGTTATCAGTAATGCCTGAAGATAGGTATCGCCGGGAATTGCAAAATTATCATCCCAACTGTTGATACTCATATCGTGAATGGGGTATACAGTATCGGCAAAATTTTGGCTGACTACACATCCGGATGCCGCGCTTACTGTTATCGGAACTGCATTGTTCTGGCATGACGAAAGTGGATAATAACCTAAAACGGTTTCAGACACAGTATAACTGCCGGTAGGCAATAAAAAATAATAATTACCCCCGGTATCCGAATACGTATACCCAAACGGGACGCAATTGATTTGAATATTGTCTATTCCACGTTCACTCGGTTCACGTATACAGTCTGTAATGCTATCATAAAACAAATTCCCTTTTAATACACAAAAACATGAGCTGTCAGAACTATTATAACCGACCGTTGCCCATTGCCATGTACTACACCCCATTGAGTCAGTTACGGTTTCAAAATAATGGCCCTCCGCCACGCCGGTAATGGTTACCGGACCAGACGATGTGCCGCCCATAGAATATACATAAGGTGGTGTACCTAAAGAAGCAGTTAATGTTATCGTGCCATCGTCAACATACAGACATGATGCCTCGGTAGTGTTAACTCCAAGCAATAACGGAGAAACGGTTGGAACAAAATAGCAGTTGCTCGATTTGCACCCATTAGAATCGGTAACCGTTGAGGTGTAGATACCTGAAATAACTCCATTGAGTACGTTTGTAGTTGAGGAGCCACTTGACCACGAATAACTATATGGACTTACACCTCCTGTAGCCGTGACTGTCAATGACCCGTTTGCCGCTGTGCAACTTGCCGGTGATGCTGCTAGCGACAGCGAAATCGTCTCTATGGATGGGATTACAACCTCCCCGTGTTGTAAGCAGCCTGCCGAATCCGATATGCTAAATGCAAAACTCCCCGCGGGAAGCCCCGTGACATATGACCCTGTGTCACCCGAAGCAGTGTACCACGTTACATGATAGGGTGCTATTCCTCCTGAGATTAGTAGTGTCACTGTCCCCGTCGCTGAAAGGCAGCTACTTGGAGTGACTGAATAGCTTACTGTAATAGGCGTGCTTGTTGAGACCGTTGTATTTCCGCCTCCAATACATCCATTAACGTCCATTACATTTACACCATAATTTCCGGCACTGAGACCGGTTATTGATGCGGTTGTTCCTCCATTGGTCCATACAAATCCATATGGTGGAACACCTCCAGACGGGAAAGACGTCACGACCCCATCTGAACCGGTGCAGGTAGCAGGCGTAGCCACCAAATTCGGATTAATTGTAATAGACTGCGGCACTATACCTGCAACAGAATTGGTACAACCCGCAGCATCTAAAACCGTGACCGTATAAGATCCGGTAACCAACCCGCTAATCGAATCCGATGTAGCGCCGGTATTCCAAAGGTAACTAAACGGCCGATACCCTCCGCTTACAACTGCTGCGGCAGACCCGTTCGTGCAACTTGCAGTGGTAACATTCATTGACAATGTCATATCACTAGTAGGAATAACGTCAAAAGTCCCAATTGTTTGACAGCCGATACTATCTGTCACTGTCACCTGCAATGAGCCGAACATGTAGGGCAATAATACAGTATCCCCGCTACCTAACAGAATAACGCTGGATGGAGACCAAGAATAGGAAAACGGGCGATGCCCTCCCGAAATATTTAAAAATGTGGTATCATTGTAAGGGCAGAAATCACTAATTGCATTTCCAAAATACGGTAAACCTAAATAATTGAAATAATTAAGCGGTATCACAGTTACGGTATCAAAAAGCAACATACTTAATCCTACCGAATATCCCGGATCCTGACTAACCTCTGCATTGTATGATGTGATCACTTCACACCCGGTAGCATCTATAATTTTCTCCAGATAAAGACCCAATGGTAAAACACCCGGATTGCTATAGCTGTAAACGCTATCAATACCGTGTAAATAGCTGCACCAGTAATATTGATAAGGCGGCGTCCCTCCGGATGGAACTGCCATTAACGAACCTACGGATAATGGACAAAGTACCGTGTCATTTGCAACAGACACGCTGAAACCCGGCGTATAAGTTGCGGCCGCCTCTGCAACAAACGTATATGGTGAATCCGCATACACATAGACTGATATTGCGCCGCCAAAAAAATTTCTGATCGTATCATTATACGTATATACAGTATCATTTACTACGCCATATGGCAAATACCACGTAAATACTAAAGGCGGGGTATATGATCCGCTGAATGAAGCCGTCACTAATCCAATAGTATCGCATGACGTTGATAATTTTGTAATGGTCACTGATTGTGCCCGTGCAGGAGTGCTCAATACACAAACACTGAGCAATAAACCAAATATAATTCTACCAATATTCATAAAGCAACGATGAGTCAATTACTTAAAGACAGTGAAAGATAAACAAATGTTAGATAACTTTAAAAATATTTATTAACTCCATACATATATCAATTTTGCGGCGCAAGCACATTAACTAATTAATCAAAGTGGCATTTCTGACTATTAGCCAATAATTGAAAATATGTACCACCTGCGTAAAAAAACTTTCTTGTCCTGCTATCCACATTTAAAGGCAGGTTAAAATTTAATTTCACTTTCTGCGTTTGATAAAGTTGTTGGGTTATTTCCATAACATTGTAAAACATAATTCACCAAAGCACTTACCATGAGTTTATTATCAGTATTGCTGCTGCAGGCAGACACTACGTTAAAAACCGCTGCACAGGCTGTTCCCGCACCCGCAGAAAAAATTTCCCTGTTCCACTTATTGCAGGAAGGTGGCGCACTGATGATACCCTTGTTGCTGTGTTCGGTGCTTATGGTATATGTATTTTTAGAGCGCTTTTTTGCGATCCGTAAGGCATCTAATATTTCGCCCAATTTTATGAGCCAGATCAGAGAACAGATACTGGGGGGCAATGTGGCTGCGGCACAAGCGTTGTGCAGGAATTCAGCCACTCCGGTAGCCCGTGTAATAGAGAAGGGCATCAGCCGTATGGATAAACCGAGCGAGCACATAGAAAAGGTGATGGAAAATACCGGACGATTGGAAGTTTACCAGTTAGAACGCAACATTTCTATTCTTCCTACTATAGCAGGCATAGCGCCTATGTTTGGGTTTTTGGGTACCATAGCGGGCATGATCATATTGTTCTTTAATGTGCAACACCAGGGCTTTAGCTTAGAGACCATAGCAGGCGGTATTTATACCAAAATGGTGACGAGCGCTATGGGTCTGATCATTGGTTTGCTGAGCTATGTGGGCAATGCCTACCTCAATGCGCAGATCAGCAAAAATGTGAACCGGATGGAAACCGCTGCGGTAGACTTTTTAGACATCATTCAGGATAAACACTAACGGCCATGAACATCCGCAGATCATTAAGGGAAGAACCCCATGCCCATGGCTCGGCACTGAATGATATTCTATTCATTCTGCTGCTGTTCTTTCTCATTATCAGCACGCTGGCCAACCCCAATGTAGTGAAGCTGAGCATTCCCAAAGCGCAAAGCGATACCAAGGCCAAGCAGACCGTAGTGGTGAGCATCAACGACAAACAGGAATTCTTTGTAGGCACTAATATGGTTCCGGTAGATTCACTCGGCAAATTCATTGCAGCCGCCGTAGCCAAAACACAGGATGCAGAACCTACTGTTGTGATCAATGCCGACAAACAAGCCACTGCCGACAATATAGTAGCCGTAATGCGCGCCGCACACGAGCTGAATATGCGCACCGTATTGGCGGTGGAGAATAATAGCAGGTAGGTTAACACGAATGCTGCAATTCCGATTACCAATACCGCCACATAAAAGGGCCCTTGCCTATTGGCATTGTAATAATAAGTAAAATCCCACCAATGAATTTTCAGAAAGTGGCTTCCTGGTAGCCCCGGCCTTTAGGTCGGGGAAAAAGATAAATTATTGGCTTTAGCCAAAATCATAACCTTCGAAATTGAGGTCGAATCCGCTTTATATCCCCGACCCTAACATCAAAGTACATATGCACAAGAATAACATAAAGAACATTCTTGTTCGCAGCCAGAAAATACTAGGTAAAAAAACGTCAATTCAAAAAGAGATCCAATCGGCTACACAGATATTTTTAAATACCTCGTTGCAATAATACCTCAACAAATAAAAAAGATAGAATAAGACCTACTCCCCAAAATAGCTGGTGTTCAACTCAGCGTTCTTTTTTTCGGCAGTTTCTATAGGCTCAAAACTGGAGAGGGGCTCTCCTCTTAATTTGCGTACCGCAGTTGTATGTTCAAAATGGGCTGATGGTTTGCGGTCGAGCGTTACAACAGTCCAGCCGTCTTTCAGGGTTTCCACTTCACGTGTACCCAGATTGATCATCGGCTCTATCGCGATCACCATGCCTTGCTTTAATTTTTTACCATCGCCCCGGCGGCCATAGTTGGGTACCTGGGGATCTTCGTGCAGGTTCTTACCTACACCATGCCCTACCAACTCCCTGACTACGCCATAACCGTGTTCGCCATAAGTGCAATGCTCTACGGCAAAAGAAACGTCGCCCACCCGGTTATTTTCAGATGCCTTGGCTACGCCGCGGTATAAAGATTCCTTAGTAACTTTTAGTAATTGAAGTGTCTCCGGCGCTACATTGCCAACGGCAAATGTATAGGCTGAATCTCCGTGATAACCATTTTTATATACACCACAGTCCACAGAAATGATATCGCCGTCTTTAAGCTCGTAACTGCTTGGAAATCCATGTACCACAACTTCGTTCACCGAAATGCACAATGAAAACGGAAAGCCTTTGTAGCCTTTGAAAGATGGCACCCCACCATTGTCGCGTATGAAAGCTTCGGCAAACGCATCGATCTGTAACGTCGGTATGCCCGGCCTGATCATCGCAGCCACCTCTGCCAATGTAGCGGAGACCATGAGTGCGCTTTTGCGAATGATTTCAATTTCTTCGCTGGTGCGGATATTGATCATACTTCATGAATGAGCTACCGGCACGGCAGCATACTGTCTTATGCCGATAATTTAGAAGGTTGCGGAGTAGTAGCAGCAGTAGTACGCCCGGTAACACGACCTGTCTTCATTAAACCATCGTAATGGTTCATCAACAGATAGCTTTCCACTTGTTGCAGCGTGTCTAAAATTACACCAACACCGATCAGCATAGATGTACCGCCATAGAAATAAGCAAAACCGCTGGTCACATACATCAACATAGCCATACTTGGCAATATACCGGCCAATGCCAAAAATACCGAACCGGGTAATGTGATACGGTCCATAATAGTGGCAATATAATCGGCTGTAGGCTCGCCCGGCTTAATGCCTGGTACAAAGCTGTTGTTGCGTTTCAGATTGTCAGCTATCTCAGTCGGGTTAAATATCAATGCCGTGTAGAAATAGGTAAATGCTATAACCAGTATTGCATACACAAAATTGTAGAGGAACGACCGGTTATCGGTAAGCATCCGGATAAAGTTCGTAGCCCCGTCGCTGGTAGAAAAGCTGGTGAAGATAGATGGAATGAACATCAATGCCTGAGCGAAGATGATAGGCATTACACCTGCAGAATTCACTTTTAAAGGAATAAAATCACGGGCACCGCTTACATCTTTAGCAGAATTGGTAGCGCCAATGATACGGCGTGCATAATTCAGCGGAATTTTGCGCACACCTTGCGTAAGCAATATAAGACCCACTACAACACCTACAAAAACTGTAAGCTCGATAAGGAACTTAAATAAACCACCTGCGCCTTCTGTATTCTTTTGTACAAACTCCTGATAGATAGAACTTGGGAAACGTGCAAGGATACCCACCATGATGATGAGTGACGTACCATTACCAATACCACGGTCAGTGATCTTCTCACCCATCCACATTACAAACAAAGTACCGGCTGTCAACACTACTACGGTAGTCATCCAGAACATACCTGCACTGAATTCTTGTTCCAAAGCTGCTGCATATTGCTGTGAATGCAGATACGCCACATAAGCACTGGCTTGAAACGCAGTTACTATCACTGTAAGATAACGGGTATACTGATTGATCTTTCTACGACCGCTGTCTTCACGCTGCATTTTTGCCACCTGCGGTATTACGATACCGGCAAGTTGCATAAAGATGGAAGCAGAGATATAAGGCATAACACCCAATGCAAAAATGGAGGCACGGCTGAACGCACCACCTGCAAACATGTTTAAAATGCCCAATAGACCACCGGGACCGGCAGAATCACTCAGTTTGTTAGGATTGATACCGGGGAGCGTGATGTAGCAACCTACACGATATACCAGTACAAGCATTAAAGTATAAAGGATACGCTTGCGTAACTCCTCTATACTCCAAATATTCTTCAGCTTATCTATTAATTTCTTCACAGAGAAAAACCGTTGTAATTAAAAATGTGGCGAATAAACGACAAAATGTGCAATTGACAAAATTACAACCTTTTATTTAATCAACTCTATGTTATTTCCGGCAGCTTCTATGGCTTTTTTTGCTGATTCGCTAACGGCATTAACACGAAAATTGATCTTAGATTTCATTTCTCCCTTACCCAGTACTTTTACCAGGTCAAACTGATTGATCAGTTTATTTACGTACAACTCTTCCGGAGAAAACTCTGTAAGTTCATAAGCCTGTATCATTTCGTCGATCTTACCGAGGTTGAACACTTTGTACTCAACACGGAACGGATTGATAAAACCGCGCTTAGGCATACGGCGTTGTAATGGCATCTGACCACCTTCAAAACCTCTTTTTTCCTTGTAACCCGGATCCATTTTCTGGCCCTTGTTACCCCTTGTAGAAGTTCCACCGTGTCCACTACCTTCACCACGACCGATACGTTTTGGTTTTTTAACCGAGCCTGCCTGAGGCGTTAATTTGTGTAATTGCATTGTTTTGAATTTTTGAACTTGCGCGGAATTATTAACCGCTCGCAATTTAATGTTAATGAATATTCCCTGCTTTTTGATACTGTACAGGTCAGTAGTACCTTTTATAAGAACAAAGAGGGCACCGCTGGGGTTCCCTTCCTGTTTTGTTATGTTTTATATTTATGCGTTCTCAACTTTCACCAGGTGAAATACGGCTCTCACCATACCCAGGATCTGCGGAGTTGCTTCAACCTCAACAGTTTGAAGCATTTTTTTGAAACCCAAAGCACGCAAAGTGCGTTTCTGGCGCTCTGAACGATCTATTCCGCTTTTTACTTGTGTTATTTTGATTTTCATAACCTAAACCCTAAGAGGGCCTTTACTTATTTAAAATGTTGTTATTAAAAGATATCCCGATCAAACTTAACCATTGAACACTTTCTTCAAAGCTATATTGCGATCTCTGCTCACCTGAATAGGCTCGCGAAGCATAGCCAAAGCAGTGAAGGTAGCCTTTACCACATTGTGCGGATTGGCTGAACCCAGTGATTTAGAAAGCACGTCGGTAATGCCGGCCGATTCCAACACGGCACGCATACTGCCTCCGGCTATTACACCGGTACCATGTGCGGCTGGTTTTATCAACACTTTTGCTGCGCCTTCTTTGGCAAATTGTTCGTGAGGAATGGTGCCATTCATCACCGGTACTTTGATAAGGTTTTTCTTGGCATCATCAATACCCTTGGTGATCGCTTCCTGTACTTCTTTTGCTTTACCAAGACCATGACCTACAACGCCTGCGCCATTGCCTACCACAACCAGTGCTGAAAAACTGAATGCACGGCCACCCTTAGTTGTTTTCACAACGCGGTTGATGGCTACAACTTTTTCGTGTAAATCCAGATCTCCACCTTTAACTCTGTTAAACTGTACTTTAGACATGTTATATTAAATTAGCTGAATTAGAATTTTAAACCTCCTTCACGGGCGCCGTCGGCCAATGCTTTTACGCGTCCATGATACAAATAACCACCTCTGTCAAAAACACAGGCAGTAATGCCTAAAGCAGCAGCTTTTTGAGCCAATGCCTTACCTACCAATGCAGATATCTCTACTTTAGGTGCTTTTACGGCAGCTATTTCTTTTTGGCGGGAGTTAACGGCAGCCAGTGTAAGACCGGTTGTGTCGTCAATGAGTTGTGCATAGATCTCGGCATTGCTGCGGAAAACCGACAATCTTGGCTTTTGTGCAGTACCTGAAATTTTTGCCCTGATTCTCCACCTCAGTTTCTGGCGGCGGATTACTTTTTGATCTGTTGACATATCGTTTGTTTTTTACGGGCTCACCACCGTTTTACTGGAGATGGCTACCGGATTTATTGTTTGTATTAAAAAGCACCAGATACTTTGCAGCACCCGGTACCCTGTTTTATTACTTACCTGCTGACTTACCTGCTTTACGACGTACAGTTTCATCGCTGTAACGAACACCCTTACCTTTATAAGGCTCAGGTTTGCGCAAGCTGCGGATCTTTGCTGCTACCTGACCCAACAATTGCTTGTCGATCGATTCCAGAATGATCCTTGGGTTTTGCCCTTTCTCAGCCAATGCCGAAGCTTTGATCTCCTTGGGCAGTTCAAATATGATGTTGTGCGAATAACCCAACGCCATATCAATTTGCTGACCCTGAACGGCAGCACGGAAACCCACACCCACCAATTCAAGTTCTTTCTTAAAGCCATCAGTTACACCGGTCATCATGTTGGCCACCAATGCGCGGTACAGTCCGTGCATAGCGCGGTGCCTGATCTGATCGGTAGGGCGCTCCACTGTTAAAGTGTTGCCATCTATTACGATCTTAATATCGCGGTCAATTGATTCTTTCAATTCGCCTTTAGGACCTTTTACGGAGATCTCATTGGCCGGGCTTACTTTTACGGTAACACCCGATGGTATGCTGATCGGTTTCTTGCCTATACGAGACATAATTTGTTCGTTTTTATTGGGTTATTCAGTCAGTGTTCAGTTCCGTATAGAAAACTTAATTATCAGACCGAAAAAATTGTTTACAAAAGTTACTTCTAACGAATGATCATTAGTAAATGTTACACATGATCTCTCCGCCTACATTCATGGTCCTG
>Ga0164296_1004309_pt1 | contig 12996 bp, 8 predicted proteins | sample GEODES057metaG_FD_113533 | JGI IMG/M metagenome (GOLD analysis project Ga0164296, IMG submission 113533) | Dystrophic lake water microbial communities from Trout Bog Lake, Wisconsin, USA - GEODES057 metaG | ecosystem: Environmental > Aquatic > Freshwater > Lake | place: USA: Trout Bog Lake...
GTAGCGGCACGGTAGGATGGTCGTTCTGGCGGCGTGGCCGAGCGGTTAGGCAGGGGCCTGCAAAGCCCCGTAGTCCGGTTCGACTCCGGACGCCGCCTCCAGTACACGGCACTGGCTCTCTTCGTGAGGGCCAGTGCCGTTTTGCTTATCTGACGCGGTCATCACCCCAAACGGAATTGGCTCGCCTATTAGGCTGATGGTAGATACAAAAGGAGCGTTCATGACATCGACCAAGAAGTGGCCCAACGTAGAGTCGGCGGCTGACGTCGGCACGTGGTTGCTCGACATGGACGGTGTTCTCGTTCGTGAGGAGCACCCCATTGAGGGGGCGAATCGCTTCCTTGACGTTCTAGAGCGCTCAGAAACGCCCTTCTTGGTGCTAACCAACAACTCGATGTACACCCGGCGGGACCTGTCGGCCCGCCTGGCCTACCGTGGCCTGAACGTGCCCGAGAACCGGATTTGGACCTCGGCGCTGGCCACGGCCGGTTTCTTGGCTGATCAGCGCCCCGAAGGATCGGCCTTCGTTATCGGTGAGGTGGGGCTCACCACCGCCCTGCACGAAGCCGGCTACACCTTGTCCGACAACGACCCCGACTACGTCGTTATTGGCGAAACCCGCAACTACAACTTTGAGCGCGTGACCAAGGCCGTGCGTTTGATTGAGGCTGGTGTGCGCTTCATCGCCACCAATCCCGACCCGACCGGCCCCAGTGTCGAAGGCACGTTGCCAGCCACGGGTGCCCTCACGGCGCTCATCAGCCGAGCGACGGGCAAGGAGCCGTATTTCGTCGGAAAGCCGAACCCCTTGATGGTTCGTTCGGCCATGCGCGTGCTCAACGCCCACTCCGAAAGCACGGCCATGGTTGGCGACCGCATGGACACCGACGTCATTGGTGGCCTCGAGGCCGGTCTGCATACGGTGCTGGTGCTCTCGGGTGTGAGCAGTGTGGAGGACGCCGAGCGCTTCCCCTTCCGCCCCTCACGCATCGTTGAGTCCGTCGCCACGTTGGCCGACGAACTCGAGGCCCACCACCAGCTCTAACCCTTCGGGGTGGGCCAATGTAGCATGGCTCGATAATGGTGGACGCGTGAGCATTCGATACCAGTCCGTCCCCGAACTGGTTCTCGGTTTCGACACCGAGACCACGGGGCTATCCACGTCCTCGGAGCGCGCCATCTCCTACGGCTTCTGCCTCTATCGAGAAGGCCAGCTCGAATGGACAGATCACTTCTTCGTCGTCCCCGACGTCCCGATATCGGAAGGCGCGCAGCGCGTGCACGGCATTTCCCGTGAGACCCTGCTCGCGAAATACAAGGCGGGGGAGGCTCTATCGGTTGAAATGGGGCTCATCAGAGCCGTCGACGTCCTGCGAAGACACCACCAACAAGGCGCCTACATCTGCGGGGCCAACGTCTCGCACTTCGACATCGACATGCTGCACCGCAGCTACCAATCAAAGTTTAAAAAGCACCTCAAAGACGACAACCTCGATCCCGAGGAACTTCGCATTATCGACGTCATTGCTCACGACATTGCGATGGAGTCGAGAGCCGAGAATCCGCGCCGCCGAAACCTCACCGCACTCAGCAATCACTATGGCGTGCGCGTTGGTGGCCACGATGCATTGAATGACGCCATGGCCGCTTGTGAGGTCTTCTTCGCCCAGGTGGCGGCGAATACCAATGACTGGTCGACGATCCGACCGGTAGTGGGCTCGATGTCGGATGAAGACATTGCCCAGCACCACGAATCGTCGAGTGGTTTTTAACTACCTCGCCAGGTGGTAGGCTAGAAAACCTTAGGGGCCGTTGGCGCAGTCTGGTAGCGCACTTCCTTGACATGGAAGGGGTCACAGGTTCAAGTCCTGTACGGCCCACCATTTTTCCTCAGACTCGTGGTGATGAATCTGCGCGCCGAGCGCCACCGAGGGCCGAGAAGTTCCAAAGTAATTTCGCGCGAGATTGCCAATTTCCCCTGTCCAGCCTGTATTAGCCTCGATACGAACAATTTGTACAGAAGGTGATTCAATGCGGGTTACAGGACCTTGATCGTTCGCTACGACGACACGGTCGGTATTAATTTCATTCTTTGCGGCGTTCATCGCGCTGTCATTCGTTTTTGCCATGGGCATCGGACGAGCGGGTGCCAGTCAGCGGTCGGGCAGCGTGGTCGTGGCCAACCAGGCGGACGGTCTTTATTCGCCAGCTGGCGCACCAGCGAAGACGGCTGAAATCGTCACCGTTGGTATGTACGCCGTCAACGCCTACGAGATCGACACGTCGGCGAACACGTTCCAGTTCAAGGCCTATTTCTGGATGCGCTGGAAGGGCCCAATCAATCCCGTGTCGACGATGGAGTTCGCCAATTCGGTCGAAGAGTGGGGTCTGATGGTCACGAACTTGACCGCCAATCCTCAGAAGCTGCCCGGCGGCTACGAACTGCAACAGATGCGCGTGCAGGGTCGATTCTTCGAGCCATTCAACTTGAAGAACTACCCATTGGACAGCCAGAAGCTGCAGGTCACTCTCGAAGACACTGTCTATAACAACACGCAGATTGTGTACGTTCCGGACTCGAGTAACACGACCTGGGACTCACACTTCAAGGTCCCGGGCTGGAACATCACCGGCGTCTCGGTCGATAAGTTGAACCACAACTACGTCTCGAACTTCGGTGACCCGGCGTCGAAGGACAACGTCTACTCGGCGCTGACCATCGCCATCGACATCACACGTGCCTCCAACATGTTCTGGCTGAAGCTCCTGCTTCCCCTCATCTTCGTGCTCATCACTGGCTGGTTGGCCCTGTTACTGAGCCCGAAGTACACGGAGATTCGTACGGCGATGCCGGCGACGGCCCTGTTGACCACGGTGTTCCTCCAGCAGTCGTCGCTAGACGCGATTCCAGGTGTTTCCACGCTGACGCTAATGGACCTGATTTACGTGATTGCCTATGGCACCATCGTGATCACGTTTGGTCAAATTATCTGGGACAATCACCGATTGAAGAGCGAAGAAGAAGACCTCATCGCCAAGGTGACCCGCCACGATCGCATCAGCTTTGCAATCCAGGTTCTGGGTTCGGTGGCGCTGTTCATCGTGCTTCTCATGACCCACAAGTAGATCGGTTCTCTAGTTGTTGGCGAGTTGCTCGCCGTCAGTGGGCAAGTCGAGAAAGGTCCCGTACGGAAAAGGTGGGCACCAACCGTTTGATTTGCCGACGTCAGAGTTCTGCCCCGTGCGTAAGGCGTGGGGCAGCACTCTTGTTGATAACGGAAGTTGCTACGTGGCGCGAGTGACCACGGCGATGCCGTTGTCGGTAGTGGCTAGCAGAGAGTGACCAGGTGAACAGCCTGTTCCTGCGCTCATGGGCGAAAGTGCACGCCGTCAGGGACAGGGGGAGGCCCGTGCTCACCACTGCGTTCCGGCGAGACCCGCGACGTTGTTTGTTCGGTCGGTATTTGTGGAAGTCGCTAGTGCACGCGCAATGGCGTTGTTACCGGTAACGGCATTGGCGACGAGCAGCCCTGCGCCTAAGTCCGGACGAGCTGAGACGAATTAAGTGTGGGTGTGGGGCACAACGGCCTAATGAAGGGGTGTTTAAGCCATCGCCCGAGACTGCGACCGTTAGACGCACTTCCACTTGACGGTGGGAAACGAGGACATAACAGTCCTTCCGAGGCCCGCGAAAGTTGTCATCGCACAATGCGAAAGCTAGCGAACCTGTGCAAATTCTCCCACACACCGCACCCGAGTGCCGAGGGACTTCATGACAGTTGCTTCTCAACTCGGGTTCAGATGTGATGATGAGAGCGTCGAAACTTCCCGCCTTCGCGCATAGCGAGGTGGTGGTGAGATTCGCTGGTCACGGAGAAATTAGCGATACGGTTGCCACCATGCTTGCGCGTCGCCGTCTCACCGAGAGTTTTGTTGCCTTCAACGAACGCTGGGGTGCTCCCTACGGTCACCAGCGATTTGTCGTCAAGGTGGTCCGGCGCATTGTCGACCGCCTGCCGGCGACCCTGCGGCGGCGCACGCAGCGGGCTGGGTGGTTTATGCGTTTGCTCGGCCCCTTCGCGGTGCAGCCCAATACCTGGACCCGCGCCGTGGAGTACCCGTGGGTTGTCGAACAGCTCGCGGGTATTCGACGGGGCCGCATCCTCGAGATCGGTGGCGCACTGTCGGGACTGCAGTTCGTGCTGGCCTCGATGGGCCACGAGGTGCACAACGCTGACCCCTTCGTTGATTACGGCGATGGCCACTACGACCTTGACCCGTTGGCCTTTCACGAGCGCATGAATAACGCATTCCGGACGTCGGTCACCCTCCACCGAACCACGGTGCCCCAATTGACGCTGTTGGAAAAATTCGACGCCGTGATTTGCGTCTCGACGATTGAGCACTTGACGCCGGAACAGTGCGAAGAAACGATGCGGACAGCCGTGTCGATGCTGAAACCCGGTGGGCTGGTCGTGCTGACGGTGGACCTGTTCCTCAACATCGCGCCCTTTACCTCGCGCCTTACCAACCACTGGGGATCGAACTTCTCCATAGCCTGGCTCCAGTCACTCGTTGGCGGGAGTGTCGTCAGCGGCGACGTTCGCGAACTCTACGGTTACGACGAGTTCTCGACCGAGGACGTGCTCGCTCGACTCGAGGAGTTCGAGATGGGCCGGGGCTACCCGCAGTTGGCCCAGTTGGTGGCCTTCCGCGTCGGCAATTAGGGCAGCTGCTGAATAACCAGTGGCATGACCGACGAGGCGCCGTTGGCGCGCAGTATCGAGGCCGCCACGGTCATGGTCCAGCCAGAGCGATACGAGTCGTCAACCAAAAGAAGGGGGCCAGGAGGAAGCGACCGGCCCGGCTGCAATGAGAGCGTTTGGGTGAGATGCTCAACCCGGCGTGGCGAGGTAAGAGACGGTGATGGGGCCGTTCCGGTGATTGACAGTACGTCAAGTACGGGGAGTTTTCCCGCGGCGCCAATCCGAGTGGCCAGGTCACGTACCATTCGCGGATGGTGTCGTGACGGTATGGGAACGACGGCTACGGGCCGTGCGGGCCAAGAGTTTCGCCAACGACTCAATACCTGAATGATCCCCGTCATGACGTCGTCGGGAATTTCTCGGTCGACGCCCTGAATTAGCCCGCTGGCCGTGGGCCAGCCCGGTTCATCGGCGAACGTGAGGGCCCGTCCATCGAGCGCTCCCTGGATGCGCCCGCGAGGACCATCCTCAACGCCGTTGGGCCACAGCTTGCGGGCCTCGATGATGGTGTCGACGCCGCGAAGGTGTTGGCGAGCGCTTTCTACCCTTTCCGCCTGGAGGCTATTGCCGGGCGAGGGCAGTTCGCCGGTGCAGGCTGAGCATCGCTGGCACGGTCCGCTGGCCTCGTCGTCGAGTGCCTGCTGCAGGAACTGCATCAAGCAGCCATCGCCGGCCGCATAGTGACGCATGAGATCTGCTTCTTGGCGGCGAGCCTGTACTACGGCGGCCCACTTAACGGCGTCGTAGACGTAGGGGGTGCCCGTCGCCGCCCAGCCACCGTCGACCCGCTCGACGGCGCCATCGACCGCCATGATCTTTAAAAGAGCCTCGAGCCGGCCTCGGCGAATACCCGTGGCGTCACTCAGTTTCGGCACCGATAGTGGCTCACTCGCGATTGAGAGCACTTCTTCAAGCTTGGTGACCATGTCGGGATCGGGGATAGAAGCGGTTGCGAAGTAGTCCCATAGGCGTGAGTCTGTTTCGGCTGGCAGCAGCACCGCCTCGGCGCGGTCGATGGCGCGGCCGGCGCGGCCCACCTGCTGGTAGTAAGCGACCGGGGAGTCAGGGGAGCCAACGTGAAAGCAGAATCCGAGGTCGGGTTTGTCGTACCCCATCCCGAGGGCCGACGTGGCGACGACGGCTTTGAGTTTGTTGTCGCGAAGTTCGTCTTCGATGCGCTCGCGGTCGCCGGCCTCTAACTGACCGGAGTAGGCGGCTACATTGTGTCCCTGCTCACGCAGGAAGTCGCTGAGACGCGTCGTCTCGCTCACTGTAGGGACGTAGATAATGCCCGAGCCGTTGATGTCGCGGAGAGCCGCATCCACCCAGGCGTACCGCTGCAAAGGATCGAGTCCCGGCACGACTGAAAGACGGAGTGAGGTGCGCGCCAAGCTGCCTCGCAAGACGAGGGTGTTGGAACCGAGTTGATCGGCCACGTCTTTCGTCACGCGACTGTTGGCGGTCGCCGTGGTAGCGAGCACTGGGATGCCGGGCGACTGGAGAAGCAACTTGGAGATTCGCTGGTAGTCGGGACGAAAGTCGAAGCCCCAGTCGGAAATGCAGTGCGCCTCGTCAATCACGAGGAGTCCGGCGCTGGCGAGGACAGGTGCCATGCGGTGAGCAAAGGCCGGGTTGGCCAGTCGTTCTGGAGAGACCAGCAATACGTCGACCTCGTTCGCTTCCACGAGTCGGAGAATCTGACCCCAGTCGTCGACGTTGGTGGAGTTCACGGTGGCTGCGCGCAAGCCGCCTGACTCGGCGGCACTGACTTGGTTGCGCATGAGGGCTAAGAGTGGCGAGATGACAATGGTGGGGCCGGCACCGAGACTGCGCAACGCCGACGTGGCGGCCCAGTAGACCGCCGACTTGCCCCAACCGGTCGCCTGGACCACGAGAACGCGGGACTTGGCGGCGACGAGCGCGCGCACTGCCGTGCGCTGGTCGTCACGGGCTACGGCCCGAGGTCCCGCCATACTGGCGAGCACCGTGCTCAAGTGCGTATCAGCTAGCTGTTCAAGCTCACTGGAGGGGGGAGTGGTAGTCACGGCGCTGCTCTCTTCAGCGTTGCTCGATCAGCAACGTTCGCCACCAGTATGGCGGCTCGCTGTGACGAGAGGTTAGGGGGCGACGCGCGTGCCGTGGACCTTGGAAGCAGGGAACATTCCGGGCTTCGATGTGCCCGTCATTGAGTCGCCATCAACGACGACGTCAAACTTCAGCGTCAGCTTCATCGGCGTCGTGACGTCTTGGTCCCAGGTCAAGCGATTGCCGTCGGCTTTGATGTTTAGAAAGGGGACGGTTTCGTCCTTGGAGGTGGCTTGTCCAGCTAAGACGCCGTCAGCTTCGGTGATGACGAAGCCCACTTCCATCTTGCCGATGAGGGTGTCGAGCGTCACGTCCCACGTTCCGGTAAAAGTTGACATGTTGATGAGCTCCCTCGGGAAGTGTTGAATCGCAATTGATACGCAAGCGTAACGGTGACGTGAAACAGAATGTTCTCTAGACAATTAGATTTTATGTTGATTTGTTCTTCTGGAGGGTTTTGTGCGCACGGCATTTCAACGATCGATCATTGCGTCCGTAGCGTTGGTCATAGTCACCTTGGGTTGCACCACGGTGGCGGGAGCGCTGGCCAACCAGACGGCCGCAGTGCCGGGCGTGACCGGCGTAGACGTCAACACGACAACGCACGTTATTTACGCGACTGAAGCCACGCAGAACAAGTTGGCCGTCATTTCACCAACCACCGCCCACGTGACTTCCACAGTGACGGTGGGAACGAGGCCAATTGGTGTTGCCGTCGACTCGGCGACCAACACTATTTACGTTTTAAATCAGACCTCCAACACCGTCAGTGTTGTTAATGGGGTTACCAACACGGTGAGCGCAACGATTACAGGGCTGCCGGCCTACGTCTCGGCTATCGCCGTAAATCCCACAACTGACCGTATTTTCGTCAGTGCTGGTGCGTACGTCGGCGCTTCGAACCCAGGGTCACTCACAGTGATCAATGGAGTCACCAATGCGATTGTGGCCACCTACGGAACGGCAATCAATCCGATTGCCGTGGCGGTCAACACCAATACCAACATGATTTATGTGGCAAATTCGACTCCACAGACGCTCACGGTGCTTAACGGTGCCACCGGGGCAGTGGTGGCGAACACCAGTTTGGGTACCGGCGTAACGCCCACAGGTGTGGCGGTCGACACCACGAGCGGTGTTGTGTACGTGGCAACTTCCGCTGGCGTGGTGGTGATGAACCCCTCCTCCAACACAGTCACCACGACGGTGAGCGTGGGGTCGGCGCTTGACGGCATTGCGGTAGATCATAAGCATGGTCTGGTGTTAGTGAACTCATCGACGCTGAAGAATGTCTGGTCGATACATGAGGCGACGAATACGGTGGGCGCCAATGTGATCGGATCGGCCCTGTCGGCGGGTCTCGCCGTCGATTCGACGCAAGGTGCCATCTATGACGCCAATCCCACCTACGGCAGTGTTTCGTTCTTTACTGAGTCGCAGCTCTTTACGCCCGCCGCGCCGGCGGCCCCAACACTGACGTCGCAGAACCAGGGCCTGACGGTCTCATGGGTTGCGCCGAGCGACCTTGGTCCCGCAATTACCTATTACCACGTTGTGCTGTCAACCAACCCCGCCGGACCGTTCACAGGAGCGACCTCGGTGGCGAGTACTTGCTACAAGCCCGTCGCTGCCCCCGCGCTATCGTGCACGCTGGCTGGCTTGAGCAATGGCACCAAGTACTACGTCGAAGTGGCCGCAGCGAATGCGGCCGGACTCGGTGCGTACTCGACGGCGGGCTCGGGCACCCCGGCCACGCCACCCGCTGTCGTTCCCGCCACCATGGCGGCTCCCAGTGTTAAAGCGGGCAAGGGATCGGTAACGGCAACGTGGCACGCGGCGAGTAGTCAAACGGGACCAGTGTCGCAGTACCACCTGACGACCTCAACGGGCGCCGTAATGTGTCACACCACGGCGCTCTCGTGTTGCTTTACTGCGGCCAAGGGGAAGAAGTTTCGACTCAGCGTTGCGGCCATGAACGTGGCCGGCTGGTCTAAGGCCTCACCGTTGTCGGCCGTGGTGACTGTTGTTTGATTCTCTTTACGTGCGCAATAGTGCGCAGTAGAGGCACTATCGTTGCCTGAAGGTCGCGCGACGTGAACCGCGTGAACCGTGGAGGATTCATGCGTCAACAGTTAACGCGGCTGCGAGCAGCCCTTCTTTCGTGCATTGCCCTCGTGACGCTGTCGTTGTCGGTGACGGTGGTGCCCTCGGTCGCCGCTTCCGCGGCAACTCCCGGTCCAACGACCTTGGCCGATGCCTACAACCTCGGTAATAGTGCCTCGACTTCCGACGTGGCCTGCGCCACGACAACGTGCGCCGCGGTGGGATCCTTCACCACGAGCGGCGGGACCTCGGTGCCGTTCGTCAGTATCACTACGGGGTCGTCGTGGGTCACGACCGCAGTCCCCGTCACCTCAGGCAGCGCGTCGGCCGTCCAGTGTCCGACCGACAACTTCTGCGTCGCCACTGGCACGTCACTGACAAAAGCCGTGGGCTCCGCATGGGTCGGTGTCTGGTCGGGCCAGTCCTGGCAGTTCTCACCCCTGGGGACTGATCTCGGGGCGAGCGCGATTTCGGCGGTGAGTTCGCTCTCGTGCAGCTCAGCCTCGGTATGCGCCGTGGCCGGTACGTTCGTCGATGGCTCCGGTCTCTACCAGGGCTTCGCCAGTATTTTTAACGGTGAGGGGTGGGCGAGTACGCCCGTGGCGACCTCGCTCAACATCGGCGGTGACGCTGAGGCCCTCGGTGTCTCGTGCGCCAGTGACGGCTCGTGCACTGTGGTTGGCTACGTAACCTCCGCATCCTTTTCCTACCAAGGCTTTTCGTCCCAGTTCGCCAACGGTGCCTGGACGACCGCGTTGGTCGGAACGGACGTGCCAATGATGGCGAGTTCGGTAGCGACCAGTGTGTCGTGTTGGTCGGCCAACAACTGCGAGGTCGGGGGCAGTGTTGTCGACTCCTCGGGAAATCAGCAGGCTCTCGTGGGTAATTGGAACGGATCTGCCTGGGCCGATCAACCACTGGAGAGTGCTCTCAATGTTGGCAATAACGCCACCGTGACGTCGATCTCGTGCGCCAGTGATGGTTCGTGCGCCGCTGTTGGCAACTTCCTTGATGGCAATGGGCAAGAGCAGGCCTTCGCGGCAAACTTGCAGGGAGGCAACTGGTCGATTGGTCAGATTGCCCAGAATCTGGACGCCGCCTCCGCATCGACCCAGGCCGTGTCGTGCCTCTCACGGGACCAGTGCGTGGCGAGTGGGTACTACATCGACCAGTCCGGTCTCACCCAGGCCTTTGACAGTGTGTTTGACGGCGTGATGTGGAATGACAATGCGCTCTTTTCAACGCAAAACACCGGTGGAAACGCCGTCGGCAATGCCGTTAGCTGTTCGACAACGCAGTGCCTCGTCGCCGGCACATTTGCCGACTCGGCAACCAGTTCTCGGGCCGCGGTGCAGCCGCTGGCCTTTAGCGCGCAGACGCCTCTCGTGTTCGCTGGTCCGTTCTCGAATCCCGCCCTTAGCCCCGTTACCTTGAACGGCACTGGCGGATCGGGCCAGTCACTCGAGCAGTTCTCGACGACCAGTGCGGGCTGCACTATTGCCAATGGTGCATTGACCGCCACTTCTTTGGGGCCGTGTGTGGTCACCGTTACTAATCCCGCCAACGGCCTCTACACGTCAACGACGGCGCAGCAGACCTACACCTTCAGTGCTATTGCTTCGCCTGCGCTCATCATCCACGCTGGCGCCCACCGGGTAGCTGGCTCCTCGGTGAGACTGACCGCGACGGGTGGCAATGGGGCCGCAGCTGTCAGCTACTCGACGTCAACACCATGGTGCCGAGTGCAAGGCGGCACGCTCTTTACGCAAATCCCCGGCGTGTGTGTGGTGACGGCTAACGCCGCGGCCACTGGCGTCTACCAAAGCGCCACCACGACGGCCGATGTGGTCTTCGCCGCTGTCGCCCAGGCGCCGCTTCACGTGCGGGCCACGGCAACGCGAACCACTGGTCGGGCGGTCCACGTCAGCGTCACTGGCGGGTCCGGTATTCGGCATCTCGTGTTTAGCGTTGCCGGTGCTGGATGCCATTACGCGGGGGCGGTGTTGAGTGCTACTCAGGACACCACCTGCTCGCTGCGGGTGCAGAACCTTTCAAATGGTAAGTACGCCCTCGCCACCTCGTCCACCTTGTTCGTCGTCTTTAGTCGGAAGTAGGAAATCATGCGTTCCTCGTCTCTTCTTCGCCCCTTCGCCGCATTGGCTCTCGCGGCCAGCGCATTGGCGTCGGCACCCCTCGTCGCGAGTGCGACCGTCAAGGTCTCGGGCCCGAGGGGCCTGGTGCAGGCTGCGCCCGCGCTGCCCCTCGGGGCCCGCGTGACGGGACCCTTGTCGCCTTCGTCACAGTTGCACTTTGATCTGCAGCTGCGCATGCACAACGGCGCAGCGTTCACGTCGCTCCTCAAGGCAGTCACTTCGCCGACGTCACCGCTGTATCGGCACTATCTCAGCCGAGGTGAATTCGCACGTCTATTTGGAGCGACAACTTCTCAGATCGCCGCCGTTGATGCAACGGTGGCGGCTGGCCACTTACGAGTTCTGGGTGTCTCGTCGAACCGGTTGTTTATTCGAGTGCAGGGCAGCGTGAAAGACACGGCCCGATTCTTTTCGACGGCGTTTGCCGCGGTGCGCCTTAGCTCCGGCCAACGTGGCTGGATGACGACGACGTCATCGAGAATCCCCGCCAGCATCGCGGGTGCGGTGCAGAGCGTGGTTGGTCTCGACAACCTCGTGAGTGCTCACAACGACGTTGCTCGCACCAATCACCTTGTGCATCCGAGCGTCCGCGGTTCGTACCAGACTTTCGCGCCAGTGCGGCACTTGGGTGGTCTTGGCGCGGCTGCACCATCGGCCTGCGCCAGTGCGCAAGCAGCGACCCAAGCGGGCTACGGCGGTATTACCCAAGACCAGATCGCCCAGGCCTACGGCATCGATGGTCTCTACAACCAGGGCGACTACGGCGCGGGTCAGACGGTGGCCATTTACGAACTCGAGCCCTACCTCACCAGTGACATTCAGACGTTTGAGCAGTGCTATTTCGGAGCGGACCACACGAACCAGATTTCGAACGTGACGGTTGACGGGGGAGCGGGCGTTGGCCCGGGCTCGGCCGAAGCGGCCCTCGACATTGAGAACGTGGCGGCCCTGGCCCCCCAGGCGAACATCATCGTCTACACCGGCACGAACACCACCTACGGCGCACTCGACACCTATAACCAGATCGTCGCCGATGACGCGGCCTCAACGGTGTCAACCTCGTGGGGCCTTTGCGAGAGCGCCCTGGCGAACTTTGCCCCAGGGGCGTTGGCCGCTGAGCACCTGATCTTCGAAGAGGCGGCCGCCCAGGGCCAGACAGTCTTTAGCGCGTCGGGCGACGCCGGAAATGACGATTGCGCTGGACGATCGACCACGCCTACCACGCCCACCCTCACCGTGGACGACCCCTCTTCCCAGCCCTACGTCGTCGGTGTCGGTGGCACGACGGCCTTGAGCGTCTCGGCGAACCCGACGCAGCAGGTCTGGAACGACGGCAACCAGGGAGGTGCTTCCGGTGGTGGCATCTCGAACTACTGGACGCAGCCGGCCTGGATGCCGCAGAACGCCGACACGAGTGGTGGCAGTGCGTGTGGTGCCCTCGTGGCCTGTCGTACGGTGCCCGACGTTTCGGCCTACGCCGACGAGTACACCGGCGTCACCATTGCCTACGCCGGTGGTTGGTACACCATCGGCGGCACGTCATCAGCCGCCCCGCAGTGGGCCGCGATGCTGGCCGAAATCAACGCCTCGCCGACCTGCACCGCGACGCCGTCAACCTCGCACGGCGTCGGCTTCGCTGCGCCGTTGCTCTACCAAGTCGCGTCGTCGCCCACGGCCTACGCCAGCGGCTTCACCGACGTCACCACGGGTAATAACGACATCTTTGGCGCCACGGCCGGTCTCTATCCCGCTCGTGCGGGCTACGACCTCGCCTCGGGACTGGGAACGCCCAACCTGACGCCGTACGTCGGAGCTCAGGGCCCGGGACTCGCGACCAGTATGTGCGATCTCGCCCAGGGGCAGTCGGGTGTCACCATTACCGGCGCCAC
>Ga0164296_1004312_pt1 | contig 12992 bp, 10 predicted proteins | sample GEODES057metaG_FD_113533 | JGI IMG/M metagenome (GOLD analysis project Ga0164296, IMG submission 113533) | Dystrophic lake water microbial communities from Trout Bog Lake, Wisconsin, USA - GEODES057 metaG | ecosystem: Environmental > Aquatic > Freshwater > Lake | place: USA: Trout Bog Lake...
CCCCGGTCCGGTCGAGGAGAAGCCCGTTCCATGGATCGTGATGCTCAACGCCCCAGACGGCGACACCGTGGATGGCGTGATGCTGGTGACCGTCGGACGCGCAGGCGCCTGAAAACCGCACAGCAGCGCTCCAAGTCCGACCCCGCCATTAGCGCTGGTCATCTTCGGGGTCCCGAGGCCGCTGGCCATGTCGTAGCCCGACGAGGAGGCGAAGAGTCCCCCATTGCTCCCGTTGACGTCGTTGGACCCGAGGGTCACGTCATTGAAGCCCAACGCGTCGGTCGTCGGATTGGCCGCCACGGCGTAGAGCTCCGGCGCAACGAACCCAATCCCTGAGCCCGAGGAGCACGTCGTGAGCGACGCCGCGTCTGCCACGAGGGCAGCCCAGATGGGTGCGGCTGATGACGTCCCACCGATCGTCCACCACGACCCCGCCTCGAACACCGTGATCGCCCCACCGAACTCATCGGCGTTGGCAGACACATCAGGAACCTGTCGACAGGGTCCACTCGCACTCCCGAGCGCCTGGCCTTCACAGAAGGCGCCTGCGAAATCGATGCCGTTCACGTTCGCGGTGGACTTGGCCGCAGCAATCTGCTGAGAGCTGTTGACGCCTGGCACGCTCGGAGTGCCCTGCCACGCGGTCTGGGGCCAGACCTCAGAGAGCCCACCACCCCCAGAGCCCCACTGGGATCCGTCGTTCCAAGTCGACTGCACCGGTGGGTTCGTGGCATCCAGGGTCGTCGTACCACCTACCCCCACCACGTAGGGCTGCGAGGCGGGGTCGTCGACCGAGAGATCGGCCGGCGAAGCCGCAGTGCCACCTGAGATGGCCGACGAGCCACAGTCGGACGACCCACTGTCACCCGCGGCTGCAAAAACTGTCTGACCTTGCGCGGCCGCCTGCTCGAAGATGCTGTTCTCGAAGGACAAGAGCCCGGGTTCGGCAAGCTGCGAGGTCTCCTCGCACTGACCCCAGCTGGTCGAGATCACCTTGTCATGATCGTCTTGGACGATCTGGTTGTACTCGGCAGCCACCCCAGCATTCGAGTTTGGGGCCTCATAAACATCGACGTGGGCTTGGGGAGCCAGCGCAAGGACGTTCTCGATGTCCAGTTCGGACTCCCCCGATCCTGGGCCCTGGGGCAGGCCACCGAGCACGGGAACCACCGAGACCTGCGAGGAAAGCTGTGCCGCCGCCTGAGAGCCGAAGTAGCACGATTCGAAGGTGCTGATATCGCTCATCGCGAAGGGCTCGAGCTCGAAGATGGCAACCGATTGGCCCTGGCCTCTCGCTCCCGCCGCGTAGAGCCCATCCGCTCCATAGGCATGCGCCACCTGAGCATCGGTCAGGCCGTTGTACTGCGACGCCGTCGCTGCCGCATCAGCGCATGCAGACGGTGACGGTGAGCTTGCGGCGACGGGGCGAAGGCGCCCACCCAGCGTCGGAGGCGTGCCCTGATGGACGCGCCTGAGCGCGGGCGCCTCCTGCGTCGAAGTGCTCAACCCAAAGACACCAGTGATGTCCCCCGCCAGCGTGGCGGGAACGCTCAGTGAGCGGGTCGCCGCAATCCCAGATTGACCGGTTGGCAGCGCCACCTTGCTCAGCGTGGTTCCAAACAGGCTCTGCACGCCACCAACCGAGCCTCGGAACGAAACGAGGAGGCCGTTCGAGCTGACCGATGTCGTCAACCCCTGTTGCCCGAGACTTGCGACCACTGCGTCCACGCGCGCCACCGAGGGCCCGAACTGCTGGCGGAACTGGCCAGGCGCGAGGTACTTGTGGAACAACGGTGAGCCCGGTGTCGAGACGCCAGCCGCGAAGTGCGCGAGCCCTTGAGCATCGCCGGGAGCCAGCCCCACTGACCCCTGAACGATGGTCGACGATGGCAGCGGTGCCACCACATGACCTCCTGCCCCCAACCGATCAGGGCCTTGGAGTTGGATTCGAGCTGGCGTCGGCGACGTGGGCGAGACGGCCGCCCCGACCGCCCCCCATGGCGTCAGTGCGCCAACGCTCAGCACCACCGAGGCGAACCCCACCTGACAGGTCCGTCGAAGGCCACCGCTCATCATCATGCGCATGATCGTTCCTGTCGGCCTGGGGTTTCGCTCATCGTGCCACGCTTCCTACCCGGCTGCAGCGCGCCGCAGGCACAGTTCAGCGCCTCAGAAGCGCCCGGTAGGGTCGACTCCATGCCAGCTCCAAGTGATCGACTGTTCCGTGTCGGGCTGTGCGCCGCTGCCGTGGTCGTCGTAGTTGGCATCGGCCTTCTCGTCGCCAACCTCGTCAATCGGTTCAGCCATCAGCCGACGACAGCACCCGTTGCTGCCCAGGTCGTCGCTGTGACGCCCACGGGACCATCGTCGGTCACCATCACCGCTCACCTGCGCCTGAAAGGGAGCACCTCCGCCCAGGTCAACTGCATCGTGGCCATCGCCAAGCCAGCGGTCCCCCTTGCCTTCCAAAGCGTCATCCCGGTGCACCTCACTGCTGGCGCCTCACAGACACTGGTCGTCAAACGAACGCTCATCCACCCGGATGCGGCGAGCGTGACGCCTGCGGACGTCTCACTCGCCTGCACCTGATCGACGCCGCCTCACCCGACGGCCACGTCGATCTACAGCGGCACCCATGAGCTCGAGAACCGATCTTGAAGGTCGGTCACCAGGGTTGCCCACACGCCAGTGATCTCCAGCAATCCAACGAGAACCAGCACCACCCCGCCGATCCGCATCAGGACCAAGGCGTGGCGGCGAACGAACGCCGAGAGCACCTGGACACGCTCGGCCGCGAACGCGGCAGCGACGAACGGGATGCCAAGCCCGATGCAGTAGAACACCGCGAGGAGCGAGCCTCGCGCGGCGGACGTTCCTGTGGTTGAGGCAGCCAAGCCGAGGATCGCCCCAAGGGTCGGACCGATGCAGGGCGTCCACCCGATCGAGAAGAGCACGCCGAGCAGTCCAGCTCCCACGATGGTGGCCCGAGGTAGCCAGTGCACCCGCACCTCACGGTTGAGCATGCTGGCGCCTGGGAGGAAGCCAGCAAAGAACAGTCCAAGCACGACCGTGATGGAGCCGAACACGATGCTCACCTCACGCTGATGCGTTCGGAGTGCCGCACCCAATCCACCGAAGAGCGCCCCATAGGAAACGAACACGATGGTGAAGCCAGCTACGAAGGCGAGCGCACCAAGCACCGTCCGCCCGCTCTTGAAGCGTCGATCAGAGACGGCCGCCTGGGCCCCTGCTGCACCACCGAGGAAGCTCAGATACCCAGGAACGAGTGGCAGCACGCAGGGCGAGAGGAACGAGAGCAGGCCTGCTGCGAGAGCGATCGGCAGAGCTAGCACCAATGATCCCTGCGCCACCGTGGTGGCAGCGGTGGCGATGAGCACGGGTCAGCGCACCTCGAGGCGAGTGGAAGAGTTCACGGTGGTCCAGAGCGTATCGAGCCTCGTCCGCCACCACGATTCGGCTCGACTGGTGCTACTCGTATCCCGCAGCGATCTCCTCGATCCACCACGCAGGCGCGGCCGAAAGCAGGGTCTGCAGGTCCCAGTAGTCGGTCCACCGCACGATGGTGCCTTGCTCCACCTCATGAACTGAGACGAACCCGAACGACACCTGCTCTCCGGTGTGCCACGTCCAGTGCTCCACGTGCTCAGTGACCACCGTGCCGCCCTCGGCGACCATTGTGATCAAGGTGTGGTCATAGCTTTCCAACCGCTGGATCCCGAGCTCGAGGCGCGCCACGACCTGTCGTGGGCCGACGGCAACGTCGTCGGGCGGTGTAGCGATATCGGTATAGGTCGATCGTTCGCCGAAGAACGAGCCGACCTGTCCGAAGTCACGTTCGTAAAGGGCCTTCCAGAAGGCTGTCACCACAGCCTTGGCTTCAACGCTCTCGGTCATCACATCTCCTCATTGCGCCAAGGTCGATGCGTGCGATACGCAACCGAACGACCCTGACTTTGCCAGACCTCGGTGGTCAGCGTTCCAACAGGTCATGCGCGCCCTATCGAAGTCGCTCGAGGACCTCGGCCGCAGTGACGACCTCCGCAAACCCGTTGGCAAGCGCAGCGAGAACGTCATCGCGGACCTCCGATGCCGGATAGACAGACCCGTCGAGACGCTCGAGATCGGGCCCCCCGATCGCGTCACTCACGACCATCGTCGCCACGTCTCGGCCGTGGGCGCCTCGCGCCGTCGAGTCGATGCAGAAGCTCGTCATCAAGCCGACGAGGACGATCTCTTCCGCCCCAATGGACGCCAGCACCTCGAGGAGATCCGTCCCCACAAATGCGTCGTACCGTGCCTTCGTGATCACGGGCGCGCTCGCCAGAACGCGCAATCCCTCGTGGAAGGCCACCCGATGCGTTCCCTCGACAAAGGAGTCATCGCCGCCCTCATCAAAGTCCGCCATCCGACCGACGTCAGACCCATCGGGCGCATGCGCATGACGGACGTAGATCACAGACGCTCCCTCCCCAGCGAACCCATCGATGAGCTCGTTGATCGCGTCGATCAACGTGTGCGCCTCCTCGACAAAGGCGGGTCCCTCGGGATCGAAGTACTCCTCCTGAACGTCGATGACCACCAGCGCGGTCGTCAACTTGGTGACGGGATAGATCACTGCGGCTCCTCTTCGTTGGCTCACCTGCGACTCTAGGTTCGAGAGTCCACCGACACCCCGCATGGCCGATAGGGTCACGACAGACCGTCACACCTGCACGACATGAAGGATGAGTCCGATGACCGATTCAACTGCACCACAGGACGATGCCCCCCACGAGTGGGGAGAGGCAGTCCCGGGTGGTGAGGCTCCGAAGCCCGGCGACATCATCCTCGACAACGATCTCGGCTTCGCACCGGAGCCCCTCGTCGGCACCGGCTCCTCGAGCCCGCTCGCCGAAGACGAGTCAGACTCCCCCATCCCGCCGAGCCCGCTTTGGGCTCTCAAGGCCCGACGTCACGTGCAATGGCACCTCCTGGCCTCCTCAGAGCGCCACGAGCGGTTCCGACGATCGCTGGGCGACGGTGACGATCGCTTGTACGCCATCGATGATGGTCGGCACCACGCCATGATCGGCCGACGTGTGGGGGTCAGCCCTTCTGGAGTCGAGTACTGCCTGATCGGCAGGATCACGGTCGACGACCTGGCCATCCTGACCGGCCATGATGCGGCGCTCGTCGATGCCTTCGGAATGGCGCACGAACTCGCACTATGTGGCGTCGATCAGGAAGACACGATCGAGTCATCCAACATCTTGGACATCGCTCGCTACGACTCGGTCGAGGAGATCCCGACGGACTTCCTTCCCGGCGCTCGCTTCCACTCGTTCCCGAGCGATCTCGAGATCACCGCCTACTGAGGATCAACGACACGTCGTCAGACGGGCCAGCCAACGATGGCGCTCGCAACGGCCGCCGAGAGAGCAGCAGTTGCCGCAGCCCACCAGAACGCATTTCGATTCCGCAAGTTCGCGACCACCCCGCCCAGCTGGGCAACCGTCATGTCGGCGCCGCACTGCTGGCAGTACACGCATCCGGGATTCTCTTGGGCGTAGCAGGATCCTCCGAAACGACCTTCAAAGCCTGAATCGGCCGAGCCGCCGACTCCACGCTGTGGCACGAAGAAGACCTCAGCAATCCATCTCGGCGACCAGATCCACAGTTGAAAGGGTACCTGGCTGTCGGCAGGACAACCCGTCGTGCCCCCGGGGAGGAGATGCAGGCGCCACGAGTGACACACCTCGAGACGCGCGGGCGTGCGCGCTTCCCTTGCCAAACTCGAGTCGATCGACGCGTGATTGACGACTCTTCCCGGCGATCGCCGCCCGACCTCGACGATTCCGAGCGACCACTGCCGTCTCTGTCGCTCGACAACGCAAGGGTCTGCCCCAACCCCAGGCGTGATCGCAGCTGGGTGTCTACGATGTCTTGAGACATCTGTCGCCTATGTCTCGCGACATCACATGGTGGGCGCTGCGGGACTCGAACCCACGACCTCTGCCGTGTGAAGGCAGCGCTCTAACCAGCTGAGCTAAGCGCCCATGACGAGGATCCTGATCCTCGGTGGACTCTTCAACGTTAGTCGGTCTGACCCGAGCGCTGAGTCGACGGCGCACTCCGATAGCGTGGTGGTGGTGACCGACGACTCCACAGCCCCTTCCTCCTCCTTCCATGCGGCGCGAAAGAACCTCTCCGATCGCTTCTTGAAGCCCAAGAAGACACCGACGACGTCGCCGACCGACCAACCAGAGTTCCTGCCGTTCAACAAGCGCCTCGCGGCGATGAAGGCACTCGAGACCTCCGAGGTGAGGTTCGGCTACGGAGTGGCGATTCTGTCGTTCATCTTCACGCTCGGCCTCAACGTCCCCTATCTCTTCGGGGTCTCGCAGTACACGACCACCCAGAAGCCAGTGAACGGCCATTGCGCCAAGGACTTCTTCTTGATCAAAGGGCAGTGCAGCCAGACCCTGATCTACCACCCCATCGACTACGTGCCCTTCCTGGTGACCGAGCTCATCTTGGCGCTCGCCGTGTTGGTCACGATCAGGATGAAGCGTCGAGTCCCGGCAACCTTCACCAGCTTGCTCATGGGTCTCGTCATCGCCTCGCAGCCGCCCATCAAGTCGTTCATCTTGGGCGCGCCGTTCTGGATCTACGGCGGGTGGCTTCTGCTTCGCGCTCGCCGCCTTCAGAAGTTCGGAACGACCGATGCGAAGCTCATCGCCGGGATCACCGCCGAGATCCGAGCGGCCAAGAAGGACGGCACAGCGATGCCGCCCCAGATCGCGACGCGCCAGGACCTCGTCAACGCGGACAAGAGCTCACCCCGTGGGGGCGGGAAGCCCGGCAAGCCAAGCACCGGAGGAGCGAAGGCTGTCGACACCCCGGAGCCGTCGAAGCGCTACACCCCGAAGAAGCCAGCTCCGAAGCGACCAACGCCACCTCCGGCCGAACCAAAGCCGTCTCGGTTCCGAAAGCTCATCGGCGACGATGAGCCCACGACGAACTAGGCCTGCTCTACGAGCAGCGCCGAGCGGAGCAGTTGAAGAACGTCGTTCCGACGCCGAACCAGTGATCGAGCGGTCAGCTCCTCGCCGAGAGCCCGGAGGACGTCGACCTCGGTGACCATGCCGATGACCGTCGAGTACATGGCCAAGAGCAAGAGGTTCGGATCGCTTCGCCGGAAGCGTCCCGCATCCATCTCGGACGCCAAGAAGTAGGTCGCTCGCTGGACCAAAGGGTCGAGTGCCGCGGTCATCTGGGTGGCCGCTGGTGGGCCTAGTCGAGAGACCTCCCTGAGCATGCCAAGCAGGGCAGGCTGGCGAGCGGAAAGGCGGAAGACCGCGCGAACGACCGCTTCCACATGGCCGAACCCTTCTGGGGCGCTTTCCAAAGACCGCTCGATGGCATCGCTCAACATGGCCGCGCTTCGTGCAACGACGGCCTCCATCAACACCTCCTTGGAGGCGAACCAATAGAGAATGGTCTGCTTCGAGACATCGAGCTGGGCAGCCAGCGCGTCCAGGCTCGTGGCGTCGTAGCCCGAGCTTCCAAACGAGACGAGTGCCGCATCAAGGATTCGTTCGCTCGTCGAGGTGCTCACTTACCAGATGGTAGACACCCCCAGCCCTCCATGCTAGAAACAAGGCGTGCGAGTGGCAGAGACACTCAGGGGTCAGCGGTTCTTCGTCACCGGGGGAACAGGATTCTTGGGCACGGCATTGATCGAGCGGATCTTGCGGACCATCCCCGAGTCATCCGTCGTCTTGCTCGTCCGCCCCGGCCGCCGGGCGAGTCCGCTGGACCGAGCGATGAAAGAGGTCATTCGCAACGATTGCTTCGACCGTCTCCGCTCCGAGCTCGGCGACGACTTCGCGGCCGAGATGGAACGACGTGTGTCAGCCGTCGGGGGTGACGTGAGTCGCGACCTGCTCGGTCTCGACGCGGAGGGTCTCGCCGCCATGGCGGGGTGCGACCTCGTGATTCACTCAGCAGCAGCGGTGTCCTTCGACTCTCCGCTCGACACGGCGATCGAGATCAACCTCCTGGGCCCGAGCCGTGTCGCCGATGCCATGGAGGCGGCCCGATCCCTAGCCGCAGAGAGCGACCTGCCTGGTCCGCAGCATCTCGTCGCCATCTCGACCTGCTACGTCGCCAGCACGTTCCAGGGCGAGGCGAAAGAGCACCTTCTCGGAGATCATCGCTTCGACGTTGAGGTCGATTGGCGCGACGAGGTCGCCGCCGCCCGACGCATGCGTGCGGACCTCGAGGCCGAATCACGTCGGAGTCCCATCCAGGACGAGGTGACGAAGCGAGCTCGCCATGAGCTCGGCTCCGCCGGCAGTCACGTGATCGCCATCCGGGCTGAAAAGCTGCGTGACGAGTGGGTTCGCGAACAGCTCGTCAAGGCCGGGACGACTCGATCTCAGGCCCTTGGCTGGCCGGATGCCTACCCCTATACCAAGGCGCTTGGGGAGCGAGCACTTGTCGAGGCACATGGACCCAAGAGTTCATCTCCGCTTCCGATCTCGATCGTACGTCCCTCAATCATCGAATCATCGCTCGCTGAGCCCTCCCCCGGTTGGATTCGAGGTTTCCGCATGGCGGAGCCAATCATCGTCTCGTATGCCCGAGGGCTCCTGAAGGAGTTCCCGGGGGTGCCCGAGGGCATCGTCGACGTGATCCCAGTCGACATGGTCGTCGCCGCCGTGATCGGCGTCGCCGCCCAGGGTGCTGCCGAGAACGAGGTGGCGGTGTACCAGGTTGCTTCCGGGGTTCGGAATCCATTGCGCTACGGCAAGCTCGTCGAGCTGGTCCAAGAGTGGTTCACCCAGCGGCCCCTCTATGACGATCAGGGGCAGCCCATCGCCGTGCCCGCATGGAGCTTCCCTGGCCGGGGACGGGTCCAACGGCAACTCAAGCGAGCCACCGCCGGCATCGATGCAGTGGAGAAGGTTCTCACCGCTCTCCCGCTGCGCGGAAGGCGCGCGACGCTGTCGGCGCAGCTCGAGGAGCGATCAGCCACCGCAAAGCGCGCCCTCGGCTATGTCGAGCTCTATGGCTCCTACTCCGAGACCGAGGCTCGATATCGCATCGATCGCACACTCGGGCTCTTTGCCACCCTCGACGACGACGAGCAAGCGGTCTTCGCCTTCGACCCCGGCGTCATCGATTGGGATCACTACGTCAACGACGTGCACCTGCCCTCCATCGTCAAGCACGCTCGTGTCCGGACATCGCCAGGCAAGCCAGTCATGGCGGATCGACAAGATCGGGGACGGGCTAATGCGCTGTCCCCTGATCGCCAGCTCGCCGTGTTCGACCTCGAGAACACGCTCATGGCCTCCAACGTTGTCGACACCTTCACGTGGCTGGCAAGCCGACACCTTCCCGCGGCGCAGCGCGCAGCATTCGTGGCAGACCTTCTTCGTCAAGCCCCCCAGCTCCTCGCGCTCGACCGACGAGACCGAGGTGACTTCCTGCGGACCTTCTACCTTCGCTACGAGGGTGCGCCGGTCGCGCAGCTTGAAGCAGACGCGTGGGAGCTCTTCTATGAGCAGTTGTTGCTGCGGTCCTACCCCGACGGCATCGCTCGAGTTCGAGAGCATCGCCGTCTCGGCCACCGAACCTTGCTGATCACTGGTGCGCTCGACGTGGTCATCGAGCCATTGGCTCCCCTCTTCGATGACGTGATCTGCGCCAAGCTCGGCCAGAAGGACGGCCGATACACGGGACGGATGGACGAGCTCCCTCCGATCGGCGAGGCGCGGGCAAATGTGCTTGAGGACTATGCCGATGCACACGGCCTCAAGCTGTCGGAGACCGTCGCCTACGCAGACTCGGCCTCGGATCTCGCCCTGCTCGAGGCTGTGGGGTTCCCGGTCGCCGTGAACCCGGAGGCCAGGCTGGCCTCGATCGCCCGACGACGAGGTTGGCTCATCGAAGATTGGACTCGAGCAAGGGGTGGTGCCTCTCGCCTTCTGCCGATTGGTCGGTTCGATGCTCCTCGGCCAGGACTCGGCGTGAGGAGGGGCTCATGAAGGCCCTCCGTGTCGAGCGACGCCTGACGAAGTTCGCCGCAGCGCGGGTCGCGTCGGCATTCGGCGCTGGTCGTGGTGCGGGACTCGGGCCGCTTCGGCTCACCGATGCTCCCCCTCCCAGTGGCCTTGGTTCGGGCTGGGTCGCGGTCACTCCTGTGCTCTCTGGCATCTGCGGAAGCGATCTCGCCACCGTCGATGGCCGCTCGAGCCGATACTTCGAGAACATCGTCAGCTTCCCGTTCATCCCCGGCCATGAGATCGTCGGACGCCTCACTGAGCCATCCCTCGATGCCCACGGGCATGAGCTCGTGGTGGGCGACCGTGTGGTGATCCAGCCCGTCCTTGGCTGCGCAGCCCGAGCACTCCCCCTCTGCCCGGGGTGCAACAACGGTGATGTCGGGCGATGCGAGAACATCAGCCACGGCCATCTCCTCCCGGGCCTCCAGACCGGCTTCTGCGCTGATACTGGCGGCGGTTGGTCAGAGGGACCACTGCTGGCCCACGCCTCACAGCTCTTCTGTGTCCCCGACACCCTCGATGACCACGACGCCGTCGTGATCGAACCGATGGCCTGTGCTCTCCATGCCGCATTGCGAGCCCGCTATCGACCCGAAGACACCGTGGCCATCATCGGTGCGGGCACACTCGGCCTCGGCATCGTCGCCGCCATCGACTTTCTCGGCCACCGACAGATCGCCGCACGGCCGCGGCGGCTCATCGTCGGTGCCCGCTACGCCACGCAACGGCAGCTCGCCGACACGTTCGGCGCCGACGAGGTCGTCCCCCCGGAGCACCTCGCTCGAGCCGTCCGGCTCGCCACTCGCTCAGGCGTCGTCGGCCCTCCGTCCGGCGTCGCCGGTCAGCTCTCGGGTGGCGCTCACGTGGTGATCGACTGCGTCGGGTCAGAGCAATCGCTCGAGCAGGCCCTCTCGATCATCGCTCCAGGAGGACGCATCGTGGTCGTCGGTATGCCCGGCAAGGTCTCTGTGGATCTGGCAAGTCTCTGGCAGCGAGAAGTCGAGCTCGTCGGGGCCTACGCCTACGGCACGGAGGAGGTAGATGGCGTCGGGGTTCCCACCTTTGACCTCGCCACCGAGCTGGTCGCCCACCATCGCCTCGGCTCCCTCGTTTCTGCTCGGTATCCGATTGATCGGTTTGAAGAGGCGCTTGCTCATGCAGGCGCTGCCGGTCGCCGAGGTTCCATCAAGATCGTGTTCGAGGTTGGCCCCCAAAAGGCCAATCACAAGAGGGAGGACTGAGTTGAACCCTCGTCCAGGTTTTGTGCTCGAGGTCGATCGATCGACACCACCGACCTTGCTGTGGAAGGGAGAGGGCTTCGGGCTCCAGCAGCTCCCCGTCGGCTCACGCATCGTCTACGCGCCCGAGCCATTCGACGCGCTCGAGGACCCCGAAGGTGCGATTCGAGATGCACTGGAGAACCCCACCGGCGAGCAAGATCCGCTCTCCGCCCTGCTGTTCCCCGGCATGCGGCTGACGATCTGCTTCGACGACATCTCCCTGCCCCTGCCTCCGATGGAGGCACCAGACATCCGCCAGATGGTGATCGAGGCCGTCCTCGACCAGGCGGCAGCGGCCGGGGTCGACGACGTGGTGCTCATCGCAGCCCTCGCGCTTCACCGCCGCATGACCGAGCCCGAGCTTCGCCATGCACTGGGAAGTCGCGTGTACGACGCGTTCGCCCCACATGGCCTCCTCCAGCAGCATGATGCCGAAGACCCCGCCAACCTGCTGTACCTGGGTCAAACCGACCATGGCGAAGACGTGGAGATCAACAAGCGGGCGGCTGAGAGCGACCTGCTCGTCTACGTAAACATCAATCTGGTGGCAATGGATGGTGGCCACAAGTCCGTCGCCACGGGCCTGTCGAGCTACAAGAGCCTTCGGCACCATCACAATCCGAAGACCATGCGTCACTCCAAATCCTTCATGGATGCGCCGGCCTCTGAGCTCCACACGGCGAATTGGCGGATGGGTCGCTTGATCAAGGATGCGGGCGTCAAGATCTTCCAGATCGAGACCACGCTCAACACCAACACGTTCCCCGAGTCGTTCCAGTTCCTTCAAAAGCGTGAGTGGGAGTGGAACCTTCGAGATCGCGCAACATATGCGGCCGTGTCACGGGCCGTGAATGCTGCGCCACCGAAGATGGCCCGACAGATCTTCCATGGCATCAAGGCGCCCCACGCACTCCGAAGCGTCTACGCCGGAGAAGTGGAGGCCGTCCACGCGAAGATCCTCGCCGACGTCTGGGAGCAGCAGGGTGTGGCCGTGCACGGTCAAACCGACATCGTCACCATGGGGTTGCCCTACATCAGCCCCTACAACGTCAACTCGATCATGAATCCGATCTTGGTTGCCTGCCTCGGCCTTGGTTACTTCTTCAACCTGTATCGAGGGAAGCCTGTGGTGCGTGAAGGTGGTGTTGCCATCCTGTTCCACCCGACCCGTCCGGAGTTCAACCCGGTCCACCACCCGAGCTACATCGACTTCTTCGAGCAGGTCCTCACCGAGACAACTGACCCTGTGGTGATGAGCGAGAAGTTCGAAGAGGCCTTCGCAACCGACCCCTGGTACATCCACCTCTATCGGACCGGCCACGCCTATCACGGCGTCCACCCCTTCTACATGTGGTACTGGTGTGCACACGCGATGGCTCACCTTGGTCGAGTCATCATCGTCGGAGGCGACCCCGCAACAGTTCGACGCATGGGCTTCCACCCCGCCTCAACGCTCGATGACGCGCTGGAGCTGGCAAAGGACGTCGTGGGCCCGAGCCCGACATTGACCCACCTTCACACGCCACCACTCCTCTTGGCGGACGTCACGTGACCTCGCCACTGCTCACCAAGCTCGGTGCAGCGCGGTTCCCTCTGGCCAAGCCGACCTGGCCGACCTCGGTCCCCCGCCCTGCCCCGA
>Ga0164296_1004313_pt1 | contig 12990 bp, 10 predicted proteins | sample GEODES057metaG_FD_113533 | JGI IMG/M metagenome (GOLD analysis project Ga0164296, IMG submission 113533) | Dystrophic lake water microbial communities from Trout Bog Lake, Wisconsin, USA - GEODES057 metaG | ecosystem: Environmental > Aquatic > Freshwater > Lake | place: USA: Trout Bog Lake...
GCTGGCATGCCAGACGCGGGCACTGCGGACGCTGACACCGTGGGCGCTGGCACTGTCGATTCGGTCATGATCTAAGGACGCTATCATGAAGCAGGTGCCGCCCAAGCGTATTGTTATCACCGGCGCCTCGAGCGGCCTGGGCGCTGGGTTGGCACGCGCTTACGCCGCCGAGGGCATCACCCTGGCACTAACCGGACAGGACCAGGATCGGCTGAGCGCCGTCGCAGAAGCGTGCCGCGCGCGGGGCGCGGCGGTGACCATCGGCGTGATCGACGTTACCGATACCGCGGGGATGGACGGTTTCCTGACCGGGTTCGATGCCGGCGGACCTGTCGATCTGGTGATCGCCAATGCCGGCATCGCGCGGGGTATACAGGCCAACGGCACCCTTGAACGCCATGCCGACGCGGCACGGCAAATCGCGGTCAATCTGATCGGCACCATCAACAGCATCGCGCCGCTGCTGCCGGCGATGACAGAGCGCCGAGCCGGGCATATCGCGGTTGTCGCCTCGGTCGCGGGCTATCGGGGATTGCCGGATAGCCCGGCCTATTGCGCCAGCAAGGCCGGCGTGCGGATCTATGGCGAGAGTTTGCGGGCGGCGCTGGCGGATAGGGATGTCGCCGTCAGCGTCATCGTGCCCGGCTTTTTCGAAAGCCCGATGTCGCGCCGGTTCATTGGCGCGCAACCCTTGGCCATGTCCTTGGACGACGCCGTGCGGCGGATTCACACCGGGCTGAGGCGACGGCGGCGGCGGATCGTGCTTCCACGGCGGTTGGCGATCGCCCTGCAAATCGCCGACCTGCTGCCGGCGGCGCTCGGGGATGCCATCATCCGGCGGTTCCGTTTCCACATAACCAGCGCGCCCGAGAGCCTGCCTTAAGCGCCGCCGCCGACCAGCGACAAAACCGGCGAAGGCTCTCGCCCCCTTACGCCCGCGCCGATGGTGCCCCGACGATGCGCCCGTAAAGCTCGGCGATACGGGCCGTGTAGGCGGCCATCGTAAAACGCTCGGCCTGGGCTTTGCCGCGCGCCGCGAGATGCTGCAACAGGTCCGTGTCGGCATCCAGTGTGCGTATCCCCTCGGCGATCGCGGCATTGTCGCGCGGGTCCACCAACAATGCGGCATCGCCCGCGACTTCGGGCAAGGATGTCACGTTGGAGGTCAGTACCGGCGTGCCAAGCGTCATGGCTTCAAGGACAGGAAGGCCAAATCCTTCGAACAGCGATGGGAAGAGCAAGGCACGGGCACCCCGCATCAGGATAAACAGGTGCTCGGGCGGCAGATAGGCAACGCGCCGCACCCGTTTGAATGACGAAATGACGTTGCCGTCGATCCGCCAGTTGGCGAAACGATCATCTTTAATGCGCGCCAACTCGGCGGTGTTCTGCCAGCCTGCGCCGCCCGCGATCACCAGCGGACGTGCGGAGCCGGACGCGGCATAGGCATCGATCAGCGGCGCGACATTCTTCTTCGGCTCCAGCGCGCCGACGAACAGGTAATATTCGCCAGCATCCAACTCAAACAGATTGGCGACGGTGCGGGCAATCTGCTCGTCTGTCATGGCCAAGACACGCGGCGGAATGGTCACCGCCTGATAGGTGTTGGTGATGCGATCCGCCGGCACACCGAACAGAGACATGATATCGGCACGCGAATACTCCGATACCGTGACGATATGATCCGCCTCGTGAACCAAGCGAGACAGCAAACGGTAGAAGTAGCGCTTGTTGTCGAGTGTCATGTACGGCAGGTGCAACGGCACGAGATCATGGATCGTGACGATGTTCGGACAATCCGACACACGCACCGGCAGCGGGTGGCTGGCATGGAACATCAGCGGGGCGGACGGCAGTCTGACCCGGGACAGCCGGTTGTGGACGAAAAAGCCGGCCCGCGCTTCCTCGAACACGCGGGCGGCAATGTAGGTTTGCTCCACGCCGGGGATCGCGTTGCCCGATGGCGTCAGGACCACATTGGGACGCGGCAGCAAATCCGGACGGTAGCCAAAAGGCGCGAACAGTGCGCCCCGCACACCATCGCGCACGGCTTCGTGCGCCGCCTGCAGAAGCGGCAACAGCGGTGGCCGAACGACGTCGAACAGCATCACTTCCGACAAGACGGGATTGCGCCGATCGAGTTTGCGATCCGTGCTGATCAGCAGGTCGGTGCCATAGCCGGCAGCCTGTGCGGCGGCAGCGAGGTTGCGCGCATAGGTAGCGATGCCGGTCCCCATGCGCATGACCGTGCCGCTCTGGTCGAACAGGACGTTTTGGTGCGCGGCCATCAGTCGTAATCGCGATCGAAATAGAGCAACCTGTCTTCTCCGCGCCGGATGGTCAGCAGGTTTTCCATGGTGACGGGTTCGACGTCGGCATCGAAATTGATTTCGGCGATGGTGCCATAAACGGTCTGCAGGCGGGTCAGCATCGCCGCCGGGTCCTGCCCCCTCAGGGCATTGAATTCCAACACCAGCCTGGGCGGCGCGGAGCTCAGTAGCCACTCCATCCCGGCGATGATCTGTTCTTCGCCGCCCTCGGCGTCGATCTTGATGAAATCGATCGGCCCAGCCGCCTGCGTGACGCTATCCAAGTTGGTGATCGGCACCTCGATTTCCTGGCCAGGCCGGCCGGCGGCGGTGCCGAGTGCCGCGTTTTTCGGCTCCGATTCCGGGATGAACAAGGTCGCCGCCCCGTCCGGGTGGCGGCCGAGCGCGGTGTGGCGGATTTGGGTGTAGGGGGCGTAGCCGTTCAGTTGCACCGAGCGTTGCAGCAGTGCCACGGCGTCGGGGTTCGGCTCGATCGCCAAGACCGCCCCTGAAGCGCCGACGATGTCGGCCAGCAAGGTGGTGTAATAGCCGAAATTCGCGCCGACATCGACCACACGCATCCCCGGCTGCACGGTGCGGGCCAAGAATCGCGTCAGCCACATCTCCCAGTAGCCATCCATCATGACGTGGCAGCCAAAACCCAGGTCGCTGGGGCGCAAGAAAAGCTTCTGCCGAGTCAGGACGCGCGCCAGAACCAGGTCGTGCGCGACCGGCACGACTTGGGCGCGTCGCTGGATGCTGGCCTCGAGGTCTTCTCTGTCCCAGGTGGCGAGATGGATTGGATAGAGATCGTGCACCGAGTGCTGCATGGTTTCCTGGAACATCATCGTTGCACCGCGGGATAGCGGCCTAGGCTTCGGACCGCGACAGCGCCGTTGATCCGTCTTTTGGCATGATCCGGCACGCGATCAAACCCGTCACGGCGACGCGGCAACACCCCAAGCGCAGGTAGCGTGGCGCAAGCGCAATGACCGTGTCAGGAGGGATGGAGCATGGCGGCACGATCGGCTAGGATACCGGCCTGATTTTGCCACGCGTGTGGCATCCCTTCCACGCGGGAGCATTCGGTTTGCATCGCATAGCATCGTTGGTGACCCTTTTGCTGCTGGCGACGGCGAGCTGTACGACACTACCGCGGCAAGGGCCGGTCAAGACCGACATCGTCGCCAGCAACGCCACCTTGGCCAATGTCACCATGGTCGAGACCACCGATCAGGTCGCGGCAATCCTGGCCGCCAGCCGTTCGCAGACGCTTCAAGGCGCATTCGGCGACTACCGCCCCCCGCAGGAGCAGCGAATCGGCGTCGGCGATGGCGTTCAAATCACGCTGTGGGAGGCGGCGGCGGGCGGCCTGTTCTCCAGCCCGGTCGTCGACCGCGCCAGCCCCGGCACGCGCTCGGCCGTTATCCCGGAACAGGTGGTCGGGCGCGATGGCGCGATCACCGTCCCGTTCGTCGGCCGCGTTCCCGTGGCGGGGCGGACACCGCCCGAGGTGGAGAAAGTCATCGTCGGGCATCTGGCGGACAAGGCCATCGATCCGCAAGCGCTGGTCACCGTGGTGCACAATGTCAGCAACACCGTCAGCGTCATTCGCGACGGTGCCACCACGGCCGCACGCATCCCGCTGAGCGTGCGCGGCGACCGCCTGCTGGAAGTGCTCGCCGCCACGGGCGGTGGCGGCCCGCTCGGCAATAACGATACGGCCGTGCAAATCACCCGGGACGGCCGCACCATGAGCGTGGCGCTGTCCGCCGTGATCGCCGACCCGCGGGAGAATATCTACCTTCGCCCGGGTGACGTGGTGTCCCTGCTGCGCGATCCGCAGACATTCACCGCCTCCGGCGCGATGGGGCGCAACGGGGTGATCGCATTCGACGTGCCGTCCATCACGCTGGATCAGGCCATTGCCAAAGCCGGCGGCATGCTGGATGAGCGCGCCGACCCGACTGCGGTGTATGTCGTCCGCTTCGAAGACCCCGAGATCGCGCGCCACATCACACCCACCTCAGCGAACCCGGGCAGTGGCGCCGGCACGCCAACCGGTGACGGCGTTGCATCGATTTATCACATCAATATGCGCGATCCGGCTGCCCTGTTCCTGGCCCACCGCTTCCCCATTCGGAACCGCGACATCCTCTATGTCGCCAACGCCGATTACAGCGATGTCCAGAAGGTGCTGAATATGGTCAACCTGCTGCTGGCGCCGACGGTGAACGCAGCCGCGGTGAAGGCGGCGCTGCCATAGGGGCAGCATGATGATCCTGGCCGGCGCCCCTGGTCCCTTGGTGGATCGGATCTGCGACCTCGTCGTGGCCTGCAACGCCGGGTTGGCGGATGCAGGCGGCGACGGTGTGCCGGCGACCGCCCCGACGTCAGCCGCCCTGCAGGTGGTGATCCGGCCCGACATGGCCGGCCAAGCGCCGCCAGCCAATATGGTGATCGCCGCCGATGAGCCGGCAGCCAGCTTTGCGCGCCTGCGGCACATCGGCTTGACCGCTGTGCAGGCACTGCGCGAACTGACCGCGTGCGACGCCGTCCTGGGCGCACTGGCCCGCGCCGGCGCGCCGGTGGTGACGGTCGACAGCCTGATGCAGCCAGACAGTATCCTGGCGCATTTCGGCCTCCGTCCCATCGCGCCTCTGCCGGCGATTGCCGCCATGCCGCCACCGGCTAGCCTGCCGGAACAGGAGCACGCCATGCTGACGGCGGTGCTGCCCCAGGGGTTCGGTTTCATCCGCGGCGGCAAACGCCACGCTATGCGGTGGCCCCTGGCCTGTTTCTTCAATGGTGACATACCGGAGGAGCCGGCACCGGACGGCGTGCAACTGGCCGGGCCGGCCCGTGTGCTGATTTTCGGCCCCTATTTTCATTTGCCGCCCGGCATCTGGACGTTGCGCGCGCGGCTGCGCTTCTCGGCGGCGTGCGCCGGCACCTGGTTCGCCCTGGAACTGCATGGCAAGCAGCGCCTGGGCCGCTGTCGCTTCCAAGCCCCAACCACAGGGTTAGACGCCGCCGGGTTATACGCCGCAGATTTTGCCGCTTCGGTCAGCGATCCCGCCGAACCGGTCGAGGCGCGCCTGGTGCTAGAGCGCGGGGCGATCGAGGGCGAAATCGCACTGCTGGATATCTGCCTGACGCCGGCAGCCGATCTATAGCGTCACGTAGGTGGCACACCCACGGGCCACATCGTCGAAAATGCGGCCACGCCCGTCTTTCAGAACCAGAACCCGCTGGCAATAATGCTGCACCACATCCATGGCGTGGATTGCCAGGATCATGGCGCAATGACGGCGCGTTTCGAACAGCGCGCGCAAACATTTCTCCTGAAATCGCCGATCCCCGACCGCTAGAACCTCATCGATCAGCAGACATTCGAAGTCGATCGCAAGCGAAAGCGCAAACGCCAAGCGCATCCGCATGCCATCCGAATAAAACCGCACGGGTTCCCAGATATGGCTGCCAAGTTCGCTGAAATCCATCACGAAATCATACGTCTGGTCGAATGGCACGGCGTAGATCCGAGACAGGAAACGCAGGTTGTCATACCCGGTCATCTCGCCCTCGAACCCGCCGGCAAGCGCTAGCGGCCAAGACATGGTCAGGCCACGATGGACGTAGCCGCCGGTTGGCCGTTGCATGCCGGAAAGAATTTTGATGAGGGTCGATTTGCCGGCGCCATTCTGCCCGATGACCCCCAGACGCTCGCCCGCGCCGACCCGAAAACTGATGCCGTCGAGCACGCGGCGGGAGCCTCGTTCCGTTTGAAAATCCTGCACCAACGCATGCGCGACGATGGCGCGATCATGCGCCGCCGGGTCTGGCTGGCTTGGGCTTGCCCACCACCTCATCGCCGCGGCTTCTCCGCCCGCCACAGCATGAAGAGAATAAGCGACGCCACGAACACGCCACCGGTCCACAGGACCGGCCGCGGATAGACAGGTTTATCGCTTTGCCTGGGCGTGACGATCCGCATCACGAACGCCTGCTGGCGCTCGGCGTCCAGTTTCACCCCTTCCAGGACGGTCAGCGCGGAGACGAAGCTTTTGGCGGCGAAGTCACGCTGCAGCAGCAAGCGTTCATACTCGGCAACGCGCGGCGCAAGTGACCCGTCGCTGCCGGCAAGGCGTTTGCGCTCGGCTTCGACCTGCGCCCGCAGCGCATCCAACCGCGCTTTCAGCGGTTCGATCTGCGGGCTTTTCGCTTGGCTGTGCACCAGCATATCCAGTTGCGCCGCCGCTTCCACGGACTGCAAGGTCAGTGCCGTGATGGCGGCGATGACGGTTTGCGACAACGCGGTGGGGTCGATCACGGCCCATTTGTTGCGATACGCGGTCAGCCGATCCTCGGCCAGGATCGCCTCGTTACGGGCCCGGGCAACCTCGGCCGTCGCCACGCGCAGGGCATCGCCCCGTGCCCGCAGGTTCAGCTTGTTGATCAGCTCTTCACTGCCATCAAGCAGCACCATCGCCAGACGCTCGGCCTGGTGCGGCGAAAACCCTTCGACCGTCAGCGTCGTGATACCGGTGGAACTGTCGTAATCGACCGTCACCAAGGAGCGGAAGTAGAGGTAGAGATCCTCATCACCCTGCCCCCTGAGAAGGCTGGGGAAGGCCCAAAACGGATCAGCGGCGGCCGGTTTCAACGATGATCGGAATGCCGCCTTGTCGATGGCCAGATGCAGGGCGTCGCGCGATTGCAGGAAATCGCGCACGGCAAAGGAGTCATCCTCGCCAAAGCCTTTCGGCGTCTCATCGATCGCCAGCCCGCTGCCCGGAACCCGCCCGGGCTGGGCCGTGCGGCTGATGCTGAACCGTGCCTCGGACATGTAGCGCGGTGCGGCAAAGGCGTAGAAATAGAGGCCGCTGAGAGCCGTGGGCAACATGACGAGAAGCAGAAAAGCCGGCCAGTGCCGGCGCGCCACGGGCGGGCGGGCTGGTATTGGCGGTTCCGTCCGCTGGAGCGGAACCAGTTCCACGACATCATCCATCACCGGCCTTGTCGGATCGTCCAGCATCCAGCCCCATTATCCAACGAACATGATCACCCGCCAAACATCATCAACCGACGAGCCTGAGCCCCCAAAGAGCATGAGCAACGAGAGAGCATGAGCAACCGGAGAGCAGCTTTGATGACGGATTATGACGACCGAATAGCTTGATAGCATAAGCCGAGGCCGATACTAAAGGCATGTCTGACGTTTAGGCATATCACCCGAGCTTGACGTGACGGAGGCAGCCTATCTCCCAGCCCAGCCTGCAATCGTTTCCGGTCCGAAGCACCGGCCCCGACGCCGGCGCGACGCCGCGCCGTCGCGGTCGTGTGCGTCTGTGGATCTGGATACTGGTGCTGATGAGCCCGACCTGGGCGGTGACGCTTTTCTACGGCTCCCTCGCGAGCGATCTGTTCGTCTCGGAATCCCGGTTCGTCATTCGCACCGCCAGCAAACCGGCCAGCGCGATGGGCGGGCTTGGTGCGCTGATGCAGTTGTTCGGGATGTCACGGTCGCAAGACGATTCCTTTGCCGTACGCGATTACCTGACATCGCGCGACGCCATCACGGAGCTAGGCAAGCGCCTGGACCTTCGTGCCATTTTCAACCGTGATTCTGCCGACCCGCTGACCCGCTATCCGTCTATTTTCTACGGCCCCACGCGGGAAGATTTTTACCGCTATTTTCAGCATCGCTTGTCGGTTTATGTCGATCACACGTCGGGGCTGACGGTACTGACGACGAACGCATTCGACGGTGAAAGCGCAGAGCAGATCAACCGCGCACTGCTGCAACTGGGCGAAGATCTGGTGAACCGGCTGAATGAACGGGTGCTGGGCGATGCGGCCCGTGTGGCGGACGATGAGGTTGCTCGCGCCGAGGCACGGTTGATCCAGAGCGAACTGGCCGTCACCGATTTCCGCAACCGGGAACTGATGCTGGATCCGTCTAAAAGCGCCGCCATGCTGATCGAGTTGATCGGCCGCCTAGGCGCCGAGCTTGGCGTGCTGAGGGCGGAGATCGCCGAGACCGAGGGCAACGCCCGTCATAGCCCGCAACTGCAATCCATGCGCGACCGCGCCATTGCGTTGGAACATCAGATCCAGATCGAACGCGGCCGAGCGGCGAGCAGTTCGGATGGACTGGCGGACAAAATCGCGGCGTATGAGACATTGATGCTGGAGCAGCAATTCGCCACACGCGCCCTGGACCAAGCCCGCTCGGCTTTGGAAGCTGCTCGGACGGAAGCGCGGCGGCAGCAATTATTTCTCGAGCGGGTGGTAGATCCCGTTGTCGCCGATAAGCCGATGGCACCGCGCCGCATCGCCACGATCCTGATGACACTGGGCTTCAATGTGATCGGCGTTGGCATCCTGTGGCTGCTGGCGTCTGGATTGCGCGAGCATGCAAGCGGGCGGATATCATGACCCTCCGTAGCAATCCCGAGCAATTGCGCCTGATGGATCGGTTGGATGTGATTGCGGCGCTGATCGTGCGCGACCTGATGGCGCGGTTTGGCCGCCGCGGCCTGGGTTTCGTCTGGACGATCCTGGAGCCGATGATCCTGACGGCCGGCGTGACGATCGTCTGGAGCTTGATCCGGCCGGCGATTTACCACGGCATCCCGATCGTCGCCTTCGTTCTGACGCTATACATGCCGTTGACATTGTGGCGTCACCTGACCAACCCGCTGGTCCGCTTGATGCACCAGCACGAAGGCCTACTGTATCACCGTATCATCCAGCAAGACGACATCCTGGCCGCTCGGCTTTTGTTGGAATTCCTGTCCACCAGCACAGCGTTGGTGATCGTTTTGTTCGTGACGTCATCATTCGGTTTGATCAACGACATCGCGGACCCGAGCCTGTTACTGGCGGCTTGGTTGTATACGGCCTGGCTGTTCAGTGGTGTTGGGATGCTGCTGGCCGCCTGGACCGAGACATGGGACCCGGCCGAAAAATTCATCCAGCCGTTGCAATACCTGTCGCTGCCGCTATCAGGCGCGTTCTTCATGGTATCTTGGTTGCCGGGCTATGCCCAACATTTAGCACTGGCGAACCCGACCGTGCATTGTTTCGAGATGTTTCGTGCCGGGTTCTTCGGCGCCGCATACGATATGCACTATAGCGTCGCCTATCTAACGGCGTGGTGCATGGGGCTATCCGTCGCCGGCGTCGTGGCGGTGCACCGGGTGCGGGACCGAGCCGGCAACCGCCACTAACCCGCTTTCACCGGCGCGCTACCCTTCTGCGGCCGGCAGGGCATGGGCCAGCATGACGCGCAGGCTGTGCGCCACATACTCTGGCTTGTAATCGGTAAATATGGCCGGCTGACCAGGCTCATCACGGATGTCGTATGTTCCGCCCGGCGCCAAGAAGAGCCGGCTGGGCGACAGTTTCGGATACAGGTGCTGGGTCATGACGTGAATGTTGGCATAAACGTATTGATGCACAGCATCATCGCGGAAGGTGTGAAGCCCCAAATTGGGAATGCCCAGCGCGGCCGAAATCGGCCACATCAGGGAATTGACGCTGACGATGGACAGGCGCGGGTGTGCGGCGCGCAGGGCGCGAATGATCTCGATCGAATCTGGCACCGAGATTGTGGCGATGTCGATCTCGGTGAGATGCTCATTGATCACGCCGGTAGGGCTGAAACTGACGACCTGAAAGCCTTGTTCGATCAGGTGTTGCGTCAGCGCCGCAATGTGAGGGTAGATGTAGCCTGACGAGCGTGCTTCGAAATGGGAGCAGACGATATCCCGGGTCGGGTCTTGACGATGCTGATCCAAGATCGCTGCCAGCAGGGCCTGGGCGGCGTCAGACATCGTGGCTTTGTAGGCGATGGGTGGTGGCACGGGCAGTTCCACCGGCAACCCGAAGGTTTCCAACACCGACGTGACCCGGTGAACGACGCCGTGGTCGGTATCATAGATGACCGGCAGAACCGCAAAATCGTCTGGGATTTGGCGGAGCGCGTCGGAGATATCGTAGTCTGTCCAGACGCCACGGGGACGGCCGCGGTAGGTGCCGGTGCGATGGACGAGCGGGTTCACTGCCAATAGTTGCGCCAAAAGTGGTGAGTTGACTTGGTCAGCGCTGCTGGAGGCATAGGCCCAGATCGGCAGATCGGGGTGGGCCTGGTGCAGGGCGGCAATCAGTGGCGTGGCCATGAGATAGTCGCCAACACCCATGAAGAATACGAGGGCGAGGCCGTTGACGGTGCGGGTTTGGCGGAGCCTCGTGACGTTGTAGTATGGGATAGCGCCATAGGGCCCACGCTTCACCTGCGCCATATCTGCGTCTGTTGTGTCGGACAGGCCAGTAAAAATCTGCCGAAGCCCCCGTGAGGCAGCGAAGTGCGCAATGAACTCCTCGGAACATAGCAGCCGCTCAATCCAGTATTGAACGGAGTACACGCCATCGTGGTCCTTCTTGAACGTATCGTTCCCGATCGGTCGTCCCAACATGGTTTGAAACAGTTGCTCGACTGCCGCAGCATCCGCTCTAGCCTCTAGCGCCGTCATGGTCCGCAATTCCCCAGTCCACACAGACATCACCTTGTAGCGTTATCTCAGCAGAATCACGCCTGTTTCTAGCAAAACCTTCGCCTGCACCTATGCAAGATCAATTTTGCATATCGTGCGTCACCGTGACGAACACCCTAAGTCGACACAATTTTAATGCGCGTTTCTCGGCCAATCAACCAAGCGTAAAATATGGGATCGTCGCGAATTCTAATCTAAAGCGCCGAATGGGACGGGTGCAAAAACGCATTTTAGCCAAATTTCGTAGCGCCCTTCGTGAGGGAGAGGTGCCCCAACTCGGCGCCCAGCAGACCCAAAAATAGGGACCAGAATCATACGGCAGGCGTACTGCTCAGACCGATCGAGCAGGTGGTGCCCGCTCCGCGAGTAGAAATGCTGAATCCTGCGACCATTTCATGGGTATGCGAGACGACATGTGGCGTAACAGCGCTGTATCGAACCTGACGTAGCACGGTCTCGTGTCGGCCAAGAAAATGACCGTTTTCGAGCATAACGATCGTCACGAGGGAACGACATCCTTCTTCCGCGCCAGCCGCCGGAGCGTTGAAACATCATTACCCATAAATACCAATTCGGAAATCGCCTCGATGGATGTGCGGTTCAACATTGCGGCTGTGAGGTAAGCATTCTCTGCAAGCTGTATCTTTGATTGAATTTTCATGAGATGTCCCAATTGGACCCACGGTTCAGCATCCGAAGGTGCTAACCGGATGGCTCGACGATACGCATTTTCTGCTTGCTCATAGAATCCAGCTTCTTTGCTAACATTACCATATTGCACTAAAATATCGAGACGAGACGGATACCTCCGGGTCAATTTTTCAAACAGCTTCGCAGCAAGCGGCCAATCGCATCTGTCCCTTGCCTCGCAAGCTTGATCAATATTCACCGACTTTGTTACACAGGATACTAACGTATCAAAGGCCAAAAGAATTTTCCGAGAAAAACTTTCAAAAACTGGTTCAGCTCCTGGTTTTCCGCCGAAAGCGGGTGCTACGGAAAGACAGTCTTCACGAGTTCCAGGCACGAGGTCATTGAGACTAGGAAGCTTGGTCACGAGAATGCCTTCGAAGCTACAATGAACTTTTACGGCACCAGAAATCCAAACTCGGAACTCTGCCGCTTCAAGGCCTTCCGGGGTGTAGAACTCAACCTCAGCCCGATCGGGATCCGTTCCCCGAAAGAAACCCGAACGCCGAGCGATGACACCGGCTGCATTGTTGGCTATTTCTAGAACGATTGGACAGTCCTGACCCGTGTCGAACACTGAAATTAGAAACGTCGCCCGATAGCGACCAGGCGGAATATCAATATACGGACCGAAGATGATATGTTGGTGGGTGATTTCCACGGGCCCAATGAGGCACCGGGCATCGTCCACGTAACCATGGCGATAGCTAAAATTATCGATACCAATCTTGGTGGTATTAGCGTCGCCAGACCAGCTTTCGAACGTGATCGACTTCGTTGAAGTCTCCTCTGCCAATAATTCGAATACATCGAGATCGTACAAGGAAACAAAATTTCCATTAAAATCGGTCGGACCGAAGTGCCAACCCAACGCCTCAACCCAAGGCAGAATCGCTTGACGGCGTGCTTCTACGATAGCGCGGAGTTTGGCACGTTCATCATTCGTTTCAGATGAACCCTCCTGGCATATCACTGGCTGTTCTGGTTCGGGCACATCAACTAATTGCCCGAGTGCATTTCCTATTTGCCTTCGGATTGCCGAAATATCGTAGCTTTTTTGATAAATTTTCTGAATTTCAATAATGCGGTCACGATAAACTGGATCGATCGATAACTCTAATGCAGCAAGAAAGAAGCTAGGATCGAAAGATCGGCTGCAAAGCGGATGGTCGGCCAGAAGCTCTGCGAGAGCGGAATTTGCCCACGCTACGAGCGGTAATCCTCTACGCATAGCTTCGAATGCAGGCATTCCGAAGCCTTCGTGTTCCGACAGACACATAAATACGTCGGTACGACCGTAGAGGTCCAAAAGTTGGGCACCTCCAACAACCCCCATGTTGACGCTGTGATGATCCGGTTTCTCCTGTTTGCGCTTCCGACGCATCGGACTTGACGACGATCTTGGGGTCTTGGCTGCGGTTTGGTTGGCGTTA
>Ga0164296_1004314_pt1 | contig 12989 bp, 9 predicted proteins | sample GEODES057metaG_FD_113533 | JGI IMG/M metagenome (GOLD analysis project Ga0164296, IMG submission 113533) | Dystrophic lake water microbial communities from Trout Bog Lake, Wisconsin, USA - GEODES057 metaG | ecosystem: Environmental > Aquatic > Freshwater > Lake | place: USA: Trout Bog Lake...
AACCGGTGCGGGCGATACGTTTTGCGGATCGTTTTTGGCGCGCCTGCTGGCCGGTGATACGCCGCTCGACGCGGTTCGCTACGCCAGTGTGGCGGCGGCGCTGAAATGCACCGGCTATGGCGCGGTCGGGCCGATTCCGCGTGCGGCGGTGGTGCAGGCGGAACTTGCCCGCATGGGTTAGGCACGGACACTTGGCGCGCCGATGCGCGCTATCTGCTATCTGCTATCCGCTACTCCGCTATCCGCTACTCCGCTATCCGCTACTCCGCTATCCGCTACTCCGCTATCCGCTATTCGGCGACCGCCGGCTCCATCGGATCTGGTTTTGCCAAATTGGGGAACCAGCGCTCGAATGCCAGGTAGATTGCCGGGGTGGTGTAAAGCGTCAGGAACTGTGACAGCAGCAAACCGCCGATGATCGTCACGCCCAGCGGATAGCGCAATTCCGAGCCAGCGCCACGCTCCAGCACCAGCGGCAAAGCGCCGAGGAGCGCGGCCATGGTGGTCATCATGATCGGGCGGAAGCGCAGCAAGCATGCTTCCCGGATCGCGGCCTCGGGGGGCAGATGGCGGGTGCGTTCCGCCTCGACGGCGAAATCCACCATCATGATGGCGTTTTTCTTCACGATCCCCATCAGCAGGACGATGCCCACCAGCGCGACCAGCGACAGATCGATCCCGCAGACCATCAGCGCCAGCAGTGCGCCGATTCCGGCTGATGGCAGTGTGGACAGGATGGTGATCGGATGGATCCAGCTTTCATACAGCACGCCGAGGACGATGTAGATCACCACCACGGCCGCCAGGATCAGCCAGGGTTCCGAGGCGAGTGAGGACTGGAACTCCGCCGCGTCGCCCGAATAGTTGCCGGTGATCGTTTCCGGCATGTCGATCGCTTTTTCCGCTGCCGCGACGGCGGCAACGGCATCGGACAGCGAATAGCCGGGGGCGAGATCGAAGCTGAGCGTTACGGCGGGGAATTGTTCCTGATGCGCGATCACCAGCGGGGCCGTGATATGTTCGACCGTGGCCACCAGGGCCAGGGGCACCTGCGCGCCATTGGCGCCGGGCACGCGCAGCAGTTTCAGACTGTCCGGATCTTTCTGCCATGCCGGATCGGCTTCCAGGATCACCCGATACTGGTTCGCCTGGCCGAAAATCGTGGAAATCTGCCGCTGGCCGAAGGCGTCATACAGCGTGTCCTGGATGGCCTGCATGGTCACGCCCAGGCGCATTGCCTGGTCGCGGTTCACGTTGATGAAACTGCGATAGCCCTCGTTCGCCTGGTCGGTTGCGACGTCGCGTAGCGCCGGCAATTCGGCCATCTTGTCGCGCAACTTTGGCGCCCAGGTGGCCAGTTCCGCGGCATCGGTATCCATCAGCGTATACTGATAGGGTGCGCGGCTGATGCGCGAGCCGATCTGGATGTCCTGCACCGGCTGGAAGAACGCCGTCATGCCGGGAATACCGGCGATGGCAGCGCGCAGGCGGGCGATGACGACATCCATCGGGTCTCGGTCACGGATCGGCTTCAGGGCGATGGTCAGCCGCCCGGTATTGGGCGTGGTGTTGATCGTGCCGGCACCGACGAACGACACCACGCCGGTTACGGCCGGATCTTTGCGCACGATCTCTGCCATCTGCGTCTGTAGGTCGATCACCTTGGGGATGGAGGCGCTTTGCGCGGCCTCGGTCACCATCAGGATCATGCCGGTGTCTTGGCGTGGCAGGAAGCCTTTCGGCACCGCCATGTACAGCCAGACCGTGCCGGCAAAGGTGGCCGCGCCGACCAGCAGAACGAAGGTCTGGTGGCGGAAACTCCAATCCAGGGAGCGGCGATAGCCAGCCAGCAAGCCGTCGAACAGCGCTTCGGTGAAGCGGCCGATGCGCCCGACCTTCTCGTCGGCGGCCGAACGCAGCAGGCGCCCGCACATCATGGGGGTGAGCGTCAGGGAAATAACGGCCGATACGATGACCGCCACCGACAGCGTTACGGAAAACTCCTTGAACAGGCGGCCGACGACGCCGGTCATGAACAGGAGCGGAATGAACACCGCGATCAGCGACACGGTTAACGAGACGATGGTGAAGCCGATCTGCGCCGCGCCGCGGAACGCAGCTTGCAACGGGCTTAATCCTTCTTCGATGTAGCGCACGATGTTTTCGATCATCACGATCGCGTCGTCGACGACGAAGCCGGTGGCGATGGTCAGCGCCATCAGCGACAAATTATCCAGCGCATAGCCCAGCAGATGCATGATGCCGAAGGTGCCGATCAAGGACAGTGGCAGCGCGATGGCGGGGATGAACGTGGCCCGCACATTGTGCAGGAAGGCGAAGATGACCAGCACCACCAGCACCACGGACATGATCAGCGTATATTGCACGTCGGTGACCGAGGCGCGGATCGTGTCCGTCCGGTCGCTGACGATACGCATGCTCACGCCGGAGGGGATCGCTCGTCGCAGTGCCGGCATCGCGGCTTTGATCGCCTCTACGGTCTGCACGATATTGGCGCCTGGCTGGCGCTGGATATCCAGCACCACCGCCGGTTGGCCGTCGAATAGCGCGCCGACGCGGCTATTTTCCACACCGCTGACCACGGTCCCCAGGGCGGAGAGCCGCACCGGTGCGCTGTTGCGCCAGGCGATGACCAAATCGCGATAGGCGGCGGCGTCCACCAGCTGGTCATTCGCGCCCAGCGCATAGGCGATGCGGGGTCCGTCGAAGCCGCCCTTGGCGCCATTGACGTTGGCGGCGGCGACTGCGGCACGCACGTCCTCCATCGACAAGCCGTAGGCTGCCAGGCGCGCGGGGTCGATACGCACGCGCACGGCCGGGCGCATGCCGCCTTGGACGGTAACGCGGCCGACGCCTTCGATTTCTGCCAGTTTCGGCTGCAGCATGGTGTCCGCGACGTCACTGAGCGTTTCGATCGGCAGCCGGTCAGAGGTCAGTGCCAAGGTCATGATCGGTGCGTCCGCCGGGTTCACCTTCGAATAGGTCGGCGGGTAAGGCAGGTTGGGCGGCAAGGTTGCCGAGGCCGCGTCGATCCCCGACTGCACATCTTGGGCTGCCGCGTCGATCGAGCGGTTCAGCGCGAATTGCAAGGTGATCTGGCTGGTGCCTTCGGAACTCAGCGAGGTCATCAGCAGCAGGCCAGGGATCTGGCCGAATTGCCGCTCGAGCGAGGCGGTGATCAGGGTGGCGGTGGTTTCCGGGCTGGCGCCGGGCAATTGCGTGGTGACCTGGATGGTCGGGAAATCGACCTCTGGCAGGGCCGAGACGGGCAGGCTGCGATAGCCCAGCGCGCCAGACAGCAGGATCGCCAGGGCCAGCAGCCAGGTCGCGATCGGGCGGGCGATGAACGGGGCGGAGATGTTCATGCGGTCAACGCCGCTGCCGCGACCCCGGCGCCGCCGTTGGGTCCGGCTGCGCCGCCCCCTCGGCCGACGGGCGCACCACGTTCACCTTCGATCCGTCCGACAGGCGGGAGGCGCCGTCTGTCACGACCACGTCACCCGCCTTCAGGCCCGACGTGACGATCGCACTCGCTTGGTCTTCATAGCCCGTGGTGACGGCGACGCGCCGGACTGTGTCATCGGTCACCAGGAAGACGTAGGGTCCTTGCGGACCGCGTTGAATGGCGACGGGCGGCACAACGACCGCGCCTTTCGCGGTCTCGACCCGCAGCCGCACGCCGACGAAGCCGCCAGGCCATAGGGCGCGCTGCTGGTTGGCAAAGATCGCTTTCAGCTTGATCGTGCCGGTTGTCTGATCGACCTGATTGTCCAGCACGGTTAGTTTGCCGGTGTCCAGCACCTGTGGTGGCCCGCCGTGACGGCCGGGCAAGGTCGCGAGGACTTCGGCCTGTCCGGCGTCCATGGCTTTTGCCACCGCCGGCAGGGCTTGTTGCGGCAAGGTGAACACAACGGCAATCGGCTGGATCTGCGTCAGAACGACGATCCCGGTGGTATCCGTGGGGTGAACGATGTTGCCGGGATCGACTTGGCGCAGCCCGGTGCGCCCGTCGATCGGGCTGGTGATGGTGGTATAGCCGAGGTTGGTCTTGGCGGTGTCGATCGCCGCCTGATCTTGCTGCACCAGCGCCTCATATTGCGCGACCAGTGCCTTGGCCGTGTCCGCCTGTTGGGCGGAGGTGTAGTTATTGGCCACCAGTTTCTGGTAGCGCGCGTAATCCAGGCGTGCGTTGGCCAACTGCGCCTCATCCTGGGCCTTTTTGGCCTGGGCGCTATCCAATGCTGCTTTGTAGGTGCGCGGATCGATCTGCGCGAGCACGTCGCCCTTATGAATGTCCTGGCCTTCGGTGAAGTTCACCGCCACCAGCGGCCCGTCCACCATCGGCTTCATCGTCACGGTGTAGAACGCCTGCACGGTGCCAAGCCCGTCCAGGTAGATCGGCACGTCTTTGGTTTCGGCTGTCGCCGTGACCACCGGGATCGGCATGCCGGCGAAGGACCGGGTGGTGTTTTTCTGGCTGGCGGATGGAAAGAACCAGATTGTCCAGCCGATCGCCCCCGCCGCCAACAGGCAGAGCAGGGGGACGACGGCCCGGCGCAGCCGGGATCTGGGGCGCTTGATGACGGTGTTTGGCGTCATGGCATCCATGCTCGATCGCCTCTCCATGCTGTCCTGGTCCGTGCTCTCTGGCCGAATGGTGCCAGGGTTGCCCCGGCTGGTGCCGGCGCGGTTCGGGCCAAGAGGGCTGTTTTAGCCAATCTTCCAAAGCCCGAGGCTGCTGGTCCAAACCCGTGAGGACGCCTGGCCAACCAGCCTGGAGCAGCCGGCGTCTTGTATCCGATTGCGTTCTGCGTGGCGCGACAAATCTGACGCAAGCCTGGTTGCTGCGTCATGGCGTGGGGCTGCTTGTGACGTTGCGGCCGACCGGCAGGGCAACGCCGCCTTCGATCATGCCGGGCTTCAGGCCGGGGAATACGGGGTCGGGCGGCAAGGTCCACCCTCCGCCCAGCGCCTTATACAGGCTCAGCAGGGCTTGCGCGCGGGCCAGGCGGACCTGCACCAGCAGATCTTGATCGGCGAAGAAGGTTTCTTCTGCCTGTAGCACCGCCGTGATGTCCACCGCGCCGACCTGCATCTGCGCCCGCGCGATGGTTGCGGCGCGCTGTGCGGTTTCCACGGCGACACGCTGTAGCGCCTCTTGTTCGGTGGTGTAGCGCCATGCGGTCAGCGCGTCCTCGACCTCGGTGAGTGCTTGCACCACCGTTTTCAGGTAGTTCGCCAGCAGTTCGCGATATTTGCCTTGGGCTTGCTCCAGATTGCCACTGAGCACGCCGCCATCGAAAATTGGCAGGTTCAAAGAGCCGCCGAGCGAGAGGAGGGCGGCGTTCGGCAGGGCGAGTTTCGTCAGGGCCGCGGCTTGGTATCCGGCGCTGCCAGTCAGGCTGATGCTTGGGAAGAAGGCTGCCCGGGCCTCTTGGATCGAGAAATTGGCCGCGATCAGTTGCGCCTCGGCCGCGGCGATGTCGGGGCGGCGTTGCAGGATGTCGGACGGCAACCCCGCGGCGACGGGTGGCAGGTTGAGCGCGGTTAGCGTGCCCGGCCGCACCGACAATTTCTCGGGAGGCTGGCCGGTTAGAATGCCAAGGCCGATGATCGCCTGTTCCAGTTGGTTGGTATAATTCGGGATATTGGCCCGGATGGTGGCGGTCAGCGCCTCTTGCTGGGCGACGTCCAGGGCGGACGCCGTCCCAGCCTCGAAACGGCCGCGAATGACGGCCAGCACCTGTTCGGAATCTGCCAAATTCTGGCGCGACACGGCAAGCCGATCCGCCAGGGACAGGGCGTTGAACCACGTGCTGGCGGTGTCTGTGACCGCGGTTAGCGTTACGGTTTGCTGGTCGAAGCGCGAGGCGATCGCTGTCGCCACCGCGGCTTGGCGTTGGGCGCGGTAGCGTCCCCAGAAATCCAGCTGATAGGCTGCCGACAGACCCGTTTGATAGGTGTGCAGATCGATGGATCGGTTTGATCCGGCCGTCGTGAAGGTGGAAGCGCCGTTGCGGCCGGTGGTGACGCTGATTCCCTGCTGCTGCCACGTTCCGCTACCTGTGCCTGTCAGGGATGGCAGCAGTGGTGCGCCGGCGATGCGCACCTGCGCATCGGCCTGTTGGATGCGTGCCGCAGCGGCGGCGATGTCGAAATTATTGGTGCGCGTTTGTTCGATCAGGTCCGTCAGTGTCGGCGAGCGAAACCCTTGCCACCAATCATCCGTCGGCCAGGCGTCGGCAGCCGTCTCCGCCGTGGCGCGATACGTATCTGGAATGTCGAGGGTCGGACGGGCGTAGTCCGGCCCCAGATTACAGCTGGTCAGTGCCAATATGGCTGCAAGCAGCGGCACCCGGTGGGATGGCCAAAGGCCCATCAAACGATCACGCAAGGGTATCACGGCACAGCGCACGATCAGGTCCAGAAGGAAGCGGCGGGAGAAGAAACCATTCGCGTCATCTGGTCTACCGTGAAAATGCGCCAGTCTGTCGAGCGAATTTGAGCGAGTTGCATCATGTCACGGGTTGCGACTTTACGCTTATGCATGCGCGGCGAACGCACAAGCAATGCAAGCGCAAGCCGGCGAATCGCCGCGGTTGATGTGTTGTTTCCGTCGGCTGCGATTTGCGTAACCCTTGCTTGAGACCTTGCAAGCATGGCGGGGCTTCGTAACAGCATGATGTCTGACGGCTGCCTGGGCCGAACATTTCAGCCGGACCGGCTGAATTGCGCGCGATTACAAAAAATTGGCATGTCAAAAGTGCAGAGCGGCCTTGCGTGCCGGCGTCGGTTATGCAAAACGCCACGGGCACTTGTTGCAGCTTTCTTGCACCAAACGAATAGGGAGACGTCCGGGGGTGACAGACACCATCCTGGAGACAGAAGGCCTCACGCGCGAGTTCAGCGGCTTTGTTGCCGTTGACGGTGTTCGCCTGCGCGTCGAGACCGGTACGATCCACGCCTTGATCGGCCCGAATGGCGCCGGCAAGACGACATGCTTCAATCTGCTGACCAGTTTCCTGCCGCCCACCCGCGGTACGATCAAATTCAAGGGGCGTGACATCACCGGCATGAAGCCGGCCATGGTCGCTCGGCTTGGGCTGGTGCGCAGCTTCCAGATTTCGGCCGTTTTCCCGCACCTGACGGCGCTGGAGAATGTGCGCTTGGCGTTGCAGCGCAAGCGCGGCGCAAGTTTCGACTTCTGGCGCTCGGATCGGACGCTGTCGGTCTATAACGACCGCGCACGGGAATTGCTTTTCGATGTCGGGCTGACAAGCTTCGCCGATACGGTCGTGGGCGATATGTCCTACGGCTTGAAGCGGGCGCTGGAGATTGCCACGACCTTGGCGCTTGAACCCGAGATGATGTTGCTGGATGAGCCGACCGCCGGCATGGCGCATGGCGACGTTGACCGGATCGTTGATCTGATCCGCCGCATCCGCACCGGACGGACGATTTTGATGGTGGAGCACAATCTGTCCGTCGTCGAAGGCCTTTGCGACAAAATTACCGTGCTGACCCGCGGCAAGGTTCTGGCGGAGGGCGATTATGCCACCGTCTCCAAGAACCCCGAGGTCATTGCCGCCTACCTGGGAAGCAGCGATGCTTGAAATCAAGGGTCTGAACGCCTGGTACGGCGAAAGCCACATCCTGCATGGCGTCGATTTCGAAGTCCGCGAAGGGGAGGTCGTGACCCTGCTGGGCCGTAATGGCGCCGGCAAGACCACGACGATGAAGTCCATCATGGGCTTAGTGCCGCGCCGTGAAGGCTCGGTGAAGTTCCGTGGTGCGGAGATGGTTGGCCTGCCGCCGAACCATATTGCCCGCGCCGGTATTGCCATTTGTCCGGAAGAGCGGGCCATCTTCGGCTCGCTTTCGGTGACCGAGAACCTGATGCTGCCGCCGGTCGTGCAACCGGGTGGGCTGACGGTCGACGAAATTTATCAGTTGTTCCCGAACCTGAAGGAACGCGCCAAGACCGCACATGGCACGCGCCTGTCGGGCGGCGAGCAGCAGATGCTGGCCATTGCCCGCATTCTGCGTACGGGTGCGAAGATGCTGCTGTTGGACGAACCGACGGAAGGCCTTGCCCCCGTGATCGTTCAGCAGATCGGCCGCACCATCCGGGAGATCAAAAAGCGCGGCTTTACCGTGCTGCTGGTGGAGCAGAACTTCCGCTTTGCCGCCACCGTCGCCGACCGTCATTACGTGATGGAGCACGGCAAGGTGGTCGATATGATTCCCAACAACATGCTCGAATCGAGCATGGATAAACTGCACGAATACCTGGGCGTGTAAGAGGTGAGGCAGTTGCCGTCATTTCCGACAGGATGCCTTCTGAACGCGGCCGCAACGCGGCTCGTCGTTTCGTCGATGCATGCCCACAATAAAAAGACCGATTGCGTCCGGATGCTGGCCAACCATGGTGTGGCGAGGTCCGGAATCTGGGGGGTGGATCGTCCGTTCCAACACCTGACGTTCGACGTTAGCCCCAGAGGTAGCCAATGAAACTGACCCGCCGTTCCGCCCTGACCGCAGCCGCGGCCGCCAGCGTGCCGTTGATCCGCTCGGCCCGCGCTCAGACCCCGACCATCAAGATTGGCGTGATGAACGACCAATCCGGTCCTTACATGAACACCGGTGGCACCACCTCGGTTGCCTGCACCAGGCAGGCGGTCGAGGAATTCGGCTCCCAAGGGTTCAATGTCGAGGTCGTCACCGCAGACCATCAGAACAAGCCGGACCTTGCCGTTGCGCTAGCGCGCCAGTGGTTCGATCGCGATGGTGTGGATCTGCTGCTGGACGTGCCGACCTCCTCCGTAGCGCTGGCCGTGCAGTCCGTGGTGAAGGAAAAGAACAAAGTCTACATCAACTCCGGTGCCGCGACCTCGGCGCTGACGGGCGAGCAGTGCTCACCGAATTTCGTTCATTGGACCTACGACACCTACATGCTGGCCAAGTCTACCGGCGGCGCGATGGTGAAGGCCGGTGGCGATTCTTGGTTCTTCCTGACTGCAGACTATGCCTTCGGCAAGCAGTTGCAGGCCGATACCTCGATGTTCGTGCAGCAGGCCAAGGGGACGGTGAAAGGGGCGGCGCTGTATCCGTTCCCGGGCACGACCGACTTCTCGTCCTTCCTGGTTCAAGCGCAATCTTCCGGTGCCAAAGTGCTCGGCCTCTGCAATGCGGGTGCCGATACGGTGAACTCGATCAAGCAGGCGAATGAGTTCGGCATCAACCAGTCGATGAAGATCGCCGCGCTGCTGATGTTTATCACCGACGTGCATGCCATTGGTCTGGACGTTGCCAAGGGGCTGATCCTGACGGAAAGCTTCTATTGGGATCTGAACGATCAGACGCGCGCCTTCACCAAGCGCGTGCTGCCGAAAACGCCGAAGAATTACCCCAACATGGATCATGCCGGCTGCTACTCGGCAACGCTGCACTATCTGCGTGCGGTCCATGGCATGGGCGTGGCCGAGGCGAAGAAAGACGGCATTGCGACGGTCAATAAGATGAAGTCGTTCCAGACCGACGATGACTGCTTTGGCAAGATGACGATCCGTGAAGATGGACGCGCCTTGACGCCGGCGTATCTGTTCGAGGTCAAGAAGCCCGGCGAGAGCAAGGGGCCGTGGGACTATTACAAGATGCTGGCAGCGATGCCGGCCGGCGAGGCCTATCGTCCGCTGGCTGACGGTCACTGCTACTTCGTTAAAGCCTAACACAAGAAACATGGGGAGCGGCGGAGCCGAGGACCTGATATGATAATGATCTTTGGGATTCCCGGCCCGCTGCTCTTCGGGCAGTTGCTGCTGGGCCTTATCAACGGCGCATTCTACGCGATGCTGTCGTTGGGCTTGGCCATCATCTTCGGCATGTTGAACATCATCAACTTCGCGCATGGCGCGTTGTTCATGATGGGTGCCTTCGTGTCGTGGATGCTGCTGAACTATGTCGGCATCGGCTACTTCCCGTCGTTGTTTCTGGCGCCGCTGATCGTCGGTATTTTCGGCCTTGTGCTGGAAAAGACCATCATCAGCCGCCTTTACAAGCTGGATCACCTGTATGGGCTGCTGCTGACATTCGGCCTGTCGCTGGTGATCGAGGGGCTGTTCCGCAACGCCTACGGGTCTTCCGGCATGCCCTATCGCATCCCGGAGGTGCTGCAAGGTGCGACCAATCTGGGCTTCATGTTCATGCCCAACTATCGCGGCTGGGTCGTCTTGGTTGCGCTGGTCGTATGCCTGGCCACGTGGGCGATCATCGAGAAAACCTCTCTTGGCGCGACTTTGCGGGCGGCGACGGAAAATGCCCCGATCGTGCAGGCCTTCGGCGTTGACGTGCCGCGCCTGATCACGCTGACCTATGCGGGCGGTATTGCCCTCGCGGCCTTCGCCGGCGTGCTGGCGGCCCCGATCTATTCGGTTAATCCGAACATGGGTTCGAATTTCATCAACACCGTGTTCGCCGTCGTGGTGATCGGCGGCATGGGCTCGATCCTGGGCTCGATCATCACAGGGTTTGGCCTGGGTGTCATCGAGGGTTTGACCAAGGTTTTCTACCCGCAGGCATCCGCCACCGTGGTGTTCGTGGTGATGGTCATCGTGTTGTTGACAAGGCCGCGCGGCCTCTTCGGAAGGGCGGCCTGATATGTTCGGATTTTCCCGCTCGCAAACGATCGCACTGATCATCATGCTGGTGCTGATCGCCGTGTGCCCCTTCGTGCTGTATCCGGTCTTCCTGATGCGGGTGCTGTGTGCCGCGCTTTTCGCCTGCGCCTTCAATCTGATGATCGGCTATGTGGGCCTGCTGTCCTTCGGTCATGCCGCCTTCTTCGGCATGGGGAGCTACGTCGCTGCCTGGACGATGAAGTTCTGGGGCATCGATGCGTCAATCGCCATCATCCTCGGCGGGTTGACCGGTGCCGCCTTGGGCTTGGTGCTTGGCTATCTGGCGATCCGCCGCTCTGGTATCTATTTCGCCATGATCACACTGGCGTTGGCGCAGATGGTCTACTTCTTCTGCCTGGAAGCGCCGTTTACCGGTGGTGAAGATGGTATTCAGCAGGTGCCCCGCGGGCATTTCCTGGGTGTTCTCGATCTGACCAATGACATGACGATGTATTGGGTGGTGGCGGCCGTCTTCCTGGCGGGCTTCCTGCTGGTGCACCGTATCATCCACTCCCCCTTCGGGCAGGTGCTGAAAGGCATCCGCGAGAATGAGCCGCGCGCAACCTCCCTTGGGTATCGCACGGATGATTATAAGCTGATTGCGTTCGTCCTCTCCTGCATGATCGCCGGCGTGGCCGGTGGCACAAAGGCGATCGTCTTCGGCATCGCCACGCTGACCGACGTGCACTACTCCACCTCGGGTGAGGTCGTTCTGACGACGCTGCTCGGCGGCCTGGGCACGGTGTTCGGTCCGGTCATGGGCGCGGTGGTGGTGACATCGATGGAAAACTACCTTGCGCAGTTCGGCGCTTGGGTGACAGTCACGCAAGGTGTGATCTTCATGATCTGCGTCTTGGCCTTCCGTCGTGGCATCATCGGTGAAATCGCAGCGAAGCTGAAGATCTCTCTATAAATCCAACGATCCCGCACGGGCGGCGCGCATGCGCCCTCGTGTGGTGTCGAACCTATGCGGTGGCCGGCCGCGGGAAAGCCAGTCTCACCCGGCGCTACCCGCGGCTTTCCTTTGCTGCCGACTGCCTTACTGCCTCCATCGCCTGATGCCACGATGCCGCCCGAGCCGCGGAAGGCTGAGGTCATAGAGACGCCATTCCGCGTGGCGCTGTCGACCGCGCCGCAGCCTGACAAATGCGGGCACGCTTCCGACGTAAAATTGGCATCTTATCCAATGACTATTGCTGTTTTGTGACGGTAACGTGATTGGAATATGAACATGAATTCATTGTGAAATTCGGGAAATAGTCATCGAGTCTTCACTTTTCGGACTCGGGTTCGCGCGCCTATTTCACCAACTCATGAATACTTTAACACCCGGCGGCGCTCGGTTGTCCTATCGGACGATCTTCATCTCCGACACGCATCTCGGCACGCGGGGGTGTCGCAGTGATTTCCTAGCCGACTTCCTGCGCCGGGTGTCGTGCGAGAACCTCTTCCTTGTCGGCGATATCATTGATGGCTGGCGTCTGCGCAAGTCCTGGTATTGGGACGAAGGTCATGACGACGTTTTGCGCCAACTCCTGCGCCACGCGCAGTCCGGCACGCAGGTGACCTATATCCCTGGCAACCATGATGAGATGTTCCGCGCGTGGCTGGCTGTCGGCCTTGATTTCTGCGGTATCCATCTGCGCCGGGAAGCCGAGCATCAGACGGCAGATGGGAAGCGGTTGCTGATCATGCATGGCGATGAGTTCGACAGCGTCGTGCGCTATGCCAAGTTTCTCGCGCTGCTGGGGGATTGGGCTTACACGGCGGCATTGACGGCGAACCGCTACTTCAACGCAGTTCGCCGCCGTCTTGGTTACCTAAAATGGTCGCTGTCCGCGTGGCTCAAGCGCCAGGTTAAAGAGGCGGTAAAGGCGATCGACCGGTTTGAAGGTGCGTTGGTGAACGAGGCTCGCAGCCGCGGGTTTGATGGCGTCGTTTGCGGCCACATCCATCACGCCGAAATCCGCGACGTGGACGGCGTTTTGTACCTCAACGGCGGTGACTGGGTCGAAAGCTGCACCGCGTTGGTGGAGCACCATGACGGTCGGTTGGAATTGATCGACTGGGCCGCGGAAAACAGCCTTTCTTTCTTTTCCCCTCGTTCCGCTCCCGTGGCGCAGGTTGCGTGAGCATCCGCGTATCGACCTGCGGTCTGGTGCGGCATCGAAGCGGGGTGTCGGTGGCGCTGCCACGTGTCACGTCGGGCGGCCGGGTTCTCACCCTGCGGTAAAAGGTCGGACGCTGAACGGCAATCGCCAACCCTTCGGCGGCGAAAGAAGGCCCACTGCC
>Ga0164296_1004316_pt1 | contig 12985 bp, 13 predicted proteins | sample GEODES057metaG_FD_113533 | JGI IMG/M metagenome (GOLD analysis project Ga0164296, IMG submission 113533) | Dystrophic lake water microbial communities from Trout Bog Lake, Wisconsin, USA - GEODES057 metaG | ecosystem: Environmental > Aquatic > Freshwater > Lake | place: USA: Trout Bog Lake...
ATCCGGTTGGCGTTCGGAAATTTACGGAACCTTGCGACGTGGCCCGCCGCGCAATGGCGAGCGCCTCAATTCGCTATGACGTGGTACCAGTGGCTGCAGGAACGGCAGCCGTTGTTACGGTCAACGACAAGGAAATTGCCGTGGACGATAAATTCGCGGCAAATGTGGCGGCAGCGGCAGTGGATGCTGGCTATCCGAAGGCGGGTGATGCTTCAATCTTGAAGGCCCCGAGTGTCGGACAGCTTCTGTCTGATCCCCGCAGCCTCAAAATGATCGCCTTGCTGTTCTGCTTGGTGCTCTACGTTACAATGGTGTATGGCCCAATTGCCGCCTTATTGGTGGAATTATTCCCAACGCGCATCCGGTACTCGGGCATGTCCCTGCCCTACCATATCGGTAATGGGTGGTTTGGCGGCTTCCTGCCACCAACGGCATTCGCGATTGCTGCGGCAACCGGCGATATCTTTGCCGGCCTTTGGTACCCAATCTTGGTTGCTCTCATGACCTTCGTTATTGGCCTTATTTTCCTGCCAGAAACGAAGAACCGCGATATTTTCGCAGACGATTGATTTTGGATACATCGCGCAAAAACGAAAAGACCCCGCTTTGGCGGGGTCTTTTTTATTCTCAATAGATGCAGCTCGGCTGACATCAGCGGCATACTGTCCGCGGGCGAACGTCCCAACCCCAGCCTTCAGTCCAAACGCGCTCGTGAATTATATAACAGTCTTCGGGTGGCGGCCCCCAATAATGGGGATGCCGATGCCAACGCCAATCCTCATCGCGATAATAGGGACGCCCATAATAGGGTGCGGGTGGCGCACCGGCCACAGCTGCGCCTAAAGCAAAGCCACCGATCGCACCAATGACCGCTGCCGCTCCCGGATCGAACCGCCGCTCGGCATGCGCATCCGAAGGCTGAAGCAACCCGGTGACGAGGAGTGCACAGGTCCCCAAAACAAGGGTGCGAATTGGTCTGAAAGAATGCAAGACTTCAGGTCTCATGACGACCTCCTTCCAAATAAAGCGACGCAAAGCCGACTCACTGAGGTTGACACTGAATATGAGATTTGAGGACTGAATAGCGGCTGAACCAATTGCGGCGGGATTGCGGCCTCACGCTAACCGTCTCACCAGACAGCAAAAATGGGGGGCAACACGGTCTGGACTTGCCTTCTTTGACGTCCTTCGCTATCCCTCAGCTCGTTCATGGAGCGCCGGTTTAGCTCAGTTGGTAGAGCAACGGTTTTGTAAACCGTAGGTCGCCTGTTCGAGTCAGGCAACCGGCACCATGGCGCAGCCCATTCCGACTCAGTAAGAGTCCGGTCTGTATCCAACCGATCATGAACATGGTCCTCGCTTCCAATACAGTTCAAAGATGGAAGCGCCCCTCCCTCACATACCCGCGCGTTATCGCGTTTATGACCTTGCTTTTCGTGTCTTAAGCAAGACCGGAATAAGCCGCGCATATAACAGCGTCGGCGGAGCGCACGGGATCATCTTCACCCTTCACCATGTTCGCCCAAATTCGCACCATGCCTTTGATCCCAATCGCGCCCTAACGGTCACGCCTCAATTTCTCAACGACTTCATCGAACATGTAAAATCCCGCGGGTTCGAATTTTTATCATTGGATGAGGCGATTCAGCACGACCCCCGACATCGTCGGAAACCTTTTGCCGTTCTGACTTTTGATGATGGCTACTGCGATTTTGATATTTTTGCGCTCCCCCTCCTCGAGCATCACTCAGTGCCAGCAACATTGTTCATAACAACCGGATTCGCGGATCGCGTTGTCACGCCTTGGTGGTCGGCTCTTGAAGAGGTCATTCGCCATGAAAAGTCACTCTGCCTTTCATCACGCGGCCAACCTATCGGATTTGCAACAGATACGCCGGCACGAAAATTAATGGCCTTCGAAAAAATTAAGAGCCAATTTTTAGGAATGAGCCAGCAAGCGATTGCCAAGGCCATGTCAGAGCTCACCTTCACATGTGGTATCGCTGAAACTGGGATAACCGAGCGGCTCTGCCTCAATTGGGATAAGATCAGGGCTCTTTCGAACAATCCCCTGGTTACTATTGGTGCCCACACTATCAGTCACCCATTTCTGGCTAACGAGGACACCCACCAAGTCATCATCGAAATAGCACGATCAAGAGAGATCATTGAAAACAAGATTGATAAGCCCGTTCGACATTTCGCTTATCCCAGTGGTTGCAAATCAGCTGCCGACCATAGGGAATTTTCGATTGCCAAGGCGCTCGGTTTCACCTCTGCCCTGACAACACGACCGGGCCTCATTTACCCAAACATGCTGTTAAATCCAACGGCCCTACCGCGAGTATCGTTGAATGGCCATTTCCAACATGTCCACGTCATCGACAGTCTTCTATCAGGGCTTCCCTTTGTTTTGCAGAACCGAGGCAAAAACACCAAAGCACATTACAGGGCGATATAGGAAAACCGCATCAACTCAACTCCATCACCAAAAGACTTTCATAACCTAACAGAGCAACTGCGGCCATTATTCCAACTATAGACAACGCCGCATCTCTCGGCTTCATGACCCGATGACGCTGGCTCACTACAATCAACGTCACACAAAAAAGGAAAGAGGCGAGCGTTGCTCCGATCGCAAGAGTTAGTATATCCCCGCTTCTTGAGAGCCATAAACTTGCAAGCACAAGTAACGCAACGGCTGGACTAAAAACAAAAACGCAGTCGAATATCGGCTTACGTGTCAGCGATAATGTCATGGGTAACAGCCAAGAGGCGATAGCAAGCGGCAAAATTGATGGACCTAATATAAGAACACAAGGGACGGCGAGAACAAATTTTGGAAAAATCGCCGTAACGCCCCAAGGCACCGCAAGCAAACCACACCCTATCAAGCCGAAAAGAACCAATCCTAGCTGGGCTATCGCGACACTTGCTTTGCGAGACCCTACTTCGATGCCACTATCTCTGCGAGACGCCAAGAGGCGCGGATAGACTACTTGTCCGATCGTCGCAATCGTGCCAACGACAATTTGAACGAGGTTCGCACCGAATAAAAAAAAACCTGCGTCTTGGGGAGACATACAGAGTACCGCGATCCAGCGACCAGCAAATAAAAAGCAAGGAAACGCTGTTGCATAAACAAAAAGCGGAAAGGCTCTTCTGATCAGTTGATAGCCGCCTATAGAGGGCGAAGACAGAAGACGCCCAGCACTAAAAAGTGCTAGCAAACCGCCATACCAGATAAGCAAGGCGCCGTAACATCCAGTCACACCATGAAGCCATAATCCTGTGAGGCGTGGAGCAGTCATACCCAACTGCAAAATTAGCGCCAAAACGGTAAAATCAAATATTCGTGACCGGGCACGATAAATGGTCAAAGGCCCCACGGCCACCATTGCGGCAACGCCACCCAGAAAGGCTAACGCGGGATCAATACAATCAAATTCCGGCGTCACCAATCTCATGACCCCAAGGACACCAAGCCCCAAAAGTCCGAGCGCGAGACCAAGCGCTCCGCGAATTTCGAGCAGAGCTGTCGCGATAGAGCCTCGCTCGATAGTTGTCGCTAAAATTTTATCGGTGAGTTGAGACAATCCAAAATCTGCACTTGATGCGAATTGAAAAATGGTTGCTAAGACAGAGAAACGTCCAAAGGCTTCCGGGGTCAGCAGTATGGGTGCAGCCAGTGTTGTTCCGGCACTCATCGCGGTAATCATGGCAGCGCCAATTGAATAAGCAACAGGATGACCAAGCCGACGAATAATGGGATAAGATGAAGCAGCCGAAAGAGCACTAATAAGGCTCCATTGCGTTTTCACAATCGCCTCACTCATCCCGTTCGCCTCGCAGGAGTTCCATTCCGCAAGGAATGCAAGAGAACCTCATCAAAGATTAACCCGACACGTTGGCCTATAGTGGTCCAATCGAGGTCGTCGCGCGCATGAGTAAGAGACTCTGAGGAACATGAATTATAAAGAACGGGATCAGAAATCAGCCTTGTCAAAGATGCCGCAAGTGCCTCTGCACTGACCTCAGCGGAAACAAGACCTGTGACTCCGTGCTTAACCTGTTCAATCAATCCGCCAACCGGCGTCGAAACGATCGGCAAACCCGCCGTTTGCGCTGCGGCAGCAACGCCGGACTGACTGGATTCAATATAAGGTAGAACGAGGATATCTGCGTCGCGCAATGCCGATGCAATTGCAGCGTCATCAATCCAACGATTGTCAATTGTAATATCGTCAAGGGCCCCCAGAGCCAGCCGATATGGGCTTAAATCTCCCGACCCTACAATCGAAAGCCGAACTGGAATTCCAGCCATTTTGAGTAACCTATAGGCACTCAAAAGTAAGGCAAGACCCTTATATTCAACAATTCTTCCGAAAAATAAAAGGTTCACGGGAGCATTAGTCTTGAGAGTCCGCGCCGATCGTGTGGGCTCGCCAAATTCAAATGCACCATGAGGAATGATATGAATGTGCTCTTTGGGAAACCCGTAAAGGCGACGCGCCTCCTGCGCCACATGATTGCTTAGGACAATCAATGCGTCTGCTTTATTAACTTCCCAAGAGAGCACCCTGTGACGCATAGGATATGAATCACCAGGATGCGGCTCTGCATCATGAAGAACAAGGACAAAGGGGAGCTTATTCTTCGAAATAACGGGAAGTGCAGCGAGATCCCAAATCGATTGAAAGGCACAGACCAGCAAGTCCGGTCTGAAATGAGTGATCGAGTGATCGAAATCACGGCTAATTTTTGGCAAACCCAACAGACCAAGGCCTGCAGCTACTTTTCCCTGCCAAGTATTTTTATCGCCCTCAAAAGTGTTTACAGAATATCGAACCAAGGTGTCATCAGAAGAAGTCAGCGCAGTCAGATCAGACCGCGATGCCGATGAAACCGCGACGTCAAACTCCCCGGCATGCCCTACACCGCGCGCCAAGGAAAAAGTGAATCTAGCGCCTGCTCCTGCGCGGCCCCAATGCCACATGAGAACCCGACGACGAGGGCTCGACAGAGAAAATATTGCATCGTGGCCATTTTTTGAAAACATGATGGTCATGAAATGAGCCTCACTTCAACAAATCGGGCCCGCAAAATGTCCCTGTAGATAAGCCAACCAATAATCATTCCATTAAAATCAGGCGTTGCAAAATAGTCGGCCTCAGTCAGTCCATTTATAAAAAATATAAAAAACAAAAAGTCACGCAATGGTAGCGGATCAATCACATAGGCCCGCATGAAACATAGTGTTACAGTTAGGCCAAGCAGAAATCCGACCGTTCCAAGCGACAATGCCAACTGCAAATACATATTGTGCGCATTCACCATTGATCCATAAAAGTGCAATGGAACATTGTTCATCATCAAAGCTTCAGTAGCATTGAACCCCCAACCCAAAACTGGGCGTTCAATGAAAAGCTGAAATGCCGTTGACCAAATTTCGGTCCTGCCAGTGAGAGTCAGAATTTCGCTTTCGGCACCAGTTCGGCTCATGAGCCGCATGATACTGGTCAAGTCAGATGCCAAGCCTGCGGCATAAATCGCGACGCCCAAGGCTGGGACGATGGAAGCAAGAACAGTCGTGAAACGGAGTATCTTGTTGGCACGGATTAAGACAAGTATTATCGATCCCACGAGTGCTATCTGAATGGTGCGGTCACCGGAAAGAACCAACCCGGTCAAGCCCAAGCCAAGATTTAGAGCGCACATCACTGGCGATAGTGTTCGACGCCACAGACACAACGCGGACGCTGCAATATAAATGGCTGATGCATGCCCGAATCCGTTGGGAGTCGCGGCCAACCCCTGCAACCGGTAGACGGTTTCTTCCGATGACGGTGGGAGCCACGCCAGATCGGTCCCGGCAAAAAGAAATCCAAGTGATACAAAGACTGCAAGCGACCCCATAAGAACGACAAGCACAGTATCCACAGTCAGGTATCTTGCCGCCACCGCCCCAAGTCCGACATAAGAGACAAAGCCCAGACCGCAGGCAAGCGTGTAGAACGGTGATAGCGACCAAAGTGACGAAACAACCATCAGATATGAGAGTATCGTGATCGCAAATCCCGCGAGACTGTAACAATAGGTTATATATCTTCGCCACGACATCAGACTGACAAAGAACAAACACATCCAGACAATCAGCTTGAAACTATTCTGAAAATCCAGTCCCGTATCCCCTACTGCCCTGACACGAAAATTCAGGCTCAATCCGCAGATCGAGATGATGATCGCGACTATAATTGCTACCTGCTGTGCTTTAACTTTCGGCAAGATCAACACGGAGAAAGACTTTTGCCAATTGCCTCGGGATATTGTCTCGTCAATCGTCATGAGCCACTGCCCCTACCCGGCCTCGACCATCTCCATCATTCGAAAACGAACCAGACAGACCCCACATCAAACCTAGCCCACCCAAGCTTGCTAAGCAGAGCACCGCTAAAGACATCAGTAGCGGATTGGGAAACGAATAAGATTTGGGAGGGACGGCTTCAGCGACCAATTCAGCATCGGCACCCATATGAGGCAGCAGCTGTAACGTGTCGATCAACGTCTTCCGCGTCTTCGCAAATTCATCGATCACCGACGTCCGTTGATCAGAGAGTGCCGCCTTTGCTGTCTCATCGGTTCCCTCTAAGGATGCCAAATATCGGAGATCATAAGCGCGCTCCGCGAGTTCAAGCATCTGCGTCCGAATTCGCTCAACCCTGCGATCCGCTTCGTTCCTACGGCCTTCAATTTGTCTTTCAAAATAGGCAGAAACGAGAGCATTAGCCCATCGTGCAGCCTTTTCAGGATTACTGGACCAAAAGCCAATTTTAATCGTGTAACTCCTTTTGTCTCGGCTAACGATCAAATGGTCTTGTAACTTGCTGCTCGGATCCTGACTTGCGTTGGCAGCGATGATGCCGACGCGCTCAAGGCTGCGCACGAAAAATGGGGGCTGGCTCGGTGCCAACTCAGGATCATTGGCAAGCTCGAAGTCGTTCATGATCTTCTGAGTCAATGGCAGAGATGAGATCACGTCCAATTCAGACTGAACCGCACCATCGTCAAGGGCCTGTCGTAAAGCGAGCGCGTGGTCAACGCTTCCGCTGTCATCGCGCGACCGAAGAATAATTGTTGCGATTGCTTCATAGCGATGCGGAATAAACGGCCATAAAACGAGACCACAGCCAATGATGCTTAAAAATCCAATCAGAAAAATTTTTATAGAGTGGCGATTGTTAGATTTTATTTTTGCGCTTCTGCTTTCGTAAGCAGAGGCAAATTTTACCCCTGCATCCAAATCAGGACACTCAGAAAGATTGTCGATCATCATGGTGTTGGTCATCCAAGAGATTTTATGGATTGCGGCGATGTTCTAAGAGAACCTTAAGTTCGTGCGAGTGCGTAAACCCTTTGCCGCAATTGCGATCCAATCACGCGGAACAAAGAGTACAATACTGTCGTCGCAAGAAATTGTGTCCCGTTCAGAAAGCCTATGCGGAAGCAAAAGATCCGAAACCTGATTTCATTCTTTAAGTAAGTCAGGTTTCCACGGCGACTTTTTTGCTCGGGGCCGGTACGCAGGCGCACTAAGACTTTAGGAAGAACGTGCAATTTTTCGCCCTGCGCAATCAATCGAACAAAGAGGTCGTAATCCTCTAGCAGCCCGAAATCGGAGCGATAGGCACCCATCGAACGAAGTCTATCAGTGCGAAACATAACGGCTGAATGGACAATAACATTCCTCCAGCGAAGGGCGATGGCGACTGCGCCATGGTCTGTAGGAGAAACCTTCATCATGCCTGACTCATCATGATCAGAAAATTCACGTGCCCAGCTCGAAACCATGGCGATATCCGGATGGGCCTCAAGGTAGGAACGTTGAAGCGCTAAGCGATCTGGCGTTGCGATGTCATCACTGTCCATACGCATGAGGTAGGACGTATCACAATAGGTGAGACCGGCATTGAGCGCCGCTGCCAAACCGGAGTTCTTGGCCAGCGGAACTGCAATCAGTTCGGGCCCACGCTGATCCGTTATATAATGCGCAATAACCGCATGCTGGTCGCCACCGATTGGGCCATCGATGACCAGAATGATGCGCCGTGGGCACACTGTTTGCTTATACAAACTCTCCAATGCATCAGAGAGATGAGAGGCCGTCTCAGATGCATAAGTCGCCATCAAGACAGACACATCACTTGCGATTGGGGGCAGAGTCGTTTCGGAAATCACGGGCGTCGTCATCGTGCACCTTTCCGCGACAACACTGCAGAGGGCGTCTTTGAAAGGATCACCAAATCCTGCCAGAGACTCATGTCCTCAACATAGGTTCGATCAAACACAAAGCGTTTTTGATAGGAGACGTCATTGCGGCCACTAATTTGCCAAAGCCCCGTGATGCCGGGTCGTACTGACAGATAATGCATCGCCGATGCGCCATAATGTCGAAGTTCACCTTCTGTAATAGGCCGCGGCCCAACGAGGCTCATATCGCCTTTGACGACATTGAAAAGTTGCGGCAATTCATCAAGGCTCGTTTGTCTCAATAATTTCCCAATTGGGGTAATGCGCGGATCAAAGCTCAGCTTTTGGTCACGCGCCCACTCTTCCCCGGCCAAAGGGTGATAGGTGAGGTACTCGTCCAAGCAGGTATCAGCGCCCACCATCATTGTTCTGAACTTCAAACAATCGAACGGCACACCATTTTTACCAATCCGCCGATGATTGTAGAGAACGGGACCGCCATCGAGCGCCACCACCATGGCAATCAATGCAAAGACAGGCGCGAGAGTGATGAAAAGCAAGCCAGCCCCGACGATATCCATCAGACGCTTGACCACAAATGTCACCGGGCGAGACTTTCCAAAGAATTCGGTTCCAATGGTTTTTTCATCGGCGGTTTTCATGATCTCATCCAAGCCAAGCCTTCGACCTGGGATGACAACGCGTCAGAGGAGCTTTTCGACGGACGGAAAACTTCGTATGGATAGTTATCCGGATCAGAAGAATCAGACCGTGCTGGTCTTTTGATCCCGAGTTTGAGACGTGTAACCAGAGGGCGGGGGCCAAAATTGTCCGCATCGATACGATGACTGTGCAGCCAATTCTCGCCTTTGTGACAAGCGATACTCCTGAAGCTTTGGCTGCTGGCGATCGGTTACGGGCACGTTACGGTGATGCTGGGCCAGAGGCCGCTGACATTGTCGTTGCTCTTGGCGGCGACGGCTTGATGCTGTCGATACTTCACCGCCTTATGGGCACGTCAAAACCCATCTATGGGATGAACCGCGGGTCCGTCGGTTTTCTGATGAACGATTTTGCAGAAGAACAACTTTTTGAACGGCTGCAGCTGGCAGTCCGCTCCGTTGTTCACCCGCTCTTGATGACTGTTCATGATGACACCGGTACCATGCATACCGCGCATGCCATTAATGAGGTCTCTGTTTTTCGGCAATCATACCAAGCAGCGAAACTGCGAATTTCGATCGATGACCGTCCGAGGCTCGACGAGCTTGTTGCAGACGGCTTGCTCGTTGCCACACCGGCTGGTTCAACAGCCTATAATCTCTCGGCGAACGGGCCTATCCTTCCGCTCAATGCGCCCATGCTGGCTCTAACGCCATTGTCGCCGTTTCGTCCAAGGCGTTGGCGCGGAGCCATACTTCCGGACACGGCAAAAATCACAATTGATGCGATTGAGCCAATTAAGCGGCCAATCGCAGCCGTGGCCGACCATGTTGAATTTCGGTCGGTTGCGCGTGTCACCGTGTCGATTGATCGATCATTGGATCTCGTTATGTTGCATGATCCCGGTCATAGTCTTGATGAACGGATTTTACGCGAACAATTCGGTAGTTGAACTTTTAAGCCGCTCTGGGCGACAACGGAGTCGGGCGCGCGCCAAGCCTCAAAAACTCGGTTTCGAACTCAGGAACGAGTTGTTTCGGACATCCGGATTTTTGCAGCATCTGGCGAAACATGACGTGATCACCCCGCGCGATCACAGCCCGGATTCGGCTCTCCGGATCTCCCGACAAAACTGCCAAGAGCACACAGATCACGTCGACAGCGCCATTAGAGAATGCAACACGCAATAGACGCGGTGTTACTTTTCCAAATCTGAAAAAGGCCTTCGCGAATTGGAAACGCTCAAGAGCATCAGAGGCCCATAAAAGTGCCACGATTGCTTCATCAATCGCGGATTCGCCCTCCGTTTCAGACAACATTTGTAAGACGACACGCAGGCGTGCTGACGCCAAAGCGGCCCAAACATCGTCATTCAAATCTTGACGCGCTTCTATCGAACTTAGAAGCTGTTCAGATACATAATGGCGTTCAACCATACGGATCAAAGAAAAGGGCGTTACCGTTGCCCCCTTATTTTCAACCAGCATCACGAGCACAGAGGCATTGGCGAGCTCAGCCAAAACCGCTGAGACTTGAGCAGGCACTGATGCCGCACAAGCCAACGCAGCATGGCAATAGCTGTTTCCGATCATCGCCAGATCAACCAAGGCCGCTACTGGAAGAAAGGGAACCAGCAGTGCAAGTTGCTCAGCTGATTGTGAGGCCTGCAAGACTTTGTCCTCAGTCATCGGAATCCTCACTTTCAAATTTATCTGGGTCCGCAACACCAGAATTGATAGGAGTGCTCACCGTCGCTGGCCTGACGGGAGGTAACGGAACAGTCGTAGGCCGAGAGCCAGAAACTGTTACTGACGCATCAAGTTTGAAATGGCTCTGTTGATCGTCTGCCCAAAGGGACTCGACAACCGAATTCAGTGGTGCAACCTTGCCCACATTGCGAAACAGACTGAACAAGGCAGGGCCGTCCGGATTTGCATAGGCCATCGGAAGAGAATCCGGCTCCGCAAGCGATGTTTGGTGCGATGGAAGCGGCCGCGACGCTGCACTCTCATGAAGATGTGCTACGAGCGCTCGTAATTCCGCGACACTACGCGGTTGACCGTCATGGCCATAAAATAGGCTTGGATTAGCCCGCGCGGCCTCGGGAAATTTGGTAGCAGCGCTTTGACCGGGATCGGCATCGATGGTCTTGAGCAGTTCGCTGGCTCCCGACGCTCCCAGGACATGCGCCAAATAAAGGTCCCCTGAACCAGGGGCATGGCCCAATGCATCGGATAGAGACGCAGCATTTGAGCGCGTTAACGCGCCGGCCAGCAAACTTGATGTCCGCGGATCGGAGCGTAATTTCAAAATTGCATCGCGCATAGCAGGATCAGGGACGTCAAAATGACCCGGTTTTGTTTCCACGACGGCATTAGCAAATCGCGCTAAGCCTAATTTGGGGCCAGCGTCTTTGAGCGTTTTTAACCAGGTCTGTTCCACAAATTGAAACAATCCCGACGCCGTTGAGCCACTTGATCGCGCCTGAGGATCAAGGGCAGATTCCTGACGCGCGGCTCCCAACAAATAGTTGAAATCAGCGCCACTGCGCATTGCACCATCTTTGATGGCTCCCACGATATCCGATGTCCCTTCCCGTGCGCCGCCTGGTGGCAATGCCGGTGTGGTAAAGAGCATGAACATCGAGATCCTTTCGCGAATCGCGCAAAATTACCTCTTCACACTCTCAAATCATGGTAAATGATTCATAAATGTCCCGGGGCTGCCTATGCGTCAGTTAATAGCGTTACCGAATAAGACCGGTTCTCAATCGGCAAGACTCGGCAATTTAAACGGGCTCTTATTCGGTGCGCCAGAAAAACTCGCCTTAACCAACGCCATGAAAGGAGATCAATATTCTGGCTTTGGCAGTATTATTGAGGTGGACGAACTCCCTCGTCTTCACTTCTTAACACCGCCAGCGACGATCTTACTGCGCGGGCTTGCAAAGTTTGCCGATCTTGACCATTGCAGCGCCAAGCTCGCGCTCGCAGAGGCCCGCCACGCACTTCCAGAGGGAACAATTTCCCTGTTGGCCGCTGTTGGCGATACAACCTCATCCGTAAGCAATCTCGCATCGGTCTGGCCGGCTTTGCCGCGTTTGAATGGTCTCGTTTTTGTCGCCAACAGGTTGCTTGATCATTTCTCACTCCCAGCGACGGTCCCAGACGAAGAGTGCCCGGACCCAATTCGCCTCGCCCGCAGCCTCACGGTTCTGAAAGCAAAAGAATTGAACATCCCAGCGATAATTTGGAAAAATGAGATGGACCGAGACCCCGAGTATGATCATCGCGCGCACAGGGATGGATTTTCTGCCAAAATTTCCGCGAGAGAACCCTGATCGGGCTGGACTTTGACGCATCATTAAATGCTTTGATTGACGACGGGCCTATGCCTGTGGTCTTGGTCCTCTCCATGATTGCGATGTTGAAATGGCTTCTGTTGGCTGTCCTTTGCCTTCTTCCGCTCCCACTGTCGGCGCAGGACACCCCAGCTGATGATGAATTAACACTCTCGGCTCATCTCGAGACCGAAAAGACCGTCCTCCACGAAGGACTGATCTGGCGGATTTACTCAGATGCGACCGATGGAACACCGGCTCGCTTCGTGAGCCAATCAATCGAGGCCGTGCCAACGTTCCGCCTTCCGCCCGGAGCCTATATTGTCCACGTCACTTACGGACTTTCGGGAACGACCCAGCGGGTTGTGCTCGGAGCGGCAAAGGCATCCGAAACGGTGTCTATTAACGCCGGTGCCCTCCAGTTGAACGCCCTTGTTGGCGATACGCCCATTCCTGCCAATAAGGTCCGGTTCAGTATCTATGTCGCTGTTGGAACCGATCCTGAGGGGCGGCTCATTGCCGATGCAATTCAGCCCGATGTACCAATCCGTCTGCCCGTGGGAGCCTATCGCGTTGTGTCGCGCTATGGTGACACCAACGCGATCACCAGTGCGGATTTAATTGTCGAGCCTGCCAAACTCATCAAAGCCACGCTCAGGCATCGGGCGGCCATTGTCACCCTGAAACTGGTCAACAAATTGGGCGGTGAAGCCTATGCCGGTACCGACTTCAGCG
>Ga0164296_1004317_pt1 | contig 12979 bp, 11 predicted proteins | sample GEODES057metaG_FD_113533 | JGI IMG/M metagenome (GOLD analysis project Ga0164296, IMG submission 113533) | Dystrophic lake water microbial communities from Trout Bog Lake, Wisconsin, USA - GEODES057 metaG | ecosystem: Environmental > Aquatic > Freshwater > Lake | place: USA: Trout Bog Lake...
GGAAGATGGGCGGCCAAGGGACATTCAGTGTGGCAAGGAATGTGGACACAATTTGGTAGAAGCTGCGGGAGAAAACGAGTGAGGGACCTGGTCAGTGCGCTGCGGCGAAAGTGCACAGCAAGTGGGGCACGGAGCGTACTTGACCATGATCTTGCCCACCTTGGCCAGCTTGTCCAACTGACGCTGAATCTTGTCCATCAGCATCAGCACCGCGTCGACGCCCTCCTCGCCCTCCTCCTCCACGTCATCCTCCACGTCATCGCCATCTTCTTCAACCATGGCGCCCATCATGAGGCCGGCGGCGAAAGCCCGGTTAGCGTTTTGCTCGAAATCGGCCGCTTGCTTCCGCGCGGCATCCAAATCGGCGTCCTGCTTCACACGATACAGCGCTGCCGATTTAGCCGGAGCAGCAGGGCCCGTGGACTCGATGACTTGGACTTGTGCGGAATGCTCTGCGCCAGATGCCCCTGCCACCGCCTCACTACCCTTCTCGTGCTCTCTCGCAGTCTCGACACCGCCGCTCTTTCCCTTCTCTTCCACCTTGGGTTTGCGGCAGCACGCGCAGGTGATGCATGCTTTCGCTCCTTGCGCTGTATTTGACGCAAACGACGTGGCGCCCGCAACGATGCGCTCCAACAGTGGGCTGATGGGTTGCAGGAAGGCAAGCGCGACAACAAAGATGGCGATGACGACTGCGCCCGCGTACAGGAGGCCCTTGAGCCTTGGGCTCCAGGCTGTGAATGCGGCTTTGGGGTCGCAGGGCAGGCACTGGCCGCTTTGCAGCGTGTAGCCTGGCAAGCAGAGGCCACAGATCGGGCCAGTGGAACCGGAGACGCAGTTTGTGGCGGCCCAGCCAGCCGCGTCGAGGGTCAGATTTACCTGAAAGAGGCCCCTGCGCCGCCCAGCGGTGATCGTGCTGTTGCTGCTGTTGGATGCAGAGCTCGTAACACTCAGTGGGCCCGTCACGTTCTCGGCAAGGCAGAAACCTTCCTTGCAGGGAAGGAATATGTCGCTGTTCTGGTTCAATCTCCAAAACCCTTCCATCGCGCCCACTGTGCCAGTGCTGCAGTCGCCACCCAGTGGACACGCAGCGCACACAGGAGCAGAGGTGTTCACGCCCCACAATGTGTCGTAATAGCCCACGGAGCATGCGCACACGTTGTTGACTGACAGGCTGTTTGATGGGCACGAAGTACACGCGGTGGCGCCCGCGCCCGATACGCTGCCAGTAGCGCACACGGTACATGATGCGGAGTTGACGGTGGAGTAGAAGCCGGGGGAGCACAGCGTGCACAGGCCGGTGGCTGAGTTGAGATAAGTGCCAGCGATGCAGACGCACAGCAGTGCGTTGGTCTGAAACACCTCGTTCTGGCGGCACGGCGAGATTGTGACGGTGCCAGACGCCACCTGCGCCTGCACCGCGGCGGAGAGGGCAGGAGAGGCGACGGAGGCGTTGAGAGTGAAGCTTGTGTTCACCAGTCCCGACAGTGTGCTCCCGCTGAAGCTGGCGCTTCCACGAGTGTACAGCACAGACGTGGGGCCAGCCACTGCGGAGGGGCTGGATGGCGTGAGCGTGGCCACCACGGACGGCCAGGTCTGCGCCACTTGACCGTAGACATCCTGGAGCTGAACACTCCACTGAAGGGGGTTGCCGGAGCGGGCCAGCTGCGGCCCTGTAAACGTGAAGTTCACGGGCGCACTTGCAATGAGTGCGCCATGAGAAGACGCGGTGTTGTTCAGCACCGTCGCGGTGTCGTATGTTGGTGCAGCTATCGCAGTAGTTGCGTTTGTGAATGCCAGGCCGCCAGCGAGGGCAGCGTTTCCAACAGCCGTGACATTGTAGAGAGCCACAGTAGGCACGGATGTGGTCGCGTTGCTGGCGGCTTGCATGTAAAACACGGCGCCGCCAAGAGACGCCAGGTTCTGCCTGTAGACGGCGGAACTAGAGACGACCGCGACGCCGTTGTTTATGGTCGCCACAGCACCCGTCACCGCCGAGTTGGCCACAAACGAGGATGCACGCAGCGAGGCGTTTATATACACCGCGGTGCCGGCTGTCATGGGTGCCTGCAGGAGCAGTGCACCCCCCTTGTCGCTGGCAGAGTTGGATGTGAAAGACACGGCAGTGGCGTTCAGCACAAGAGAGCCGAATAGAAAGAGACCGCCGCCTGAGATGGCCGTGTTGCCGCTGATGGTGGACGCGCCGCTGAGAGTGACCAGCGCCTGGTACGGCGTCCCGGTGGCAGTCATGCTCACGGCGCCGCCCTGCCCCGCGCCGAACGTGGCCAGCTGGTTCTGGCCCGGCAAAAGGGAGCCCGCGGCTAGGGACACAACGTTGGAGGAGAGGGTGGAGTTGTCCACCAGCAACGCGGGCGAGGTGAACGGGTTGAGATAGTCAGCAAGGTAGATTGCTCCACCAGCGGCACTTGATCCGGCAGCGCTGTTGCCGGACAGCACGCTGCCAGCTGTGATTTGCACGGAGCCGCCGGCGAGGAGGTGAAGCGCGCCTCCCTGGCCGCTCACAGAGTTGCCTCGCATCACGGTGTTGGAAATGGTTTGCGTCACGTTGCAAGCAGCACCGCCCAGAGCGGGATATGAGTATATCGCCTGATAATACAGCTGCTGCTGGCACGCGATGGAGACTGCACCGCCGTAGACGGCCGAATTGTTGGCGAACACGCTGTTGGACAGCGAGAAGGAGGGCAGCTGCAGGATCGCGAGATCGTTGGGTGGTGAGACAGCCACGCATCCGCCGTAGCCCTGCTGGGCGACACTGCCTGTACATGTCATGCCAGTCAGCGTGACGCCGACGTTGTACAGGTAGACAGCGCCACCGTTGAGGCCAGCGGTGTTGTTCGCAAAGCTGCTGTTCATGATCGTCAAAGTGCTCCACAGCTTAGGTTGTGGCCCACCGACTGACGCCTTGTACAGGCCGCCAATGTTCAGAGCGCCCCCATTTGATAAAGGCAGCTGGGCACTTGACATGCGGCCCGGCAGGAAAATCACTTTGTTGCCGATGAAGGTGCAGTTGCTCACCACAACAATTGAATTGAGAAAGCCGCTGTTGCCGGCAGTGCCGTCCTGGCCCCCATCTTGGTACAACGGATGAGCCTTAGAAACAGTCGCGCTCTGTGGGGCCACGTAGATAGCGCCGCCGGAGACGGCGGTGTTTGCAGTGAATATCGACCCACTAATGCTGACGTTTGCTGTCCACAGGAAAAGCGCTCCGCCTGCACCGAGCCCGCCGCCAGCCGCGACATTGCCGGTATATGTGGACCCCGTATCTGTGAATACGGTTGAATAAGAGCCATCATTGCCGGCACCCAAAGAGGAGGACACCTGGTTAACGACCCCGACAGCGCCGCCTGAGTTTGCGCGGTTCCCCGTGAACGTGCACCCAGACAGTGTGATGGTGCAGGTATAATTGAAGGCAGCACAAGAAGTATTCGTCGTGACGATGCCTGTGACGATTGCGCCTCCAAATCCGTTGTTGAGGTTGTTGCTGAACACCGAGTTCGTGGCGGTGATTGCGGGAGCGTAGATGCCCGCGGCAGTTGCAGCGAGCCCAAGAGGCTGCGCAAGGTTGTGGTTGCTCACAACGCAGTTGGTGAGCGTCACACCTCCCATAGCAAAAATTGCTCCACCGATGGCCGACACTTTCAATCCCGCTGGCCCAAGCGAGTTGTTCCTCAGGTTGCAGTTCGCCAGTATCACTGCGCTTGCATCCGTGTTGAAAGAAGAGATTGCGCCACCAAGCATCGTGCTCGGATTACTCGTACTAGTTGGAATCGCGCTATTCTGGGCAAAGGTGCTGTAGCTGGCTACCAGCCAGCTTGCGCTATCGGCATATACCGCACCACCACCTTGGGCGACGGAGTTTTGGGCATTCACCCCGGCAGCCCCAGCCTCTACCCAATTGCCACCCGTGAGTGTTACGTTCACCAGCGTCAGGTTGGCGCGGATCAGAGTGAAGTGACGTCCCCAGTTTACGGTGTAAGAGCTACGATTCGCCCTCGGCTGCATGTACAGCGTGCATCGACCATCCACATTGATCTGGTTCCGAGATGCTGCGACATATCTGTTCAGCTGGTCTGCCTTAGTGGAGTCGCTACTAGAGGTGAAAGCAATCGTCGTGTCCGTGGAGAACACATGTAGGCGGCGACCAGCAGGTCCGGGATTAGCAGGCGCAGGGCCAGGCACAGGAGTAGAGCTGGTGGGTGCGGGTCCAGCAGGCACGGGAGTAGAGCTGTTGGTGCCGGCGGGTGAGGATGGCTGGGCAGTCACGTAAGTGGCGCCCATGACCGGGACGCCAGCCGCGTTGAGTGACGTCACGAGTGCGCCCCCGCCTGCGCCGGTAACGAGCGCGGTCAACTGCAAGCCCAGAGTGGTGCTTGTCAGCGACGTGGTCACCGTGAATGACACCGTGATTCCAGATTGCGCAAGTCTCCGCCCACTTCCGCCTCCGCCTCCACCTCCGCCGCTGAAGCTTGTCACACTGGTGATGTTGATGGTGGAATTGCTCACGCCCAGTGCTGAGGCGAGCGTGTTGATGAACGCGTTAGTCAGAGTCGAGTTGCTGCTGAACTGGCTCGCCGTGAGACTCGTGACCAGCTGCAACGTTGCGGACACGGGCGAGGGAGGCGGAAGCGGCGGAGACGGTGGTGACGGAGGTGGAAGCGGTGGCGGCGGTGGCGAGGGCGGTGGGGGCGGCGGTGGTGCAGGCGGCGGCGGTACCGAGGGGTCAGTGCATCCCGACACGTTGCCCGTCACTGTGAACGCCCTGTTCGTCAAGTTCAGTCCGTAGCTGAGCTGGAAGTTGCGCTGCAGGATGACGCCCGTGACGCTGGTGTTGGCTACAGCCGCAACCAGCTGGCTCTCATTGTAGACAGAAACCACAGTCTGCGCCGCAGCGCCGCCCGGCGACAACGCGAGCACAATGCCAAGCAGAGGAGCCAACAGCTGTGCAAGAGGGACCCGGCGGCGAGTGAACGCGCGCTTGGCCATAGTAGTGCAGTCGGTCCGCAGGACACGATCTGCCCGGGCCGTCGTTGTACTTTTGCACCTGTCTTCACCGCGCGCCGAGGAGGCACCCACGCGCGCGGCGCACGTGCAGGTGCCAAGCTGTGTGCTGTGAAGAAGGTGAGCGCGTAGTAGAAGGATGTACGCCCGCCCCCGCGTACGCGCCACTGCGAGAGGCTACTTGTTGAGGACGCGTCCGAGATAAAGTTGCGTACCGTAAGCTACCCTAACGACCCCAACGTGCTTTCTTCCGCCGCGTCAGCACTCTCATGGTACACTTATCCTGACTGTGCCGCGGGCTTCAGCCTCGTCGCCTGCAGGCTGATGACTTGACGTCCACTGGCACACCACCGCGATGGCTTATGCTCCTCTGTGTCACGCAGCGGCGCGCTCGTTGCGGGCTCGCCGCAGGTGGCTGTCGGAGAGCGCACTCACGAGGCGGTGCAGCAGCAGCAGCGGGGCGACAGCAGGCTACACAGTTGCAGGGACCAGCACTCTCCCACCGCCTGTGCCCTGCTTCTGGGCCGACTGGGCGGAGGTGCCGCTGCCTGAGGGACACCGCTTCCCCATGGACAAGTACCGCACCGTGCGTCTGCAGCTCGAGAACGATCCCTCACTGACAGGCAGGCTGCAGCTCGTCCCGTCGCCGCTTGCGTCTCTGAGCGACGTCACGCGGGTGCACTGCCCCACATACGTTGACGCGGCCATAAACGGCACGCTATCACCGGCAGAGCAGCGCGCTATCGGCTTCCCGTGGAGCCGGGCGCATGTGCAGAGGTCTCTAGCCAGCACCGGCGGCACAGTGGCAGCCACACGGCTGGTGCTGTCCTCCTGGCCAAAGGTCGGTCTGCGGTGCGCCATGCAGGTAGCTGGCGGCACGCACCACGCGCACAGGTCGAAAGGAGGTGGTTTCTGTGTGTTCAATGACATCGCATGCGCCGCTGCAGCTGCGATGGATGAGGCTGGCGTGTCGCGCGTGCTGGTCATTGATCTCGATGTGCATAGGGGCGACGGTACGGCAGCTATCTTCGCAGAGGAGCCGAGAGTGACGACGTTCTCGATGCATGGCTACAACAACTACGGCAACAGAACTGGCTTGCCATCTGATTACGATGTTGACCTGCCTGATGCCACAAGCGACGAAGTCTATTTGCAGACGCTGAACGCATGGCTTCCCCGGCTGTTCGACACGCACATGCCGGAGCTGGTGTTTTTCCAGGCCGGGGTTGATGCGCTCGTGGGTGACTCTTTTGGCAGGCTGGCTGTTTCAAGGGCGGGGTTGCAGGCTCGCAACAACGCCGTGTACACCGCGTGCCTGCAGGCGGGTGTGCCGCTGGTCATCACCATGGGCGGGGGCTACACACGGCCAATCGATGCCAGCGTCGAGGCACACGCGGATGTGTTTCGCACAGCAGCGTTGAGATTCAGCGTGCCGTGAATCACACAGAAGCAATGTGATGCAAGCTGGTCGAGAGGGTAGACGAATGCCAATACACCTGGTGACGTCCGCACAAGTTGTCCACAAGTGCGCCCCTCGGGGCTGGATCTCTAGTGAGCGGGGTGGTGTCGCATGCCTCTTGCGCATGGCGTTGCGCTCGTAGCTGTAGCAAATTGCCACAAGCACCTCCGAAGCACGCAGCCTCTCTGTCTTCCAGCCTTGCCTTGCCGGCACTCACCGCACACGAGACGCATGCGCATGGCTGCCGTTCCCGAGAAAAAGGCTGACACTGCCGGCGCCTCCTCTGCCGACGAGCTGACCGCCAACCTCGTTCGCGCTGCTAACAGTTTGCTCAATGCTGAACTGCCTACCGGCAAGGACTGGGCCTACCTGACTGCAACCAGCCCGGCATTCTCTGCGGCCACAGCTACGCTCGCTCGTCAAGCCAAGGCTTTGCTGCAGCGCTTCCGGGGATGGCCTGCAGACGATAATGCCGGCGTCGCAGCTGGCTTGACGGACGTAGTTGACGCGCACTTGGACCGCGTTGAGGACTCCTTAGGCGAACTTACTGGCCGCTCTGCACCTGTGGACGCGCTGAGGCCGGCTGCAAAGCGCGCTCGCACCAAGGCACCAGGTGTGGCAGTGAAGCCGCAGGTGAACTTTCCCGTTCCGGTTGACAATCATGCGCCGTTTGTGCCTCCGCCGCCAGTGGGTGTGCCTGATGGACTGTTGGGTCGCCTTACACTGGATGGTGCGACGCATCCCATGGCAGACATCATCCGGGAGTTCCCATCAACGGTTTGGGCGCTCGCATTGCGTCCGCCGGTGCCTCCCCGTGCGATGGTGGAGACGCCATGCACCTGGGTGGACACCCCAGAGAAGTTGGATGCAATGGTGGATGTGCTGGCGAAGCAGGAGGCCATCGCGGTTGATTTGGAGGCGCACGACCTGCGCAGCTTCCAGGGATTTGTGTGTTTGATGCAGATCTCGACTAGAACAGAGGATTTCCTGGTCGATACCTTAGCTCTGCGCGGCTCAATCGGCGCGGCACTGGGCTCAATCTTCCACGATCCACGTATCATCAAGGTCATGCACGGTGCTGACCACGATGTGATCTGGCTGCAGCGCGACTTCGCTCTTTATCTGGCTGGACTCTTTGACACGAAACAGGCCAGTGAACTGTGCGGGAACACGTCCCACAGCTTGGCGCATCTACTGCAGCTGTTCTGCGGAGTCTCAGCCAATAAACACTATCAGCTCGCAGACTGGCGAATGCGCCCTCTCGGTGAAGGGATGGCATTCTATGCCAGGTCGGACACGCACCACCTTCTTTACATCTGGGACACACTACGCCACCAGCTAGCCACGTGTCCACCACCTGCACCACCGCCGTCGGAAGCTGACGACGACAGTGAAGTCGACGCAATGATGTACCCATCAACACCGCCTGAGCTGGGCGCCTTGCCTGCTGCATGGTCTCGCAGCGCTCTGGTGGCGCTCAAGACGTACACAAACTCGCCTTTGAGCTCAGACGCCCACATACGCGTTGCCAAGCGTGTGGGCGTGCCACTATCGGCCCGAAGCCGCGCAGTCCTGCGCGCGCTCGTCGTGTGGCGCGACGGCGTTGCGCGTGCGGCTGATGAAGGCATCGGTTACGTAATGCCCAACCGCTTGATAGTCCGCTTAGCCGATGCAGCACCGGAGGCTGCGCCTGAAGTCGCCGCATTCCTGCGCGAGCTTGCATGGGCATCTGACCAGGCTGAAGTCGCTCGGACCGCCGACCACCTTGTGGCACTCATCCGGCGCTCCAAACTCGACTTCCAGGCTGCGGAGGAAGAGGAGCGCAGGATGCTGGATGAGAAGCAACAAGAGAAGGCCCGCAAGGCGGCACGACACCGGCAGCGCTCGCCATCGCCACAGGCTGCCGCCCCGCCGCAGGTGCCTCTCGGTGGATTGGAGGCGGATGGTCGGCCTGCGAAGCAGCGGCGACGCATCGCCGTCACAGTAGCACCTGTTGAGGCCTCGGCACTGGGCGCTGCCTTGGGGGGCGCAGACGCGGGAGAATGAGCAGATGTGACCTTCATGGGGTAGGTTTGAATTCAATACACTGCCCCATCGTCATCTCCTCCACCAAACGATCCGTCCTCGTAACCATCATCGTCATCGAATCGCTCCAGGTCAAAGTCATCCTCCTCTTCGTCATCGTCCACATCCCCATCCCCGTCAGGCCCGTCTGGACCATCATCTTCACGGTCGGCACCGCGGCTAGGCTGCTGCCTTCTCGGCGGCTGTGCATCATCGTCATCATCATCGATGTTGCCCACTCCCATCATCGCCCGGACGCGTTTCCTGCTCTGTGTCCGCGCGTCAACGAACGCGTCCTCATCTAGAGTCGACATTCCTCCGTCGTCGATATCTTCATCCCCGCCGCCAGGGGCGGGCCGTGCTGTAGCTCGCTGCTCGGCGTCAGCTAGGCGGTCAAGGCGGGCGATGTCGCCGGCGCCACTTCCGCCAGCACCGCCATGCACGTCTGCTAGTCTGCGAGCTGCCCCTGCGCTATGTTTCCGTCTGCGCAGACGCGAAGTGTGAGTCAATTTAGGTGTGCACTTGTCAGGCGTGCTCACACTCGTTCTTTACGCACGTGGCCCACAACTCCCGCGGAAAGTACCGCGACTCCAAGCGACCCACTACCTCGTGCAGTGACACCGGGCGGGGAGGGGCTTGAGCCCTCCGCACGCGGTCGGAGTACCTCTCCACCTCTGCGTCGTCGCTGCCGCCGTCTGCAGTGCCCGTGGACGCAGCAGTGGGCAGTGGCAAGTTGAAGCACGACGTCCGCCAGTGGGCGTCGAGCGCGCGCTTGTGTTTCAACAGCTCTTCGTCACGGGACGTGAGGACGGGGAGTGTAGGCAGCGGTCTGCCGAGAGGCTGCAAAGGCAGACAACGTGCGGGAACGTCGGGGTGTAAGCACACGCGTGCACGCTCACTCAGTCTATATGCGTCCCATCCATCATCACGCACCGGGAACAACTCAGGCGGCGCTGCGTTTGGGTTTAGCGAGATCACTCGTCCATCGTCGTCGCGTAGCCGCGCTCCCGGCGGCACTCCTCTGCCCCTGCCTCTGCCGAACATGCGTTACGGAGCGCGCACAGCGAAAGCACTTTCCAATGTGGCGAGGGTCCCGCCTCAAACAGGTCCATTCCCTTCGGCACACCAATGGCTGACCAGAACGGCCCGACAGATGCGAGCAAGACGCCGGTGACCATTGTCACCGGCTTTCTCGGCGCCGGCAAGACGACGCTGGTGAACTACATCCTGAACGGCGAGCACGGGAAGACGATCGCTGTCATCGAGAACGAGTTCGGCGAAGTCAACATCGACGAGGCGCTGGTCACGGAGAACCTGCAGTTCAAGGAAGACATCATCTCTATGGACAATGGGTGCGTCTCAGCTGTACCGCTGGCGTGCCGACGCCTCGTTTCTGACGCGCTGTTGGTCTCAGTTGTGTGTGCTGCACCGTCCGGGGCGACCTCATCAAGGCCCTCAAGACGCTGTCCAAGCGCGACAAGAAGTTCGACCACGTGCTTATCGAGACCACCGGCCTGGCAGACCCCGCGCCTGTGGCTTTTGTGCGTGTCCCCTGGGCCCACAGAGAACGTCCTTCCTGGTGCAGGACACACTGCGCCCCGCACACGCGTCCCCGGGCCTCTGTCTCCGACTCGCACGTCCGCACGCTGCACCGTCACACGTGCCTATCGCCGTGACTTGAGCCCTGACAAGCAGTGGGCACTTTCTCTGGTCTCTGGCACACAGACGTTTTTCATCAACCAGGAGATCGGAGACCTGTACCGCATCGACTCCATCCTCTGCCTCGTGGACGCCAAGCACGTGCGCGAGCACCTGCAGGAGAAGAAGGCGGACGACGCTGTGAACGAGGCGGTGCAGCAGGTTGCCTTTGCGGTGCGCGTGTGGTCGGTTGTTACACTGTGCGGGCGCCTGCTGTTTTTCAGCTGAGCCAGCCTGACTCGGTGGTTCATGCAGGACCGCATTTTGTTGAACAAGACGGATCTTGTGACTGCGGAAGAGTTGGAGGCCGTGAAGGAGGAGCTGCAAAGCATCAATGCGTTTGCGGAGGTCATTCAGACGGTGCAGAGCCAGGTGAATCTGGACCGCGTGCTGGGCGTGAACAGCTTCAGCATCGAGAAGACGCTGGAGGTGGATCCCCACTTCTTGGTGGACGAGGAGGCAGAAGAGGAGTGCCATGATGAGCACTGCAATGATCCGTCGCACAGCCACGGCCACGGCCACAGCCACGACCACGGATGCAGTGTGGACGGATGCACTGACGCGTCGCACGATCACGGCCACGGCCACGGCCACGATGCAAAGAAGCCAAAGACGGATGCACATGGCAAGAAGATCGTGAAGAAGCGCCACGACTTGAGCGGCGTCAGTAGCGTCGGCATCACGGCGGAGGGCGAGCTGGATTTCAACAAGCTGAACCAGTTCATGATGCGCCTCCTGCAGAGCAACGCTCGCGACCTGTACCGCTCCAAGGGCGTCATGTGCTTCGCGGGCCAGGGCGACGCCAAGTTTGTGTTCCAGGGCGTGCACGAGCAGATCAGCTTCGGGCCCAGCAGCAGCACCTGGCAGCCGGGAGAGGCGCGCATCAACAAGATGGTGTTCATTGGCCGAAAGCTGAACCGTCAAGAGCTGGAGGCTGGCTTCCGGGCGTGCCTTAAGAAGTGAGAGACGCGAAATGTAGATTGTGTGGATGTATTGGACAGCGCTTCGCAAACGCAAGCAAGCACCGCGGAGGTCTCACGAGAGCTGTGCCTCTGAAGGTTCGCCCTCACTTGCTTGTGCGACTAGCAACGGCGGCTGGGCAGCTACCGCCGCCAGAGCAGCCTTCAACTCAGCAGACTCCCTGCGCAGCTCCTTGACAACGTTCGCTAGCGCCTCTGGGTTGACGCCGGTCTCTATCAAGGCGATGAGTATGGACAGCGTCTCCTTGTCGAGGCCAGTGTCTAGCAGCTTTGAGATTTCATGCGCCACTGAGAAAGCCAGAGCGCAGTCGTCAGAATGCAGGCGACGCGCACTGCACAGGTGCGGGGCACGCACAGTCGAGGGCCTCCTTTGCTGCGGCAAGAGCACCAGGTGCCTCTGTCTGTGGTGTTGCCATGCGACTGTACTTGCGACTATTCCCCCCCTTTCCTGACACGCAGCGTGCAGCGCTAGCACCCCGAGCACGGGCCCCTCGAAGAGCGGGACGATCCAGTGACGCAAGCACTGGGTCAGGCAAAGCGGCCCTGCCCCCGAAACGCACGTGCAAATGCTCCTGGCGCCACGCATCGTTTCCCACTGCTCGCCGTTTGCAGAGCCGAGTGTCGGACCTCTGAGTACCGCTGGCGCGAGCTCAGCTCGACAATGGCACTGGACCGTGTTGAGAAGAGCTCCTCGTGCAGCCGCGTGCACTGCACGCGACACAGATGAAGCAGACGACAAGGACGAAAACCTCCTTGAGACGGCTGCGGAGGCAATACAAGCAAGCGGGGGTGACAGCACAAAGGCTGGTGCAGCCATAATCTTGGCAGTCGCAGGCACACCAGCTCAGGTGTCCTCTAAGGCTGTTGAAGTTTCCGCTGCTCTGGGTGACTTAGCGGATCTGGCGAATAGTGAGCGCGAAGTGCTTCAGCGTGCGCAGGCACTTCTTGATTCAGTCGGCATGCGCGGCCTTTCGCTGCTATCACCACAGCCGCCTGTGGATGATGAGTCCGAAGAAGAGTCACAATAACACTAATATCGCCGTCAGGCGTAGACAGCGTCAAGTTTTCGAGTCAAGGCGTCCACTGTGCGCGACACTTGTGCGTCTCCACCACCAGCGGCTCCAGGACGTAATTCCACGCCGTGTGCGCCAAACACATACAGCGCATGCGTTCCCCGGAGGCGGGAGTCGCAAACTTCATCATCCGCAAGTGCAGCCATCACAGCAAGCGCACCCTGCTGTGGTGGACGCATCAGACGCAGTGCGATGCCTAGGGACCGCATGACGGCGCGCAGAACTGGTGGCCATTGTCGCGTCAGCTGCGTGTCAACCAAGCCCGGGTCCGCGAGCGCCAGGGTCAAATGCTGCCCTGCGTGAGCACTGCTTCCTTTGAAATGGCAATTCGTCTCTGCGAATGCCGCCGCAACACATGACACGCCCGCTTTGGAGAGGGCGTATGCGTGTGCGCTCGCCGGATGCCTCCGCCTGCCGCTGCCAGCATCGGCAACGCAATCTGAAAGCCAAGCAAGGAGGTCACGTGCGCGCTCGCATCGGTGCGTGAAGCTGGACACAACCACAATGTGGCATCGGGAGCTGCTGCCGAGAAAACCCCGGACGTGGAGCTGCGTCAGCAGGCGCCATGTGCCGAGATGGTTCACCGCCAAACATGGATGCAACGCCCATGACGGCTCTTTACTCGCCGCCAGTGTGGCGGCATTGCATATGACGCCGCGTATGCGCCACCCGTGGGCGGCAATGCC
>Ga0164296_1004320_pt1 | contig 12967 bp, 10 predicted proteins | sample GEODES057metaG_FD_113533 | JGI IMG/M metagenome (GOLD analysis project Ga0164296, IMG submission 113533) | Dystrophic lake water microbial communities from Trout Bog Lake, Wisconsin, USA - GEODES057 metaG | ecosystem: Environmental > Aquatic > Freshwater > Lake | place: USA: Trout Bog Lake...
GCGACGCCGCACGCCCATGCCAATAACGCCATCCATTCAATATTGGCCAAGCCATGCCCGCCAAGCGCCAGGGCCCGAATGAGCCGGTAGCGGGCCAGAATCACGCCGAAGAGCGGCACAAAAATCGAGCTCAATACGGTCAAGAATTGCGTGATGAGCTGGCTGATTGTCTCCGAGAGCGTGGTGAGCACCAGCGCCAGCGCAATCGATAAGAGCGCCATGGCGACGCCGCGCGCCCTTATTCCATAGCCGCCAAACAGGCTTTCCGAGCTGACCGCGCCGGAATGGAGGTCGCCATAGGCGTTATCAAGTTCATCGAGCACGATCAGCGTCAGCGCGATCAGGCCACCTTGGGCCAATAAGAGGCCCGTGACCAGATCATCAGACGGCTGGTTGAAGGCAATCAGCGCGCCGAGTGCATAGCACCAGATATTGGCGATGGCGTAGCCGATAAAGGTGCCATTGGTCGCCCCGCCTTTACCACGGCTGAACCGCGCATAATCGGCCACGAGCGGCAGCCATGAAACGGGCATGGCGATGACGAGATCGACCCCGCTCCAGAAGCTCGTTTCCCCGGTGCCGGTTTGGTTCCAGAAATCGGACCAGCCTTTGGTGAGCGTGGCTGAAACAAACACGTAAGAGAGCCAAACCAAGGAGGCGATGACGAGCGGCAGGCCGATGCGCGATAAAAACCGCCTGACAAGGCTGGTCATGGAGCCCGTCATCAGGAGCACTAGGATCATGCCCCAAATCAGCGTCAAGCCATAGGTAAGCGATGCTCCCTCAAGCCCTGTCGATTGCTTGATCACGGCCAGCGACCCGTCGCGCATGATGATGATTTCAAAGGCCGCCCAGCCCAAGAGCTGAATGACATTGGCGATGACGGGCAGCCGCCCCAATTTGCTGCCGAAGGCCACCGTCATCAGAGCGCCGGAGGAAAGCCCCGTTTCTTGGCCCAAGCGAGCGACGAGCGCGAGCACGCCCGCGCCGATGGCGGAGCCTAAAAGAATGGCGAAAAAGGCCAGTTTCGGGCTCAAGCCCGGCATCAGCGTTGCGCCCGTCTGCATCACCAAGAGGCCGACGCCCAGGCTGAACCACAGGGCCGCCTGATCGCGAAAGCCGAAAACGCGGTCATGGGAAGGAATAGGAGTGATTGTCGAAGAAGGGTGGACGTCTGCCATGTCGATCTCCATCAGATCAGAATGACAGGAAAGCGCGAAATGCTGGCCCCGAGACGGTGGCGAGCGGTCGTTGCTTCCCTGCGCGAGGATTACCTCAGTCAGGTTCAAAGGGTGTTTCTCAGCCATGCTCACGCACAGCACCCCCAGCGGAATGTCGGCAGGCGCGAACGCTAAGCCAACGAAATGGGGCGATAAACGGTTTTTGCGGCCTTGGCAATCGGGGAGCTTCCCCTCGCCCCATTCCTTTGCTAAACGACCGTGACGGCTGGCCGCTTTGCGCTGGCCGTATCGCTGGGGGTGCCGCGCGGCAAAGCGGGGCTGAGATTAGACCCTTTGAACCTGACTGGGGTAATGCCCGCGCAGGGAAGCACGATGGATGAGCCTTTGGCTGTCTCTCACGCTTCCAAGCGTTTCTGATACAAATGGGAAACCGCAACGCTATGAAGATCGCCGTTATCGGTGCTGGTGTCATGGGGCTTGTCACGGCGCATCAGTGTGCGCTGCGGGGCGGCCGTGTCACCGTCTATGAGCGGCGGCCGGAGGCGGGGCGCGGATGCTCCTGGTATGCGGGCGGCATGTTGGCCGCTTGGTGCGAGATGGAAAGTGCCGAGCCGCTGATCGGCGAATTGGGTCTTGAATCGCTCAGCTATTGGAAGACGCATTTTTCGCATGTCGTTGAGAAGGGGACATTGGTTGTAGCCCCGCCACGCGATCTGCCGGACCTCAAACGGTTTGCCGCGCGGACTCAAGCGCATGAATGGGTTGGACGCGATGCGATTGCGGCGCTTGAACCTGATTTGGCCGAGCGGTTTGAGACGGCTTTGTTTTTTAAAGGCGAAGCGCACCTTGATCCGCGCGAGACGCTGGAAGCATTGCGGCAAAAATTAATAGCCGATTATGGCGTGACCTTTGTGATGGATCATGCCGTTACGGCGAACGATGTGGATGCCGATCATATCTTCGATTGCCGCGGCTATGAGGCGCGCGATGTGTTGCCGGATTTGCGCGGTGTGAAGGGCGAGATGCTGATCTTGCGCACGAAAGAAGTGAGCCTCTCGCGGCCGATACGTTTGGTGCATCCGCGTATTCCGGTTTATATTGTTCCGCGTGCCGATCATCATTTTATGGTGGGGGCGACCATGATTGAGAGCGGGGACCGCACGCGGTTCTCGGCGCGCTCAATGGTTGAGCTTTTAAATGCGGCTTATGCGGTTCACCCTGCTTTTGGCGAGGCGGAGATTGTTGAAACCGGTACCGATGTGCGCCCTGCCTTTGCTGACAATTTACCGCGCATTCGGCGTGATGGAAAAATCCTGCGGCTGAATGGACTATACCGCCATGGCTATTTGGGGGCACCCGCTGTGGCTCGGCGGGCGGCCGAGATTGTTTTTGCGGGCAAGTCTTTTCCGGAGGTTGATCGGTGAGGCTGATTGTTAATGGCAATGAAACCGATGTGGCGGCGGACACTTTTGCCGATTTGCTCTTGGAACTCGGCTATGAGGACATGCCCGTTGCGACCGCTTTGAACATGGCTGTCGTTCGAAAAAAAGACCGCGATAGCGTTCGATTGAAAGAGGGCGATCGGGTTGAAATTCTAGTGCCGATGCAAGGGGGCTGAAGCGTGGATCCAGTACAGTTTTATGGCGTGTCGGTAGCCTCGCGCTTGATGCTCGGTACGGCGCAATATCCATCGCCTGCGATTTTGGCGGATGCGATTACGCGCTCGGAAACCGATATTCTCACCGTCTCCCTGCGACGTGAATCAACGGGTGGATCGGGCGGGCGCGATTTTTGGAAATTGATCAGCGCGATGGGGCGAAAGATTTTGCCGAATACGGCCGGATGCCATTCCGCCAAGGAGGCGATCACAACGGCTGAAATGGCGCGTGATGTGTTTGATACGCCATGGATCAAACTAGAAGTGATCGGCCATGCCGATACGTTGCAGCCGGATGTGTTTGGTCTCGTGGAAGCGGCGCGCGAATTATGTGCGCAGGGCTTTCAGGTGTTTCCCTATACAACCGATGATTTGATCGTGGCGGAAAAATTATTAAGCGTTGGCTGCGAAGTGTTGATGCCATGGGGCGCGCCGATTGGCTCGGGTAAAGGGCTGAACAACCGCTTTGCCTTGAAAGCGATGCGGGCGCATTTTCCAAACGTGCCCCTTGTTGTTGATGCGGGCTTGGGTGTTCCCTCGCATGCCGCCGAGGCGATGGAATTGGGCTATGACGCGGTGTTGTTGAATACGGCTGTTGCCAAAGCGGGCGATCCGGTTGCGATGGCGGAAGGGTTTGCGCTCGCGGTGAAAGCCGGGCGCTTGGCCTATCGCGCGGGTGCGATGGAAGCGCGCGATATGGCGGTGCCTTCAACCCCCGTTTTTGGCCAAGCTTTTGTGTAAGGAATTGGAGTTTTACTATGTTGGACCGGTTTTATTTGATCGTTGATTCATCGCACTGGCTGGAACGTTTGCTTCCGCTCGGCGTGAAGACGGTTCAGCTGCGCATGAAAGACAAAAGCCATGCGGAATTGACGCATGAAATTATTATGTCGCGTACGCTATGCGCGCAGCACGGCGCGATATTGATCGTGAATGATTATTGGCAAATGGCATTGGACGAAGGATGCAATTTCGTCCATCTCGGCCAAGAGGATATGGACACGGCAGATTTTAAGGCATTGAAAGCGGGCGGCGTTAAGATTGGGCTCTCCACGCATACGCCGGAAGAGCTAGACCGCGCGCTTCAATGTGATCCCGATTATATTGCCTTGGGACCAATTTATCCGACGGTTTTGAAGGATATGAAATTTCCACCGCAAGGGCTGGAACGCATTGGCGAATGGAAGCGGATCATCGGCGATAGGCCGCTCGTGGCGATTGGCGGCTTAACACCAGAACGCGCCAAGCTCGTCTTGCAAGCGGGGGCCGATAGCGCGTGTGTCGTCACGGATATTTTGCGCCACGCCGACCCCGAAGCGCGGACGCGGGAGTGGATTGATACGCTGCGCGGATAGGCTTTGATGAACGCTTAAGGGATCATGCTCGTTTCAAAGCTGTCGTCAGCCGATGAGACGAGCTGCTGGCAATTGCTTGCATTCACGTCGAGTTCGACTTCGTTCTTTGAAATTTCGATCCGGCGTCCTTGCTCGATCGCGCAATTCTGGCCGTTGATCCGTGCCATAATGGAAAGGGTTTCGCCTTTTTGCCGATGCGGCAAGAAGAAATAGCCATCGTCATTCGTCACTGTTTTGATCAGGCCGGATGTCGACGATGTGGCGCGAATTTTGACCTGAGCGAGACCTGTTTGGCCATCTTTTGTCACGCGACCGGCGACGAGCTTGCCGCCATCTTCAGCTTCACCATTCGGGTTGGGGCGAAGGGCGCGGAGATCGGCCAATTCAAGCACCGTGCCTGGCTTCGCATTCACAAGCGCGATGCGGACGCTTTTGACTTTGCCAAGCGGTAAAGGTGGGCGCGTAAATTCTTTTGAAGTGATTGTGACGTCCGGCCAGTCCAAGGCCGTGACGTCGAGCGTCTCGTAACGCCATTCGTTCGAAATCGCGACCGGCGAGATATGCCACTGGCTTGACGGAAGCAGTTCGAGTTCGGGCGTATCTTGTTCATTGATCGAGACGATTTTGCCGTCATCCATCATCAAATCAATTTCGATATTGCCCGCCGAGGCGTTCCGTTTCGAGATCGAATGATCCAGTTTTCTCAACGCCAGTTGAACGTGGCTCGTGTTCCAGAATTCGAGGCGGGAAGGCCTGAACAGCACCTCAGCCCGCCCCGCATTATCGGCAGTCAGGCTCAGAATTTTAGAGCCATCGGGATCATTGGCTTGCGGCTGACGTTCTTGGGCCTCGCCATTATCGATTGAGACCTGGCCTTTTTCGAAAAGAGCGACGTGGTCAAGAACGGCCGAGGGCGAATTATCATCGACAAGCGTAATCGAAGCTTTGCCGGTTTCATCGGGTGGATTGCGGGTAAACGCATGAAGCTCGGTTTCGCCTAGATAGACGCGCGTCTTCATCGGGTCGGTGACGTAGAGGGTGAGGCCATGCAAATCGCGGCTGCCGGCCCGCGGATCCGGAAGCATCTTGCCCGTGACGCTGTCGATCCACGGTGTAATCGTGATGCGGCTATCGTTTTCATTAAACTCGATATGGCTTGCCACCGCATTGCGCATTTGCTGATAGCGTACCCATGTTGAGGCAGGTGGCGACCAAACGCGTTGTCTGTCCGGAACGGTGCCATCAAAATTATAAACGAGGTTTGCGAGGCGCTGCATCCATTGGCGAATGACGGGCGTTACAGGCTCTGCTCTTGTGTGGAGAAAGTTCGAACCGCCGGAGCCAAAATGGGTGTACCAGAAATGACGAACCGTATCGCCATTGTGAATCATCTCAACGCTGGAGGCCACCAACATAGCGAGCGAATCGCCTTGCGCACTATCGCACCGCTGGCCGCAATAGAGGTCTTTGCGGTCTTCATAGGAAAGGGTTGGCAAGAGATGTCCAAGGTCATTGGCAAACGCGTCTGACGAGCTGCGGTCGAAATTACCGGTCGTTGTGCGCGGCACATTGTAAAAGCCCGGATAGGTATTGGTGAGCGGTGGCAGCGGTTTTTTAAAATCGCTTTTGAGCGGGCCAAAATAATGGGACGGATCCGCAGGGAAATACGACCAGATGCCTTCGACGCCGAGTGTTTTTAAAATATCGGCGTGAAAGGCGTGGCTTGTTTCATCCGTTGCATGGGCTTCGCGCCGTACCACAACCGAGGCATCGTTGAAGATGGTGCCCGACGAACGGGGAACCTCGTAATATTTGCCGGCAACACCAAAATCTTGCGCCAGCGTATTACCGCCATGCGAGGTGAGCAGCGCGGGACGCATGTTCCAATCAGCCAAGACAGGCGCTTCGGCCATTACCGTTTGACGGCTGAAATCATCCCGCTCGATGCGCATCACCGACACCGAGCATCCGCTGGCGCATGAAGGTGCTGATAGGGTGACATGATCGAGCTGGCCCGCATTCAACGCCAAATGGTCGAATGTGTCGCCTTCGGTCGGAATGATGAATTCGACGATTGCAAATTTGCTGTCTCTTTTGAGCTGGACGTTTCGACCTTTGGCAACCTGATCGGGGCCATAAGTTAGGGAGCGTCCCGTACGATCGGATAAGGTCACCGATAAATCGGCTGGTGGCTCGCCGTTTAGATAGAGGCGAACATTTTGGCGCTGTTCATTGGCGATATCGGAATCGGCGGGTGGAATCGCGATCGTTGTTTGCGCGGATGCGAGCTGGATCGTCGGTTCAAACACATTGCGCAATTGGAAGCTTGAATCTTCCTGCCAGCCATGGAACTGGTCAATATTGCCGCGATGCCATTCCCGCAGCAATAGCGCATAGGCTGGAAGGCCATCAACGCCTGTCGGCGTGCGGTTTAGGCGGTCTGGCCCCAAAAACATGGTCGAGAGACGGTCACTGCCATGCGGCCAAAGCGAGTCGGTAATTGGTAGACCAAGTTCTTGATTGAAAACGCGATGGAGGGCGGCGCCATGCCATGGCTTTAACTCGTCCGCATCGTCGCTGAAGCTCACGACTTGGTGGAAGGGGTAGGGCAGATCGCGCACCCGCGATACATCATCCGTGCTCGACGCAACACCGCCGCCGATGATGGACGTCATCGTTACGGTCAATGCAGCAGCAAGGAGAAGCCGCCGAGGTGTTACACGTCTAACCAACTTAAAACCCCGGACAAACACTAAAGCGGAATGAAGACTCAGACCGATTACATTCGATACGCATTGCCGCAACTGTCCGCACGGCCGCAACGCTTTGACAGCCAAAGGTTACAATTTCGTGACACGATTTGGTCAATTGCGCCGTATTCACCATAATTACGCTCAGAGGCTCCAAACGGTAATGTTGGAAGGCCGCGTGTCGCGGGGCAATGCGCCTTTGACGTCCATGACAATCGGGTTGCCGGGCTTCAGGAGCTTTTGGATCAATCCCCAGCCGTCTTTCATATAGGATTGGTGCGACACGGCTAAAATGACGGCGTCCGATGGCTTGAGATTCTCGGTGGAGACCAAATCGATGCCAAATTCGTGATGCACTTCTTCCGCCGACGCCATCGGATCATGCGCCTGCACCGTGATGCCGAAATTTTTCAGCTCCGTGATGATGTCGACGACCTTCGAATTGCGGATATCGGGCACGTCTTCTTTGAACGTCAGGCCAAGCACGGTGACAACCGGATTGGCGCGACCATCGGCGAGCAGACGACGGATGCATTCACGCGCAACACGCGGGCCAACCGCGTCATTGGTGCGGCGTCCGGACAGAATAACTTCCGGATGGCAACCGGCTTTTTCTGCGCGGTAGGTGAGGTAATAGGGATCAACGCCGATGCAGTGGCCGCCGACTAGGCCTGGGCGGAACGGCAGGAAGTTCCATTTCGTGCCAGCGGCTGCGAGCACATCCAGCGTATTGACGCCGAGCGCGTGGAAAACTTCCGAGAGCTCGTTCATCAGCGCGATATTGAGATCGCGCTGCGTGTTCTCGATCACCTTGGCTGCTTCTGCCACTTTGATCGAAGGCGCTTTATGGATGCCGGCTTTGACAACCGAGCCATAGACAGCGGCAACAATCTCAAGCGTTTCCGGCGTCTGGCCGGAGACAACTTTGGTAATGGTTTCAAAGCGATGGACGTGATCGCCCGGGTTAATCCGTTCTGGCGAATAGCCGACGGTGAAATCGGTGCCGGATTTCAAGCCTGAGACGCGCTCGAGCACGGGCACGCAATCTTCTTCCGTAGCACCCGGATAGACGGTTGATTCATAAACAACGATATCGCCCTTTTTGAGCACATTGCCGACCGTTTCCGACGCCTTCAGCAAGGCGGTGAGGTCGGGGCGGCGGGCTTCGTCAATCGGCGTTGGCACGGTGACGATGAAGAAATCGGCGGTTTTTAAGGTGGCGCGGTCATGCGTGAAGGTCAGCGTTGGCGCTTTCAGGCGGGCGCTTTCAACTTCCAAGGTGCGGTCATGGCCGTCTTTCAATTCCGCGATACGGCGCTGGTCAATGTCAAAGCCAATCACGGTTTCGCCAGCGGCCGCAAACGATACGGCGACGGGAAGGCCTACATAGCCAAGTCCGATGACGGCGATTTTTCTGGTATGAGCCACGCTTTTAGTCTCCACTTTCATATATTGAGCTGCCGTCTAGACGGCAAATTGCGGATCAGCAATCCTCAATTCGGCCATGTCGCGGTAAATTGCGGCAATTTCGGTACCGATTGCGGTTGATGAGAATAATTTTTCGACCCGACGACGCCCCGCTTGCCCCATTTGGGCGCGAAGAGCGGGATCGCGAACGAGCGTTTCAATGGCACGGGCCAGCGCCTCGGCATCATCCACGGGAACCAAAAGACCCGTTTCGCCATCGATGGCGACATCGCGGCAGCCCGGAACATCGGTGGCGACCAGCGGGCGCCCTAGGCTTGCGGCTTCGAGCAATGCTTTTGGCAGACCCTCGCGGCGGGACGGCAAAGCGGCAACGTGGCAGCGCGCCCAAAGCGAGGCGATATCCTCGACATGGCCTAACCATTCGACGCCTGGTTGGCGGGCAAAGGCTTGAAGTTCCTCGATTTTTATCGCCGAACGGTTGGTGGGATCGTAATCACCAGCCAGCAAAAGTCGCGTGTCGAGGCCCTTTTCGCGCAATAGGGCTTGGGCTTTGACGAGTGGCCTGATGCCTTTATCGTCCAGCATTCGGGCGGCGATGCCGATGGTAATCGGGCCTTCGGGCTCGGGAAGCGGCTTTAAAAGATCGGTATCGACGCCGGAGCCCGCCACCAAGCGGATGCGGTCCGATGGAACGCCGATGGATTGGAGGGCCGACCGATCATCGGCGTTTTGCACCACAGTCATTGAGGCGCGGCGGGATAAGAGGGTCCGAAGGGCAATAACAAGGCCCGATTTAAGGAGTTTTCCCTTCAACCCCCGGCCAATAAAGCCCGAACCCAAGCCCGCAATGGTATTAACGGTCGTGATCCCCAAGCCCGTCGCGGCAATTTGACCAAACATCACGGGCACGAGGGCGATGTGGTGCACGAGATCCGGCTTAAGGCTTTGATAAAGCTGCCGAATGGCCCAGATATCTTTGAGGATATCGATGGGCGAGCGCTTCAGCTTTTCCCATGGCAGATCGTGCAAAGTGTAGCCCTCACCACGGATCGCCGCGCCATAGTTTTTCACGCGGGTGCCAACATGCACCTCAAAGCCAGCCGATTTCGCCGCCCGCGCCATGGGCAGGCGGTGCGAGATGAAATAGCGGTCATCGGTGACAAGAAAGAGCAGTTTAGGCGAGGCCATGCGGATAAGTTCAATTCCAAATGCGGTCCTTAAGGGATTTTCCTTAAGGGTGAGGCTGCAATAGCCTAGCAATCCTGTCTGGCCGATGAACGGGGATCCATTTTCCGTCATTGCGAGCGAAAGCGAAGCAACCCAGCTAGCGAAACGTGTTAAAATACAACCTAACCATCGCACTTTTTCGGCATCATCAGCTGGGTTGCTTCGCTTTCGCTCGCAATGACGGAGGAGCGAACAGCCCCCTTAATTTTGCCCTGATTCAGCTTCAGTTCATCCGCGCCGTGCTTTTTGCGGGGCTTAATTGGATGATTTCGCCTCGTCTTTGTTATTCGATGGTGCTATCGGGTGCGGAATTGGTTGGATTTTGTCCAAAATCGCGTTGTTTTGACCTATCTCGAAGGATATTACCTTGACGACTTATGCCCTTGTTGGAGCTTCCGGTTATATTGCACCACGCCATATGAAGGCGATGAAAGACACGGGCGGCGAGCTGGTTGTCGCTTATGACCCCAATGATTCCGTTGGTATTTTGGACAGCCATTTCCCGGATGCGCATTTCTTCACCGAGTTCGAACGGTTTGACCGCCACGTGGACAAACTGCGGCGCCGGGGTGAGCGGCTCGATTATGTCTCGATTGCTTCGCCAAATTATCTCCATGACGCGCATTGCCGCTTTGCGCTGCGCGCCGGTGCCGACTCCATTTGCGAGAAGCCGTTGGTGCTGAACCCTTGGAATATTGACGGGCTGGAAGAGATTGAAGCCGATACGGGCAAGCGGATCTATTCGATTTTACAGCTTCGCCTGCACCCCGCCATCATTGCGCTGCGCGATAAATTTGCCCATTCCACCAAGCGCCACAAGGTGGAGCTGACCTATTGCACCTCGCGTGGGCGCTGGTACCACGCCTCCTGGAAGGGCGATGACTCAAAGTCCGGCGGCGTGGCTACCAATATTGGCGTGCATTTCTTTGATATGCTCGGCTTTGTGTATGGCGGCGTGAAATCCAACATCGCGCATTTACGGACAGAAGAACGCGCGGCGGGCTTTATTGAATGCGAGCGCGCCGATGTGAGCTGGTTCCTCTCCGTTGATCGCAATGATCTGCCTGAAAGCGTGCAGGGCAAGAAGACGACCTATCGCTCGATTACGGTGGATGGCGAGGAAGTCGAGTTTTCCGAAGGCTTCACCGATTTGCACACGCGCTCTTATGAGGAAATTCTCGCAGGCCGTGGCTTTGGCTTGAAGGATGTTCGCCCTTCGATTGAGATCGTTTCGACCTTCCGGCATCAGGAAATTGCCAAACGTTCAGGGATTGTTCATCCCTTCGCCGATAAAGCCTAATTCATGAGCGAAATGAGGGAAGACCCGCGCTTTCCCGGCGTCCTGATCCATGTATCGAGCTATGTCGATGAGGGGGCGGTGATTGGTCGCGGCACCAAGATTTGGCATTTCTGTCACATCCTTGCGGGGACGGTGATCGGCGAGAATTGCTCAATCGGCCAAAACGCGATGATCGGCCCGAAGGTGACGATCGGCAATGGCTGCAAGATCCAGAACAATGTCTCCCTTTATGAGGGCGTGGTGCTCGGCGATGACGTGTTTTGCGGTCCATCTTGCGTGTTCACCAATGTCATCAACCCGCGCGCAAATGTGAGCCGCAAAGCTGAATTTAAAACGACGCCTGTTGGCAAGGGTGCAACGATTGGCGCGAACGCCACCATCGTATGCGGTCATGAGCTCGGTGCTTATTGCCTGATTGGCGCCGGTGCCGTCGTCACAAAAAATGTACCTGACTATGCGCTGATGGTGGGTAACCCCGCCCGGCGAATGGGCTGGATGAGCCGAACAGGTGACCGGTTGGGTGCTGATCTGAAATGCCCGGCAACGGGTGAAACCTATTACCTTAAGAATGACAACCAGCTTGTGCTGGCCGATTAGGAGCAAGACTCGTGGATATTAAAGGCAAGAAATTCGTCGTTATCGGTGGTGCAGGCCTGATTGGTTCGCATGCGGTGGATCAGCTCATCCAGCAGGATGTCGGCGAGATCGTCATTTATGACAATTTCGTGCGTGGCACGATGGAGAACCTTGCAGGGTCTTTGAAAGATCCGCGGGTGAAAATTTTCGAAGCCGGTGGCGACATCACTCACACCGATATTTTGGATGCAGCGCTGAAGGGTGCGGATGGCGTGTTCCAGTTCGCAGCCCTTTGGTTGTTGCAATGCCATGAATATCCCCGCACGGCGTTTGACGTAAACGTGAAGGGCATGTTCAACGTGCTCGATAGCTGTGTGCGCAACAATGTGAAGCGTTTGGTCTGGTCGTCATCCGCCTCCGTTTATGGCGATGCGGTGGAAGAGCCGATGACGGAAGATCATCCGTTCAACAACAAGAATTTTTACGGCGCGACGAAGATTTGCGGCGAGGCGATGGCCCGTGCGTATCACTTCCGGTATGGCCTCGATTATGTGGGCCTGCGCTATATGAACGTCTATGGTCCGCGTCAGGATTATCGCGGCGCATACATTGCCGTCATCATGAAGATGCTCGATGCGATTGATCGCGGCGAAGGTCCAACGATCATGGGCGATGGCTCGGAAGCGTTCGACTTCGTGGCCGTTGAGGATTGCGCCCGCGCTAACCTCTGCGCGATGGGTTCAACCGCTACCGACCGTTTCTACAATGTCGGCACCGGCAAGCGCACCTCGCTCAAGGAAGTGGCCGAGATGCTGCTGAATCTTACTGGCTGCAACCAGCCGATCAATTACGCGCCACGCTCGGCGGCAACGCTTGTGCGTAACCGCGTGGGTTCGCCGGTTCGTGCGTCGAAAGAAATCGGCTTTACGGCAGGCATTGATCTTGAAGAGGGCTTGCGCCGTCTGATCACCTGGCGCGAAGGCCATAAGAATGAAGTTGCTGCGCGCCGCGCCAAGTCTGCCGAATAAATAAGCCTGCTGAATAAGGATTGCTTTTACAATGGCCATGGAAAAAAGAACCGTCCAGATCGCATTGCCTTCGATGGGCGAAGAAGAATGGCAGGCCGTGCGTGGCCCGATTGAATCGGGTTGGCTCACGCAAGGCCCGAAAGTGGCCGAGTTTGAAAAGCAATTCGCAGCACGCCACAACGTGCCGCATGCGTTGGCTACAACAAGCTGCACAACGGCATTGCATCTCGCTTTAGCCGCTATGGATATCGGCCCCGGTGACGAGGTGATTGTGCCTTCGTTTACGTGGGTCGCTACCGCCAATGCGGTGCTCTATTGCAATGCCATTCCAGTGCTGTGCGATGTTGATCCGCGCACCAACAATATTGATCCGGCGTCTGTTGCCGAAAAGGTAACGGAACGCACCAAGGCGGTGATGCCGGTGCATCTGTTTGGCCTCTGCGCCGATATGGATGGCTTGCGCGC
>Ga0164296_1004324_pt1 | contig 12955 bp, 11 predicted proteins | sample GEODES057metaG_FD_113533 | JGI IMG/M metagenome (GOLD analysis project Ga0164296, IMG submission 113533) | Dystrophic lake water microbial communities from Trout Bog Lake, Wisconsin, USA - GEODES057 metaG | ecosystem: Environmental > Aquatic > Freshwater > Lake | place: USA: Trout Bog Lake...
GGGCACCCGGGGACGTCACAGTGACTGACGTGGACAGCGATGGACGCAGTCAAAACGCAGCAGTTGCCTGCGTGCATTACATCATGCTGCCCAGGAGGCGCTGCTCCGCAGCGTTGAGGGGCGGGTTGAATGCGCCAGCCTTGTGAGCTCGGGACACCTCGCTCACAAAGGCGGTTGCAAGGCCACCAGCATTCGGCATGCCGCTACTCACGCACAGTGCAAGCATCTCAACAGCAAATGCGCGGCTGTACGGCGGCGCTGCCACCTCAAGCACGGCGTTGATGAATCTGCGAACTGTAGACCTATCCGCCTCCTCCGCCCACGTCTTGACGGACGCAAGCAGCGGAATGACACAACTGCAGCGCAGGAGCGTCGGCACTAAACGCAGCGTAGCATCTGTGCGTTCGGGCCCGACGCTGCGTCCCATGGCACGCATGGCTGCGGACAGGACATCAACGAGCGCGCCGTGCTGAGACGGCGCAACCTCCGCGATGCATTTCAGCAGGGCCATATACGCTGGATGACTAGGCTGTGCCTCCACGCGACGGTAGTACTCAGGATCGCCCAGCTCGTGGCGCGCCCAGACGACAGCACCAGCTGCAGCCACTGGTGCCTTTTTCAGCGCATCAGCCACATCTTGCTGCGGCGCAAGGCCTGAAGCAGCGCGCTCGCAAGCTGAGGCGGATGTGACGAGGGCGGAACGTGTGGCGGCACGCTCCTCGGCTGTTGCGCAGCCGAGAGCCAGGAGCTCGTATGCTGGGGGCAGTCCCCCTTCTACAGAGCGAGGTACTGGCACGCCTGGCTGGAAAGCAGCTCGCAACAGCGCGTCGATGACGCCTGGCAAACGCAGCGGCTCCAAGGTCGGTATCTGAGCCGCTGCGTCGTCTGTGTCCATAAGGGCCTCACCCACCCCAGTGTCTTGGATGCTGCGCGGCGCATACAGCGCCCACAGTGAAGACAGCTCCACATTTGCGCGTGCGTGTGACCCTGTTCGCTCAAAAGCCGCGAGGAACGCGTAGACTGCGCTAATTGCAGCTCCATCAGCGTCGTTGCTAGCAAGCAGTGGTGCCATCGACCGCATCAACTGTACCCCATGCTGCGCCGCCGCCGTCTGTTCCAACTCGTGAGACACGCGGCGTAGAGTCGCGCCGCCAGGCTCGCACGCTAAGCGAGAAAGCATCATCTGAACAAACAGGTACGTGACTGGGCTTCCCAGACACAAGCGTTGCAGCTCCCCGATAGCTTCGTTGCGACTGCTTTCATTCGGCGCATGTAGGACGCTGTCTAGGCGTTTGCGCAGAATGCTATGGAAGATGTCGAACTTGGAGGCTGCGGCGGCACCCAGCCGCGCAACCTCATCTGTGTGACCCAAAGTCCAGGCATGGCCGATCGCCAAGCCGACGGTGATGCAGCCGCGGTGCTGCTCTGCGAGTGCGTACAGGAGTTGCCGCCCTTGCGCGGAGTTCATCAAGTCAGTGAACCACTTTGGCGTTGCCTGCAGCCGCTTCGTCTCCTCATCAACACGCTTGCCGTCGAAACGAGCGCGAACAACTGCCTCTAGGAAACGGTACTCGTACGTGCTACCCTCTGGCCCAGGGGGGCCCGGCACGGCAGTGTTCAGCGGCACTGCCCTGTCGGTGGTAGCCGTGTCTGTCGCGCTGAGCCAGTCACACACCAGGCTCGCCATGGGCGCATACCCTCGGAAGTTATCGGCCAGCAAGTCGACGGCCGTCTTGGGGTTGCCCCCGTCCGCGACGTAGGCACGCAACACGCCTGCGACGTGCGGCTCCATGACACTGTCCTTGGCAGACAGCTGCTTCTCCAACTCAAGCAGCGATGCCATGCTTGAGGAATACGGACGTGTCACCCGCCCGGTGACCCGCTCCCGCGAAGCGGCTGGAGTTGTGCCACCTTGGCAGTGCCTACCCCATCGCAGGACGCCCAGAGATGCCGCTGGCTGGCCTGCTCCGTGCCACACGTCTCCAGACATCGTCACGACTAGCTAGCACTCCCTCGCCCACGATTCCGGGCCGAGCAGCTGCACGAGCGCTGCGCCTTGCTCACAACCCAACTGCCGCTGCTGCCGCTGCACACGCGGCCTCCTCGATGGAAGAGGACGGCGAAGTGTATCGCCGCCCGCCGCCAGAGGTGGCCTCCTTCGTCGACCGCCCTGAGTCTCCGGGACTCACCCTGTCCCCCCACCGTGACCTGCTGCTGTATTTGCACCGGCCCTCTAGCTACCCGCCGGTGTCAGAGCTCGCTCGTCCCGAGATGAAGCTTGCTGGCTTGCGTCTTGACGTGGAGCAGAACAGCCGGTCGCGTATGGGATACAACACAGCGCTGGAAATAGCTCCACTGCCGCCGAACGGCCGCCCTGGCGTTCCCCGGCGTGTAACGGGCATTCCCACCGGCACGTGGCTTAACTTTGTGTCGTGGTCGCCGAATGGCCGCCGCTTAGCGTTCACCGTGCGTGGTAGCGGCCTTCCAGGCGCCCCACCACGTGGTCCTCTAGAACTCTGGTCCGCTGATGTGGACACCTGTGTGGCACGCCCTGTGCTGCCTGGCTTCATGCTGAACACCTCGTTCGAGGAATTCACGTGGCTGGATGATAGCACACTCATAGCTGCAGTAGTGCCGCCTAATAGGGGGCCGATGCCGGCACAGCCCGCGACACCGCGGGGGCCTCGCATCAGTGTCAGTGCCGCTGGAGTGATGGCTCAGGCACGCACGTACCCGGACCTGCTGAAGAACGGCCACGATTGCATGCTGTTCACACACCTGTGCAGCTCGCAGCTCATGCGCGTCTCCCTCCGTGGGGCTGGGGATGCTGGGAGCAGCACATGCACTCCTTTCGGCCGGGGTGCTGAATCGCGCATCTACACGCGCTGCGACCCATCTCCGGATGGCAACTTTGTCATCGTCGAGTTCCTAGAGCCGCCTTTTTCGTACATCGTGCCCGCAGGTCGCTTTCCGAAGCGGGTTGAGCTCTGGCGTGCCTCTGATGGCAGCCTGGTGCGCACCATCGCGGCATTGCCTCTCGCTGAAGCCATCCCCATTGTGAACGACTCGTGCAGAGCCGGGCCCCGGTCCGTGTCCTGGCGCGCCGATGCGCCCGCGACTTTAGTGTGGACAGAGGCCCAGGACGGTGGCGACCCGAGGGTGGACGTGCCTGCGCGCGATGTCGTGCTTTACCAGGACGCCGCCACTGCAGACTCCCAGCCGCCCAAGGAGTTGCTGCGCACGCAATGGCGGTTCGGCGGCATCGCATGGGGTGATGATCACCTTGCGTTTGCATACGAGTCACAATACAAGACGCGCAGCGTGCGGTCGTGGGTGTTTGCACCGAGAATGCGAATGAACGACTCGACGGCGCCGATGCGCCTGTTCAACGAGCGCAACTACGAGGACGCGTACAATGACCCTGGCGCACCGGCCACTCGGCGTCTGGAGGACGGGTCGTACGTTCTAGCGATCATAGAGCCAGACGGCACAGACAGCACCTCATCTTCGTATGGGGAGAAGCCGGGCCGCCGACTGCTCTTCCAAGGCACTGGTGCCTGTCCAGAGGGGTACCGCCCCTTCATGGACCTCGTGGATGTGGACTCTGGCGCGGCAATCAAGCGCCTGTTCCAAAGCAGTGGCAATAAGCTGGAGTACCCATCCAGCATCGTATCTGACGCGCACGGGGCTCCCATAACGCTGAACAACATGCGCATGCTCATGACACGCGAGACGCCCACCGATGTGTCGCAGTACTACATCCTGCAGTACGACGGACGTCAACCAGAGGTGCCACCCTCTGAGGTCCGCATCAGCGACTTCCCGCATCCGCACCCGCAGCTGATTGCGCCGCCGAAGGAGATCATCCGCTACAAGCGGGCTGATGGAGTTGACTTGTCAGCGACATTGTACACGCCGCCTGGCTGGCGCGCAGGTGTAGACCCTCCTCTGCCTTGTATCCTCTGGGCTTATCCGCGGGAGTTCAAGACGAAAGAAGCTGCGGGACAACTGCGCGATAGCCCGCACAAGTTCACAAGCATTGCCGCCCTCAGTCCACTGGTGTGGCTGGCACGGGGGTACGCGATTCTAGATGGCCCGACGCTGCCGATTATCGCTGATGGCGACCAGGAGCCGAACGATAAGTACGTGGAGCAGCTCGTGGCGGGGGCGCAGGCCGCGGTGGATGAGGTCGTTCGCCGCGGCGTAGCCGACCCGAAGCGCATTGCAGTCGGCGGCCGAAGCTATGGCGCCTTCATGACCGCCAACTTGCTTGCCCACTGCGGACATCTTTTCTGCGCCGGCGTTGCGCAAGCGGGCGCGTATAACCGGACGTTAACTCCATTTGGCTTCCAGGCAGAAGAGCGTACTCTGTGGCAAGCTCCTGATATCTATCAGAAGATGAGTCCCTTCACGTACGCGGACAAGATCAAGACGCCGCTGCTGCTCATCCACGGGGAGGAGGACACGAACACGGGCACGTTTCCGATGCAGAGCGAGCGCTTCTTCGCGGCGTTGAAGGGCCATGGCGCGGAGTGCCGCCTCGTGTTGCTTCCGCATGAGAGCCATTCCTACCGGGGAGAGGAGTCCGTGTTGCACATCTTGGCCGAGATGAGCGACTGGCTGGACAAGTACACGGCGCCCAAGCTCTGACGTCACATTTAATCGCTATTAACCGGGCTCTTCGAAGGCTTTGTATGTCTGCCTCACGTCTGATGCCATGATGTTACTGCGCCACAAGTTGGCGCTGTGCCTGCTTGCATTTGGCCTTGCTTCATGCTCCGGTGACGAGTCGCGGCAAAAGCGGCCGATACGCATTCACGTCTATGACTTGCCGCAGAGCTTGACAGAACCGCGCCACGTGCGTCCAGCCTGTTCTGCGCGCGCGCCAAGAGCACTGACAGTGCCCCGCCGTGCACTCTTCAGCACTTTGGAGCAAATGTGTTGCTCGACCGCCTGAAGAGGTCACCGTATTATGAGCCCGACCACACGAAGGCGGACTTGTTCTGGATTCCGCACCAGGCGAGTATGCCCCGCGCTGGGGACGAGTCTCAGAGAGTTGACACTGGTGGCAGTGTTTTCTGGGCGCGTTCTCACGCTCTTTTCGCCCCACAGATGCCTTTCAGAGGCCACAACTGGACGACGGAGGCGTATGGCCTGATAAGGTCACAGTGGCCGTACTTGAACCGGTCAATCGAGGCCAACCAGACGCGACACTTCATCACGCTCACCTGCGACCAAGGCCCTGGCTCTTGTGAGTACGCAAACCGGGAGTTGATGCGCTTGGGCAGCTTGCCGTCATTCTGGAATCCCGCAGATCCAAGCAGAGTCATCGGTGCGTCTTAAGACAGCACCCATCCTTGTTGTACGTGCCTGTTGCACTCATAGCAACCCACTCGCGCAGGCCATCTTCAATGGAATGGCCGCCGTGATGGCGCCGATGCGGGTTCGCACGAGTGCTTGGTCTGTTTCCAGTGGGGAAAGGACATCCAGCTAGTTACTGGGCAGAACACCTGCGGGCCCTTGTGTGGCTACTCCAAGGATGCGCTGCGCGCCTGGTCCATGTGGAGCCCGGAGGCGAGTGCGGAGGCGCGAGCAGCGCATGCGAACCGCACGAACGTGATGTTCTATGGCGGCCGCATCCACGCGTTCAGGGGGGACACGGACACCAGCGGGCGAGCACAGCTGTTGAGACACACGAACCGCACTGGGTGGCGCATCGTCAATACCATGGGTGATGATCCGGACAAGCCGCTGCCGGTGGAGGTGCGGAGTGCGTACAAGTCCTTTGCGGAGGAGATGAGTCGGTCAGAGTTCTGTTACTCTCCGTTGGGGCAATTCGAGGGCGATACTGACCGCTATGTGGCCGCCATCATGTTCGGCTGCATCCCCGTCATGCTGAAGACAGCAGTGCTGGGTGACAAGCGCGTGCCGATGGCGCAGCCGTGCGAGGAGCGCTTGGACTGGAGCACCTTTGCAGTGCTGGTCGATGTTGATGATGTGCCCACACGCTTGCCTGACATTCTGGACAGAGTCACGCATGCGAAGCGACGGCGCATGCGCGCAGTCATGAAGCGTGTGTTCAGGCGGTTCCTGTGGTCCAGCATTTATGGGTCATACCTTGGCGCCGATGATGGCACCGGCGACGCGTTCGAGACGCTCATCGACGTGTTCAGACACAGAGTGGCACACATGTCGCCCTTACCGCTGTCATGACGTGCAATGACAAACATCAAGCCTCCTTCCCCGAATCCCACGGATCCATTCTTCCCTTCGCCAAATCAATTCTACCAACCAAAGCGTACGCGTCGCTCATGAGTCCAGACTAGAAGCGCGAAACACTCACCGCTTTCCAGGAGGGGAGGCTGTAAAAGCAGCCGTCAGGCGAGCTCTACAATGGTGTGTCCTCACTGCACGCGCCGCTTCCCCTTGTGCGCACCAGGCAGCCTCACACTCCGCTGCCTCGCAGGGTGTTCCCGCCTTCTTCCGGTGGCTCTCGCAGCGGTATCCGAAGATGATTGCAGACTGTGTGGAAGATGAGCCATATGACCTGAACGGCGTGCAGCAGCCCATCGACACAAGCCAGCCGAACCCGAACGGACGAGAGTGCGTTCGCTTAACTGCAGGCTTGTCAAAGCTACAGCAGCTGTTGACCGCAGCTGTGGTCATCCACGACGTCTGTCTGCGTTCGCTTTTTGACACCGTCGGTGTGGACTATATTTGTGTGTCTCAGGTTCGACAACTTGTATCTCGACATGAACGGCATCATCCATCCGTGTTTCCACCCCGAAGACCGGGTGCGTTGTCCCGGGAGGCTGGCTAGAATGTGGCAACCCTATATGAGAGCCGCCACTGACGGCGCGTCGCGTCAATTCGCAGCCTGCGCCCACCACCGAAGCGGAGGTGTTCCAGTGTATCTTCGACTACATCGACCGCTTGTTCGCAATCGTGCGCCCGCGCAAGCTGCTGTACATGGCCATTGGTGCGGGCGTCTCTAGCCGCGCTTGTGCTGTCTTCCACAGCCCAGGACTGACTGGCTGAATGCGTTGTTGTGTCCGCAGACGGTGTGGCCCCTCGTGCGAAGATGAACCAGCAGCGTTCTCGCCGCTTCAAGGCTGCAAAGGAGGCTGCAGACAAAGAGGCGGAAGAGGAGCGCATTCGTGCTCAAATGACAGCGGAGGGCCTCGTCTTGGCGCCGAAGATCAAGTCTGAGGCGTTTGATAGCAACGTCATCACGCCGGGAACGCCGTTCATGGGCCGGCTGAGTGCTGCGCTTCAGTACTATGTCCACCAGCGCCTAAACAACGACCCCGGATGGCGCGGAATCACCGTCATTCTGAGCGACGCAAACAGCCCCGGCGAAGGAGAGCACAAAGCCATGGCGTACATCCGCCAGCAGAAGGGGCTGCCCGGGTACGACCCAAACACACGGCACGTGATCTATGGCCTCGACGCAGATCTCATCATGTTGACTCTGGCCACGCACGAGGCGCACGTCACCATTCTTCGTGAGGTGGTCTTCGCGCCGGACAAAAACGGCCCGGGCGACAGCCAAGCGGCTGTGGATGCGGGGCTTGCTCTTCATGGCGGAACTGCGGATCGCAAAGTTGCCATCGCACGCAAGCCGTACCAGTTCCTGTTCGCCTGGGTGTTGCGCGAGTACCTGCAGCTGGAGCTTGCCGTGCCCAACTTGCCGTTCCCGAGCGATCCGGAGCGGCTGCTTGACGATTTCGTCTTCATGTGTTTCTTCGTGGGCAACGATTTCCTGCCGCATATGCCAACACTTGAGATCCGCGAGAACGCCATCGATCTGCTCATGACAGTGTATAAACAGCTGCTGCCTCAACTCGGCGGATACCTGTGCGAAGACGGGCGACCGCACTTGGGCCGCGTAGAGGCGTTCATCCGAACCGTCGGCCAACACGAAGACGCCATTTTCCAGCGCCGCGCACGCATGCTGGCTCGACAACTTGACCGCCGGCGGCGGGATAAGGCAGCTGCTGCAGCAGCGCGTATGCGCAGCTCCTCACGCGGGTCGGACTCTGCTCCCCTGTACATGCCTTTAGGCGCTGAGGGCGCCATCGTGCCCATCCAGCCATTCCTGGCGCCGCGTCTAGCATCCGGCGCGCAGTCTGTGCAGCAGCGTCCGCAGTTCCAACCGCAAGCGCTTCGTCCAACGCCGCCGCCCATGCCTTTGGCCGGACCCAGTCAGAACCGGTCTGCTGCCGACGCCCTCAAAGCTGCGCTGCGTGCCAAGCGCGTGGGCAGCCAGCCTGCAGCCGCAGCGGCGGTGCCGCAGCCTGCTTCGACGCCAGACGACGATCTTGACGCAGATACGCTAATCACCGCCGTTGCCAGTGGCGCTGTTGTGCCTCCTGACTCGGATGACATGGATGATGGCCTCGGCGATGATGACGCAGTAGAGCCCACCCCTGCAAAGAGAGCGCGCACAGACGAAGATCCCACTGCCGTGTGGGCAAGCCTCGCCAACGCCGCAGATGCGACCAAGGCAGCTTTGGATGCCGCGCGTGACCCCGAGACCGTGGCGCAGCAAGCCGCTGCTGCCAAGCAAGCTGCTAAGGAAGCCGCTCAAGCTGCGAAAGCGCAGGCGGCGCAAGCGGCGGCGTCCAAGGAGGACAAGTCAGCTGCCGATGCGTTCCTGAAACGCTTGGAGGCTGCCATGAAAGACAAGGAAGATATGATCGACCAGGCGGAGGCGGACCCAGTGAAACTGGGCGAGCAGGGGTGGAAGAGCCGGTATTACACGGCGAAGCTGAAAGTTTCGACGCCGCAAGAGGAGTCGGAGACCATCCGACAGATGGTGGTTGCATATGTGCGCGGCTTGTGCTGGGTGATGCGCTACTACTACGAGGGCTGCGCCTCCTGGACCTGGTACTACCCGTTCCACTACGCTCCGTTCGCTTCCGACCTCGTTGACTTATCGTCCATCGACGTGACGTTTGACATGGGCACGCCGTTCAAGCCCTTTTCGCAGCTCATGGGCGTCCTGCCAGCTGCCAGCTCGCACGCGCTGCCGGCTGCGTATGGCCCACTCATGACGCGGGAGGATAGCCCCATCATCGACTTCTACCCCACTGATTTCGAGAGCGATCTGAATGGCAAGCGGTTTGCTTGGCAAGCAGTCACATTGCTGCCATTCATCGACGAGCGCCGGTTGCTGGACGCAGTTGCGAGTGTGGAGCATACGCTGACGGCAGAGGAGCGGTATCGCAACAGCTGCAGGCTGGATTGCGTGTTCATGCACGAGAGCCATCCGCTGGGAAGTGCAGTGCTCCGCCTTGAGGAGGCGCATTCTGAGGTGGCTGCTGACGAGCGCGCAGCGCTGGAGCTGCCCATAGATGCGGGTGAGAGCCGGGGCATGAACGGGCGCATCGTCTTGTTCGCAGGCCCTGCAAAGGTGCCCCGGTTGCCAAGCCCGCTGCTCGGCATGTCGGATGTGGCTCCAAACCACGCAGTTGGAGCGAATTACAAGCTGCCTCCGTTCCGCAACGTGGCGCCGCGGTTGCCTGAAGGAGCACTGCTGCCGGAGCGCATCGTGATGCCGGAGGACATCCCACCGCCACCGACGCTGTGGCACGAGGAGCCGATGCGTGGCCCTGGTGGTGGGCAGAACGGCCAGGGGCAGCGCTACGCCATGATGCCTGGCCACATGCCTATGATGGGTGGCTATCCGAATGGTGGGCAGCAGCAGCCCGTGAGCGGGGCTTATTACGCGTACGCGGGCCACATGCAGCAGCCGGTCGGAGGGCAGTGGTACCCGCAGCAGCAGCAGCAGCAGCAGGGGTATGGCCAACACATGATGCCTGGTCAGTACCCGCCGCAAGGGTACCCGCCACAGGGGCCGCATCTTGCAGACGCGGCGCATCGCTTGCTCCAGCGCAGTATGCATTCGGCTGGGCAGCAGCTCATGATGGCTCAAGGGGGCCACCTGAATGCACATGCGCAGCCTTACATGCCGCCAGGGGCAGCATATGGGCAGCCTATGTTCGCGCATCCGCAGCCCGCGTATGGCTACCCCGGGCAGCAGCAACAGTGGATGGCTCAGGGGCAGCAGTACAACCTGCCGCCCCAGCAGGTGCAGACGGCTGCACAGATGTCGCAGGCGAATCGGTTCGCGGCACTCGGACAGCTGCCTCCTGCGCGGCGAGACCCGCGTGCTGGCCGCTGAACAGAGACACCAACTTGACTCTCGCACGCTGCGTTTTCGAACGGGTTTTGTGACAAAAGTCCACTTGCGTTGTTGTCGCGAAAGCATGGCTGTCTCCATGTCTCTCACCCGCCCGCGCCTGTCCTCCCGGCTGGCGGCCCGCGCCTCGGGTGCGAGGCAGCTTGCTGTTGCCAAGCCGGAGCACGCCGCCAAGGTGGCCGTCCAGGCTCGCGCTGAGCTGAAGACTGAGACGGTGCGTGTCTTGCGCGCACCTCCGCTCGCTGGCTCGCCGGACTGTCGCCGGCGGCGAGTACCGGGAGCCGTATCGGGGTTGTTGCTGACGACGCTTCCTCCCGTCCTGGCACGGACGCAGGCGATCGAGACCGTCAAGACCGCTGGCATTGCTGCCACACTGTCCGCGGCAGCAACCGGAGCGCTAGTGCCGGAGCAGGCGGACGCGATGACACAGGTGCGGGCACGAGTTGCATTCACAGCTCGATATCGACGATCTCCACACGGACAGCAGCACGGATGCCTGTGCCTGCCGCTGGACAGCTGATCCGCATCCGCAGCGTTGTGTCCCGCACACTGGAGCGACACTGCGAGCGACAGCGCTCGCTGCGGGGGCTCTGCACACAAAGCTCGCTGTCCTTTTCCGCTGTCTTCCTGCCCTTGCCTGTTATCTGCATGCCACGGGACTGACACTCACACTGCGTGACCCGTTGCCAGGAGCTGGCTCAGCTGGCTGACGGCCGCCCGCTGCTGTTTGCTGGTCTCTTCCTGCCCGTGCTGGGATGGGTGGCGTTCAACATTGCGGCGCCTGCTTTCCGTCAGTTGGCTGGCATGGCTGAAAAGGCACAGGAGCCCGCCAAGAAGAAGCGCAGCGTGGCCGCTGCGATGACTGGCCTGACTGCCGCCGCACTCATGGCTGCCCCGGAGCAGGCGGATGCTGCACAGGAGCTGGTTCAGCTGGCAGATGGCCGCCCGCTGCTGTTTGCTGGTCTCTTCCTGCCCGTACTGGGATGGGTGGCGTTCAACATTGCGGCGCCTGCTTTCCGTCAGTTGGCTGGCATGGCTGACAAGGCAGCTGCGGCTCCCACCAAGGGGAAGAAGCGCTGAAGCGTGACCTACTACACACACATGGAGACATAATTGCGTTCATCCATTACAAATCCAATGTCTATGCGTCATCTCTCAGTCTCTGCTGCCTCCTCTGGACCACATTCAGGACAGCAGATCCGAGACGCGCATCTCCAGCCAATGCCCGGAGCAAAGCGGACGCCTGCAGCGGCGCCTGCTCGCTGGCCAAGTCTCCGGGTAGAGGAGAAGGAGGAAGGGCAACCACTGGCCCAGCCTCTTCCATCGCCTGCTCTGCGCTATACGTTGCTCTCAGGCTGATCCAGAGCACAATAGCGTCAGGATCACAGCGCTGGAGACACGGCAATGCCGCCGCCACCAAGGCTGCTGAATAGCGCTCCAGGGGGTAGGTCTCGTCCACGGACCCAGGGAAGGTGCATCTCATCTTCGCGGCTTGCGGTGCTTCATCGTCCACAGAGACGGCCCACGCAAACGTGAACTCATGTGGCCACTTGTGCGTGGACTGCGCAGTCCCAAATACCTCTGTCATCAGCGCAGTTGCCAACGATCTCAGGCGAGGTCTCGTCGCGCTTTCATCACGGGCGTGGACACCCTCTGCTGTCTCAAACCGAGCTTGGTGCGTGAACTTCATGGCGTCTATGTCTTAGTCTCCAGCGACCAGACGTGGAAACTCGGTGCGCCAAAATGCCGACGCCTCGTCCACTGTCCGTGCCCGCCACATGCTCGGTGACGTGTGCTGTGCTGTCAGCCTTGCCTGTGTGCGTGTGCCAGTCAGCGCTGCCACACGCGCAGGGTCACAGTTGTTGGTTGGAGGGGACATGTTGCGCACCCGTGCCTCTGCGTCAGGCTTTGCGCGCAGCGACGCGCACTCGAACAGCTGCGACCACTTGGCTTTGCAGTCGTCCAGGTGGCCTTGGCGGTACAGCTCCTGCAGTTGCCACACTGGGCTGTAGCAGAAGTACAGTTGGTCCACGAACGGAGTGCAAGAGAGCTGCTTCGCCGGCGCAGCCTGCGACGCGTCGCCGTTGCTTCCGCCGGTGCCGGGCATATGCGCCCCGCGACGCGTCGGGACGACGCATCGGCACCGCCACGTGGCCACACCGTGTGGCACATCTCGATTCCTTTCGCGTGAACTGTCTACCGTGCCCGCCACTGAATCTGTGCATCAGCGGCAGTGTGGCTAGCTCCCGACACACGACACTCCCGTGCGCGGGTTGATTGATGTCTTTGCTGCTGCAGGCAGGCCGCATGGTGTTCACAATGTCCACCTTCCTTTCGGGCGGCGCAGCTGCCCCTGCCGCGCTGCGCATCCACTCCACGGCGCGCTCAAGGTGAGTCGCAACCACTGCCGCGGCTGCGGACTGGCGCCCCGCCGGTGCTGACCTCCACTGACCTGCATGTGCAGGCACGCAAGCACGGCTCCGAAGGCCCGGGCAGAAGTGACTTCCAAGAGCGACCTTGTTGACCTGGTCACACAAAAGCTGGAGGAGAGCGGTGCGTCGCCCTTTGCGTGGCAGTGCGCCAGCGCGCTGGCGGCTCTGACTCAGTTCCCGCTCTGCGCTGGCTACTCCAGGGAAGGGCAAGCTGACCAAGACGGCTATTGCGAGCGTGATCAACAACACGCTGGCTGAGATCGCGGACCAGGTGAAGATGGGCAACAAGGTGCAGCTGACCGGGTGCGCAAGGCAGTGA
>Ga0164296_1004325_pt1 | contig 12953 bp, 24 predicted proteins | sample GEODES057metaG_FD_113533 | JGI IMG/M metagenome (GOLD analysis project Ga0164296, IMG submission 113533) | Dystrophic lake water microbial communities from Trout Bog Lake, Wisconsin, USA - GEODES057 metaG | ecosystem: Environmental > Aquatic > Freshwater > Lake | place: USA: Trout Bog Lake...
ATTGCGACCCGCGCAAGGTAGGAGAGATGCTTGTTCCAGTCCTTGCCGCACTCTTATGATTCGTATGCAGGTTTCGCAACGAGCCAAGAAGCGCGGGCTGCCGCAAATGGGAACTCTTGGTGCTGGGAATCACTACGCGGAGATTCAAGTGCGCATTCGCCCTCATTTGGCTGATTGCGTCTCGCACTCACCTTATTCTCGCCACGTACAGGTTGTAGATGAAATCTTTGACCCTTGGGCCGCAACCAAAATGGGCATTGACCAGATTGGGCAAATCTGCGTCATGATACATAGCGGGAGCCGCGGCCTTGGACATCAGGTGTGCTTAACAACCTTCATCGAAAATTGATTCCATGTCTAAGCAGGCTTATTTCATAGGTGGCCACCGACTCCCTCACTGCGATGGAGCGTGCGATGGCCAGGGACAACATACACCCGAACGACCGGCAACTTGCATGTGCTCGCATAAATTCCGTCGAAGGCCAAGATTACTTGGTGTGTTGAGACTTAGGGCATGCCTTTCACATGAGATGCTGACATAGTGTGCACAGTCCGGAATGGCGTGTGCAGCGAATTATGCCTGGGTGAACCGAAGTTCTATGACATTCCTATGTCGACAGGCGCGCGTGACCTTGCTTTTCCGCAATATGTAACACTCATCTGACAAGCCATTTCGCTCAGGCGTTTGCAAAGATGTTCACTAGCACCCCAGATGATTTGGACATGCATGTCGTTTACGACGTGTCGCACAACATCGCAAAGGTGCGCTCTTTGCTTGTTTTGCTGCAATGCTGGCGTTCATTTTAATCACGACGCGATCTCGTGTAGGTTGAGGAACACTTGGTTGATGGCAAACCGCGCACGCTGCTTGTACATAGAAAGGTGCGATTTGTTCGATCATTGCATGCGTCCCTTTTGCGCAGCCATCACGCGCACAGTTTGCAGGGCTCAACTCGTGCATTCCCTCCACACCATCCATTGATTCCCGTGGACTACCAGTTCACGGGGCAGCCTGTCTTAATTGGCGGAACCATGGTGAGTCGATTCTTTATTCTTTATTCTGTTTAATGTGAGCCTTTCTAAGGCAAGCTGTCCATAGGGAACGTGCAGCTATGTGCTCACGGGAACAGAGCGTGGAATGCAAGAAACTTTCGGAAGGTGCGCGGCATCGTTTTATATGCTATGCGGAATCATGTAAACGACTGGTGATGCTTGTGCAGTACATGCCACGGCGCTGGGCGCGCAAGGAGTCGTCATAACTCGAGGAATAAGCTGGACTATGAGGCGCGTCTCTTCTTGAAAGGACATTCCTACGTGTCACACTCTGACAACTCTGCGTGATTGCAGGAAGTTCTTGAAAAACTCAAGACTAAAGGCATCGCCATTCGTGTAGCAAGCCCCAAGCTGGTCATGGAAGAGGCGCCAGAGTCTTACAAAGATGTCACTCAGGTCAGAGTTTATTCGCGGGAGAAATGACGCGGCTACTCACTACGGATGGTTGATTGCGCTCACATGCAGGTAGTTGACACGTGTCACGCAGCGGGAATCTCCAAAAAGACGGTCAAGCTTAGACCAATTGCTGTAATCAAAGGCTAGAACAGGGGTCAAGCAACACAAAATGAGGCAGTATGCCTTAATGCGTGTGCCTGAAGTGCGCTGCGCAGGTAACTCCCAGCAAGATCCGCACGTACGCGTCCACGATCTATGAAATGTGAAGCACCACCACCAGCAGTCGAATTTGTTGCCGGAAAACTCAGCAGGTCGCGATGCTGTCAAACATTCGTGCAATAGACGTGAAAACGCGGCGCAAATTACATCAACAGGAGATGCTGCGTTTTACGCCCAACATACGCACTGCGCTATGTGTGTTGGCTCGTCAGCGACATTCCTTGCCCGGTTAGTTCAGTATTGCAAAGGGCGATGCCCTTCGCAAAATGAGATTGAGTGCCTGAATACGCCTGGTGACATCACCGTTTCCGTCACAAGCGCAGACTTTTGCCTGACGCATTTCTCCCCTTGTCTTTGTGCAGTACGCACGAGCAATCACGGCAGTGCTTGTCGTAATGCGAACACTGTCACTCAATTGGCCTGTGCGGTATTTTTCACATACAGCAGTGATTCCTGCGAACGCCGCCTGCAAAAATGCGCGTCCAGTTGTTGCCTCAGGGCCTTCTCTCGATAGAAGAGCTGGCCTTCCTGCTTCGAGCTTTGGCGCGACGCTAAAGTGGCGACATGGTACTCTGCCAGCCGGCAGCCCAGTACGTGTCTGCAGACCGCCGCGCCGCGCCTACACCACTGTGCGTCGCCCTGGTGGACGAGCATTGCTGTTGCCGGTGTATTTTACTGACAAGCGCCCGCCAACAGCAACACAGGAGCGTGGTGAAGGCTTCCTTCCTTGGCGTCGGCGCGCCTGAGGCGTTTGTCATCGCAGTCGTCAGCCTCCTCGTGTTCGGCCCCAAGGGACTCGCGGAGGTGTGTCCAAGTCTGTTTCTGCTGCCAGAGGGAATCGCGCCTGCGTCTCTGCCTGGCTGGACACGGAACTGACGGCGCGACTCGTCTCAGATTGCGAAGAACCTAGGGCAGACGCTGCGCGCGTTCCAGCCGACTATTAGGGAACTTCAGCAGGTGTCTCAAGAGTTCAAGAGTGCGCTGGAGCAGGAGGTGTGTATTGAGCGCGGCAAGCACTGTGTCAAAAGGTTCTCACGTGACGCACACACTCAGATCGGACTTGATGAAACTCAAGCCGCGTCGCGAGCTGTGCGAACAGACGCAAGTTCTGATGTGACAGAAGAGATGCGCCGCGCATCCGCAGCTGAGGCATGGGGCGGAAGTCCTCCGGGGCCAGGGGTGCCCGCTGAGGCCGATGCTCCGCAGTCTCCTAGTGCGCAAGACGCGCCACAGCCGGGGAAACTACCTGACCTAACGCAATTCAAAGACTAGAGACATGGTGCATGACCAATGGCATGACCATCTTGCGACGCCCCTTGTGGTCTACCATGCCCAGGCCTGGCTTACACTGTGAGAGGCGCATAGCGTTCTGCCACATCGCCCTCTTTCGCCTTCTGGGCCTTGCAATGTGCGAGGGTTGCCTTGTGGAAGGACACCAGCTCTGCAGTGACGCTCTCCCTGGCCACTTCCTCCGCGACCAACTGCAGCAAGTTCTGCAGCACCTCCACCGTGATAGTTTCGCAGCCTTTGTCGAAGAAGTACAAGTATCTGCGGAAGCAGAGGAGTCAACATCGGCGATGTTAACGTGCGGGAAACCGTCTGCAAACGAGGTGAGCACACACTTGTTCAAGATCTCGATGAACAAGCCTGCTGGACCAGAATCACGGGCGTTGCCCGACACTTGCTGTATGGTGGAACAATGCAACGCTGTAAAAATACTGACAAAGTCAAGAGCCTCTGACGATGCACGCACCTGTGCTGCGTTGGCAATCTTCAGCGCCCGCTTCAAGCACTGCAGCACGCTCGCGGCATCGCACAGTTCTTGGGTAGTGTCGTGCCAGAACAGGTGTGCGCACATGTACACCGCACGACACTGGTCAGGCTTCTTGAGCAGCTTGGCTGAATAGCCAGTTGCTTTGTGCACAAGTGCGGCACGATTCTCAGTACCGAATACCGTGCAGCGCTGCAGCGCTCCCACGATGAGCTGCAGGGCAGTGACCTGGGCTTTAGAGTCTGCGATTTGGAGAGGAGAGTGAGCACGAGGGGCGTGGTAGTGATCCCACTAGAGGAAGACCCACGAGAGGAAACAACGCATGCGCACCCGGAATGCTCTCCTCAAAAATCTCGAATGCGCGCTCCATGAATTCGTACGCCACTGGCTCCTGCTTGCAATCGCTGGCAGCCTGTGCGCACTGCAGGAACAGGCGGGACGCAGTCTCTGCACAGGGGATGTCGGCGAGCGCCTGCGTGGTCTGATGGAGAAACTGGAACAGCTTTTTCATCGCGACGCGAGTGCCTAGTGCGAGTGACTCGTGTCAGCGATGCACGCTTGGATGGGAGGGGTAGAAACCACGTACTCTCTTCTTCCTCGCTCCCTGTTCCTGCGAGCTGCCGCACGAGATGTAGCCCGGCGAATACCAGCGGCGGCAGTGTATGCCGAAGACGCTTCGGTCCGCCTTGACCGAAGTGGCGCCGGGACGCAAGCAGGATACGATATTGCTCCTCGCTTTCGTTGCTGCATAGGTGGTGCACCAGCCGTGCCACCAGGTTCTGCTCTTCCTCGAAATCCTCTTCATCCTGCCCCTGCGAGAGTTTCTCGGGGTCAGCGGCTGAGGACATGCTTGCAAAGAACACGGGCAATTGGACTCGAGCAAGTCACTCACGCTGTCATTCTCCGCATGGGCATCGTCGTCCTTGATGAGTAGACTTATGAATGTGAACAGCATGTCCACCTGAGCAGTCATGCATCATGTCAGAACGGACGCATACGGCCATACGCGAGCCTCTGGGTGCATTCGCGTGCCTGCTCAACCTGTTGGACGAGTGTCCCGTTCTTCAAAACGCTGCGCACGATCGTCACTGCCATCTGCTTGCGGGTGGTGTGCTCCAGGAGGTCCATCACCTGCGGCATGGGTGTAAGGTCGATGCATCTGAGATGGGGACTCCTTGATGGGGGCACACCTTTGGGTAGCTACTGAGGGACAGCACAGAGACCACATCATATGCCTCCAGCGGCGCCGCCAAAAGGTTGACGAGCTGTTTGGTTGCCTGCGTGGGGATGGACACGATGAGCTCAGGAGGCTTCTCACCACAGTGCTACAGTCGCGCACAGCCGAACCTTCGGCTCCGACACTGCCCCGCGAGATTCAAGAGCAGTGGCGCAGCCTGCCAGCACAATGTCGACGTAGTTCAGCTGCTCGCGGTGGACCTGGCATGGGAGAGACACATGAGCGTGGAGGTCTGTGTAGTCTCTTCGAAGGACACACCTGGAGCGCGAACGTCATGGCGGACGCGTACATGGCTACCACATCTGCAGACGAAATCTCCGGTTGTGCGGCAATGACCTTGGTGATGGCATCGCCGAACTTGAAGAAGGCGCCCGCATTTTGGAACTGAGGGACGACCTGTTGTGAGATGGCGCAGAGTTAGGTTGCTCTGTCCAGTGCAGCCAGTGAAAAGCGATCTCTCACCTCCGGCACGTCGGCAGCGTATTTCGCAAGGCGCGTCATGAGGCCAGCGAGGACACCGCCAACCTTGACGTTGCCTTGGAGCTGGGGGCACACCGCCAGAAGGGTCTCCAGTGTCTGCAGGTGGAACTCGTCTGGGAAGACCTGGATGACGGCGTCCATGAGGTACGGCTGCGCGATGTCGTCTTTGCAGCTCACCACCTGCTCCAAGATGCGGGGAAGCACGGCGGTCTTGTACAGCTCCAGGTCAACCCCCTCAAGCTGGCTCAAGACCTGCGCAGACGCAGCCATACGCCCGCCCATGTGTCACTGTCAATGCAAAAAGAGAGAGAGAGCACTCTACGCATGCTCACCAGTAGATTTTTCCCCACGAGGTCGCGAAGCTCCTGGCGCTCCTTCTCGCGGCGATCCTGACAGTCAAATCCATGTGTGCGAACGTCAACCACCATCCCGTCGGCAAATCGCGAGTCGCTGTCGCTGAGGCTCACCTTGTCACGCACTGGGCCCTGGTGCTGCATTCGGACCCACAGCTTGTTCATCTAAAGGGGAAAGCACAAGGAATTAGCAAGCGGATCTACAGGAATCAAGGCATTTGTGTAGCGTCATGCCTCCGTGAAATTCAGCAGAATGAAGTTCACAGCGTCCTGCAGATGTGAATGGCCAGCTGAGTGCCTTCACACAAGGCTTGCAAGGAGCCAAAACGTGGCCAACCGCGCACCTGCACGTTGCCCCCCTCCCCCTCGTATTCGGATCCCTTGTCCGGCAGCAGATTCTTGCTGACTTGGGACAGGTATGTGCGCAGAAACAGACCGCGCATAGGGTGCTGGACGCCCCGCGCCATCTCCACCTGCATTGTAAAACAAGCTTGAGAGAGCATACAACAGAGTGCAACAGACGCGCACTGCTTGAGGAAAAGCTGCGCACCAGATCCTTGAGCACGTCCTTGGCAGCGCCTTCTTTGGACTTGACGTAGACACTGCCAACTGTGATGAGCAGATACCTGCGCCAACGGGGTGAAGGTGTCACTCATTCATGCGCGGCTGATTGCAAGCGACGTGGAGACGCACAGTCGCGGCAGGATGTTGCCCGCATGCTGCACGAGCTCATACAGTTCTGCGTTGCTCCGCCCTCGCTTGTGCTCCTCCATGAAGAACGCCTCCAGGTGTCGCAGCTCGTCGAACGTCTTCATGTACAGGGCGTAGTACTTCTGAGGCGACAGTAGCGAAGTTCGCAGCTCCCCGAGCATTGCCGCGCTGTGTTTCAGAGCGTCCCGCAAGTTATTCTCGTCCTGCGCAGAAAGCACCGGGGCGCGACGCGGTGGTCAGCGCACAGCCGCGAAATGCGTATATGTGCACGCGCGCACACAGTGCGGGCTCTCAGTGCGCCAACGGCGTGCGTCGAAGTATAGGACCACTCACCAGTGCTCTCTTCATGTAGAAGGCGTGCTGCTTCACAGCCTTGAACGCGTCATGTAGCCAGCGCTCCTGCTCTTCAGCAGGGCTGAGCGCTGGAACGGCAGCTACGCCATCGCTGGCCATGTGTGCGTGAGTGGCCTTGTCTTCCCCTACAGGCTGCAGCCCTAAGCCTGCAGCAAGCGACCCAATGCCACTGCGATGCCCACTTCAAGGAGAAATCGCTGCTGCGAAGCGCACTTTCTGACACTTCGCGATGACGCGTCATGTGCAACTCTGCACTTGTAAGCCATTGCCTTGAAGGCAAGTTGCTGCCCGTCGGACGGGCTTCATTCGACGCACCATCACCGCCGTTGGATCGCGCCCTTATCTGAGTAGATTCGCAGGCCTCTGGTGGCGAAACAGTTGCACTGTGGGGCTTGCTTGACACACAGCCAGCAGTACTCACTTCCGAGGCGAGCGTCTGCACGATGCGACTCTTGACGCACAATATGCTTGCGAGCAACGTGAAGGCAAGCTGCACGCGACACGGTGCTCACGCGTGGCTTTCTGTGCCGTGCCAGACCTTGACACTGTTTTGTTTGCTGCCGCAGGGCGTCCAGAACGGCTTTCCTCTGCGCATTGAGGTGGAGAAGCTCGAGACAAGAGAGGTGGAGTTCAGTGCAGGTGCGCGCGTGCTTGCTCTCAGGTGGACCGTGCATCCTGGGTTCGGAACTCTGACTGCCATGGTCACATGCAGACTTTCTGCGGCACATTTACCCGAAGCTCGAGTGGAGAGCCCTAGTGGAGGCAGCGGTGCGTAATTACTCGCGAGCTTGCAGCAAGTGCGTGACTTCTGACGGCAAGCGTGTGCAGGAGGTGCTGGGTCTGCACGGCCTGCCGAAGGAGGTGCAGCCGGAGATGCTGGAGTCAGAAACTTTCTTGAAAGCACTGCACCACGTCCTGCTTGAAGTGCATGTTGAAGAAGGGGCGCTCATCTGCCCCGAAAGCGGTGAGTAAATGTGCATCCACTACTGTGCGCAACAAGCGGCTCACTCCCGCCGGTCGGTAGGTCACCGCTTTGTTGTCAGGAACGGGATCCCGAACATGCTACTAGACGAGGACAAGGTTGCAGTGAAATGACCCGGGATTTTTGGAATGAACAAAAACCTCAGAGGTTTTTGTGAACAGAGTCTGTTCACAACGGCAAAGGCTTGGGATGCACCGGCGTTGAAAACAGGTCAAGCATACAGTTCTCCAGCGGGCTAATTCCGCGGCAAACCGCGGGGTTCTGGGATGCGTAATGCCAAACGATATCAGGAGTCTTGAGGAGTGGTGCTGCTGCACCTGGTGCGTAGTTGGGGAAATGCTTGAGCGGAAAGTACTGGGGCAGAATCGACTGCGCATCCAGGGCAGGCATCATTTCGCAGTGGTCCTGCGACGCAAGGTGTGAGTCGAAGCGAGAAGTGTCGAGAGGTGCAGCACCGTACCATTCGCAGTCCAGGAAGAGTGGTCTCGTAGTCCCAGAGCGGGCAAAAGAGAGAGAACACGGAGTTGTAGAAAATGTACAGCCCTGCAGCTCCAGTGCGTCAGTCGCAGGCTTCGACAAGAGTGATGGGTGTGTTGAACGTGCCATGTGCAGTGATATGAACAGCCAGGTATTTGAGGTAAGCCTGATCGCGTCGCGTCGCCCACACATGCTGCGTCGCATAGCAAACAGTCATGTCCGAACAGGGCGATAATGGTTGCAAAGAACCTGACAAGCGCACCAAATGGTCGATGTTGTGGTAGAAGACATCATACAAGATGCAAAGCTGCGCAGGACGCTCGAGAGTCAGAGACCGCAAGCATGCATCAAAGGACTTCAGACGTACAAGATCGATGACAGCCTGCACCGCAACTTGCATGGCTGCGTTTTTAATAAGCAGATACACGTCTGCAGGTACGCCTCCTAGCGTGATATTTCCTGTGACGCCGCGAGTTCAGAGACGCATCGTGCGAATAGAATGGGCCACATTTGTTTTGGACGAACCTGCATACATGAAGGCCGGAACCGCGACCATCGCCGAGTACTCGGTGAGCATGCTGATCTGCGCTCGACGACGGTCAGCTTGTCAAAACACCTGAGTAACGACGATGAGCCCGAGAACGCGCCTGCTGCTCAAACACAAGCAGGTCGTTGTTCTTTTTCGTGCTCTGGATGACTTCTGATGCGCGTGCTCCGTAAAGGACCTTCACGAAGCTGCGATGCAGGGCGAGTCAGAGTCAGCGAGACCGGCCGCGGTGTGATGGCAACGAAACGCACAGGGCATCCATGTCTTTGGTGCACATGCGCACGATGCAGTCCATCAAAGAAATCGTAACCTGCAGCAGGATGACGCTCCCGACATTCTGCACTTGGAGCTGAAGAGGTAGAGCACGTGAAGCGTTCGTGAGTGCTTCCAGATGTGCAGGGCGGCGGATGCGATGCAGCGCGTACCAGCAGGAAGCGTCCATACACGGAGCGGACGACAAGGAAGGAGACGAGCAAGAGAGACGGCATTCCGCCCCGAGCACCGCGCAATTGTCTCGTAAAGTTGCGCAGGATGCCCATGACGATTTCGCAGATGAATGGATGCACCAACAGCCGCATAGCCACCTTGTTCTTGGCACTCCCGCCGCGACCCCACTGTGAAGAGCAGAGAGACCGTGCCACACATATGCCAGGGTCAGCTTGACTTGATCAGTGGCACTGAATGCGCATCCTTGAACTTACCATGGCATAGGTGATGATAATCTTGTAGATTTGAGTTGGGAAGATGAGAACTAAACCATACATAATGAATAACCTGCATCATGCTTTGGTGTCAGGATGCATCTACGGCGGTCGTATGGCACAGCTGCATATGCGCACCAGTGCACATTAATGCGATGCTCGGGGCTGAGATGATGCAGGAGTTTGCCTGAGCCGGATGGAATCAGTGCTATGCCGGATTAAGCAGAGCCAGAGTCTCTACACGCACTCATTTCGACAAAGCATGCAATGTTCAGTGAGTAGAACACCACTTGACCGACTATGGTGACGCGCATAACGCCAGGCTGACCCAGTCCCTGGTTGGAAAGACGTGGAAAGCGCCTTTAGACCAAGGGTCGTAATGCATCGAGTCGACAGCAACGATTGACGGACCGCGTGCCAAATGATCATAAAGCTGCACGCAATGACAGGGATGCCGACGCTAAAGAAGAGCTAAAAAGAAACGACGGAAAATCCGTGTGCTCGTCAGCTTGCAAACTGGGAGCCAGTGCTCAGGCGCGCGCGCACCTTTCGTGTCCACTTCCAATTCAGACGAGCGCCGTACATGCCCACCGTAAAAATGACGGGTAGCATGAGGTCATACAGCTGGCGCGGCCAAGAGGAGACTGCAGTCAACAAATCACCCATTACAGGGTCCCTCGCGAGCAGCCGAGACCAGACATGCCGCGCACCTCTTTTAGGAGGCCATACGGCACAAACATGAGCCAGTGCTGGTTCCAAGCGAAGTTCTTGAGCGTCAACCGACACTCCATCAGCTCCACGATTCCCTGCGATAAGCGGTGATCAGATGCGCAAACAATCGTGTCAGCACATCTCGGTGCTTGTCACTGCCAGATGCGGGAAGGGGAACGTACGGCAACGACCGAGTCGTCGGGGTTGTAGGAAGGTTTGTCAGTCACGACGTACTGGCACATTGTGATTGACGCTTTCACCGTCCAAAGAGACACCAGGCATAGCCTAGCGTGAAGGCACATCGGTAAGCCAAGGAATTGAGAGCGCAGGTAGCACAAGACAACAGACGCGAGCCGCACCAAGAAGCTCCGGCAAGGCTGATGCAAAGCAAGTAAGCCCAGTAGCGAATAACTCCTGCGGCGAGCGTGCGCTTCCGCTGCAGATGATAAAACTGTGGTGACATACGTGGACATCCATGTTGTCAAACGACTGCTTCGAAGCGAAAGCAAGTCAGAGTCAAGGGGCGCGCCTGTTCACTGCTGCCAGGCTCATTTGACCGCAGCCCTGCTGCTATCCCTCCACGTGGGGCGACCCCACTCATCGTGAACGCCGCAGGAAGCGCACAGGCTTCAGTCGAGACAGAGATGACGGAGGTCCACCAACAATAGAGTCAGGGTTGACCAGGGTCCACTGTGCAAAGGAGGAGTGGAACGGCAATCGCACCTGAGGCTGCCACTGTGGCGCACCCAAATTGCGAGGCACCGTTGCTGAGTTGGCACGCGCAAAGGATGATACCTAGCCCGCCTCGGGTGCAAATCGCCAAAGATCGACTTGCACATCGCGACTCTGGTCACGATGAAATGCGTACATCTGCGGAATGTCAAATCGCAGCTCGGCTATCACCTGTGCACTCAATGAACACTGCGTTTCCGCGATTCTGCGCACGTGGTCTCGTGTCGATGACTACACACGGCAACCCACCATCGAAGACGTGAGACAAAATTCAATAGGATTGCCACTCTGCGGCTCCACGCACCTTGTGCAGCGAATAGATCGCTTTGCGAGCAATCTTGGTGGCTGCACGCAAGAATTCTATGTCGGCGCCTTTCACACGCGTGCCAAATGGTGGATTCCTGCACGGCGGGACGTGATCTCAAGGCCCAAGCAGGTGCATTTAGCTCAAATACGCAGGCAGAATGCGCACATTATGACAGTGTCCGCGCGTAGACTCGGTGGCAGGTGGGTCACATGTGCGTGCAAGACGTCGACGAAGACGTCCTCAAACTGCGCTGCGTTTGACGCGGTCAGAGAAATTGCATCTGCGTCGATGTCGATGCCAACCTGCGGTCGCATTGCACGTGTTGTGAGCCGCTCTGCGTGCAGAAGGTGTGTGCGAGTCGCACTTACAACATGGCCGGCCCCACACAGCGCTGCCCCCAGCGTGAGCACGCCGCCTCCGCAACCGAGGTCGACAACGACACGGTCCCGTATGTCTCCGAAAGATTCAGCAGTGTGCACTATCCGCGCTGCTATGTGCGGGCTCGTCGGATACTGCTCAAGTGCCACTTTTGGTGTTTCGAACGCGTCCACTCCCTCCAGGAGACTCTCCAAAGCACGCAGCTTCATCGCTGTCGGTGTTGTGCGTGCAAAAGATGTTGCGGGTGCCTTGAAAGCGTCGGTCATGCTTGCGTGGCAGGGAAAACAGCCCTCCCCGGAGCACGGAAGGAGAGACCTTTGCGTGGATTGCTCATGTTTTAGCCCAGGCTCTAAACCCCTGCTTGGCCAAGATGTTGCGAACTAGCAGCAGTTCCTCAAGCTTGGGGGCGCTGAAGCCAGCCAAGGTTATGCCGACGCGCGCAGAGGACTACGACCTCATGGAAGAAATCGGTCAGGGCGTCAGCGCAAAGGCGCGGCGACCTTTCGAGCGACTGTGGAGCGCTTTGCGCCCCATGGTGGGCTCTAAGGAGCCCCAGCGTGGCCCTACCAAGACTCACAAGGAACTGCGCACGCGCTCAGGTCTGGAAAGCCAAGTGCAAGCCGCTGGAGGACGAGATTGTCGCCATCAAGATTCTGGACCTGGAGCGCCAAGACCCGGGAAAGCTGGTGCGACCTCCTTCCTTTGTGCTTTGGGAACTGTGCCTCCAGTCTCCAAACGACCCCTCTGCGCTAGCCACGGCCGCCGCGAGGGGCGGGGTGCACGCTTGTCTCGCTGTCGCAGCCAGGCTGCTGATACCGCGTCCAAACTTGCAGGAGGAGATCCGGAAGGAAGCGCACACGATGAGCATGCTGAATCACCCCAACCTGGTGTCTTGCTACTGCTCGTTCGTCAGCGGACCGGTGTGTTTATGTCGTCGCTATGTAGACTGCTGCTGTACGCATAGTTGACCTTGGCTGCCGCGAGCGCAGAACTTGTGGGTCATCATGCCTTACTTCGCTGGTGGTTCCGTGCTCAACATCATGAAATGGGGCCACCCTCAGGCACGGAGCAGTGTGACGCACTCAAAGTGTTTGGCGGCGCGATATGACTCGCCGCACCGCAGGGGCTGGAAGAGAGTGTGATTGCCACCATCATGGAGCCTGTGATCAAGGCGCTCAGCTATTTCCACCGCAACGGCAACATTCATCGTGACATCAAGGCAGGCAACATTCTCATCGATGATCACGGCAATGTAAAGCTCGCCGACTACGGCGTCGCTACAAGTGGCTTCGACAGCTTCAACTTTGGGAAGAATGCGCACCAGACTTTCGTGGGCACCCCTTGCTGGTGTGCCACCTTGTCATGCCTCCTCTTTTGCCTCAGTGGCGTGACCACATTGCCGCGCAGGATGGCCCCGGAGGTGATGGAACAGTCAAACGGCTACGACCAATCTGCAGACATCTGGTGCGTCGATGTCTGGAGGCCCGCTGCCATCGCCGCATGCCTCTTATACGACCATTCTTTGGCAGGTCCCTGGGCATTAC
>Ga0164296_1004330_pt1 | contig 12949 bp, 9 predicted proteins | sample GEODES057metaG_FD_113533 | JGI IMG/M metagenome (GOLD analysis project Ga0164296, IMG submission 113533) | Dystrophic lake water microbial communities from Trout Bog Lake, Wisconsin, USA - GEODES057 metaG | ecosystem: Environmental > Aquatic > Freshwater > Lake | place: USA: Trout Bog Lake...
AGGTGTCAAATTTGATGTCCATGCAGAACCTCCATATGTCGCAAGTGTCAAACTCGATGAAGAATATGACTGAATGTACACAACTGGTGTAAATGAAAAGTCTGAACTGACTATGCTCACGTTTGCACCTGGGTAAGCACCTAATGTACTGTTTACGTTTACTGTAAAAGATGAGGGAACTGTGAGTACATTTGAAATGTTACTTGTAAGTGTTGAAACATAGGAACCGAGTGCACCAGCACCACCTCCACCAACAACAAGGAGGTTCACCTGGGAGGCTGTATTTAAAGTAAATACATTGTTTGTAAGAAACGTGTGAACTGTATTTGAGTTTATTGTTTGTATGGTGTCTCCTCCAGTGCCAATGATTGGCTGTGCTATATTTGCTTGTGCATTCACTGCAGAAAACACACCATTTTGTTCATCTGCATCTAAAAAGAGCTGATCACGAATAATGTACCAGTCATCATACAATGTTTCAATAATAGTCTCATTCACGAGAAGATCAATTTGTTTTACAAGAGCTCTACCGATATGTTCAGAAAACACATATCCTTTAAGAGCAGGCATCTTTACGTGAAGATACATGTTTGATAAAAGATGACCCAACTCAGTTGGACGAAGTTCGATTTGAAGTGTGTTTCCTTGATAGGAAGGGTTGGGTGGCGGAAAAGGAACAACCCGTTGGTACATGACAAAGTTTGAATATTGTCTAAACAAAGGTGAAAATTGACTTTTTGCAAAATCATTACTCAAAAGGTAATTTTCTTGGGGTCCAATTGCCTGAAGTGCTAAAATCGAACCCTGTGAAAATCCCTTGTCTTTTTCATCAATGTACACCTGTACGGGTGGTGGATCGCATGGAATGTTGCTGTTTAAATCACGTATAGGAAGATTGTTACCAGTTTTGATATTCTGATTCACGATAACCTTGGCCTTTGGGTCATATGTAAATGTATTAAAGTGTCCAGGTATAAAGCTTGTCGAGTAATAAGGCTCGTGAATTGTGGAAGGTGAACCTTTTACATAAACGGGAACATCTATAGATGGAGCCGGGCTTCCATCAATTGGTTCAAGGATGGCTAGACTTTCAGTCCTGTACATTTCTGCAAAAGTACCTGGGTTTGAAAAATATTGTTCATTGTATGTGCTTATATTCGAATTGTAATCTGTCACACGCAAAGGAACCTTTACAAGTGGTAAATTTTCAACAATCCACCCTTCGGTTGTTCCCGGTGGGGGAGGGACTGAAAAATAAAAGTTTATGACATTTTGAATAACCTCATATTTACCGTACAATGGTGCGCTTGTTTTTTTGGATATGAACTTTATTTGACCTGGTGGGTACAAAATAGCACTTGAAGAATACTGAAGACCTTCTATGGTCTGATCAGTATCAGATTGAAATGTAAATGACCACAAAAATGGTTGATTTTGAATAGTTCCAGCATTTGAAGTAGTTCCAGACACTTGGAGTTGACCGATAACACCTGTAATGCCAACAGCCGTCCATCCACTTGTGATGGGTTGTTCGGATGGAGTTGTCATGCAGTAAAATGTAGCCTCTTGTGGCCCGGTGACCATGTAAAACCCTCCAACTTCGACTGGAGACAATATAAGAGGTGCCTCTTGCGGAGGTATTTCTTGAGCTTTTTGTGGAGAAGCTTGTTGTTGTTGAAGGGATGTAACTTTTTGTACAGATTTCCCTTTAAGGTTTTCGTATAATTCCTCAAAAAATTCAAGTGTTTTTGCTTGAACACGTCGTTCAAGTATTAAAATTTTTTCAAAAGGCTTTTGAGCCATCCTACAACTCACGCAGATTATTCTTCCACATCTGAACCACAGTCGTAGCTTTGAGATCTTTGCACTCTTGTTTTTTCACTTCGCACAGTTTCATCAGTTTTTCAACCTCCTCCCTGGTGTATTGATATGTCTTGATATCCATCAACTTATCCCAAACTTCATACTTAAATTGAGCTTTGTCCAACTGTGCTTGGACTTCAATCAGTGGAACATTCAGAACCTTGATGCTTTTGTTGATAACTCCAGTGATAAAACGAGCCTTTTCACTGAGCCACTCAATCTCCTTTTCAAGTTGATGAATGAGTTCAGACTTGCGTTTTCTGTACGTTATCATTCGAATAACTATGTAATCGAGAAGAATGTCTTCTGGACTATCATATTTCTTTACGGCACCCTTTTCGTCTATGAGATACATATTCGATGTATGAATAGTCTTGGTGAGTCCGAGTTCTTTTAGGGCAGTTTCACTTGTGAAACTAGCTCCCCATATGTGGAAATCTGGACTTGTCTCGGTTGAGTGGTTCTCATACTTTTGAATAGTGCCCTTTTCGACTAGGTTATCCAAATGTTCCTTGAAGTCCTGGATCCACTTGCCCGGAGGTAACTCGGTGACGTGGAACCGAGACCCTTCACCGAACACAAGACCTTCGAGGACCCAGGTATGGTCCTTTGTCTTGGTCACCTTACCCTTGAAACCCTTGAAATATGGTTTCATAGGAAGCCAATTGTCTCTTGGGTGTTCATCAAGCGCACAAAGAATGTTGTGCTTAATAACTTCAATATCGTAAGGAGGAACATAGCAGCTAAAGCCGGTGCCAATACCTTCAGCCCCGTTTACGAGAATCATAGGGAGAACGGGTGAATAAAACACGGGTTCAACCTGTTGACCATCATCAAGTACATAATCGAGGACCGAGTTGTCAAGTGGGTCAAATATGCGTTTTGTGTAGGGTGCTAACCGTGTGAAGATGTACCTAGAACTTGCAGCATCCTTTCCACCCTCAAGCCGAGTTCCAAACTGTCCACTCGGCTCAAGTAAGTTGAGGTTATTAGCACCCACAAAGTTTTGGGCCAAGTTGACTATCGTGCCTTGGAGGCTGGCTTCCCCGTGGTGATACGCAGTTTGCTCAGCAACATACCCGGCAAGTTGAGCCACCTTCATGTCACTTGTTAAATTCTTTTTGAGAACTGCATAAATGACTTTACGTTGTGAAGGTTTGAGTCCGTCTGCGACATGTGGAATGCTTCGTTTAATATCTTCGGCACTGAAGTTTGCCAAGTCTCTCAAGACGAAATCGGATACCGAAATCTGTTTCACATTTCCATACGATATACCCTTTGGCGGGTGTTTCATATGTTGAGTAAGCCACGTCTTTCGGTCATCCGCAAGAGCCTTTGCAAAAGCAAGTTTCATACTTTCATCCATTTTTGAATCAAAATTAAAAGACACGGTGAGCTTATCAATTTGTTTGAAATATTCCTTGGCTTCTGCACTTGTGGAAGTACCTAAACCTTTGTAATACTTTACGGTTCCTGAAGGTTGGACGTTCCTAAACTCCTCCTCAGTAAAAAACCAAGTCTTTCCCGCCTTGATTACAGGTGTCACCATGCTCACAACAAACCCGAGCTTGATGAGGTCTGGCCAGTACACGTGGAACATATTGAGAACAAGACCTTTGATGTGGCTCCCGTCCAAATCTGCATCAGTCATAATCATGAGTCGACCGTACCGTAATTCTCTCAAGGAATTGTAGACTTTTCCATGTTGAAGTCCAAGGATTTTCTTCAAATTGTTAAACTCTTCATTTTCAGTCACTTGCTTTACAGATGCGTCCCGAACGTTGCGAGGTTTACCCCGGAGTGGAAACACGCCGAAGCGGTCACGGCCTACAACGCTCAACCCGGCAATGGCCAAGGCTTTCGCCGAGTCACCCTCCGTGATGATAAGCGTACACTCATGACTCCTGTGCGTACCGGCCCAGTTCGCATCATCGAGCTTAGGAATTCCAGAAATCTTCACCTTTTTAGCCCCATCTGTCTTTTTGAGCTCCTTGTCGACCACAGCCAAACCTTTGGAAATGAGGTCGTCCAGGACTCCCGAGGCAAAGACATCCTTAATGAATTTTGGTGGAAAATTGGGTGTGTCGGCAATTTTTGAAGTACACTCCGCCTTGGTCTGACTGCTGAACGTCGGGTTAATTATTACTGCATTCACAAAGACAAAAAGGGAAGCCTTGATTTGGGCAGGTTTAAGGGTCGAACATCTCTTGTCCTTTATTATTTCATCTACGAGTGCCTTGACCACCTTGTCCACGTGGGACCCACCCTTGGTCGTTGCGATACCATTGACCCATGAGCACTGCTGGAACCCCCCACTGGTCGAGTGTCCAACCACAATGTTCATCATATCCAGTTTCGTAGACCCGTAGGCTGTCAACCCGTGCATCTTTGCATAATCCTCAAGGCTTGGAACGGCAATCAATTTTGAATTAAAATTGATTTTTGCTTTTGGACACCAAAGAGCAGCGTCCCATGCACGTCTCTCTGCCACTTTGACAAAATCACCAGGTCCACCGAAACGGGTAAAATCAGGGTAAAATACCACCTCTACGTGTGCTTCCTTTGAATTCCCAGTAAACCCATCGAGAACCTCGGGTGGTTCCACCTTACTCATATTGTCTGTCCATATCTGCTTATACGACTTTTTGCCATCCCAAATGATGATAGCAAACTTTTTCGAAAATACATTCGCAAGTTTTGCACCGTAACCGTTCCGACCCCCTGTCACCCGCTGTTCATCGTCATTATAGTTGGAACTGGTCAAAAGGTGACCAAAAATGAGTTCAGGAATCCAGATTGGTTTACCGTCAGTACCCTTTTCGGTTTCATGTTTTTTGATAGGAATAGGTACTCCGTAGTTTTTAACGGAAACAAACTCACTATTGACGACAATGTCAATCTTTGATATCTTTTTGGGGTGCAATGAGTACTGGTCAATCGCATTGACGAGAATCTCATCAAATATCTTCACCAACCCAGGAGATACAGAAAGTACAGAAGGTTCAAAATGTTCGGCAACTCGGGTCCACTGAGAGGAGGACTCGGGTTGTAGGGATCCCACGTAAGTGTCTGGCCGTTTAAGGATGTGTTCCACATGGGAGAGACGTTCATAGCTCATACACATTTTACAATGTTTTTCTTTACTTGATGCATGGAGGGACATCTCTGAAAAGCGTGTGATCAATGAAGCCTCCACGCTGCAAAAAAACGTACAAAATTGCCCACATAATTGTCATACCGATGGTCATTGCTGCATTTATACCTGCAGGGGCTTGATGATGCCACGCAACATAGGCACCCATCACACCTGAAAGTACGGCAAACACGGCAGTCTCTTTGAACATGGTTGGAGGGAAGGGTTGTTTGACCTTGATCATTGCCCGGAAGAACAAGTAGAGGTACACAGCTAAAACAGCAAGAACCGGGACAAAAACGGCTGGGTTTTTAAATATGTTCTTTTCCTTTTGCTCACTTGATGCAAGGGAAGCGCCTGGTGTCGAAAGTGCATTGAACCCAGACATTTCAAATAGAACATTGATGATGAAGAAGAGGAGGAACGAGGAGAGACCAATACTCACTGCAAGGTCTCCACGGCCTCGCATAAGTGCGATGATGATAAAAGCCATTGCACCGAGACCACCTGAAACGAAGCAATCCAAAAGAAACTTTCGTGGATCCTTTGAGATGTAATCTTGGTACCCGTTTGCGAGTGCAAGTGCTGTAAACAAGGCTAAGAATAACCCCTTTCCAATAATCAGCACTGCTTCAAATTGTGCAGTTGGCTCCATTACTTTTACTTGCGATAATTTTTAAACATGATGGCAATCATGAAGAGTATAGCTAAAATTATGAGTGTTATTGTGAACGTATCGAACAGTGGCTCGGGTTCTTCTGGATCACACCCTGACATCCAGTGCTTGTAGGCGTCTGTGTAAGTCACTGTGGGCTTCCCGAGGCGCTCATTGACAAGGTTATGGATATCGACTGACCACTCGAATATGTTTTGGTCAGGCATTGGGTTATTTGCGAGAAGAATTGAAAAGTGCATACGGCACCCGAAGCACGGAAGTACCATTTGGTACATTTCGATGAATGTCTTGAGCGATTCTTTGTCAACGGCTGCAAGGCATGCAAGATGAAAAGCCCCCCAAAAGTAAGGACCAAAGCTCTTCGGGCACAAACCCATTTAATGTATACTTGGAAAAAAACATTACAACAATTTATACGGAGGATACAATTCAATTTCATTGTGTTTTTCAACTACGTTTAATTGTTTACATATTACTAACATTTTGTACTTTTTAATATGTTCATATCCTTCTTTACCATCATATGTTACACTCAAACTTTCAATAAGGTTATTTATTTTCTCCTTTTCTGTGCACAAAAAATGGACAAGAAAATCACCTGGTAACCAATGTACAATTTTAGAATCATTTGTGTGTGACAAAGGACTTTCTGCATTCAAAATATTTGCAAATGCATGTGGAATAAGTTGAATGCCTTCTACATTTAAATTAATTAGTGCCTTGTGAAGTTGTGGTTGTTCCCAATTAAAACACTTTGAATCTTGTCTTGCCCAAAAAGTTAAAAAATTATTTGCTTCTTTGCAATTTCTAATTAGAAATACGCCAGTATTTATATAGAATAAACCATGTTGTGCAATAATCATAAAATTTTGAGGAAGAAGTAAATCTATAAATTCTTCTACTTTTCTTCCATAGTTTGTAATAAATACATCGGAATCTATCCATAAAATATATTCAAAATACTTTAGGTATTTTTGTACTAGAAATATTTTGCAAAAAGCTGGAGGGTGTGTACCATCATACACGCTATCATCCATAATAAAGCAATAATCATGTAAATTACAGTAATTTTTGATACTAATTACACATTTTTCTACAGCTTTTGAATATTCGTCTCCTATGGCTAAAGTACAAATACCTATTTTCATGTAAAAACAAACTATTTTATTTAACGAAGTATAACCCACTCTGAACGAAAGTATCCTTGTGGGTAGTTCAAAGCATCTGTTCTCCCTAAATTACCATACATGTGAATGTATTTTTTAGGTACTTTATTTGCACAAAATTCAGTAAATGCTGCAAAACCTCCATTTGCTCCGTGGAAAGCTTGTGCTCTTTCTATAACAAGTTTATAATCAAAAATACAGTCACTTTCCACTGGACTGTCACCTTTCCCTGGTAGAAACTCTTTGAGTGTGTTTTCAGGTATCTTTCGACGATCAACTTTACCGTGTTCACTGTGGTCAGAAACAACTATATACTTATCAGTACCAAGATACTCTATAACTTTTTTATAAAAAGCCTCTTCTCTCTCTTCATCACGAAGAATAAAGAAATTATCGTACATAAGTTTTGGATCCAAGTTTGCATCATTTCGGTACATTTTCATTGCCCATTCTTTTTCCTCTTCACTTCCTTTAGTATAACCAATAAAACGTTGAGGAACTAAATAATTTTCATATGCTTTCATGTACCCTAAATAGAGTTTTTCTTCTACATTCATTTTTTTTACAATTTCAGCAATTTGATACATAGGACCACGCTGTTTTTTAGAATCGTGAACAATATAAGAAATATTCGTAAGATCCCTAAACATAAAAGGTACATTTTTTACGTTTATATCAGCAATTCCTAAAACAATATTGTATCTTTTAGCAAACTCTCTTACAAGACCATTTATAAACAGATAGTCTCCAAACCCCATAGGAGAAACTATAACCATTGTAGGCATTTTTTCATCATAAGTTACAAGTGATTTTTGTTCACACGTTTCAATCTTTTTCTTCTCCTCGAAACGTCTGTCATTCCATTTATACACTAATCTTGCCAAATGAATAAAATCTTTGTCAAATTCTTTATTTTTCTCCTTTTTACGTATTTCATTTTCAACATTCCATATAATTGTGTTTATCCCCTTGAGTTCATCACTTCTTTCACTTGTAATTTTACATAATTCATTGTATTCATTTTGAATATGTAAAATTTTCTCTTTATCTTGAACTTTTTCAAGTTTTATTTCTAAAATGGAAATTCTATCCAAGAGTTCTCCTTTTGATACGTCAATCAACATTTAACTAAATATAGAAAAAAAATGTTTCAATGTAACACAATCCATTGAGTATTGTAGTATCCCGTTGGAAAGTTTTCACTGTCCAAGCCACCCCTGTACATGTGTAGGTACTTTTTAAGGGGATTGAACTGACACATTTCTACAAACCAAGAAAACCCCCCTTCTGTTCCATGGTATGCTCTAGAGCGTTCTATAACTAAACCATAATCAAATATGCAGTCACTTTCTATTAGATTGTAACCAAAATTAACGATAAATTCTTTAACATTATTTTCTGGTATTTTACGCCTATCTACACGTCCTCTCGTAGGATGGTCTGAAACTGTGATGTAGTCAGTAGTTCCTAGATGTTCCACAACACGTTTATAAAAACTCTCTTCACGTTCTTTATTTCTGAGAACAAAAAAGTTCTCAAACATAATTTTGGGGTTCAAGTTTGCAAAAATATAAAAATTTCGAGCCCAATCTATGTGCAAATCTACATTGTCTTTTAATTTTATATATCGAAATGGAACAATTTCATACCTCAATTTACGTGTGTAACCCAGATACAGTTTTTCTTTTACTTTCATTTCATTCATTTTTTCAACAATTTGAATAGCTGTATTTCTTCGGTCATTCACCGTGTCTGTAAAGTAGGTTATATTTGGTAAATCTCTAAACATATATGATACATTTTGTTTATACGCTTTATCAACTCCGAGTAAAATATTATACCTTTTAGCAAACTCTCTTACAAGACCATTAATTACAAAGTAATCTCCAAGACCTGTTGGGCATGCTATAGCCATTGTTGCTTTTTCATTTGGTTTGAAAATATTGTTTTTTATGTCTCTCCATGTTGAAACAATACATGCGTATTGAATGAAAGTTTTGTCAAACTTTTGGTTCTGTACTTTCTCACGTATTTCATTTTCTGCATTTGAAATTATTTCATCACATATTGGAGGTTTCACTATTTTATAGTTTTCATCTCGAATAACAGTCCATGATGTATTTTTAAAGTACTTTTCTGGAAAGTTCAAATTATCAAATATTTTAGTTTTTTCCGTTTGGTACATGTACTTGTTGGGAACCTTCAAGTTGCACATTTCTATAAGCCAGGCCCACCCACAATCTGGACAATGAATTTCTTGTGCTCTTTCGAGAATAGTACAATAATCAGTTATCAAGTCGCTTTCAGCTTCGGGCATAGCACCTTTGTCAATACAGACTACAGGTAAGTTTGTGTCTATTTTAATATTACCATACATACTTGAAGTTATAACGTACTCAGTAGTATGTATCCTTTCGACTAGTTTTTTCCAAAGTTCAACTTCACGTGATTTATCTCTTTCAACTTTAAATTTAGAATACATAATTTCTTCTGGAATTTTTGCATCATTAACGTATATACTTTTTGACCATACGTAAGGTTTACTCGTGTCATGACCAATGTCGTCAACATGACGTGTCCCAAGTTGTTTCCAGTAATCTATAAAAAGCTTTTCACATGTATATTTTTGAGACATTTCGTACAACTGTTCTTTATATATGCGTTTATCTTCCGGGTTGGAAACCAAATACTCGATATTCTTCAAATCTTTAAAAAAGTATTTTATATTTTTCAAGTTTTTGTGAGCAACTCCAAGTATAATATTTCTAGTTTCTGCGAAATGTCTTACAAGTCCATTTATTACAAGAGCATCCCCTACACCTATAGGACCTAAAATCATAAGTTTGTCCATTTATTTTTTAATTCATTTAAATACCTCCACGTAAACGCAATACCAAGTGAAGTGTAGATTCTTTCTGAATGTTATAGTCTGAAAGTATTCTCTCGTCTTCAAGTTGCTTTCCCGCAAATATCAAACGCTGTTGATCAGGTGGAATTCCCTCCTTGTCTTGCACCTTTGCCTTGATATTTGCAATTGTATCGCTGGACTCAACTTCGAGTGTGATCGTCTTGCCAGTGAGTGTCTTCACGAATATCTGCATTTTTTTATAATACGTTTTTTCTTTTTATATACATATGGTATTGGGCCCAGACTGTATGAAAATGTATGGAGGTTTAAGTCTCCAGCTAGATGCTGCGTGTAAAGAGTCGAATGTTACAGTTAGTAATTCCCTCCGTGACAATCCTAATCATGCCGTATTTTCAAGGGAATTTTATGATAAAATACATAAAACATTTTCATTTGAGAAAAAGCTCGACTATGTGTTTATAGGCACCTTGAAAAAGTATACACAATGTATCGCACAAAGTAATAGAAATTGGGTAGTTGACTTTGCCAAAAAACATTTTACAAACAATTCTGTGTTTATAGACACGACTGCTGACGAAACATGGGTGTCTTTAGGACCATTCGATTACACAAATAAGATGAAGGGGTTTTGTCCAATGAAAGAAAAAGATGTAAACTCTGCTATAAAAGTCCATGGTCAAATTGATGAGAGAAACAAGTTTTACTATGAGTGTATGTGCAAGTCCAAATTTAGTCTGTGTCCAGCAGGAGATTCACCGTGGAGTTATAGATTTTATGAGAGTTTAATGTGTAAGAGCGTTCCCATAGTAGAATCTTGGCATCACACGTGGAGAAATGATGAAGAATCAAAGTTGAACTATAAATATTTCTTGAACGACGGAACACATTTTTACAGTGAAACTATAACAAAACATAATACTGACATTTTCGAAAGAAACCATATGTTTCCAAGATTGCATATAGTAACTTTTGTAACAGATATGAATAAAGCAAAATATTTAGAAACAACTTCAAAAATGTTTAATATAAATGTAAACTATATTATTCACGATATATGGAATGGGAGAACCGAAGCAAATAAACTAATTTTAGAAAGAATTAAAAATATACCTGACAATGATATAATATGTGTAATAGATGGGTATGATACGATGATTAACGGTTCTACTCAAGAAATAATTGACAAATTTAAATGGTACGATTGTGAAATACTATTTGGTGCTGAACTTACATGTAACATAGAAGACGTTAAAAAACTCCAAGATATAATGAAAGTTCCTACAAAATATAGATATTTGAATTCTGGTGGTTATATGGGGTATTCAAAAAATATTCAGAAAATGCTTGAAGAGCAAAATAAACGTTGTAAAGTATACTATCCGACATATTATGTGAAAAATAGTGAAAAAGTTAAGATTGACTATATGTGTAAAATATTTCAAAATATGTTGTATGTTCCTTGCGACGATTTCTTAGTGAAATTAAAACGTTATTACAACCTTCGTTTTGACGAGTTTCCTTGTTTTATACACTTTAATGGAGGAAGTTATATAACTTCAGAGCATAATTTAATGGATGAAATACTTGAAAACTTGAAGAATTCTAATTTGGAAGACTGTAAATATTTCAAGAGAATTAAACCAACAAAAGGTTGTGCGTGGATTTCACAGTTTTAAATTATTAATATAAACTATGAATTTGTATGTTGTCACAATTGCAACTGACAGCGAAAAAACAAAGTACCTTAAAAAGACTTCAGAACTTTTTAATGTACCTGTTCACTGTGTGCTATACGATAAATGGAACGGATATTTTGATAAAATTGACAAATTCGAAGAAATGGTGAAAGATGCACAAGATGACGACATAGTTTTATTTGTAGATGCATACGACGTTCTTATAAATGGTACTACTGAAGAAATACTTGAAAAGTTTTACTCATTTAATTGTGATATACTGTTTGGGGCAGAAGCAGATTGTATGCCATGGTTTTACATAGAACGTTACAAAAAAATCATAAAAAGTAATTCAAAATACAAATACCTTAATTCTGGCTTGTTCATGGGTTACAAAAAGAGTTTAATAAGTATGATTCAATGGAAATCAAAAGACAAAATTAAACTAATATGTGAAGAAAAAAATGGTACAGACCAAAGGTATTTTGCAGATTATTTTCTTGAAAACATAGATACTGTAAATATAAAACTCGACACCGAGTGTGTACTGTTTCAAAATATGTCATGTGCTCCGTGCACAGACTTTTGTATTGTAAATAACAGATACTATAACATCAAAATGAATACGTATCCTTGTTTTATTCATTTTAGTGACAAATGGAGATATGTAAATATGTTAGACACAATTTCGAGTTCAATACATAAATTACATACATTTACACTCACTACAGATCTTGATAAAACAAAGTACCTCGAAAAAACTTCTGAAATTTTCAAAGTACCTGTAAAATACATTTACTGTGAAAAATGGAATGGTCAACATGAAAAAATATTTGAACTTAAAAAAGCTATAAAAGACATACCTAACGACGACATAGTTTTATTTGTAGATGCATACGACGTTCTTATAAATGGTTCTATAAACGAAGCAATTCATAAATTCAAGGAGTATGAATGTGACATACTTTTTGGAGCTGAACTTAACTGTTACCCGTCATTCTGTAAATTAATACACGATAAAGTTCCATGTTTTTCAAAATATAGATATTTAAATTCTGGGATGTTTATGGGTTATAAGAAAAACATAATAGAAATTATTAATTGGAAACCTGAAAATGAAATTTTAGAGATATGTAACAAAGGAACAGATCAATGTTACTATATGATGTACTACATTGAAAACTATATGAAGGTGAACATAAAACTGGATTATAAATGTAGTATATTTCAAAACATGTTTAAAGTTTCTTATACAGATTTTTGCATAAAAGACAAACGTTACTATAACAAAATTTTAGACAAATACCCATGTTTTGTTCATTTTAATGGAGATTGTTTCAAAATATTCAAGACAATAAACATGTTGGAAATTGTTACACAATCTTTAGAGCACGAAAACTTCAAAACATTCCCTGAACCTGAAGAAGAACGTCACAGGTGGATTTCACAAGTTTAAGATGAGGGTGTCTCGGGCTCGGGAGCGGGTGCAGGTGTCTCGGGCTCGGGAGCGGGTGCAGGTGCCTCGGGCTCGGGAGCGGGCGCAGGTGCCTCGGGCTCGGGAGCGGG
>Ga0164296_1004332_pt1 | contig 12942 bp, 20 predicted proteins | sample GEODES057metaG_FD_113533 | JGI IMG/M metagenome (GOLD analysis project Ga0164296, IMG submission 113533) | Dystrophic lake water microbial communities from Trout Bog Lake, Wisconsin, USA - GEODES057 metaG | ecosystem: Environmental > Aquatic > Freshwater > Lake | place: USA: Trout Bog Lake...
ATCTAGGTTCAGGATGAGTAATCCTGTTCTACCGTTTCTACTATATAAGTGGTCTTGTTCGGGATCAGCGTCTAGTTACGTAACGGTTGATACCTTTGTGAAGACTTGTCCTTTAAAAGGACATTTTGTGCATGAGTTGTTCTATCTAAGGTTATCAACTAAAACGATATTTTTATTAGCCCTAGGGCTAACATATTTGGGTTTGACAAAGTGATTACCCTCGGTTTGACAGGATATCGGACATAACCGTTTGACAATTCAAAAGTATGCTGTTCTGATGGTGCACCACAAGAAATCTTTTTCTAGGGGTTACATGTATGTTTTTGCATGTAGATGTTGTAGGAGACGAAGTTATCAATAACCTAACGAAGGGAATTTTATGACTGCAGTTACAACAGTAAAAACTTGGATTGGTGCAATTACTGATATTGGCCTAATGTTGTTGGGCCTGGCAATTGTTGCCTCCGTTCTGGTTGGAAATCAATTGCCATTTTTTGGCGGTGTGATTGCCAACTTAGTTGATCTAGTTAAGAGTCTTGGCAGCAATGGATTGGTTGGCTTGATTGTTCTTGGAATAATCATGTGGCTCTTCTCCCACCGCTCAGCTTCTTAATTAGCTCTTAGTAAAAGGGGGCCCAAGTAATTGGGCTCCCGATAAAGGACACCATGATTGATACCATCATTAAAACCGGTTGGCGTATCGTTGAGATTCTGTTCATATTGATACTTGTTTGTGTCGCATTAGGAATCATTATTGGGTCCGATGGAAGCGGCCCATTTATCAATGGTGTTTTAAGCAACACCAATAACTTCCTACGTAATTTACCGCCTGGAACTTTTTTAGGTATTTTTGTTATCTTGGCGCTGTATGGTTTGATTAAGAAAAAGGGCTAGAGAGCTTAAAAGAATCTAGCATCCTAGGCCCTGGTCGATTCCGCCCCGGGCCACCAAAATCAAACAATGCCCTGCTTCGTGCGGGGCATTTTCTTTTCAGTTTGTCCAAAAGTAGTTGATGGAGTCACTGCCTTAGTTCTAGCGTCTTATGTCATGACTCAGAGCTTCTAATCTAATGATCAGGATGACAAATCCTGTTTGACCGTATCTGCAATTCAAGTGGTCTTGTTCGGGATCAGCGTCTAGTTACGTAACGCTTGATACCCTTGAGATGAAGTGTCCTTTAAAAGGACGTTTATTAACAAGGTGCTTATTGGGAAAGTTTTTTAATTAAGGGATATTTCGCTGGCATTTCTAAATTTTGTACAACTTCAGCCATATCTGGAAAGTATTCAATTACTTTTTCTGATTCAGGGAATAACATAGACCATTTGATAAAGCTTCTCATTTCAATAGACTCTTTAGATAATAGTTGTAAATCTGTATGTCTTTCATCTTTTTGGATAGTTAGCCATATTTTTTCTACCGAACTTTCTTGACCTTCTAAAATCTGGGTAAATTGATTATCTTTAAATATTAAAATTCCAGTTATATCATTTGTTTGATTATTTAAATAGATATGGCAAAGCAACCTTGATAGGCCTAAAAATGAAAAGGGTAGTGTTGGGGTGCTTATAAAAGTTAAAGAGATAAGGGTATTAACATTGTCCATTTTTACAGACTATTTCTTAATCAGCCAGAATCATATAGGTGTATACACTCCTAAAAATTGTAAGGGTATTCCACAGTAGTTTTAATTTGGAATGAGACCAGAATGACTCCTAACAGACCTCAAATTGATCCTAGTCTATCGGGCAAATTTTGTTATCTCGAATATTGATGTTGAAGATCTCAGGATTTATAGACTTTTTCTTCTATGATTAAAAAATTAACTTAGGAGAAATCAAATAAAGAAAATAGCAGTGGTGTTGTCCGATGTCGTTTAAAAGGACATTTTTTGTCACAATAGGGAAATATATTTGTATTAATTTGGAATCTGTAGAAAAGTTACAAAATTTATAAGTTAATCTAAAGGTAAATAAAGGAAAATTAATATGTCAAAACATGATCACCATCATCACGCAGCCAAACATCATGAGGCAGCAGCCCATCATCATAAAGAGGCTCATAAAGCTCATGAAGAGGGAGATCATCACAAAGCGGCTCATCATCATAAAATGGCTCACGGGCATGCCCTTCATGCTCACGAGCATCATGAACATGCCACCAAGCATCACACTAAGACGCATTCGCATCATCATCCAGAGCATCCTGACCATAAGAGTCATTAATCATTAATTAAACTCTTTTAACGCCTAGGGGCGAAACGGAGAGTTAATTGATTAACGTGTGGAGCAGATAGATAGGATTTCTTATCCTAGGCCCTGGTCGATTCCGCCCCGGGCCACCAAAATCAAATAATGCCCTGCTTTGTGCGGGGCATTTTCTTATAAAGCGTTTGATGGTGTCTCTACCTAGTGTCAAGCGCATTCAGTCAAACTCAAAGTTCCAATCCGTCAATCAGGATTCCACCACTCTGGTTCTAGACTGGGTATCTGGTTCATAACATGTCCTTTAAAAGGACGTTTGATGAAGGGGGGATAAATCATCCCTGTGTCGGTCGTGACATTGGAGACGACATTCACAACAACTCCACACCAAAGTTTTTCATTACCAGAGCAAATAGTCCACAACATATAACGGTTAAAACTACGCTTGCCAACATTGTTAACCAAAACCCAATTTTTGGTAGAAGGTACGGAAATAATAAAAATATTGGTAATGTTGGAATCACATACCAAAAGGTGTAATAAACGTGATTGGCTATTTTCTCTTCAGGTTGATTTTCAATATAGAGCCAAGTAAGTGTTAGCAAAGTCATTAATGGTAACGCCGCTATTAAGCCGCCAAGTCTATCGCTACGCTTCGCAACTTCAGAAACAAATACAACCATTCCTGCTGTTAGAAGATATTTAGTAATGATCCAAGTCATAGAGGCCTTTAGTGTGATTGGTTATCTTATTATAGGAATGTCGTTTTAAACAACAAAATCATTTAAAAGGCATAAAATAGAAAGATGAAAAAGTTTTGTATCGCCCTTTGCTTTAGTTTATTTGCCAGCTTAATTCATGCGGCAGTGATGCCTATTGATTTATCACCATACCAGCCTCAGCATCAAGTTGCCGTTTCCGATAACTCAGCCCATCATTGCGAGGAGGTGGTTAGTAATTCTCACGACAACAATACCAATCACCCTTGCCATGGGGACGGTTATCAGTGCTGTTTAGGTTTAGTTGTTATTCCAATATTTGGCATTGAGTTATCGGTTGTTCCAACTCAAGCTCCACCTTCAACGGGCTCATCATTGGTTCTTCAACCAATAATCAACTTCATATACAAACCCCCCAAAAGCCTAAGCTAATTTAGTAAGAAAGCTCAGTTTGATTTGTGACACTTAGTCACGTATATATATTGGAGAAATACAATGAACATGACTCACTACATGGAGTTACTGGCTGTTAATCAGCCTTGGAATTTAATTATCTTTATGGCTATACCAATTGTTTTAGCTGAAACCTTAGCTATCACTGAGTTATACCTACTCTTTACTCGTAAGTTTGATAGTGCTGTTTATTACCTCAATCGCTTTTCTGGAATTGCTGTAGGCGTCTACTTTATCGGTATTATTTACTACATTGTTACTAACGCCATCATTCCCATAACAAGGGCGGGTGAGTGGAGAACGGTGATTGATGTTATTGCTCTTAGCACTTATGTCATAGCAGGATTACCGTTGATTTGGATTGCTCTACAAGAATTGGGATTAGTCAATAAGGGATTAGATCAAATGGCTAAATTAAAGATTCATGCTATTTGTGTGGCTTTATTCCTAGTATTTGGTCATGTAGCCATGATTTCAGGAATGATGGATCCTACGATCTTGGGGTACCAGGCTCCTCATTCAATGGAGATGAATCATGAAATGCCATCAGAGCATGCAGGTCATATGAAGTAAGTATTGAAATGGATTGGACATACTAGGCCCTGGTCGATTCCGCCCCGGGCCACCAAGAAATACCAAAACCACCTTCGGGTGGTTTTTTCATTTGGTCTGGAGGGATGGTCTGTTGGGGATGAATCGATTAACTTAGCTTATGCGGCAATCTTAGATTTAGTCGAAATGAGGTTTCCATTTAGGAGCTTTTTCTCAACAAGTTTGATCGACTTAGACTCATTTTTGATTTCACCAAGCACTAAATTAATAAAAGTTTGCCATCCATCGCCCTTAGACTTATAAAAAGCTAAGGTATCACTATCAATCCGCAAGGTAACTTGTTCTTTCGTTCCGCTACCAAGTGGCCTTCCTCGTCCACGAGATAGAGTTGGCTTAACCTTAGCCCACTGCTTGTCTGTAAGGGGGCGAGAATTAGGGTCAGAATTTGCGGCTTTTGTTATTGCCCTATCTTCTTTTTCAGTTGGTCTAATTAGTTTCTTCTTCATATCTATCAATCTCACGGTTATTGGCTTTTCTTAAGCTAATGATTCTTCTACTAACTTTTGTATCAACATAAACCACGCAATAAAGCCGATACTTCATTGGTACTAATGAAACTATCCGAATTTCACCATAATCTTTTCTGTTATCAATCCAACTTAAAGCATCAGCCCACTCCAAAAATTTAGCATCAGACAATGATAGGCCATGTTTATGAAAATTAGCGATGTCTTTTTTTGGGTCAAATGTTAATTTCATTTTTATTATTGTAGCTACATTAAATTAAGAAATCAATTTATAAGTGTAACTACAATAACTCTGGGTGTTTAACAAACAGGATTGAAAATCTTTGTGTCGGTGATTAGATTCCGCCCCGGGCCACCAAAATCAAATAATGCCTCGCTTTTGCGGGGCATTTTCTTCTGGTCCTTTAAAAGGAAAAGTTAAGTGAGCTTCATTTGTTTTAAAACTAACTTACCTAAAAGCCCATATGGATTGGCGATTGTTTCAGGCATCTCAAAATGGTTATAGTTTTGACCAACTACATAGTCAACCGGTTTACCCATATCTTTGACTGCTTTGGCGAAGTCTCTACTCTGTCTTTGGAAATCAGGTGTTTCAAGATTGCCATGAGCAATAATGATTGGAGTATTTAAAAACTCAAGATGTCTTTGGGTACTTAGGGCATCTTCCATGCTATCAGTAAATTTTATATAGGAGCTTCTGGCTGAAAGGCGGGCAGGTTTTAGATCATACATTCCACTACATAAAAGACCACCTTTAATGATATTCATTGGTAAGTCATAATCTTTTTTCCAATTTGTGACTAGGGTTACACCGGCTAAATGAGCGCCAGAGGAATGTCCTGAGAGATAGATCTTATTGGGATCACCATTAAAACTTGCGGCGTTTTTATAAACCCAAGCAACAGCACGTCTTACTTGCTCGATCATCGGCATTAAATCGCCTCCAGATTCAAAAGCGTTAATAAAATCAGGCACCACAAAATGAGCGCCCGCATTTACAAAAGTCTCAGCTTTAAAACCAAAATTCTTGGCTAATCCAGAACGCCATGCGCCACCATGAATGAAAATGTTAATGGGGGCTTTGGGACGATCGCAGAGATAAACATCAAGACCCTCTATTGGGGTTGGTCCATAAGCAAATCGCTTAGGATCACCTAGACGACTCCGAGTAATATCGCTATTTGAGGCATACCTATTTTGGATTTGTTTGATATTAGGCGCATAAACACTTTGATCATAAGAGGCATCAAGTTCTGACTGATCCATATCAAGCCAAACCAAGGGTCCTTTTTGTTTGGATTGGGTTGAAGATGTAGATTGGGCAAAGGCTGAAGAAACAATACCAGCTCCCATTGTAAAAAGTAGTGATCGTTTTGTGTTCATATTGCCCCTTTAGATTCTTGATTATGGGGGAATTTGTTAATAAAGGCAAAGAACCGGATCAAACATCCTCGGCCCTGGTTCGATTCCGCCCCGGGCCACCAAAATCAAATAATGCCCTGCTTCGTGCGGGGCATTTTCTTTTCGGGGTTAGTAGGGTTAGACGCCATCGGTCTCGGATATCCTAATCTAGAAGCGTCCTTTAAAAGGACAAATCAATTAGATATCCCTGTGACACTCAAGCGTAGATTTATGCGACCCTCATCTAGGGCCATTGCTTACGATATCGTTTAAAACGACATTACCTCGGCAGTATTATTTTTTCTTCAGCAATTCCAAAGAATCAGGATGTTTTTCTAGTAGGCCTTCTTTTTCTAATGTGGCGATAGCCCTATATAAAGCCTCATGCGTAACGCCGATCTCTGAAGCCATCGATTTGAAATCGGACTGAAGTGTCAATACGCCTTGTTTGCCTTCAGTCTCAATCAGATGAATTAATTTACTGCGAATGTCTTTAAGTCCTAATCGTTCAGATTGTGTTCGAAGGCGCATGATCTCCTTGCTAAGCAACTGCACCCATTTCATTGAGAACTTGCTATCGGCGAGTGCATCTCTTAAAGATTTAATAGGTAGCGTGATCGCTTGTCCACTCTGAGTGGCAATAGCATCACAGTGATAAACATCCGTTAGTAAACTGGCTTCACTCACAAAACCATTCTTACATCGCTGTAATATGATTGGTTCTCCGTGACTACTCGCTCTACTAAGAACCGCCTCGCCTGAAACTACAAAAAACATGAATTCAGGTTTTTTACCTTGGTGGAAAAGATAGTCACCTTTATCAAAATGATGCCCATGGCATTGACCTAAAAGTTCTTTGGGCAGTAGTTCATTAAGTAATTGCGGAATATAGAGTTCCATATGATCTAAATCATACGCTGATTTCATAATTAGTCCAATAATGAACTTATCAATAAAGGAGAGTTCCTATGACAACAATCAATTTAATAGTAAGTGGTATGACTTGTGGTGTCTGTGTAAAGCATGTTGAAAAAGCGATTCAATCAATTGCGGGGGTCAGTTTAGTTGATGTTGACCTTACATCAGGATTAGTAAAAGTTGAGGGGGATGTTTCACAAAGTATTCCCGCCATCATTGCGGCATTAGAAGAAGAAGGGTATCCCGCAAAAGTAAATGTAGAGGGATCTGGTAAGACAAAAGTGAAAAGCGAGTCTTGTAAAAATGGAAAAGGTTGTTGCTGTAACTAACTTAATGAAAGAAAAGAAAATGAAAACAGTCAATAAAATCGTCATAGGTGTTGTCGCAGTATTAGGCCTTGGTTTGACAGTAGCATCTATTGCTCAGCAAGGACCTATGAATAGTATGGGCAGGATGCATGGACACGCTCAAATGATGGGACAAAATTCGAACATGAAGATCATGCGAGATTTAATGACACCAGCAGAGCGACTCACCATGATGGATAGAATGATTGATGCTAATACTCCAGAAGAGCGTCAGGCAATCATGACTACCCACCATGCTGAGATGGAAAAGCGTGCCAAAGAAAAAGGTATTACTTTGCCTGCAGGACATGGCCTAGAGATGATGTTTGGCAGAAGTTGTGGATAAAGTAGTTGATTGTGTGGAAGCCACCTTCGGGTGGTTCTACATTTAAATCTATGCTGTCTGTTGATATAGATCAAAAATCTTTGTGCATATAAGCATAGACTGAGCAAAGTAAAAAATTTTATATGGAGGTCTTATGAAATGTAATGTCGGTCGTATCGATCGTGGACTGCGTATCACGGTTGGGCTGGTCTTAGTTGTCCTAGCTGCAAGCAATGTTGTTAGTTTATGGGGCTGGATTGGACTCGTTCCATTAGCCACAGGCTTATTTAAATTCTGCCCGTTGTATCCAATTTTTGGAATGAATTCTTGTGGTGTTGGAAAAGAGAATTGCTCTAAGTAATTTTTTATTGCTAAAAGATCATGTGTAATTATTAGATAGGGATTCAAGATGATAAATCCAGAACAAATTACAGCATCTTACTCTAAAGGGTGGAGCCCATATTTGGCAGGAGCGTTAGTTGGAGTACTGGCTATCTTTTCTGTCTATTTGACTACCATTTATATGGGTAAATCGACATATTTGGGAGCGTCAACTACCTTCGTTCGTGCTGCAGGTTTAGCGGTACAAATAGTAGACCCAAGCTATGTTGCAGAGAATACGTATTACATGAAAGAAAAGGTAGTCGTAGATTGGCAGTTTTTAATGGTGATAGGTATCTTCTTTGGTGCTTTACTCTCTTCAAAATTGGATGGCAGTTTTAAGTTAGAGAGACTGCCGCCATTATGGGAAAAACATTTTGGCTCTTCAGTTCCAAAGCGAGCTGTATTTGCTTTTGTTGGCGGCATTGTTGCAATGATCGGAGCTCGTCTAGCTGATGGTTGCCCCAGTGGGCATGGACTAAGCGGTATGATGCAGTTGTCAGTAAGCTCCTTTGTCGCATTAGCCATGTTCTTTAGTTTTGGCGTGATCGTTGCAAATCTCTTATATAGAAAAGGAAACTAATCATGTCTATAGATCAACTATTGGGTTTAGCGACGGGCGTTATTTTTGGTTTCTTATTGCAAAAAGGACGTGTCTTACGCTACGACAAGCAAGTTGCCGCATTGTTATTGAAAGATATGACGATTTTTAAGTTCATGCTTTCTGCCATCCTTGTTGGTATGTTTGGCATCTTGGCTTTGCATGAGATGGGACTTATTACACTGAGCCTTAAGGCGATGAATGTTGGAGGAGTTCTAGTAGGCGGCGCTTTGTTTGGCGTAGGTTGGGCAGTGATGGGCTATTGTCCCGGTACTTCAATAGGGGCTATGGGTGAAGGCCGTTGGACAGCAATCTTTGGCATTATTGGTATGGTTGTTGGTGCTGGGATTTATGCTCAAATGTATCCATTTTTTAAATCAACGGTACTTGCTTGGTCTGACCTTGGCAAGATTGGCTTGCCTGAGACTATTGGCGTTAATCATTGGGTGGTTGCAATAGTATTCGCATTCATTACTCTTGGAATGTTTCGTTGGTTTGAGAAAAAAGGACTGTGAAGTATAGCTAGAGTTTTGTAGTTTGATTTTACTAGGACGGTAGTTAGCATAACAAAAAGAGGTAATTTGATGTTCGACACACTTATTTTGAGCAGGATTCAATTTGCTACAAATATGACCTTTCATATTCTTTTCCCAACGATATCCATTGCTTTGGGGTGGGTACTTTTTTATTTCAAAGTTAAGTTTAATAAAACGGGCGATACGATATGGAGTGACGCATATCAATTCTGGGTCAAGATATTTGCCTTAACCTTTGCGCTTGGAGTTGTAAGTGGGATTACGATGAGCTTTCAGTTTGGAACCAACTGGCCTGGATACATGCAAACGGTAGGTAACATCGCTGGACCATTGCTAGGCTATGAAGTTTTATCAGCATTTTTCCTTGAGGCAACTTTTTTGGGAATAATGTTGTTTGGCTCTAAACGTGTATCACAAAGAGCTCATACCTTTGCTACATTTCTAGTTGCCTTTGGTACATCTCTTTCAGCATTTTGGATCATTGCTTTGGACTCATGGATGCAAACCCCACAGGGATTTGAGATGATTAATGGTCAAGCACATGCGACTAATTGGATTGAGATTGTCTTTAATCCTTCCATGCCGTATCGCTTCTTCCATATGATGACTGCGTCATTTTTGACGGTAACATTTTTAATTGCTGGTATTTCTTCTTATCGATATTTAAAGGGCATTAACCTTACGGGAAGTCGAGTCCTGATCAAATTGGCAATGACTGTAGCGGTAGTGTTGGCACCATTACAAATTGTCATTGGTGATTTACATGGCCTAAATACTTTGGAGTATCAGCCTGTAAAAGTGGCGGCAATGGAGGGAATTTGGGAGACCACAAAAGGTGCTCCTGCAGTTTTGTTTGCCATCCCCGATGAAAGCATTAAAACCAATCGTTACGAAATAGCAATTCCCAAGCTGGCATCTTTATATTTGACACACTCATTAGATGGTGAGGTGAAAGGCTTAGATGCCTTCCCTGGTGCTACTCCACCAGTTAAGCCCGTGTTTTTTGCTTTTCGCATTATGGTGGGAATTGGTATGTTGATGCTCTTCACTGCCGGTGTTAGTTTCTATCTGACTAGAAAAAGTAAAGAGCTACCAAAGTGGTTTTTAAAGACTCTTAATGCCATGACTTTTTCTGGCTGGTTGGGGGTCCTTGCTGGTTGGTATGTGACCGAAATAGGCAGACAACCCTACCTTGTTAATGGGGTACTTAAGACTGCTGATGCGGTTACTAAAGTACCTGCCAATATGGTTTTAGGGACCCTGGTAATGTACATAGCACTTTATTTGGGGCTCATCGTTTCTTACATTTGGGTGGTTTTTTATTTGGCAAGACAAACTAATCCTATGCATATTATTGATGGCCAAAAATCAGGCTTGACCAACAGCATTTCCGGAGCATAAACATGGTCCCTAATTTATCTGAACCATCTGGCTGGTTGCCCCTTTTCTTTTTGGTTGCAATGGGCATTGCAATGGTTGCTTATGTTGTTCTGGACGGATACGACCTTGGTGTAGGTATCTTGCTGAATCAGGCAAGTGAGCCCGAAAAAGACACTATGATTTCATCAATCGGCCCTTTTTGGGATGCGAATGAAACGTGGTTAGTGCTTGGAGTTGGCGTACTCTTGATCGCCTTTCCAATGGCACATGGAATTATTTTGACTGAGCTTTATTTGCCTGTGGGCATCATGTTGGCCGGCTTAATATTGCGAGGCGTATCTTTTGACTTTCGCGCAAAAGCACATTTGAGCCAGAAGGCAGTCTGGAATTTTTTATTCTTTTTTGGTAGTTTCTTGGCGGCGGCATCCCAAGGAGTGATGGTTGGTAGAGAGGTGATTGGTTTTGACTCCGGCTACTTAGGCTGGATATTTTCTTTCATCGTGGCGCTTTGTCTGCCTGCTGGATATGCTTTATTAGGAGCCAGCTGGCTGATTATGAAGACGTCTGGCGAGTTACAACTTAAGGCTGTTGGCTGGGCAAGAAAATGCCTGTTATTAACGGCGCTAGGTGTTGGGATTATTTCTGTAGCGACACCATTCTTTAGTTCAGCGATTGCCGCTAAGTGGTTTAACCTTCCTAATATCTTCTTCTTGCTTCCTTTTCCAGTTCTGACTATGGCGTGTTTTGTTTTAATTGATTTGAACTTGCTAAAAATGCAAAGAGATAAGCCTGCGCAAGTTTGGATTCCTTTTGCTCTAAGCGTAGCCATCTTTGCTCTAGCTTTTTTAGGAATCGCTTACAGTATGTTCCCTTATATCGTCGTGGACAAAATGACAATCTGGGAAGCGGCATCTGCTACAGAGTCATTATGGGTAATATTTTGGGGCGCTGTAATTGTGCTACCAACTATTATTGGATACACCATTTATTCCTACAAAATCTTCTGGGGCAAAACTGAGCCGCTTAGTTATTACTAAAACAGCAATTTAAGCGTCAATGTAATAGACGCTTACTGAAACGTCCTTTAAAAAGACATCTCATATATGCGTATATACGCATATATAGCTACCAAAGTAAAAGTCGTCGTGATAATTAACGATTGATGTCGTTTAAAACGACATTACAAGACGCTATGGTGGTTGACTGGAAGGATATGGCATCACAATCTGTGCGCACTGAAAAATTGCCCATCGCAAGATTCTAATTTCATTGCCAAATTTGACCGGCACAAGGACGCACAATTTTTAGACAAGTCGAGACTGGTGACTCAAGCCCTTGAAATCAAAGCGAAAGCGGTCTATCGGAAGATATTTGAAAATCCTTGTGTCGGTGGTTCGATTCCGCCCCGGGCCACCAAGAAATACTAAAACCACCTTCGGGTGGTTTTTTCATTTGGCCAGGTTGATGAGTGTTTAGACTAAGTGAAGCTCAATTTTCTTACCAACTGCGGCAGCATATTTTCGAAGAGTACTCAGACTTGGTGAGTGTTTGCCAGTGGCCAAAGAGCTTTCTAATCTTGCCACTGCTGGAGCTTGTGTTCCCATCAGTTTGGCAATTTGAGCTTGTGTCAATCCAGATTCTTTTCTTGCCGCAAGAATTTCATCAAGAATAGCGAACTCTTCACGGTTGAGTTTATCTACTTCGGCTTTAACTGCTGAGTTTTTAAGCATCTTACTGACCATTTGTTTATGGGTCAGAGTTTTAGTTGTTTTTGTTGTCATTTCTTTAACTCCTTCATGCGTTGCTTAGCAAGTTTTAATTCTTTTTCTGGTGTTTTTTGAGTCTTCTTAATAAAACTGTGAAGCATAACAATTTCTTGTCCTATCATCGTACAAAAGAAAACTCTCGCAATACCCTCAGCACCTTTAAGTCTTAATTCAAATAGACCACCACCAAAAGCATCGGTATGTGGCAAGCCTAAATTTGGACCATACTCAATCATTCTATCTGTCAAGCCAATGTAACGAGCTTGAAGTATTACGGGCAAATTCATGATGTCTTCTTGAACTTCTTGACTGTAATAAATGATGGAATATGCCATGAGTAAATAATAACAAATTTGTTATTATGGGGCAAGAGAAAATTGTCCTTCAAAAAAACATACTTAAAGCAGGATCAGGCTTCTTTTTGTCGTTGGTTCGATTCCGCCCCAGACCACCAAGAAACAACCAAAACCCCCTTCAGCTAGCTTTATATTTTTATTATCCCGAATAACATTAAAGTTGAATTAAAAAATAAAAGGTAATCGATAGTTATATTTGCTTCTAAATCTTCAACTAGGAGGAACTAACGTTGATTCATTCCATTAAAGTATCTACAATGTAGAAACATAGGAGGGATAAAATGCAAGCAATTATCAAAAAGTGGGGCAATAGCCCTGCATTAAGAATTTCAGGTTCTATCATGGAGATGGCAAATTTAAAAATGGAACAGGCGGTTAATATAAATGTGCTGAAAGGTAAAATTATCATTGAACCTATTTCGCCTAAACAACCTAGCCTTGAGGAAATGTTAGCTGGTATTACTCAAAGCAACCTC
>Ga0164296_1004333_pt1 | contig 12941 bp, 14 predicted proteins | sample GEODES057metaG_FD_113533 | JGI IMG/M metagenome (GOLD analysis project Ga0164296, IMG submission 113533) | Dystrophic lake water microbial communities from Trout Bog Lake, Wisconsin, USA - GEODES057 metaG | ecosystem: Environmental > Aquatic > Freshwater > Lake | place: USA: Trout Bog Lake...
CAGGCCGGACACAGTGGCGCGACCGCACCGGAATGTCACCGGTTTCCGCACCGCTCACAAGGAACGCTCGGAACCATAACCCTGGCGGAGGTCGGCGAGCAAGGCGCCTACCCGGCCAGTGCCGCCTTGATCCTGGCCTGCGCCTCGTCGAGGGATTCCGGTGACGGGTTGCGGTCGACTCTCGCGAACCCGAAGTCGCTCAGATTGCGCGCGGGAAACACATGGACGTGCAGGTGCGGAACCTCCAGCCCCGCGATGATCATCCCGGCTCGTGGCGCTCCGAAGGCCGTGCAGACTGCCCTGCCGATCAGCTGGCTCACCGACATGACGCGAGCGAACGCGGCACCGTCGACGTCCTGCCATTGGTCGATCTCGGCGCGCGGCACCACCAGGGTGTGGCCCTGCGTCATCGGTTCGATCGTGAGGAACGCGACGACGTCGTCGTCCTCGTAGACGAACCGGCCCGGAAGTTCCCTGTTGATGATCCGGGTGAAGATGGACGCCATGGCCCCGCTACTCGGCCTGGCCGAACGTCATCATGTCGAGGTTCCAATACCCGCGCATGTTGGTGATCAGCCCGGCGTCGTTCACCCTGTATGTGAAGACGCCCCGCACCGAGCTGGTGAATCCTCCCTCAAACTTGCTGTCCAGCACCAAGATATGAGCGATTTCATTGTTCGAGCTCGACGGAAACGTCTCCTCGCAGGTGACGGTCAGTTGGTTGGCAGCGATGTTGGTGTCGAAGAACCCACCGACGGCCTCCTTACCGCGGATCCCGGTGCCGTCGGGGTTGGTGACGGACTTGCCGATCGGATCCTCGATGACGACGTCGTCGGCCATCAATGCGAGCCAGCCGGCACGGTCGTGGGTTTGCACGCAACGCCATGAGGCCCGCGATGCCGCCATGGCCGGGGAGTCGACGGTTTGAGTCACCGACGGGCCCCTACCGGTCGGCGTCGGTGTAGCGGATCACACCGCGAATGTTCTTGCCGTCCAACATGTCCTTGTAACCGTCGTTGATCTGCTCCAGCTTGTACTGACGGGTGATCATGTCGTCCAGGTTCAGCCTGCCGGCCTTGTACATCGATAGCAGCAGCGGGATGTCGTAGTGCGGGTTGCCGCCGCCGAAGATGGTTCCCTGCAGGTTCTTCTGCATCAGGGTCAGCATCGCCAGGTTGAGCGTGACATTGGTGTCGGCAAGGCTGCCGATCGCCGTCAGCACGCAGGTGCCGCCCTTCGCGGTGATGTTCACGTAGTTGTCGACATCGGCGCCGTGCAGCTCGCCGACGGTCACGATGACCTTGTGCGCCATCAGACCGAAGGTGGCTTCGGCGATACCCATCAACGCGGTCTCGATGTCGGGGAAGACGTGGGTGGCGCCGAACTTCAGCGCCTGGTCGCGCTTCCACTCCACCGGGTCGATGGCGAAGATGTAGCGGGCGCCGGCATTGAGAGCGCCCTGCAGGGCCGCCATTCCGACCCCGCCGACGCCGACGATGGCGACGTCCTCACCCGGCCGGACTTTGGCGGTGTGAACGGCCGAGCCGTAGCCGGTGGTGACGCCGCAGCCCACCAGGCAGGCGACCTCGAACGGGATCGACGGGTCGATCTTCACCACCGAGCTGCGGTGCACGACCATGTAGGGGGAGAAGGTACCGAGCAGCGTCATCGGGTAGACGTTCTGGCCGCGGGCCGTGACGCGGTAGGTGCCGTCGGACACCGCGGCACCGCCCAGCAGGCCGGCCCCCAGGTCACAGAGGTTGCGCATTCCCGCCTGGCACGACGGACAGTTGCCACAGGAGGGGATGAACGACAGCACGACGTGGTCGCCCGGGGCGATGTCCTCCACGCCGGGGCCGACCTCGGTGACGACGCCAGCGCCCTCGTGCCCGCCGAGCACCGGGAAGCCCATCATCGGGATGCCGCCGGTCACCAGGTGGTGGTCGGAGTGGCACATGCCGGACGCTTCCATCTGGATCTTGACCTCGTCCTTGACGGGGTCGCCGATCTCGATCTCCTCGATGGACCAGGGCTGGTTGAATTCCCAGATCAGTGCGCCTTTTGTCTTCATGATGGTCCTGACCTCATTTCGCCTTTGAAGTGAGACTGGCCGACCACTTCGTGCCGGCCAGTGTGGTGACGAGCGCCACAGATGACGTTGGTGGCGTCAGCATAGCGCGGACGGCTCACCAGATCGGGGCGGGAGCCTGTCCCAGCGGGTAGTAGCCGGGTAGCTTCTCGCCCGCCAGGCTGCGCTCGATCCGCTTCTGCATGCCCGGGGACAGCTTGCCGGCCTTGATCAGGTCCATGTAGAGCGCCTGAACGTGACCGAAGTCGAAGAAGTCGCGTTGCCATTCGATGAGCTTGTCGGCGTTGAGCCGCATCCAACTGCCGCCGATCCCGTAGATCTCCCGCTCGCTGCCGTCGTCGTCGATGACGACCTGCTTCCAGAATCCGACGACCTCTCCCTGTTTGTCGTCAACGAGCACCTTCTGATACGGGTATCTCCAGTTCTCCAAGCCCTCCATCTCCAGACCCAGGGCGATGTCGCGGATCTCGTCGATCCCGAGGCACATCACGTCCTCTTTCGGGCCGATGTTCCAGCCATACGTGGCGTCCGGAGCGTAGAAGTCGGCCAGTCGCTTCCAGTCGCCGGCCTTCTCGCAATCCCTGTTGGCCTGAAGCCAGGACTGCACCCAATCGTCGAGCTCATTGCGCGGTATGGCGACCACAGTTTGTTCTCCTGTTTCTCCGGTGGGCCTGTTTCTAAGTCGATTTTTCGATGCCGATTTTTCTATGCCGATTCTGTCTCGATGATGGACAGCGCCCTGGTGGGGCAGGCGACCACTGCCTGCTCGATCTCGCCGCGAGCCTCCTCGGGCGGCTCGTTGTCCAGAATCTCGACCTTGCCGCGTTTGGGAACCCGGAAGTAATCGGGCGCCTCCAGCTCGCACATCGCGTGCCCCTGGCAGAGATCCGCGTCGACCTCGACTCGATACCCCATCGTCACCCTCCGGTCTTGCCGCTGCTTCGGACCCGGTAGCGAACCTTGGCGGGCCGGGCCAACTGCACGACCATCTTGGAATGGTCGTTGCGATAGCTCTCCGGCGGTTGCGCCATCTCAAACTCGTACTCACGCAACAGGACCGAGAAGATCGCCTTGATCTGCATCATGGCGAACGCGGCCCCGACGCAGCGGTGCCGCCCGACGCCGAAGGGAATCCAGGTAAACCGGTTGGCGATGTCTTCCTCGCGGGGCTTGTTGTAGCGATCCGGCTCGAACGCGTCAGGGTTGGGGAAGTCTTCGGCGATCCTGTTGGAGATCGCCGCCGACGCCGCCACGAAGTCGCCCTCGTGGATCGGGTAACCCTCAACCTCGAATTCGCCCTGCGCGACCCGCATCAGGATGATCAGCGGCGGGTGTAGCCGCAGGGTCTCCTTGATCACGTTCTCCAGCTTGGGAATCTGGCGCAGAGCATGGAAGCTCACCTCCTGGCCGTCGGAGTAGAGCTCGTCGAGTTCCGCGGTCACCTCGGCGTACATGTCCGGGTGGCGCAGCAGCTCAATCAGGGTCCACGACGAGGTGCCCGAACTGGTGTGGTGCCCGGCGAACATCAGCGAGATGAACATCCCGGTGATCTCGTCGGCCGTGAACCGCGGGTTCCCGTCGTCGTCTTTGATCGAGACCAATACGTCGAGCATGTCGCGGTCGGACTTGTCCTTGGGCGGGTTGGCGATCCGCCCGTCCATGACCCCCTGCACCAACTCGACCAGTCCGGCGCGCGCCTCGTCGCGGACGCGGAAGCTCTCGATCGGCAGATAGGGGTCGACGTAACACAGCGGATCGGTGCCACGCTCGAGCAGGTGGTAGTAGTTCGCGAACCGCGAATCGAGCTGATTGCGGAATTTGGTCCCGATCAGGCACGACGTTGATGTGTAGATGGTCAACTCGGCGAAGAACTCCAACAGGTCGATCTCGCCCTCGTCGCCCCAGCCGGCGATCATCCGCCGCACTTCGTGCTCGATCGTGGCCGCGTGGCCCTTCATCTGGTCGCCACGCAAGGCGGAGTTGTGCAGCATTTCCGCGCGCCGCTCCGGAGTGGTGTCGAATACCACGCCCTTGCCGAAGATCGGCGTCATGAACGGGTAGGCCTTGGCCTGGTCGAGATCCTCGTCGGCGGCCCGGAAGAAGAACTCGTTGGCTTGGGCCCCCGACAGCAGGATGACGTGCTTGTCGGCGAGTTGGAAATAGCCGACGTCGCCGCATTCGTCCCGCAGCCGCTGCATGAGCCCGATCGGATCGGTGCGGAACTCCTCGAGATGGCCGTGCTCGTCGGCGCCGCCGGAAACCCGTGGCACCTCTTTCAGTTGGCTGGTCACGGTTCCTCCGGGTACTTCAGTTGCTGACTCTCCCCGGGTGCGCTCGACAGCGGCGCCTCGGGCTGGACCTCGATCGACACGATGAAACCTCCCCGGGGGGTCTGGGCGACGAACGTGATCGCCCGGGCGATGTCGGCCGCCCGCAGGAAGTAGCCGTGGCGTGCCTGGCCCCACTTGGCCCAATCCTCGAGCGCCGGGCCGACCAGCTCGGCGGGCAGGCTCCAGCCCATCCCGGTCTTGGTGGGGCCCGGATGCACGATCGACGCCCGCACGCCCGTGCCCTCGAGCTCCATCTGCAGGTTGGTGACCATCGCGACCAAGCCGGCCTTGGCGGCTCCGTACGCGCCCATGTGCGGCCGCTGCCGCAGCGCCACATCGGACCCCACGAAGATCACGTCACCGCGCTGGCGTCCCACCATGGCGGGTAGCACCGCGGTGGCCAAGCGGTTGGCCCCGATCAGATGAATCTGCAGCTGTGATTCGAAAGCGCCGGAATCGATTTCGTGGAGTCGCCCGAAGTCGGTGTCGCCCGCGCCGGCAACCAAGACCTCGATGTCGCCGAGCTGCTCGGTGGCCTGCTGTACGAACGACGTGACGGAGTCGGGTTCGGTGACGTCAAGGGGCAGCGCGATCGCCTCGCCGCCGCCGGCGCGAATCTGGTCGACGAGTTCTTGGCACTTCTCGACGCGCCGGGCGCCGAGGGCCACCGGGAAGCCGTGGGCGGCGAGGTCGATCGCAGTCGCCGCCCCGATGCCCGACGACGCCCCGGCCACGAGGGCGGGCCTGCGGGCCGGGTGGGGTTCGAAGCGGGGCATTCAGGCCACCTCCAGACTCATCGGCAGGCAGGCGAATCCCCGGACGTTGCTGGAGTGGACGCGGACGGCGTTGGCCTCGTCGACGTGGTAGCCGCGGATTCGACTGAACAATTCGGTGAGGGCCACCCGTGCTTCCATCCGGGCCAGGTGCGCGCCCAGACAGAAATGCGCGCCGCTGCCGAAACTGAGCAGCTTGGGCCCGATGTCGCGGCCGATGAGGAAGTCGTCGGGGCTGTCGAAGGCCCGCTCGTCACGGTGGGCTGAGCCGGGCAGCAGCAGCAGGATGTCACCCACGGGGATGGTGGTGCCGTAGAGGGTGAGCTCTCCGGACACGGTGCGGGCCAGGATCTGGCTGGACGTGTCGTAGCGCAGCGTCTCCTCGACCCACAGCGGCACCCGGGACGGGTCGGCGTAGACCGGCATCAGCTGATCCGGGTTCGCGTGACCCCAATAGGCCGCGTTGCCCAGCAGTTTGGTGGTGGTCTCATTTCCGGCGATCACCATCAAGAACAGGAACCCGAGGACTTCCTCGTCGGTCAGGCGGTCGCCGTCGATCTCGGCGGCCAGCAACGCCGACGTGAGATCCTCGGTGGGTTTCTTGCGGCGCTCGGCGATCATCTCCTGGTAGTAGACAATGAGGTTGAGCGCCGCCTCGATCGCCGCCGCCGGCACGTCGGTGACGCCCTCATCACGGTGCATCACGCCGTCGGCCATGGCTCGGAGGCGGTCGCGGTCGGCCTCGGGGACGCCCATCAACTCGGAGATGACATCCATCGGCAGCTTGCCCGCGAATTCCGCGATGTAGTCGACGGTCGGCCCGCCACCTGAGGCGGCCTTCTCCAGCATGGTCTCCAGGTGTCGCAGTGCGATCTCGGTGACTCGCGGCTCCAGTTCACGGATCCGCCTGGGCGTGAACCCCTTTGACACCAGCGTGCGCAGCCGCAGATGGTCCGGGTCGTCCATCGCCAGAAACGACATCGTTTTCGACGCGTGCGGTCCCCGCGAGACCGGGTCCAGTGACACGCCGTCCCGGTTGGACAGCGTCGTGCTGTTGCGGAAACCCTCATGGACGTCGCGGTGTCGCGACACCGCCCAGAAATTGAGCTTCTCGTTGCGGTAGAGGGGAGCTTCGTCGCGCAGTCGCCGGTAGTACGGGTATGGGTCCTCGTGGAATTCGTAATCGTAAGGATCGAGCACCAGTTCGTGGTCGCCTACATGTACGGTCACAGTGTCGTACTCCCGTCCCCGGCGCGGGTCAGAATGAGCCGCACCACATAGTCCAGCCGGTTGGCGATCTCGTGATAGCTGAATTCGCCGCTACCCGCCTGAACCAGGGCACCGAAGAACGCCATCTCCAGCGCCGCCACCGTGTTCCGATCGGCATCGGGTCCCATCGCGGAGGCGATGCGGCGGTGAATCTCCGCGCCGATTTGTTCGCGTACCGCACGTACCGCGGGTTCTCCGCCTCCGCCCAGCAGCGCGGCCGTGCAGGCGGCGCTGACCTCGGGTTCGTCCGCGACCACCAGTGCCAGATAGCGCAATACCTGCTCGACCCGCAGCGACATGGGGTCGTTGACGTCGGTGAAGTAGGGCACCTGGCGCACCAGGTCCAGATAGACCTCGGCGATCAGGTGGTTCTTCGATGAGAAGTAGGTGTAGGCCGTCGCCGCCGCGACTTTTGCGCGCGACGCCACCGCCCGCACAGTCAGGTCACCGAACCCCTTTTCGCGAAGCGTGTCGATCCCTGCCTGAAGTACCTTGCGGTAGGTCTCCTCCTGACGGCGGTTGCGGGGCGCCTGCTCGTGGGGAGCCGTTCCCGGCGCAGCAACCAGGGCATCACTGGACACATGTCCAAGGTAACCGATTGGTGCGCTGCACGGCAAGGCCGGTCGTCAAAGCTGCTGAATAGGGCCAACTCCGCGCCGTCGGGTCGAGTTCGGCTCTTGCGCCTGCAGCACCGTGACGACTAATGTCCCGGGGGATAATACCGGACAGTTGTCCATCACGGGTCCGCCCCGGGCGCGTGGTGCAGGCGGGAGCGGACACATGGCAGAGCGGACCCTGTTGGCCAACGGCGTGAGCGCGCTATTCATAGATGGCGCTCTGTCGGCCGGTAGTGCCGGCACCTTCCCGACGATCAACCCGGCGACGGAGGAGGTCCTCGGGGCCGCGGCCGATGCCGGTGTCGACGACATGGAGCGCGCCATCGACGCGGCGCGCCGTGCCTTCGACGAGACCGACTGGTCGCGCAACACCGAACTGCGGGTGCGGTGCATCCGGCAGTTGCGCGACGCGATGCGCGATCACATCGAGGACCTGCGCGAGTTGACCATCGCCGAAGTCGGGGCTCCGCGGATGCTCACTGCCGCGGCGCAACTGGAGGGACCGGTCGCAGACCTGGGTTTCCCGGCTGACGTCGCCGAGTCTTACGTGTGGAACCAGGACTTGGGCGAGGCGGCGCCGATGGGGATCCCCACTCGGCGGACCCTCGCCCGGGAGGCGGTCGGCGTCGTCGGCGCGATCACGCCCTGGAACTTCCCGCACCAGATCAACCTTGCCAAACTCGGACCGGCGCTGGCCGCGGGCAATGCGATCGTGCTAAAGCCCGCGCCCGACACGCCCTGGTGCGCGGCAGTGCTCGGTGAGCTCATCGCCGAGCGAACCGATTTCCCGCCCGGGGTGGTCAACATCGTCACCTCCAGCGACCACAGGCTGGGTGCGATGCTGGCTCAGGACCCTCGCGTGGACATGGTCTCGTTCACCGGATCCACCGCGACCGGCCGCAGCGTGATGACCGACGCCGCCGCGACCATCAAAAAGGTGTTCCTCGAGTTGGGCGGCAAGTCGGCGTTCGTCGTGCTCGATGACGCCGATCTCGCCGGTGCCTGCTCTATGTCGGCATTCACCGCGTCGATGCACGCGGGACAGGGATGCGCGATCACAACCCGGCTGGTGGTGCCGCGGGCCCGCTACGACCAGGCCGTCGCCATCGCCGCGGGAACCATGTCGTCGATAAAAGCGGGCGATCCCAACGACTCCGGAACCGTGTGCGGCCCGGTCATCTCGGCGCGGCAACGAGACAGGATCCAGAGTTACCTCGATCTCGCCATTGCCGAAGGTGGGACATTCGCCTGCGGCGGCGGGCGCCCGGCGGACAAAGAGGCCGGATTCTTCATCGAGCCCACGGTGATCGCCGGGCTGACAAACGACGCCAGGCCCGCGCGGGAGGAGATCTTCGGCCCCGTGCTCACCGTCATCGCCCATGACGGCGACGACGACGCCGTGCGCATCGCCAACGACTCGCCCTACGGGCTGTCGGGCACCGTGTTCAGTGGCGACCCGGAACGCGCGGCGCGATTCGCGTCGCGCCTGCGGGTGGGCACCGTCAATGTCAACGGCGGCGTCTGGTACTCCGCCGATGCGCCGTTCGGTGGCTACAAGCAGTCCGGCAACGGCCGGGAGATGGGTCTTCTCGGTTTCGAGGAATATCTGGAGGCCAAACTCATTGCCACAGGGGTGAACTGATGGCGGGGGAACACGCACGCCTCGGCTACATCGGGCTGGGCAATCAGGGCGCCCCGATGGCCAAGCGCTACCTCGACTGGCCCGGCGGGCTGACGGTGTACGACATCAGGGCCGAGGCGATGACGCCATTCGTCGAAGCGGGCGCCACCGGTGCGGCGAGTCTGGCCGAGGTCGCCGCGGCCGACGTCATCAGCGTCACCGTGCTCAACGACCAGCAGGTGCGCGACGTGATCGGTGCGCTCGCCGAGCATGCCAAGCCGGGAACCGTCATCGCGATCCACTCGACGATCAGTGACGCGACAGCCGTCGAACTGGCGGCCGCGCTCAAGCCGCGGGGCATTCACGTCGTCGACGCGCCGGTCAGCGGGGGCGCGGCGGTCGCAGCCAAGGGCGAGCTCGCCACCATGTTGGGGGCCGAACGCGACGTCTACGAGCGGATCAAGCCGGTGTTCAAGCAATGGGCGTCGTTGATCATCCATGCCGGCGAGCCGGGAGCGGGCACGCGGATGAAGCTGGCCCGCAACATGTTGACGTTCACGTACTACAACGCGGCCTGCGAGGCCATGAGGTTGGCCGAGGCGGCGGGGCTTGACCTGCAGGCCCTGGGTCGGGTGGTGCGGCATACCGAATCGTCGACGGGCGGCGGCAACATCATGATCCGCGATAGCACGGCCCCGTTGGAGCCGGATCACTTCCTCTACCAGCCCCTCTCACACGCAAGGGATCTCGGCGAGAAGGACCTGAAGCTCGCACTGGGCCTGGGCGAAGCGGTCGGCGTCGAGTTGCCGCTCGCGGAGCTGGCGCTGCAGAATCTGGCCGCCGGGCTCGGCGTACCGCACACGAAGGAGTGACGATGGACGAACTGCGCCGCAAGGGCCTCGAGAAGATGAACGAGGTCTACGGCTGGGAGATGCCCGACGTCGAGGGCGACCCGTATTTCGACCTCACCGTCGAGCACTTGTTCGGCGCCATCTGGACGCGCCCTGGGTTGTCGATGCGCGACAAGCGAATCATGACCCTGACGGCGGTCACCGCGATCGGGAACCGCGACCTGGCGGAGATCCAGATCAACGCGGCCCTGCTGAACGGGGAGTTGACCGAGACCGAACTCAAGGAGATGGCCCTTTTCCTCACGCACTATCTCGGGTTCCCCCTGGGCTCGACGTTCAACGGCGCGGTTGGTGCGGTCGTCGCCAAGCGCAAAAAGGCCGCGGCGAAGGGCGGCGCTGAGGACAAGAAGGCCAACGTTGAGGCGGCATTGAAGATGAACGCGGGCGAGGCCCGCGAATAAGGCCACCGCGGTCCGTCGTCGGCGGTAGCGTAGTGCTTTCGCTGGCGACCGGATGGGGAGGATGGCGATGTCGTATCTGGTGGTGGCGCCGGATTGGGTGACATCGGCGGCAACAGAGCTGTCGAACATCGGCGCGGCGCTCACCGACGCGCACGCGGCCGCAGCGGCCCCCACCACGGCCGTCCTGGCCGCAGCGGAGGACGAGGTGTCCGGGGCTATCGCGGCGCTGTTCAGCGCGCACGGCCAGGCATTTCAGGCCCTCGGAGCTCAGGCGTTGACCTTTCAGGCCCGGTTCGTCCAGAACGTAGCCGAGGGTGCCAGCCGGTATGCCGACACCGAGGCTGCGATCGTGCGGTCGGTCGAGGCGGCCGCTGCGGATCCGGCGCACATCAACGTGGGGCCGCTGAACACCGGAACGGGGAACGTGGGCCTCGGAAACCTCGGCAGCGGCAACATCGGCCTGGGGAACAACGGCAATAACAACATCGGCATCGGGCTCACCGGCAGCGGCCTGGTGGGTATCGGCGGGTTGAACTCAGGCACCTCGAACATCGGATTGGGGAACGCCGGCACCGGTAACATCGGCATCGCCAACACCGGCAACGACAACATCGGCATCGCCAACACCGGCACCGGGAACGTCGGATTGTGGAACACCGGCATCGGCAACACCGGCAACGGCTGGAACGGTAACTACGACACCGGCATTGCGACCCCGCTGGGCTCAGGCACCCACAACAACGGCTTGTTCAACTCAGGCGACAGGAACACCGGTTTCTTCAACTCGGGAGACACCGCCGCCAACCCCGTCCTCGACCCAGCCAACAGCGGAGGCCACAACTTCGGTCTCTTCAACTCGGGCGGCGCCTTCCCATCCCTCACCGTATCGCCCACCGTGAAAAACGGCGGCGGAAACTTCGGCTTGTTCAACTCCGGTTTTAACAACTGGGGCATTTTCAACTCGGGTGTCACCAATACCGGCGTCGGGAACACCGGTTCCTTCAACACCGGGTTGTGGAACGCGGGCGCCTACAACACCGGCTCCTTCAATCCGGGGAGCATCGACACCGGTTTCTTCAACTCGCTCACGCTGAATACGGGCCTCGCCAATGTCGGCTTCGACCCCGGCACGGGCAATTCGGGCTTCGGGAACGCCGGCATCGGTAGCTCGGGCTTCGTCAACTCGGGCGACGGCAACACGGGCTGGTTCAACTCCGGCGGCGATTCCAACTCGGGTTATGCCAACAGCGGCACCGGACTCTCGGGTTTCTTCAGCATTCACGCATTTCACTGGCTGACACCATTTGATCCCGATTACGGCTGATGGAGCGCGCCCGCGAACACCCTGCTCATCTCCCGGCCCTGAGGTGAGACGGGCGGGCAATTCCCGGCTAGTGTGACGAGTCGTGCGCGTCCTCGTGATCGGCTCCGGAGCCCGTGAACATGCGCTGCTGCTGGCGCTCAACCGAGACCCCCAGGTTACGGCCCTGGCGATCGCTCCCGGGAACGCCGGCACCGCCCAGTTGGCTCAGCAGCACGCCGTGGACGTCGCCTCCGGTGAGGAGGTGGTGGACCTGGCTCGTGAGGTCGGCGCCGACCTGGTGGTGATCGGCCCCGAGGTGCCATTGGTGCTGGGGGTCGCCGACGCCGTCCGCTCGGCCGGCATCGCCTGCTTCGGGCCGAGCCGGGACGCGGCCCGCATCGAAGGCTCGAAGGCATTCGCCAAAGACGTGATGGCCGCGGCGGGTGTGCGCACCGCGAGCAGCGAGATCGTCGACAGAGCAGCACATCTGGACGCCGCGTTGGATCGGTTCGGGCCGCCGTCCGGTGACCCAGCATGGGTGGTCAAGGACGACCGCCTGGCCGCCGGCAAGGGCGTAGTGGTGACCGCTGACCGCGACGCGGCCCGGGCCCACGCAGCCGGACTGCTCGAGGACGGTCACCCCGTGCTGCTCGAGTCGTATCTGGACGGGCCGGAAGTCTCACTGTTCTGCATCGTCGACGGCCGCACAGTGGTGCCCCTGCTTCCAGCGCAGGACTTCAAGCGTTTCGGCGACGGCGACACCGGACCCAACACCGGGGGCATGGGCGCCTACGCGCCGCTGCCATGGCTGCCCGAGAGCGTGTATTCCGGAATCGTCCGCGACATAGTCGAGCCCGTTGCCGCGGAACTCGCCGAGCGAGGCTGCCCGTTCACCGGCCTGCTCTACGCCGGGCTGGCGATCACCGCCAAAGGCCCGGCGGTTGTCGAATTCAACTGCCGTTTCGGGGATCCGGAGACCCAGGCCGTACTCGCGCTGCTCGACTCGCCGCTCGGACAGCTCCTCCACGCCGCGGCCACCGGCACCCTCGCCGACTTCGGTCAGCTGCGTTGGCGCGACGGCGCCGCGGTCGCCGTCGTCCTGGCGGCCGAGAACTACCCCGGGCGCCCCCGGATCGGCGATGTCGTCGCCGGATCGGAGGCCGAGGGTGTGCTGCACGCCGGGACGGCGCGGCGCGACGACGGCGAGGTCGTCTCCTCCGGCGGCCGGGTGCTGTCGGTGGTGGGAACCGGTTCCGACCTGGCCGCCGCACGCGCGGCTGCCTACGCTCGGCTGAGTTTAGTTCGGTTGTCGGGCGGACATTGTCGACGCGACATCGCGCTCGCCGCGGCCGAAGGCCGGATCACGGTCTAACTTGTCGTACCCCGTTGTCATGATGGGGGTATGTCGTTGACGTCTGAGGCTCCTGAGGCCGCCGCGGATTCCGCCGTGGTGGCGCCGGATGCGTTGGGGGTGTTGTTTGAGGAGTTGGCGGAGTTGGCGGGGCAGCGCAACGCTATTGATGGGCGGATTGTGGAGATCGCGGCGCGGATTGAGCGTGAGGGGTTGTGGGGGGCGACGGGGGCGCGGTCGGTGGCGGCGTTGATGGCCTGGAAGTTGGGGTTGTCG
>Ga0164296_1004334_pt1 | contig 12937 bp, 11 predicted proteins | sample GEODES057metaG_FD_113533 | JGI IMG/M metagenome (GOLD analysis project Ga0164296, IMG submission 113533) | Dystrophic lake water microbial communities from Trout Bog Lake, Wisconsin, USA - GEODES057 metaG | ecosystem: Environmental > Aquatic > Freshwater > Lake | place: USA: Trout Bog Lake...
GGCGAGGCGCTCGCGGCGGGTGGCGCGGTGGTGCTCACCACGGTCCAGACCGGCGCCGCCTTCATCACGCCACCATTCGAAGGACAACTGCCCAATCGTGACCACGTCGCCGTCGCGGGCCCCAGCGCGCGTCAGGAGGCGGTCCACACCGAGACCCTTGAGTCGCTTCACAATTTCGGCCAGGGCCTCGTCGTTGGTGAGGTCCTGGAAGCGCACGGCGCGCAGCGCGGGACGACCAGTGACGATCCAGGAACGGTCCCCGTCGCGCTCCACGTGGACTTCGTCCGGCAGCGGACGGTGCACCACAATGACGTGCTCGAAACGGGCGGCCTCATCCTTACGAGCCTGCAAGACCATGCCGGCTAACTGGTTCGACAAGGTGTCAAGTCCTTCACCGGTCACGGCCGAGATAATCGGATACTCGGGGCAGTCGTAGTAGGCCACGTCGCCCTTGGAGCCCACAATGATGCGGGGGCGATCAAGCAGATCGGCCTGGTAGTCACCGAGCTCGCGAAGCAGAATCTCGAGCTGTTCGTCCGGTCCCACGGGCGCCACGTCGGAGAGGTCCAGCATGACGCAGAGTACGCGAGCGCGCTCCACGTGGCGCAGGAAGTCGTGGCCCAGTCCGCGTCCTTCCGCCGCTCCCTCGATCAGACCGGGGATGTCGGCCATGACGTACTCCGTGGCGTCGCCGGGGCGGCCGGAGCGGGCACCGACGCGCACCACACCCAGGTTCGGCACGAGGGTCGTGAAGGGGTAGTTCGCGATCTTGGGCCGAGCGGCCGAGAGTCGAGAAATCAGGGTTGACTTGCCCACGTTGGGGAAGCCAATCAGGGCGACGTCGGCCTGGAGCTTGAGCTCGAGGTTGTACCAACGCTCCTCACCGAACTCGCCCTGTTCGGCGAAGGCCGGGGCACGACGAGAGTTGGAAAGAAAGCGGTTGTTCCCCTGACCACCGAGACCGCCTTCAGCGGCGCACCAGCGATCCCCGGGCTGGGCCAGGTCGACGAGTAGTTCGCCCTCCTGGGAATAGATCATCGTGCCGACCGGCACCATCACGGTGATGTCCTGGCCACCCTTGCCGTGCTGGCGCTTGGAGGTGCCGTTCTCGCCGTCGGTCGCGCGACGGAAGGGGTGGTCTCGAAAGCCCAGCAGCGAGGCCTGATTGTGGTCGGCCTGGACCCAGACGCTGCCGCCTCGGCCACCGTCACCGCCGTCGGGTCCGCCCTTGGCCACGTGGGCCTCGCGGCGGAACGAAACGCAGCCGGCACCGCCGTCACCCGCTTTCGCGTGGAGCTGGGCGGAATCGACGAAGGAAGACATGCCTACAGTCTACGAAACCCGCTAACCGACCAACTCGTCGAGGGCCGCGTCGAACATCGCCTGGTGCTTCGCCACGTCTGCGGCGGTCGTGTCCGGGCACATCAGGGCCATGTTGTGGAAGGGCGTGATGAGTACGCCGCGGTTGATGCCGTAGAGGTGGAGGAAGTCCTCGAGCTCACCATCGGCACTGGCGACCGACTCACCACCATTGCGCGGTGCGGGTGACATAAAGCGGTATTCACAGCGCGTACCGAGCTGGTTCACCGACCACGGCAGCTGGTGTCGGGCAATACTCTCGCGCAGCCCCGTTGCGAACGTCGTCACCAACTCCTCCATCGGGGCGAACACGTCGTCGGTCAAGACCTCACCGAGCACGGCCCGCATGGCGGCCAAACTCATGGCATTACCGGCCAACGTCCCGCCCACGCCGCCGACGTCGACGATGTCGGCGCCACTGGCGAGGGCCCTGACGACACGGTCGGCCAGCTCCTGAGTCAGACCGTAGGCCCCACAGGGGACGCCACCGCCGAGCGACTTGCCGATCGTCAGGGCGTCGGGGCGCAGGTTGTAGCGCTGGGTCGCGCCACCGGGACCGGCTGAGAACGTGTGCGTCTCGTCGAGAATCAGCAACGTGCCGGTCTCGTCACAGAGTGTGCGCAGGCCCTCGAGGAAGCCCGGTTCGGGCAGCACAATGCCGATGTTGGTCATAGCCGGTTCCGTCAAAATGGCCGCCACGTCACCGTGAGCCAGGGCGGCCTTGACCCCTTCGAGGTCGTTGAACTCCACGACGCGGGTCGTCTCAGTCGGGTCGTAGGCGGGGGCGACCCCACCGGGACGGATCTGGGGACACCCCTGTTCGTCGAGGACCACAAAGGTCTCGTCGACGGAGCCGTGGTAGGAGTAGGAGAAAACCAGGATCTTCGGACGGTTCGTTACCAGACGCACGAGGCGCAACAGCCAACGATTGGCGTCGGTGGCCGACAGGCTGAAGGACCACTTGGCGAGGCCGAAGCGGCGCGTGAGCTCGGCCGCCACCCATTCGGCATCCTCGGTGGGCAACATCGTGGTTACGCCACCATCTCGACCAATGCGTTCGGCCATGGCTCGTGCCAACGGGGCCGGTGAGTGGCCCGCCATCGCCCCGGTGTCACCGAGCGCGAAGTCGACCAGCTCGTGGCCGTCGAGGTCGGTAATGGTGGCCCCGTGCGCCGTTGCGAAGCCGAGGGGGAAGCCACCGGCCCACTTGTTCATCCAGGTCATGGGGACGCGGGCGAAGAGGTGCTCCGCGCCTTCGTGCAAGGCGGCGGACCGGGGATTCGCCGCACGATAGGAGGCCCGCTCACGCTCCGTGAGTTCAGCCAAGTGCTGTCGAGAAAAGAGTTCCATAGGTTCAATGTTGGCAGGAAATCGGCCCACTTTGGCGAATCACAAGAATTAATTACGCACTCATCAGGGGTTTTGAGAGAAATTTCCCGTATTTTCGAGAAAAACTGCCCGAAATACCAAGAATTGCAACGTTTCTAGGCAAAGATGGCTCAGGTTCTTGGGAATCCTCCCAGTCCGTTTCAATGAAGAGAAGGAGTCGACCGGTGAACAAGGCCGAGTTGGTAGATGCAATTGTTGACGCGAGTGGCGCAACGAAGACCGCGGTGCAGGACGTTCTGCGCGCGTTCGAAGAGGTCGTAGTCGAGAACGTCGCCAAGGGCGAGAAGATCGTCCTGTCGGGCTTCCTTTCGTTCGAGCGCGTGGACCGCAAGGCCCGCACCGCCCGCAACCCGCAGACGGGTGAGGCTATTCAGGTCGCCGCTTCGCGCGCCCCGAAGGTCTCGATTGGTTCGACGTTCAAGAAGTCCGTTAAGGGCTAAGTCCGTCGAGGACAGTTGTTCAAATCCCCCCGGGTTCGCCCGGGGGGATTTTCATGTTCGTTCGACAATTGAGGCGGGCCCTTTGAACGCTGGGAACCGACGCACCCCCTAACGCTCGCTTCCCGGAAGCGTGGCCTTCACCACAGCTGGCACCAAGGACGGCCAGAGCGCCCTCGTAGGGTCACGGAAGTGGTTGGCAGCCGCACACCACTCTCCCGGGGCGTCAAATCGGCTGGGACCGCCGTAACCGTGAGGTTGGTTGTCCTCCACGGGCCCCGGCATGTAGAAATCCCCGGGGTTTCCCCCGGGGATTTCTACAAAAGACTGGAACTGCAGTACTACGGTGAAACTAGGCCTCAAGCAGCACGTCTACCAAACGGCGCCCGCCGCGGTAGCCGAACTTGACCTTACCCTCGGCGAGAGCGAACAGCGTGTCGTCACGACCGATGCCCACGTTACGACCAGGGTGAAACTGGGTGCCCCGCTGACGGACGATGATGCTGCCCGTCTTAACGGCGGTGCCGTCAAACGTCTTTACGCCAAGTCGCTGGGCATTAGAGTCGCGACCGTTACGAGTTGAACCGCCACCTTTTGTCTTTGACATGTGATGCTCCTTACTTAGCTGAGATCTTGTTGATCTCTACGGTCGTGTACCACTGACGGTGGCCCCAGCGGCGACGCTGGATAGCCTTGGCCTTGTACGTCAGACCACGAATCTTCGGGCCTGACTCAACACCAACGATGGTGCCAGTGACGGTGGCGCCAGTGAGGGCGGGGCCGGCGAGCACGTTGTCGCCGTCCACTACCAACACGGGCTTGAATTCAATTACGGCACCTTGCTCTTCGGCGCGCTTGTCAACGCGGACCAACTGGCCCTCGGTGACGCGCTCTTGAGAAGTACCAACACGGATGACGGCGTACATAGGGTCTCTATCTTAGCGGATGCTGACGGGTCAATGCGACTACAGGCCGGTTTCGAGGACAAATCCTCGACCGTCACAGACTGCACAGACTTTGGATACGGATTCAAGCAGGCCCTCGTTGACCCGCTTTCGGGTCATTTCCACGAGTCCGAGCTCGGAAATGTCGAAGACCTGGGTGCGGGTCTTGTCGCGGCTGAGGGCCTGGCGCAGGGCCGAGGCGACCGCTTCGCGGTGGGCCTTGGTCTCCATGTCAATGAAGTCGATGACGATGATGCCACCGATGTCGCGCAGGCGCAGCTGGCGAGCCACCTCTTCGGCGGCCTCGAGGTTATTGCGGAAGACCGTTTCCTCGAGGTTGGTCGTACCAACGTTCTTACCAGTGTTGACGTCAATGACGGTCAGCGCTTCGGTGCGCTCGATGATCAGCGAACCACCCGAGGGCAAGAAGACCTTGCGGTCGAGGGCCCGGTGCAGCTGCTCGTGAACGAAGTAGCGCTCGAAGAGCGGCAGGTCCTCGCCGGAGCGGTCGTAGAACTCGATACGGTCAGCCAACTCGGGATTCACGGCGTTGACGTAGTCGCGCACCTTCTCGAAGAGTTCGGCGTCGTCAATCAAGACACCGCGGAAGTCGTCGTTGAGCTCTTCGCGCAAGACGCGCACCGCGAGGTCGAGGTCCCGGTAGACGAGACGGGGGTGGCTGGCCTTGGCGACTTCGGCCTCGATAGCGTCCCACTTTGCACTGAGCGAGGCCACGTCGCGGGCCAGGTCGGCCTCGGAGACGCCCTCGGCGGCAGTGCGAATGATGATGCCGTGGCGCTCGGGCTTGACCTCATCGATAATGCGACGAAGGCGGCGGCGCTCGCCGTCGGGCAGGCGCTTGGAGATACCAATCGTGCTCGAGTTCGGCACCAGCACGGCAAAACGGCCCGGCAGCGACACTTCCTGAGTCAAACGGGCACCCTTGGCGCCGATGGCGTTCTTGGTGACCTGACAGATAATCGTCTGACCGGAGCGAATCATTTGTTCGATGCGGCGCTCGCCCCCGCCCTGCGGGGTCTCCACGTCGTCGGCGTCAAAGGTGATGTCACCGCGGTAGAGAACGGCGTTCTTCGGGATACCAATGTCGACGAAGGCCAGTTCCATGCCGGGTAGCACGTTCTGGATGCGGCCCACGTAGATGTTGCCGTCGATCTGGTTGGTCTCGTCGGCGGCCTTCGCCACGGTGTATTCGACCAGCGTGCGACCTTCGAGGGTGGCGATGTGGGTTGCTTCCTTGGTCGTGTGGACACACATGAGGTAGCGACCCTGCAGTCGAGCCGTGCGGTCCGTCCCACGACGGCGACCGCGCTTGGCGCGCGTGGCGTCGCTCTCGGCTTCCGGCGCTGAGGCCTCAACGGGTGAGTCGGCGGGGCGGTTCTGCGGGCGCCGTGGCTGCTGGCCACCTTGGTTTCCGCCACCACCGTTGCCGCCACCCTGGCCACGGCCGCGACCACCGCGACGGCGGCGCTGTCCATTGCCACTCTGATTGGCGCCACTGCCTGTGCGCTGGCCCTCGCCCGATTGGGGCTTGGCGGGCGCGTCGGGCGCTGGACGGGTGTCGCCTACTTGTGGGGCTGGTCGGGTGTCACCGATGCGCGGTCCCGCGCTGGTGGGCTGTTGAAAATTGGTTTCGTCGCTCACGACGGTTGCTCCTTGCGTTCTGCGGCGTCGGCGCGCCATTGGCGGCGAACTCGACGTGATGACCCCGCGGCGTTGCGGCGGTGATCAGGGAAAGTACGACAGATTGTTGGGCTTCGAGGCACGTAGCGAGAGGGCCACGGTCAAAGACTGGCTGCTCACTCTCGTGTACCACGTTGCGTCCTCAATGCGATCGGTAACGGGGAATATCCGCACTACCGTTGCGTTCTCGTTGCGCTCGCGACCGCTCGCGGGGCGCCCAACGCCTCTAAGGCTAGTCGGGAATGGAGCCTATTTGGCGTTCTTGTGGTGTTTAGCGGCTTTTGGCGTGGTTACGACGGGCAGGCCATTGCGCTGGACGTGGGGCTTGATCACCAGAGAACCCACCGGGTGCTTGACCAGATAGTTATAGGTCTGGGCTACCACGGGGGCGGCGGCGTCGGCACCGTAACCACCCTGGGCAATAACGCACAGCACCACGTAGCGAGGGTTGTTGGCCGGGGCGAACGAGACGAACCAAGAGTTGGGCTCCTCGCCGTAGGCGTTAGAGGCCGTACCAGTCTTACCGGCCACCACGAAGGAGTTCATGTTGAAGGTCGCGTAAGTGTGGAAGGGGTAGTACGCCGTACCGGCCGGATTGTTCACGACGCCGATCAAGCCGGCCAGGATGGGGTTTCGCACACTGGGCGCCAAGCTCACGTGGCTCAAGACGTGGGCCCCGTAGCGAATAATGGGCTTGCCGCTGGGCGACACGATGGCCGCGGCGACTTCGGGCTGGTAGCGGGTGCCGCCGTTGGCGAAGGTGGCGTAGGCGGTAGCCATTTCAATCGGGGTCACGGCCGTCGAGCCCTGACCGAAGGCCATTTCGATGTTGTCACCGGTGTACCAGGAGTAGTTCGGAAAGGCCTTGGGGGCCATCGCGTGCAGTTCCTTACGGACCGTTGGCGAGTCAACACGACCAATGCTCTCCCCCGGCAGGTCAATGTTGGTGTACTGACCCAGACCGTACTTGGCCGCGGTGTTCTGAATCGGCGTCTGGCCGTACTGGGCCTGGTGGGACCAGAACAGGTACCCCAGGTTGTAGAAGTAGTAGTCCGACGACTTGGTGATGGCCGTCTGCAGGTCAATAAGACCAGAGCCAATGCCCTCGTCGTCGTGGAAGACGCAACCGTGCACCCCGCCGTAACAGCCCGGCACCGTGAAGGCACCCGTGTCATTAACGGTCTGGTAGGCCGAGAAGATGCCGGTGTCGAGCATGGCCGTCGCCGAAATCATCTTGAAGGTCGAGCCGGGGGTGTAGAGACCCTGAATCGGATAGTTCGTGAAGGCACCTTCGTTGAGTAGTGCCTTGAAGGTCTTCTCCGAGAGGCCATTGACGAAGTCGTTCAGATTGAATGACGGATACGACGACATGGCGAGCACGGCGCCATTCCTCGGGTCGAGGACAATGGCCGCGCCATCCGGGGCCGGCGGAATCTTGCCGGAAATCGGGTCGACGGTGCGACGCACACGCATGATGCCCTGAGCCAGGTAGCCGTCCAGTGCTCGCTGGAGTCCGGCGTCGATATTGAGCACCACCGAGTCGCCGATCTTCGGCGGGGTCGTCTTTACGGCGCCGAGAATGTTGCCCGCGGCGTTGACCTCGAGGGTGTTCTGGCCGTCGTGACCCCGCAAGTACTGCTCGTAGTACGACTCGACGCCCGTCTTGCCGATAACCGAGTTGGTCTGGTAGCCGGCGTTGGGATTAGCGGCAATTTCCGCACCGGTAATCGGGCCCACGTACCCGAGTACCTGTGAGGCAGTCGACCCGCCGTAGGGGTAGGAGCGCTGAGACACGGGCGTCACCGTCACGCCCGGAAACTCCGAGGGGTGCAGCTGGATGAAGTCAACCATGGTGGCCGGCGCGTTCGTGACGATCGGCGCGGGTTGGTAGGGGTTGAACTGGGGGTTCATCACCTCGGTGTGGATCTGCGACAACCGTTGGTGAGTCAGCAGCGCGAGTGCCCCTTCGACGTTAGGGTGCAGCGCCGCTTCCACCTGCGACAAGAGGATCTGGGTGGTGTCGACATTGGTCACCAACGCGTTGCCGTTGCGGTCGAGAATGTAGCCACGGTTGGCTGGCAAGGTACTCGTGCGTATGGCGTTGTTGTTGACCGCCGAAATGGCCGTGCCGTGCTCCAGCACTTGGAGCATGAAGAGTCGAACAATGAGCCCGCAGAACAGCAGCGCGAAGAAGGCGCCGAGAATAAACCACCGGCGCTGCGGTCGAGCTTCGACTTCTTCGGGCGAGGCCACGAGGTCTCGAATACCTACGGGCTTGCTCTCGTTGATGGCACGCCCCGGGCGGCGGAAGGGATTAATCGACGTCCAGGGTCGCCACAGTCGTGAGAACCACGTGCCCGTTGGACGATCGCGCCAGGAGCCGGCCACTAGCGACGCCTCCGAGACGTGCCACTCGTGAAGGTCACCAGACGAGCGACGGGACGAGCGAGAAGAGCAAAGAACACCGCGTTGACCAGCATCGAGGCCACGAGCGAACCGTGCCACAGCGAAAAGTCAAGCGCGAAGATGCCGGTCAGGACGAAGAGGAGGGGCGCGAAGAAACCAACCACGGCAGCTAGCAACGGCGTCATCCACCAGGCCGCACCTTCGAGGTCCCCGACGCCCTCTCGAGCGAGGCGAATTGAACCGAGCGCAATCAGACCGCCCACGATCGCCGTCAAGCCATACGGAGTCGAGGTGTGAGCGTCAAAGAGCAGTCCGAGCACGACGCCGCTGGCGACGGCCGCGGCGGCCTGCCCGACGATGGCAATGCAGAACGGCCAGAGCCAGATCACCATGACCACCACCCCCGCGACCCGGAGTCCGGCCAGGATGTCGAGCTGAATGGCAACTAAGAAGAGGCCCAGAATCGAGAGAGCCAGCAACGCTCGACTCACGTGGAGGGCTCCCACAGCAATACGTCGACGAAGGAAAGGTGGGCCAAGTCGGCCACGGGCGTCACGACGGCCGAGTAGGTCGACGAGCCCGGTGTTACCGCGATTGACTTGACCTTAGCGACGGGCAGGCCACCGGGCATAGTGCCACCCGACAGGGCGCTGGTGTAGAGGACTTCACCGACGTTGAGGGGCGTCGTAATTGGAATTGCGGTGACCGCAAGCGGATCATTGACGCCGCGACCACTCAAGAGAACGGTGGCCTGCTGGTGACCGAAGGTCACGCTCAACGTCGAGTTAGCGTCAGTGAGGAGTCGCACAGTGGACCCGTGCGAGGTCGTTGCCACCACGCGCCCCACTACCCCGCCGTTAGCCACGACGGGCATGCCGGGCAAGACGCCATCCGCACTTCCCTTAGAAATCGTTACCGTGGCCGAGAAGTTCGTGGGCGAAACGCTCACTACCTGGCTTACGAGCGATGGCGTGGTGCCGACAAATGGCAGGTGCAGCTGCGCATCAAGTTCGGCCAGGGTCTGAGTAGCGGCCGCACCTTCTGCCGCTTGCATCTGGGCTTGACCTAGTTCGGTACGCAGTTGCTGGTTCTGGGCCACCAGGTCTGAATAGTTCACCGAACCCGCGAAGATGTGACCAATGGGCTGGGCCACTTGATTCACTACCCAGCTAAAGGGGCGCACTACCCCACCGGCCGCGCCGCGGAGTCCGTCCACGACACCGCCCGCTTCGTAGAGGGCACCACCACACAGCAGGGCGACTACCGTCAGCGTGACCGCGCGGCGACGAGAGCGACTAAGAGCCACGGCTTAGCGCGACGGGGAGGTCTTCAACATGCGAGCGAACACCTCGAGTTCTTCGAGACACATACCCGAACCCAGCGCCACGCAGTTCAGCGGGTCGTTGGCGACCAGGATGGGCATATTGGTCTCCACCTGCAAGCGAGTAGCCAATCCGTTGAGCAACGCGCCACCACCGGTGAGGACGATGCCCTGTTCCATAAGGTCGGAGGAGAGTTCTGGCGGCGTGCGGTCCAGCGTCACCTTGACGGCGTCAACGATGGCCTGGACGGGCTCTTCGATGGCCTGACGAATCTGTTCAGTCGAGATAACGACGGTCTTGGGCAGACCAGTAACGAGGTCTCGGCCGCGGATCTGGGCCTTGACCTCTTCTTGCAGCTGGTAGGCCGATCCCATCTGGATCTTGATCTGCTCGGCGGTCATTGCGCCGAGCGCCAGCTGGAACTCCTTCTTCACGTAGGAGATGATGGCCTCGTCGAGTTCGTCACCACCCACGCGGATTGATTCACTGGTCACGATGCCACCGAGAGAGATAACGGCGACTTCCGTCGTGCCACCACCGATGTCGACGACCATGTTGCCGGTCGGCTCGTGAATGGGCAGGCCGGCACCAATTGCGGCGGCCATCGGCTCTTCGATGATGTAGGCCTTGCGGGCGCCGGCGAATTCCGCCGCTTCCATAACGGCGCGCTGTTCCACACCGGTGATACCGGAGGGCACGCAGATGACCATGCGCGGCTTGGCGAAACGACGCTGGTGCACGCGGTGAATGAAGTAGCGCAACATCTTTTCGCAGATTTCGAAGTCGGCGATAACGCCGTCCTTCAGGGGGCGAATGGCCTGGATGTTGCTCGGGGTTCGACCAATCATCTGCTTGGCCTGCGCACCGACGGCGAGCGGCTTTCCGTCGTTCATGTCAACGGCCACCACGGAAGGTTCATTCAGAATGATGCCGCGTCCACGGACGTAGACCAGCGTGTTCGCGGTGCCGAGGTCAACCGCCATATCGCGGCCGAGCAATGAAAAACGATTTTTTTCAACCATGAAGAACCCTTAATGAGAGCCGAACGCGCCCTCCGCCACCCTAAAGGCTACGGCACAATCGCAACCGGCGACAACACGACTTCTCTAGGCCAGATTGGGGAAGAACAGCGCAATCTCGCGGGCGGCCGACTCGGCCGAGTCCGACCCGTGAATCAGGTTGCGGTTCATCAGGGTCGCCAGGTCGCCACGGATGGTGCCGGGGGCGGCCGCGGCCGAATTCGTGGCGCCCATCATGGTGCGCACGATTTCCCAGGTGTTCTCGGGGCCCTCGAGGACGAGTGCCATCAACGGGCCGCCGGTCATAAAGGCAATGGTGGGCTCGTAGAAGGGCTTACCGACGTGCTCGCCGTAGTGCGTTTCGGCGGTTGCGCGGTCCAGCGTGCGGAGTTCAGCGGCCACAATGGCGAACTGGCGGCGTTCGAAACGACCGAGAATCTCCCCCACCAGCCCACGGGCAACGGCATCGGGCTTAACGAGGACCAGCGTTCTATTCATGACCACAAATCTACTCGGGACGTTCAATATGGCGTGAAGCGATATGCAGTATTTCGCCGCGTACTTCGGCGACGAGATACAAGCTGCCCGCGGCCACAATGAGGTCGTCATCACCCGAACGCTCGCGAGCGTTCGCCAGGGCGGCACTCACGCTCGAGAACTCACTGGCCACACCACCGTGGTGCCGAACCACGGCTGCGACGTCCGCGGCCGGCACGGCGCGCGGTGAGTGAGGCGCGGCGCAGAGGAACTCGGTGAAGCCGAGAGCGACGAGTGGTTCGACCATGTCATCGAGGTCACGGCCGGTCAACATGCCGAGCACGCAGCGCCGTTCACCTTCGACGTGGAAGGCGCCGTCCAGCGTGGCGCACAAGGCCGCAATGCCGGCCGGGTTATGCGCACCGTCAACGACGATCATCGGGTGACGAGCAACGAGCTCCATACGTCCGGGCATGCGAGCCGAACCGAGGGTTTCGCGAACGACATCGTCACCGAGGGCCCGCCCTAGGAACGCTTCGGCCGCGACGATCGCGGTCGCCGCATTCACGCCTTGGTGAATACCGTGCAAGGAAAGGAGCACGTCTTCGTAGCGCTCGTACGGGGTGCGCAAAGTAATGGAACGTCCGCCGACGGCTAGCTCGTTGCTCTCGAGAGCGAAGGACTCCGAGAGCGCCCACAACGTGGCACCGAGCTCGTTGGCTTTCGCCGTGGCAATCTCGACCACGATGGCGTTCGTGGTTGCCAAGACGGCAGTCGCCTCTGGTCGGAAGATGCCGACCTTGTCACGGGCAATCTGGGCCACCGTGTCACCGAGCACCGCGGTGTGGTCGAGGTCGACGTTGGTCAGCACCGTGACGTCACCGTCAACCACGTTGGTCGAGTCCCAGGTGCCACCGAGGCCCACTTCGATCACGGCGACGTCCACGCCCTCGTCCGAGAAATGCAGCAAGGCCGCCACAGTCAGCAACTCGAAGCGCGTGAGTGCGATGGCCGTCACCGACTCAACGTCGTAGAGGCGAGCCAGGAGGGTGACGAAGTCGTCGTCGTCAATGGGCGTGCCATTGAGCGCAATGCGTTCGTTAATGGCGTGCAGGTCGGGACTAGTGAAGGTGCCCACGCGCAGGCCGGTCGCTCGTAGCAGTGCACTGGTGAGCGTCGTTGTCGTGCCCTTGCCGTTGGTACCGGTGAGGTGCACGACTGGGTAGTCGCGGTGTGGATCGGCGAGCATCGCCAGCGTGGTGCGAATGTGCTCCAGCGAGGGGACGGTGGCCCGGTTAGGGGCGACGCGTTCGAAGTCAACGTGGCTTTCGAGCCACGTCAACGCTTCGAGGTAGTTCGACGGCCTCGTCACTACGAGGCGCGACGCGTGCGCGTCGCCTTGCGCAACTCGTACACCGGAGCGGCCGTGCCGCGCACGGCGTCCGCCGTAATGACGCAGCGCTCGACGTCGCTGCGTCCCGGTACGTCGTACATCGGCTCCAGCAGCACGTGCTCGAGAATGGAGCGAAGACCACGAGCACCGGTCTGGCGTTCCAGCGCCTGGTCGGCAATGGCTTCGAGGGCGTCGCGTTCGATGACCAATTCGACACCGTCGAGGGCCAACACCTGCTGGAACTGCTTGACGAGCGAGTTCTTCGGTTCAGTCAACACGTTGATCAGCATGTCGCGGTCCAGCTGCTGCACCGCACCAACAATCGGCAGACGGCCGATGAACTCGGGGATCAGGCCGAACTTCACCAGGTCTTCGGGCAGTACGTGACGGAATAGCTCCACGTCGCCGTTGCGCTTGGACTGGACGGGCTGATTAAAGCCCATCGACTTTTTGCCCAGGCGACGTTCGATGATTTCTTCCAGCCCCGCGA
>Ga0164296_1004335_pt1 | contig 12937 bp, 8 predicted proteins | sample GEODES057metaG_FD_113533 | JGI IMG/M metagenome (GOLD analysis project Ga0164296, IMG submission 113533) | Dystrophic lake water microbial communities from Trout Bog Lake, Wisconsin, USA - GEODES057 metaG | ecosystem: Environmental > Aquatic > Freshwater > Lake | place: USA: Trout Bog Lake...
AATATGGGCTTTCTTGAAAAGAAAAATCACAAACAAGGCATTCAACAAACTTGAGGATTTGCAGAAATTCATGGACAGCATCATTCAAAAGTATTTAGACGCAGACACGATAAAATCAATAACCCATACGAGAACTTATGAAACAGCTATTAATAAGACTTTTATTAAGTAAATTGGTATAAGAAGCAATTGAATAATTAAAATGATAAAAATCTATTTCATTTTTTTTTACTTCCTACTCTGATTCAACAACAATAGAATCTGTGAAATATACCCACCAATCTAGCTTGTTGTTGAAACCAATGAGTAAAGATTAATTACTTGCTTCAATCGAAATAGCATTATTCAATATATTTACAAACAAAAAAGGGAACACGATGAAAGGAAAATTTACAAGATATTACGTTGCCATTACAGTAGTTGTTGCGATAATGACAACTGTTTACAGGGGCAATGCACAGAAGTACACCCTGTATATGGACAGTGTAGAGAACGTAGGCAAGGCTAATACCCAGGTTAGTGTCTCATTGCGCACTAAGGGTTTCAATAACGTGTTGGGCATACAAGGATCCATTAATTGGGACACGGCGGTACTTAGCTACAGTTCCATCAGTTATGGCACATCGGCCATCGGCATTAATGCTTCCGCGATGAACCTTTCAAGCACTGCCGACGGGTACGTCACGGTGGCTTGGACGGATGCCAACCTTAACCCAGAGACAGTGGTTGACACCACGATTTTGTTCACATTGACCTTTACTGTAAAGAAGGTTATTGTCGGTGGCACAACGATTGGCATCACTAATGTGCCAACTGGACTCAGCTTGGCAGACGGGAACTTCATTGCCATCACGGACACTTCTTACATCTCGGGCTATGTTGGTTTTGCAGCAGCAACGCCTGTTACTCTCAAGAGCTTCGGTGTTGTAGGCAAGTATAATGCTGCCCTGCTCAACTGGTCAACTGCTACGGAACTAGACATCGATCACTTTAACGTCCAGCACTGCACGGACGGCAGTTCGTTTATAAGCATAGGCACGGTGAAAGCTATAGGCAACGGGGCAAACAGCTATGCATTCACAGACGGCAAGCCAACAAATGGTACTAACTACTACCGCTTGGAGAGTGTAGACAAGGACGGGGCAACTTCTTACAGTAAGGTTGTTTCTGTTCAATTATCAATTATCAATTATCAATTATCAGTTTATCCCAACCCAGCAAAGGATAATATAACTATTAAAGGAAGTAATATATATAATGTACAAGTGATAGATAATATAGGAAGGGTGGTAAGGGGCGTTTCATTGAAGGATGCGAATAATCCTACTTTGTCTGTAAGTGGTTTGGCGGCAGGAGTTTATCATTTGCGTATTCAAACTACAGATGGCATTGTAAGTGAGGTAGGGTTCGTGAAAGAATAGGACATTAATTGATAATTGACATGTTAAGAAATGCAGCAACCCCAAGAGAAGTGGCTGCATTTCTTGTTTTATTGCTACTAGAAAGCCTTGCTTTAATATTCTTTCACCTACACCTACTCTTCCGCATAATAGGTAGAGAACTCGTCAAGACACAAGGAATACCTTCTTTGGTTGTAAGGAGTACACATTCAGCGATACACATACAACTACCTTGCAGCAAGTATGACTTATGAGTTGTGATTTCTTTTTTTACTTCATTTTTGCCCCCCCCTAACGAAAAAGCAATTACTTTATTGTATCCACTATGCCCTTTTTTAAAAAAACTTTACAAATAGTGTAGGTTTTGCACTACAAATTAAAAAAAGCTTATACATTTGTAATTCTTCCAATCTCCCACGGAATTTTTTATAACCCTCGATAATTAGTTTATGATAAAGAATTACTCAACAAGCAAGAAAGTTTCGTCCTCTTTGTTTACTGGTTTTAAAGCAATTGCAATAGTAGTTGCCCTTTTCTTGGTTACTGCAACCAAAGTAACTGCGCAAGGCGGCGGTGGCTTGGATACCTTTTATATTGTGCAGCAAGTGCCTACTACTCCTATTCAAACAGGTAGCTCGTTCGTGGATGTGGTGAACTATACTTGGGGGAATACAACCACTGCTGGCATCAATGCAGTAGCTACTATTACGCTTCCTCCGAATATTATTCCTTCGTCCGGTACTGTTTCTTCAGACTTTAATAAGCAGCAGGTTTCATCAGTAACTTACGATGGAATTAGTACTATCACCATAACATTTGTAAACCCATTGCCCGCAGGAAGTACGGGCGCTTTGAGTTTGGGTTTGATGTTTACAAATGGCACAACACCCAATGGCTATTCGCCCAATATTGTCTCGAGCCTTACTGCTACTAATAAATTAAGTAGCGATGACAATGCAAACCCAGGAATCAATACGGTTTCGGTTACTGCTAGTGCAACAAATGGTTTGTCGGTAACAAAATCTAGGTTAGCGGGTGGAGCGATAAATGATTCAACTATTTACCAAATCAATATCAGCCAGACGGGCGGTAATGGGTACCTTAATTTGAAGAACCCTACTTTGATAGATACATTGCCTGCCCATGCTACTTTTTATTCAGCAACCGCATTCAAAGGTTCTTATGCACCTGTATATGCTAATATAGGGGGAGTACAAACCATCACTTGGAAGTGGGGTACTGTTGGTGTTGACACTAGTTTTTCGGGCTATAGTTCCACAGCCTACGTAACTGTATCTTATGATGCACCCAATAGTTTGAATGACAATGTGTGTAATGTTGCCGCAATCAACGGAACAGTTGCTGGCTTGCCTATTGGTACTGACTCTGCTGTGTATGCGAGTGGTAAATATTGCGAATCCTTAGCTGCTTCTAATGACAGTCTTGCCTGCAATGGCGGTGGCATTACGGCAGCAGACTTTTCTTGGTTCACCAATAGCTATGTTTATGCTGGCACATCGGGCAATTTATTCTCCAATGGATGGAAAAACTTAGGTAATACTTCATTGTCTGAGGTAGATTTGACTGATACCATTGATAATAATGTTTTTGTTAGCGTAATCAATGTAAAACCATTAAAGGATGCACTGGATAGTGTAACTGCGGCTACCATAAATGTGAGCTATAAGACTAATTTAGGTAATTACGGGCCATTTACTTACAACTCTACTAGCATTCCAAATGGGACTACTTTGACCCCGTCTTTTTCATTGACAACACATGAGTACATTACGCAAATAAGTTATCAAGTAACGGGTGTATTGCCGTTGGGTTGCTCGATTGATTTGTCCTATTCTGGAACAATTGATAGTACCACAGGAAATGATGGTAGTGATGCTATAGTAGTTGGTACTTATGGCGATAATGACACCATTACTGCTCCTAACACTGCCCCACCAACTATTATTTATAATAAGTCGGGTGGTAGTTATACATATAACGGGAGTACAAAGAATTTTACAAGCTGTAATGGTTCTGCAGAAATCATTTATGGTCAGCCTGCGTTTCACGGAACTGCAAAGAGCATTACCAATGGTAGCAACTTTGCAGCTAGCGACACCGTCAACTATCAATTAACAACTTATTTAGGTGGTGACACGACTGCAAAAGATGTAACTTTTACTGATACATTGGATAATAGATTAATCTACATCCCAAGTTCATCTACGTTTGTAATAGATAATGGTTCAGCAACTACTATCACTCCGAGTATAACGACTGCTACGGATGGTACTAGTAGAACGATTCTAACTTACACAATGGCTAATCCATTAGCAGAGGGGCATCATTATTATATCAACTTCAAAACCGAGATAAAGCCAGGCACTGCCGCTGGTACTATTTCTAATCAGTTTAAGGTAAATAGTAGTAATGCGTTGTTTAGTACAGTATCAAATCCTGTAGATTTAATTGTTTTAAGTGCTGTTGCAATGAGGGCTTATAAAGGACAAAGCGGTTGCGAATCTGGTTTTGTTTATTATCCAACTGTTGCAAGTGCACAGAGTGGTGGGCATGTAAACTATCAGATTACCGTTATGAATTTGGGTAATGTAGCTGCTGATAGTTTGGTGTTGGTAGATGTGTTTCCTTTTGTAAGTGATTATCGTGGTTCGCAGTGGTATGCAAGTTTAGCCAGCCCTATTAAGTTAAGCGGGGCCAATGTTTATTATACAAGTGTTGCTAACCCATGTTATACTGATTTTACGCCTGCAACTAAACCAAGTGGTTGTGCCACTCCAAGTTGGTCAACAACACCTCCAGTAGATTTAACAACGGTGACTGCTATTAAGATTGTAAAGTTGGCAGATATCAATCCAATGGATACCATTATGTTTAGCTGGCCAATGGTTGCTCCTGTTGGTGTTCCTTCAAGTTTATTGATGACCAATTCATTTACTTATCAGGTTAGGCGTAAAGATTTGGGTACTCAATTGCTGCCTTCTACTCCATTGGAAGTACAGATGAATACTGATTGTACCCCAAGTGGAGGTTCAATTGGAAATTATGTATGGATCGATTCCAATAGAAATGGTCAATTGGATGAAGATTCAACCCTTGGATTGAATGGGGTGAAAGTGTATTTATACAGTACACCAGATGGTACTTACGGAAGTGGTGTATTAATTGATTCTACAATTACTGCAAATGATTGGACTGGTAAACCAGGTTTGTACTTATTTACAAACGTAAATACAGGTGACTACTTTGTAAAATTCCCTACAAGTTTTAATGGTGATAGTTTGACTAAGGTTGTTGACCAAACAGTAAAAACAGACAATAATTCTGATGCAGATATTACAACTGGGAATAGTGAAATTGTTCATATAGATGCGAGCTTATCTGCTTCAGGTCAGGATAAAAACAATACAACCATCGATGCTGGTTATGTGCCTTATGGAAGTATTGGCAATTATGTTTGGTATGACGCAGATGGTAATGGCAGACAGAATGATGGTTCTGGAAACGGCATCAATGGTATAAAGGTTTATTTGTATGAACTAACAGATACTGGTTTTGCAAGAGTGGATTCTACAGTGACTGCTACACTCAATGGCAAACCTGGTTATTACAATTTTGTAATTGATTCGAGCGGTCAGTACAAAGTATTGTTCCCAACGAAAATTGGCACTAAGGTATTGACTACAGCAGATCAATCTTCGAATAGTGATGGGAATAGTGATGCCGATGTTACTACTGGCTTTAGTGAAGTGGCGGTGATGAAAGACTTTGTTACTCGTGGCTATCATAAAGACAATCCCACAATAGATGCTGGATATAAGTGTAATGTTCAGAAACCAGTGCTAATGGCGGGTAGTTTAAGTTTGTGTACCGGATTTGGAACTACTTTAACAGCTACGGATACAACTTATTCACCAACTTACCAATGGTATAAGAATGGAAGTCTTGTTGCAGGGGTTACTACCAATACCTTGACAACAACCCTCTCTGGAAGCGTGCCTTCACCTGCTGGTACTTATATCGTAACAACTACTGATACTGGTGGATGTACATCTCCTAATTCTGATACTATTACTATTGTTGCACCGCAAGCAACAAAGGATACTTTGAAAGTTAATGCTTGTACAAACTACACTTGGCATGGTACAACCTACACCACAAGTGGGTCTTATAATTTTGATAGCCTTAATGTAGCAGGATGTGATAGCTTAACCACATTGGTGTTAACAATTGGAACGATACCTTCAAGTATTGGAGTTACGATTACTGCTGCTACTTGCAACTCATTGGATAATCCAAAATACGATGGTAAAATATCGCTGGCTGCTGCTAATAATGCAACCAAATTTGGAATCAGTTCGTTGAATGCAGTTTCGTACAATGGTGCTTCATTTTCTGGTGCAAATACTATTGGTACTTTGCCTGTTGATGCAAAAACTGGTGTGCCAAACACTGGTGGTACTTATATATTAAGGGCTTATAACAATGACTCTATATGTTACACAGATATAACAGTTACAGTAGCAGAAGTGCTTTGTGGCAATAGCTGCACTAATTCTGTATTCCCAGTTGGTTCTTCAATACCTAAATTAGATTGGGTGACACCTCCTGATAATGCCTTTACGATGTACAATTTCTATACACCAGGTTCATCCACACCTTTTATAGTTAATAAAACTGCTCCTACTACTGCTACCCCCCCTACGCCATTTACTATCTATGCGCCGGGAAATTTAAGTTTACCAAATCTACACGATACCAATTATACTGCATTTTGTGCAGATTTGTCTAGGGTATTGTATATCAATTCCAACTATACAGATTATAAGGTAGAACCATTGGAGTATTTAGACAAAGAAGATTGTGGTGTGGCTGGAACACCTGGTGAACAAATACCAGATGGGGGCATCGGTCCAGTGAGAGCAGGGATGATTCGTTATTTGGTTGACCAACATTTCATTTCTACAAATTCAACTGCTGCTGCTTGGACTACCAACAATTATGGAATTGCATTCCAAATAGCGCTGTGGGAAATAATAAACGATCAGTATAAGGCTTCCCTAATTGATTTTACAGTTAAGGATTCAACTGGTGATGGTTTGTATTTTGACACGAATGCGAATAACAGTTCTGCGGCAATATCAATTTTGGATTCTGCGGAAGCTTGGGTAAAGGACATTCAAAGCAAAGTTTGGGATTGGACGGCTTATGTGCCAACCAAATGGCATACAGTTGCGTTGAATACCAATACTGCACAAGATTTAATAACAGTAGAGCCAATATCTGTATGTTCCGTTTCAGGTGTCGTTTCTTCCGGTGGTTCTGGCGGTTTGGAAAGCAAAAGCCTTGGTGGAGCGATAGGGGCGAGGAACTTTAATATGTACAAGAATGGTAAGAATGGTCCGGTTCAATATACCGAGGATGAGTTGATTCGAGCCCCTAAAAAAGGCAGCTTCGGAACGTTTGGAATTGGAACTACAACTTCTCTTGCTTCCTTGATGCCTTACAAAGTTAGCGACAACTATTTGCCTTACGATAAGACAGCCGATGTTTCAGACCTTACCTCCATCACCAATGCGATAGATGTGCGTGCAATTGACTTTACACAAAGCAATCTGCCTAAAGCCGCCGTCTTTGCTACCCAGACAGTTGGAGGTATTTATGACCATAGCAAACCAATCTGCGATAGGTTGAAGGGTGGGCAATTGTTGGATATCGAGAACATACAAGTACAAGGAATCAACTTTATCCAATACAAGATACAGCAACCTAATGGCGACTTGGAATATGCAGTAAGCTTCTCTGCTGGCGTAAAAGGTGGAAGGGGCACTTACTCCATACAAAGCAATTGGTTGATGCCTGATTACGTTAGCGAAGACACTATGCTGAACTATCAATTGTGGGCAGCGACACCCGATGATGTGACCACTATGGTTACGGAGGTTTTGGGCAAGCTTAGTGCGAATATGCCAGTTACGCAACTCTATAACGCCAACGATTTGCCAAGTGCTTACGTTTCTGCTGCAAGCAGGCTAGGGACTAACCTAAACCTGACAATAAACAACCGGACAGCAAATACCTCCGGTTATTTCACGTTCTCTCAAAGGTCTACTGAGAACACAAGTGTGAGTGATAATGTGGTTGTTCCATTCACTATCAATGCAAACGGTAGTACTACAGTTAGTATTCCAGTTGGGGATACTTACGATGCCAACATTTCAATGGTATTCAACAACACAACAACCGATATGTTGTACATGGCGGATGGTATTTGGGGTACAAGTAGTGACAGGAACACGACTGTTTCTCAATTCAATGTAATCAATAATAGCAGCAGGACTTACCCAGACAATGAGTATGCACTGTTGAGGGATGTTCAGGTCCAGGTTACAACGCCTAGCTACCTATCCATCTACAAATACTTGAAGGGCGGGGCTTCTGCTGTTGATTTAAGTGCTTATAAGTCTTTCCATTTCAATACAGCTACAAATGCAGAGGGGATGAACTTGCAAGTAACCATCACTAAGCAAAGCGTTGCTAACTGGAACAGCCAATACACATATACCATCAACAACTATCAAGATGGTCAGACCTACAACTTGGCATTGAGTGACTTCAAGTCTGCCGATGGCACATTGCCAGCAACAATTGACGCATCTGATATTACTTCTGTGGTTTACAATGTTATCAATCCAACAGGTCAGGGTATTAGCATCACTACAGGCATCACCAATGCGGCGTTCAGCAAAGAGGATATTGCTTATGAAAGGTCATTGCAAGTGAAAGCGATTGGTGTAAGCCCTAACCCCAACAATGGTAACTTCAAGGTAAGTTTTGCAAGCCCAAGTGCGGCACAACTGACCCTAAAAGTGGTTGATGTTGCGGGTAGGCTAATCAGTAGCACGCCAGTAAGTGCAATAATTGGCAAGAATGAAGTGTCCATAAATCTTAGTCGAGTGGTGAATAGTAGCAACGTTTACTTCATCACGTTGGAAGGCGAAGGCGTTAAATACAATGGGCAAGAAGTAATCATGAAGAAGTAGGAGAGGGTATGGCGATTAGTTGCCACCCCACTAACTAATCAACCACAATACAAGTGCAGTTTCTACCTTAGGGTAGGGCTGCACTTTTTGTTTTATGGGGTTAAAGGGGGGATGTTTAGACTGAGAGTACATCTGTACCCTACTCTTAATGCTCCGCACCTTTTGTGGAAGACCCTCTTTAAAGCATTCGCTACACTTACACCTTCCCCAAGCACTAGGCAAAGTAGGTGCTTCCCTTTCTTAGCCTTAACTAAGCTTGCGCAAAACCTATCTTCAATCCGTTTTTCCACAACTATCCTTCGGTCTATTATGTGCAAGCCTCCTTGCCCCTGTTCCTCACTTACGCTTTACCCCTTTTGCCTTACGTCTATTTTGTGGAAGCTTAGTCGGGTTAAGTGGAACGTTCCTGCTAAGGCAATGAGTACGAGTCAATGCCTCCCAAGTACTCGGCATCATCAACCAAATACTAGCCTTGAGGCAGTCAATACAAAACAACCCTTTCTTGGTACTCCCTTTGAGAGAATGTGGACTACCATTGCCTCCCCAAGGCTTCTGTTTAATAAACCTTCTACCCGTTTTGCCACACTTTCTACTCGGTTTATTATGCCTAAAACTCCCTTAAAGGCTGGTAATACTGGTTTTAGGGCAAGTAATACTGGTTTAGGGCAAACCAGTATTAGTCGGAGCAAAACCAGTATTAGTTTAGGGCAAACGAGTATTAGTCGGGGCAAAACCAGTATTGGTTTAGGACAAACCAGTATTACTACGAGCAAAACCAGTATTGGTTTTGGTCAAACCAGTATTAGTCGGGGCAAAACCAGTATTACTAGCCTTTAAACGAGTATTCCGCCTGTTATGCCGAAGCCTCGTTGCCTCTTGGGGAGGTTGCTTGTCATGCCGTAGGCATCTAATCCATAGCAAATAAGCCATCCATAGTAGGGTAGGAGGCTTGCACAAAATACACCTACTACTCGGTCTATTTTGCGCAAGTCTCCTTGCCTTACTTCTACCCTTGCGCCTTACCCCTTTTGTATTAGGTTTATTTTGCGCAAGAGGCTGTGTGGAATGGCTAAAACCCTTTGTTATATCCACAATCATCGATGGCTATTAATTATCAATTTAAAATTATCAATTATGCCCCTACCTTTGAGCAAGAAAAGAGGTGTCAGGTGAAGATTGGCTAAGAGAATATGACCTTTTGTAGAGATTAATTGATGAAGAGATGGTTGGGAAGTGATTTAAATAGTAGGTGGAAAACATCTATTTTTATTATTTTTTTTCACTATTTAGAATTGTCTTAGCTATAATTAAATAAAACAATACATAATAATGGAACATGTAAAGGGAGAGAAATTTGATTTGATAAACAAATCAGATTCAAAAGATAAAGTTATAGATATTTCTGATAATGAAATAAATGAAAGATATTTAAAAGGCGAGATTAGAATTGTTACTGAACAAGCTAGATACCCCTTAGACACTATATCTAAAATGCTAGAGAGTGGGAAATATAATTTAAATCCGGAGTATCAGCGAAGAAAAAGATGGAGCGTTGAGCAAAAGTCAAGACTAATTGAATCATTAATCATTAATGTACCTATACCACCAGTGTTTCTTTATGAAGTAAGTTTCGCTGAATATGAAGTCATGGACGGCTTACAAAGATTGACTGCAATTAGTGAGTTTTATAACGATAAATACGAACTAAAAGGTTTAGAACAATGGGCTAGTTTAAATGGTAGAATATATTCAAAACTGCCTAAAAAAGTTAGAGAGGGTATTGATAGAAGATATTTGTCGTCAGTTGTTTTATTAAATGAAACAGCTAAAACTAGTGTTGAAGCTGATTTTCTAAAGCAGATTGTTTTTGAGCGATTAAATAGTGGTGGAGATAAATTAACAGCACAAGAAACTAGAAATGCGCTACACGGGGGGAAGTTCAATAACTTTTGCATTGAATTATCTAGAAATGATAATTTTAGGAATCTTTGGAACTATCCACTTATAATAGTTGATGATAATGATAATTCTAAAATACTTAATGAAAAGGAGTTGCTGGAGACAGAATCATATAGAAAAATGGAGGATGTTGAACTTGTATTGAGATTTTTCGCATACAGGCATCTTGACGAACTTTCCAATTCAGGTTCCCAAGAAAAATTTCTTGATAATTTTTTGAGCCAAGCAAACTCTTTTAGTGAAATTACTCTAAATGAATTAAGGCTAATATTTGAAAAAACTATGGATATTACATTCAAAGTTTTTGGCAAATCTGCATTTTATATGCCGGATGCCAGCAACAAAAAATCAACTCCTACCAAAACAATTTATGATTCCTTAATGCAATCGATTTCTAAAATCTTAGATAAAGAGGAATTGATAATATTAAACGCAAAGAAAATAAGAGATAATAAATTTAAGGAAAAGGAAAAACTTATCATAAAAGATAAGAAAAAGAATAATCAATTATTCGATGGCAAGTATAACAGTAAAAACAACGTCATAGATAGAATTAAATATTTTGACAATTATCTAAAAGAGATGATAAAATAGATCTATTATGGAACACATTTTATCATCTTTTAAAGCGAATACTGATGAAATAAAAAAGCATATTGCTCATCTTGAGGAAGAAAGAAATAATCCTGATTATCAGGATTATGATCCACCTTTATATGTCACTTCATTTGCAAAAAGGAAATTTGATTATAGGTCTTTAATCATATCAATCTATGGAATATTAGAGAATTATATTGAAGAATTGATAAAAGCATATTTGGAAGAACTAGAAAGTGAAATTAATGACTATAAACAAGTCAAAAAAAAGATACAGGATACTCATTTTGCTAATTCAATTACTTTGGTTTCGCGAATTATTGAGAATAAGCACTTAAAGTATAATCGTTTAAATAAAGATGATGTTTTATTAAATTTGAATAATTGTATACAAAGTGGGAATCTATTCCAGTTTAATAAAGAGGCATTCACAATTTTATCAGGTAATTTAAAACATATTAAGATTTGTAACTTAATTAATGAATTGGACATTAATTTAGATGCGTCATTGCGAAAATTAGATATTTATAAAGAATCTGCAAATTCAGAGAATATTTTCAATCCTATTGACGAATTGGTTGAACGAAGAAATGAAATAGCTCACAATAACAATGACAATATTCTAGCTATTTCAAGGGTTTTAAAAATACTTGAGTTTATGGAAACCTATTGTAATGAAATTTATAATATCCTTAAAACAGATTTAGATGAGCAGATACTAATTTTTAGAAAAAAAAAGCAACAGAAATAGTTCATTACAAAATATTTACAAGTAAACTAATTGGATTTAAAAATATTTTTAATACTGACTTTGAAACAAATCAGAAACTAATAGTTGAAGGTAATGATGGTAAACTAAGATACTCTAGCATCTTTGAAGTACAACGACATGAAGACAACGGTATTACATTAAGAATTTCTTTAAAAGTTAAAGAAGGGTATAAGATATTTTTTGTTTCCTATTAGTTAATCTCACTTTATTTACTACACTTTGTATTTCCTATCCCCCTCCGACTCTTCCACAAAATATACCTACTACTCATCGTGCCACGCCGACTCTTGCGCAAAATAGACCGAAGGGATGCCAAAGGGTAAGAGGCACTGCTTTTGAAATAAGTAGTACAACCTGCATAAAGGAAGTGGGTATAAAAATGATGTATATAGCGTAATACCCCGCAAGGGGTTCAACACGAATAAAAAGGGGTATGTAAAACCAAGTAAAGAGTTCAACATGAATGATAAGGTGTAAATAAAACCCCACAAGGGGTTCAACATGAATAACCCCCAAAGCATTTGGGGGGATAGTGTGTACCATGTGGTGTATTGGTGATACGGGGTAAGTGGTGGGTGGTACATGGTATGTGGTGGGTGGTACATGGTAAGTGGTGGGTGGTACATGGTATGTGGTGGGTGATACATGGTATGTGGTGGGTGATACATGGTATGTGGTGGGTGGTACATGGTATGTGGTGGGTGATACATGGTATGTGGTGGGTGATACATGGTATGTGGTGGGTGGTACGTGGTATGTGTCGGGGGGTACATGGTATGTGGTGGGTGATACGAGGTATGTGGTGAGTGATACATGGTAAGTGGTGAGTGCCACCTAGTATGTGGTGGGTGATAGGTGGTAAGTGGTGGGTGATACGTGGTATCTACTGGGTGATACGTGGTATCTACTGGGTGATATGCCCCGGGTTTCACCCAGGGTTAATGAAGTTGAACCCCTTTCGGGGTTGGTGATAGGCGTTTCATAGGAGATATTTTTCATCAAAATCTACACCATGCTCGTTTAAAAGTGCGGTGTATTCGTCCTTGTAGTCAACTTTTTTGTGGTGTTCCTCTTGGTTCTTTATGTACTCAATCAACACATCTTTTTCTTTTATGGAATAGGTAAATGCACCATAGCCGTTTTGCCAT
>Ga0164296_1004337_pt1 | contig 12928 bp, 14 predicted proteins | sample GEODES057metaG_FD_113533 | JGI IMG/M metagenome (GOLD analysis project Ga0164296, IMG submission 113533) | Dystrophic lake water microbial communities from Trout Bog Lake, Wisconsin, USA - GEODES057 metaG | ecosystem: Environmental > Aquatic > Freshwater > Lake | place: USA: Trout Bog Lake...
CCCAATCCCTGGTCGCCTCCCACGCCGCTCACACGCCCCTGCTCGCCCCCCACAGAGCGTCCTCGCGCGCTTATTAGAACACACGGTCGGGCAGAACGAGCGCAAGGAGCTGGGCGTCACCGCAGGCTGCGAGGCGCCCAACCTGTTCTGCGGACTCCGCCCTCCAGCAGTCCCCCTGGCCGCGTACCTGGCCCGCATTTTCCGCTACGCCAACTGCTCGCCCGCGTGCTACGTCTTCGCCTTCATATACCTGGAGCGCCTCATGCAGGTGCGTCTGCGCTGCCGACGCGCGCGAGTGCACGGGGCAGTCTCCTGGGGGCAACACCCACTGCTGTTACCGCACGGACGGGTGAACCCACACCCTTGTGCCTCCACCTCCTGCTGACACACCTGTTGCCTGTTCCACAACCCACCGCAGAATGACCCCCGCCTGCGCATCACATCGCTGAGCGTGCACCGACTGCTCATCACTGCTGTCCTTGTGGCTGCCAAATTCCTGGATGACTCGTATTTCAACAACGCGTATTACGCCAAGGTGGGGGGCATCAGTCTGGAGGAGATGAATGCCCTGGAGCTGGACTTCCTGCTCCGCTGCGACTTCCGCCTGCACGTGGTGCCGGAGGACTTTGATTCCGTCTGCGAGCGCCTCGGCCGCCTGCTGACTCCGGAGGATGTGGAGCCAGGCACGATGCTGCCGACGGAGAACTCGGGGGTGGCGCGTGCCCAGGCTGGAGACGGCGCTGGCAGGGCGGTTGCCTACGCTTAGAATTCTGGGAGGCTAACTCTGTTGTATCATGAATGCTGCATGCATCCCGGGCTGCCCTGGCCTGGACTGCAACTGGGGAATCGGGGCTTGAATGACACAGTTGGCGGGCGATTACAGCCTGCCAGAGCTGGTCACCCCACCCCGTCACGAGGTGGGTTGGACGCTCGACACAGAACACAGACACGCTCGTGATCGAATGACGCGCGTGAAACGATAACGATAAAACGACGAATGAAAGAATCCTGTTGTCCAGTGTTTGTCTTAGAAATAGGCGCCTGCACATAAGTGTGTACATGTCTGTGCCGCTCACCCACCACCGCCTCTTCACGAGGTGCCACACAACTCCCGCAGGTTCACGTAGCGGAATGCGGACTGCTTGCACAGCGCCTCTGCCGTATTCTTGGCCAGATTCAGAGCCTCCGTCACCTCTCGCGGACACCTTGCCTCAATCGCCTTGCGCTCATCCTCATTCGCAACGCGCTTCAAGGCCTTATCCAAGTCGCACATGCGGCGCAGATTCACGAGCGCGGTATACAGTGCCGCCTCGCCAAACACACGATGCATACGCCCACTGCACTTGGGATCCGGCGGCGCGCAACCTAGCGGGATGTCGCCGCCACACACACGCAGACAGGGCGTGCGGGTATCGCACGGGTACAGCTCATCGTCTGAGCGCAACCAGCCATCGTAGTAGCGCTTGACCAGCGCTAAGCCTGCCAGGCGCACCTGGTTGCTGAGCTGCGCCGCAGTGAGCGGTGCAGTGGTAGTACCAGTGGCGGTGGACCCCGCTGCAGCCTGCTTGCCAGTCGCGCCGCCGGCATTGCCGCCGCCAAGCAGCTCGAGTGCAGTGATGCTGCCAGTGGCCAGTGCTGCTACCCCAGCGAACGTGAAACTGCTGCCATCCGGGCGCTTCAGCACAAGTGGCGGGCAGTTTGCGTAGCGCGCATCGTCATCCCATGTGCTCGTGCCCAGCAGCGCATCCTCGCGGCTTCCACCGCTGGTCTGCACGGCGCTGCCCTTAAACCGGCTGGGATCTAAGCCCAGGCATTCCGCCAGCTGGCCGGCATCCGTGCCGTTGATGGGGGCGCACAGACGCGACACGACCGGGTGCAGCTGCTGCGAAAGGTAATACCCGATGTCGACCGCCAGAGTGCCTCCTGGGATCACCTCCTCGGGGTGGTACGCGCGCTCAGCGAGGCTGAGTCCAGAAGACGCGCCAGCAGCCACGGCGGCGACAGCGGCGGCGCCGTTGACACCTCCCTGGCCGGCAGCCACAGGCACGCAGATGACGTAGGGTACAGCCTCTCCTGCGGCGACTCCATCGCGCTTGCCCTGGCCCTGGCGGCGCAGTGCGACCATCACATGCGGCTGGTTCTTCGCATCAGCGTAATCCTCCGGCCGCTTGGTGAGCGCCTTCGTGATGATGAACTGGTCCAGGGGCACCTTGCCAGCCTCCAGCAGCGCCGCCGCCGTCTCGCGCAGCTTGGCGTGGATGGCGGCGACGACGTCATCGGCAGGGCGGCCAGACAGGATATTCTGCAGCGCCATGTTGCCCAGCTCCTTAGAGAGGGGGCACCAATCACGACGGACAATGTCCAAGCCTTTGGCCTCAACCTTGGTGGTGATGCTCCCGTCAGCCTGCTCCTCGCACTTCAGCGCCGCGTACTTCTTCTTCTTCAGCAGCAGCATGGATTTGAAGACGCCATCCATGTCGATCTCGAGGCACCGGTAGCGCTTGTTCACTTCCTTCTTGATCGCCTGGCCAAGCTTGCGCACATCACGGAGGTCATCCATGCCGGTGTTGATCATGATGCTGTCCGTGTCGCCGTAAATCACCTCCTGGTTCAGCATGCCTTGCACCAGGTCCACGGTGCTCTGCAATATCTCGCGCCCCTGCAGAGTCACCAACTCCGCCAAAGGCTTGGCATAGAACCGACTGCCCGTGAAACCCAGACAGCCGTACATGCTGTTTGCCGTCAGCTTCAGCGCCTGCTGACGGATATCAAGCTGGCGCCGCTTCAGCGCATCGCGCTCAGTCTTCAGCAAATCCTTCACCGCGCGGCGGCGCTGCACCAGACGGCGCAGGACTTGCGGCAGCACGGCTGCGCCCTCGCCGCCAGGCTCTCCCGGTGCAGGCGGAGGCAGGGTCGCCATGGCAGGCACGTCGCCGTCTACGCCAGATGCCTGTGGCCGCTCAACAGTGGTGAAGCAGATGTTGAACTCCTGGATGATGGACGGGTACAAGCTGTTGAAATCCAGCAGCAGCACAAACTTGTCGTACAGCCCCTTCTTGGGCTCCAACACCAAGCCGCCAGCATAGGCAGGTGCACCACGCTTGCGGCCGCCCTTGCCTGGGGCTGCCGCCTCCTCGTGCGCACCCATGTCCTCGTCGTCCAGTCCATCGCCGCCATCCAACGCATCATCCATAGCTGCTGCAGCTGAGCGTGCCACCCGCGCGCGCTCCTTGAATGGCAGCTTGTCAGGCATGAGGTACTTGCGTCCGTGGAACTCGTGCAGGAGAAGGTACTCGATGCGCTGCGCCCGCGCGCCGCCCAGCGTCTTGGCCCACAGCGAGCCGGACAGGCATGTCAGCTGGCGGGTGAGTGGCAGCACGTTGAAATGGAACAGCAGGCCGAGAGACAGCCATGCGTCCGTTTCCGATGCCTTGGCCAGTTCCATCAGCGCCTTGGCGGAGCCATAGCGGCTCGGAATCTCAGCAGATGGCAGCTCCGCACGAGGCATCCGCAACTGAGTCTTGGCGAGATTGGTCAGCGTGTAAGACACCTCGCGACAGTACTCCCGCGCCGCCAGGTACGTGTCAGCCAGCAACCGGCCCGCCAGCGCCGACGCCGCGCCCGCGCTTGCGCCGCCGCCGAAGCTGTTCCCTCCTCCGCCGAGATGCGGGAACTTGTTACGCTTGAGCCGGCCGACGCGTGACCATTGAGGCACTTTCTGAGCCTGCAGGCGGTGGAGGAGGACGTCAAGGTCGAACCCCGCGATGTTGTGGCCCACAATGACATCTGGATCCAGCTGCTGCAGTCGTGCGAGGAAGAGAGCCAGCAGCGCTCGCTCAGATGCTGCGCTGTGAAGCACAGGTGCGCCCGTGCGCTTGGCGACCGGATGCACGCTGTTCTCCTGGTCAACCGCCTGATCCCATCCGGGCGGGAACGAGACGCCATCCAGGCGGCGCACGATGCTGAAGTGACGCAGCTGCTGAAGCGTGTTCCACTCAGCAGTCGCCATGGGCGTCTCGCAGCTTGCGCCACGGCACACGACGCAACTGGCAGCGGCGATCTCGTTCACGTTGCTGCGGTGGTTCAGCACCGTCTTCAGGTTTAGCGACGCCACCACCAGTGGCGGCGGCTCACGACCAGCTGCCTGCGCAGTGTCGCCGCCGACGAGTGTGGAGACTCCCTTGCCTTTTGCATCGCGGGGTAGGACGATCTCCAAACGACACCAGCTGCGCTGCTGGCCAGGATCGATGCGCTGCGCGCCAGTGAGCGCCAGCCAGCTGGGCCCCATGATCTTGCGCTTCAGCAGCAGCAGCTCCGTGCAGCTGGTCTGCGTCCCGAACAGAGCGCTGAAATTGGAGCCGCGCAGGTCGCTGGGCATCGCCGGCTGGTCCGCCGGGTATTTCACCTTGACCACATACTGCGCCCCTCGGATCACGTCGCCGCGCTCGAACGCGTAGTGCCGCTTCACGGTCTTCATGGCCGTGATGGTGGTCACGCCACGGGACAGGAGCGCCTGGCGGAGCTCATCACGCAACGGCTTGCTGCGGAGGTTAAGCGCACGCAGAAGTGCGTTCTTGGCGGTCTTTTTCGCATCCTCGCCCTGGGCAGCCTCCAGCGCCTCCTCCAGGCCAGCGAGCTCGCCATGCTCGTCATCGAACAGCTTGCATTGCGGCTCTGGAACAGCAAACAGGCAGCGCTGGAGGCCCTCGACAGCAGCACAGGCTGACACGTACTCCTGCGCCTTCGTGCCTGGCGTCGCGGACGGCACCGGCACTTTGCCGAACAGGAAGACGGTGCCTGGCACAGAGCCGCTGTCTTCATACGCATCCAGGAAGAAGAAAGGCAGACGCCCATCGCCATCCAGCGGCAAGCTGCCATCCGGCGCCACAGCAGCAGGCGCTGCCTCTTCCACCTCATCAGCGCCCATGGCGTTGTCAGTGCCATCGCCTAGGCCGTAGGCTGCAGCCCAGCCCATCTCCGCGGCGGTAGGCCCCTCTGGCATGATTGGGGCCTTCAGCCCTGCGGGCGTTTCAGCCGCCACAGCATCCAGAGACGCCGCGAATGCGTTTGCAGACATCGGCGGAACAGTGGCAGCAGCAGTAGCAGCAGCAGGCACCGCGTTCTCCACATCGTCGTCCATGGGCAACGGGCCACTGCCATCCATGTCCTCGTCAGGCGTGTTCCCTTGCTCCGGCGTGTCCAGAGACAGGGGCAGCGCGCCACCGCCAGCACGGAGAGCTGCGCCCAGCGCGGATGACGCGCCGTAGCGGATGGAAGTGCCTGGTGTGGCTGCCGGCGCCGGGAACGTCGGTCCTGTTGCGCCAGGACGCAGAAACGGGTTGGTGGTGCCCATCATCATGCCGGGCATGCCATACGCGCCGTACATGAACCCTGGTCCACGCCCAAGCGTAGCCGGCGTCTGCATGCTTGCCACCCCTCCCGCCGCCGCCGAGCTGGAGTGCGGCGCGACAGAGGCGCCACCAGCTGGTGCATCCATCCCCGCGAGGATATCATCCAGCAAGCTATCCGTGTTGCCGCCAGGAGCAGGCGCGCCAGGGAAGGCGACGGGGCCAGGCGTCGCCTCGGCAGCCTTCCGCTTCGACGGGTTCGCGGCCTGCGTTGTTCATGGCGGTGAGTCGTGCGTGAGTGCGAGCGACGTTGCTGCTGACGGCACGGACAAGCAGCGACTCTGCCGAGAAGCTCTTTGGGGACGTGCGCGTGTTGTGTGGCTTGGCGGGAAACATTATGTGGGAGGTGGGAGACGGACCTGCATAGCCGCAGCTTGTGCGAACAGCTTCTGCACGTCCAGTCTGTATTTGGCGGGCTCCTCCTTCTTGGCGGCAGCTGCACTGCCGGGAGCAGCTGGCGCGCCGTCCTGTGTGCACAAAGGGCAGTCGTGACAGCCGGCAGGGCGTGTCAGTGTGTTTGCAAAGAGCGCAGTGGGGTTCATAGCCAGCGCCGCAATGTGCCGCGCATCTGTGCACACGCAGTGTGCGTGTTGTCGCTGCACCAGCGCAGAGCGCGGCGGTGTGCACGCGCCTTGCCAGTCTTCAGCTTCTTGGCTGCCGGCTTGGTGCCGTCTGGCGCCGGCGCCTCCGGCTCGTCATCACCCGAGTCCCGGTCCGCGGTCTCCCAGTCGTCCTCCTCCCCAATGTCCTGGTACCTGAGGCGCAACACACACAGCGCCCAAGCGAAGTTGTCTTAGTGCTCAGGACTGTCAAAGCCTTTGAACGAGCCCGTTGAGCCCGCACGACGCGACGCACCCGCCGTCCTCATCACCCACGACGAAACCTCCCGTCTCGAGACGCCGCTTGGCCACGAGACTGGCATACTGCTTCTCGTCCAACTGCGCACGCGGGGCAAAGACACGGACGACCACACCGCGGGGCCGGGCGGGAGAGAGAGACCGCGCGTCAGTGCACCACCGGGACGCAATACAGAGGGGCGTGTCATACACGCCAGCTGTGTGTGGGGGCGTGTGCAGCGCGCAGGGCCAGCGAGCAGCGCGCACCTCGTCGTAGATGTCATCCTCGCGCTTGAGCTCGTAGTCGAGGACACGCTTGTTGTTCCCGCCTGCTTTTGCCTCGCGCAGCGCGTTGAGCTTCTCCTTGGCGGCGTCCACGCGGGACGCTGCCCGGCGGGACGAGCGCTCCATCGACGGGGGAGGACTCTGAGAAAGAACTGACGTGGCGCGGCTTGATTGTTGTTTGGTGCGGAGAGAGTGCACGCAAGGCGGAGGTATGTTGAGCAGTCACCGACGTGGCGCGCCTGATGTTCGCGGAGAGAGCACGCAAGGTTGATAGTTGAAACACAGTGCTGGCTCAGCCAGACTTGGTTGGCGGCGGCGGCGATGGAGATGGCGGTGGTGGCACGCCGCCAATCATGCTTGCCCCGCCGTAATAGATGCTCTGGCCCGCCAGGTCGCAGCTCACGGGGCGGATCTTGAGGTCGACAACGCCCTTGTCGCGCTGGGCGATTGCGTCAAAGGCAGAGTAGCTGAGATCCAGGTGGCGTTCGTCTCCACAACACCACCGCTTGTTGCCGCTGTTAGGATGGTGGCACGGACAGCTGTCGCTAATCATAACGACCACACTGCGCCGTCCAGGGTCCAAACAGCCTTGCCACGGACCGAGCGCACTGTTCGCCAGGCCGCGCGTACGGCCAGGGACGCACATGACCTCATAGCATCGCCCGCAATCGCCAGTGAGCCCCCAGTCATAGCCGCCCATAGTCTGCGCCGCTGCGATGTAGTCGTTGTGCGGCAGCTTGTTCTTGTAACCACAGCTGCCCGTGTAAATATTCATGCCATCCGGTCCTGGGCCCCCTGGACCGCCATACCATGTGCAGCGTCCATCGCTCCAGCCACTCGTCATGTCTCCCAGCTCGCGAGCGTGGCGGTGGATGGTGTTGTTGATGAACACGTTGGTAGAGCTCTGCTCCGTGTGCACAGCCTCCATCGTACTGTTCACCACTTCCACAGCGTCAGCAGGAGAAGTGGTCACATTGTGCGCAGCGCCGGTGGCGTTGAGGCACACAGCAGGCGGCGCTGAGGCCTGGGTCTCAGCGGCAGAGCACGCGGCGGCTGCGCCACCGGAGGTGAGCAGCAGCGTGGTGGCCATGACGAGCGTGGTGAGCGTGGTGGTGCTCATCTGCGCATGTTGAGTGCAAGGGGTCAGGTGACTCGTGGACGCATCGTTGGGACAAGCTTATCTGCTTGTGTGGTGGCCAGTGCCACGGAGACCGTAACACGCCGGTGGAAACGCGCAGGTGGGTCGTGACGCGACGCCCCATCGGACACACATAGCGGGCGGGATTCGCGCGCTTTTGGCGGCCCAGAAAGCAGAGAGAGTGTTTTGCAAATTTGCTGTGCCGTACGCGCGCAGGGGGCTACGTGTCAATGACGCACCGTGAGCGCGAGCGTGTCAGCGTCGCCTGCGCTGTGGCTGGTGTGTGTGCTCGGAAAAAAAGGCTAAGAACAGTTTGGCCAACGGAACTAGCGAAGGGCCAGCGAGAAGCTTCCCGTCGATATGATACCCCTTCCGTCACAAAATTGCGCAGAGGCCCAAATTTGAAGCCTGTCCATCACGGGCCGTGCCGGAGATCCGTGTGCAAGCTCGTGCTGATGGTCTCTAGACCGGAAGAGAAGCGTCAAGAGGGGCACACAATTGCACCCCTGGCACGCGGATGCCACCCCGCGGAGAAGCCGCATGTGGGTCGACAGTGCCGTAGCGCTCCGCAAACACAGGTGGCAGTGGCCATGCTAAGTGAGGCGGCGCTGCAAGCCAGAGGCGAAGCAAATGCCGCCTACTTCTTCGCTCAACCCGACCTCCCTCATCGCTGAATGCGCCGCGTGCATGCCAGATGGCGTGGTTGTGTAAAAATTGGACGTCACCCGGCTGGAGGCGCATGTCGAGTCGGAACTCATCCGATGCCGCCAGGGAGTCCGCAGCATCCAGCGCCTTGATTTGTAAGTCAGTCAAAGGCGGCAGCTCCGGCCACCGTGCATGTGCAGCTTTGATGAAGCTCCTATCATACATGCTGACGATGCGCCCGTCGGGAGCCTCATTGAACACCGGCATTTGGAATGTCGGTCCTTTCCCAGCTGGGATTTCCCCTTTGCGATCACTGTGGAAAGGCTGCAGCAGCGTGTGTGCCAGCTCTGGCCGCGTGTCAGCAAGCGCATTGAAAATCGCAGCTGATGACACCACCTGTGAATCGCCGCCGCTCGACGCCTGCCGCAGACAGAGCAGCCCAACGACATCACAGCTGTCCGTGTGGTACGGCTGCGCGACACTCGTCTGGTACAACCTTGTCTGCGGGTCACTCGCGTCTCCGCCAACGTCTTTCACGTGGCCCAGCACGTGGCCAGCTCTGTTCTGCGGCACAGGCGTGCCAAGCAGGAGGCCCAGGAGCCAATACGCAGTGGCGGCACGTTCAGTGCCCCAGTCTCGCACTGGCAGTCCGCGAAGAAGGAAAAGGCCGTGGCCAGCGTAGAGTTGGTGGCAGGCTTTGTCCATGACAGCACCCACTGCTCCACTATCGACTCCTTCCGGCCACGCTGCGATAGACAGTAGGTCTGCACTACCGCAGCGCGATACAGCCGCGTCCAGCTCCTCAATCTCATGTGCAGTGAGCGCGTGTGTCCACACCGACGGTGAGTGTGCAAGCTCTGAAGCTGTCCACACGCACGGGCCCACTGCCCGGGGCAGTGCTGCGGAGACGGCTGACGACATCAGCCGCGCCGAGATGGATATTACGATGGCGGCGCATTGTGACAACGTGGTGCGTTGGACATTGGGCAGCCTTCCCACAGGACGATGGCCGCCTCACGAGGCATCTTCCCCGAACAGACGACGTCAGGAATGCCATGCCATGCAATCAATGAAACTGCCGTTTGGTCGCTTTGATGCGATCATTCCTTGCTCTCGCCTTCCTGAGCTGTGTTTCCCCCCTCCTCTGCTTCCGCCGCCAGACGCAGCTTCTCCGCCGCCGCACGCGCCTCCTCTAACGCCTTGGCCTCCGCCTCAGCAGCTTTGCGCTCTTGCTCCGCATTCGCCGCTGCCGCTGCCAGCTCATCCTCCTCGCGCTTGGCCTTCTCCGCCACCGCCCGCGCCTCCGCCTGTTGCTTCTCACGCTCCGCCGCCTCCGCATCGGCTTTCGCTTTCACCTCCGCTGCCGCTACTTTCGCGGCCTCCTCCGCCTTGGCAGCCTCGATGGCAGCCTTCTCTTCAGGTGAGCGCAGTTCATCGGCGTTGCGCATCGCTTCCACAACAGCAGCTGCATCTACCTCGTCCGTTTCTTTCTCCGCCTCAGATGCGGCACGCAGGGACTCCGCAATCTTGGCGGCGCGCACAGCAGCCTCCGCCACAGCCGCCGCCGCAGCTGCCGCCGCCTTCTCCAGATCAGACGCTGGTTCCGCCACAGGAGTAGCTGCTGCTGCTGCTACTGGCGGCGGTGGCGGAGAAGCAGGCTGCTCGTGCGCTGTAGCAGCCACTGGCTGTGTCAGAGGTTGTCGCTCTTTCTCCTGCTTGACCGCCACAGCTCCATCCGCTTTCGCCTGGCTGCTCTTTGCCGCAGCAGCGGTGGGGCTGCTTGGCGGACTCACCGTCACAGCTGTGCGTGCCTGCGTCATGCGTGCGCAAAGCTGCTGCAGGCGCTTGGCTGTCACTGCATCGCTTGCGTACTGCTTGGTCACAGTCGCGACGGCATGGCGCCCAGCTTTGCCTTGGTCCACATAATACTGCCCGGATTCAGTGCCGAACCGTGGCTCTGAGCACAATGCAAGGACGCCTTCACAGCCTAGAGATGCCGGGCGCAGGAAAACCCGGCCGATAGTTGCCTTGAGTGCGCCTGCCCACCACGCTGCGCCATTGCCGAGATTCGTGTTCACTGGCCCTGGATGGATGCAATTCACCGTCACCGTGCTGCACGCCTCTGACCGCAGGCGCGATGCGAGGTCGAAGGTGAGAGCCAATAGCGCCAGCTTGCTGTGTGCGTATGCAGCTGGGAAGCCGTTGAAGTTGACCACTTTGTCCATGCATGGGTCCTCCAAATCCAGGCGCTTGCACAGCTTGTACGCGTCGCTGCCGACGTTGACGACACGCGACGCTTGGCCACTGGACGCTGCTCCTTTTTTGAGGCTCTGCAGGAGGAGCTCTGTGAGCGCGTATGGGGCGAGCACGTTCACCGCCCACGTCTCCTCGTGCCCGTCCACCGTGTGCTGTCGCTTCATGTTCACCACTCCGGCGTTGTTCACCTGGTGTGTGTGCCCAGGCTGCAGTTAGCAACTCCCACGAGACGAAACGGTGCAAGTAAGCGCTGTGTCTCTGCCTCGCGCACCAAGACGTGGATGCCGTCCTTGTAGCGCTCAGAGACCTCCTTCGCGCAGCGGTGGACGTCCGCGTTCACTGCCAGGTCCGCCAGGAATACGTGCACGTCGCCCACACACGCTGCGTTGGTGCGCAGCGCTTGCGCTTGCGCTTCGCCACGCGCCTTGTCTCGCGCGACGAGTCCGAGAGTGGCGCCAAGGGCGGCAAGGCGTTGCGTCAAGTGTGCGCCGATACCATGAGTTGCCCCAGTGACGATGAACACACGGCCGCGAAGCGGCTGCTCAGTCGTCGCCTCCATAGCGTCCTGGCGAAGGCAGCGTGCGCTGCTTGGAAACGGGCTTGAATGCTACCCGGGGTCCGAGGGTACTGCAACACTGGGCGCCCCTTTCTGCATGGCCTTGGTCGCCCGCAATTTGCGCCGCGAGATCAGCACGCAGCCCGGCGATTCGCGAGTCGTGTTCACCAACGTCAGTTTCTCAGTCGCCCCGGGACAAGTGCTCTGCGTCGTTGGCCCCTCTGGAGGAGGCAAGTCAACACTGCTGCGCTGCGTCGCCGGCTTAGACGAACTGAGTGCCGGGAACGTAGCCCTCGGCGAACTCACGCCGCACGCGCTGGGGCTACCTGCCTGGAGAGCGAGTGTGTGCTACGTCGCCCAATCTCGGTGGGCGTTCCCCAGCAGCCCTGCCGACACCTGGGCTGAAGTCACGCAGCTGCGTGCACAAAAAGCGCGCGAGCACTGCCACGGCGACCCGGTAGCAGTCGCGTGCAGTGTCGGACTCGACGCGGCGCTGTTTAGCTCGCAGTGGGCCACTTTATCCGGCGGGCAGGCCCAGCGTGCTGCCCTCTCCATCGCAGTCGCGCTCCGTCCGGAGGTGTTACTCCTCGACGAGCCGACGAGTGCGTGTGATCCAGCGTCCACTGCGCTTGTGGAAGACGCACTTCTGCGGTGCGGCGCAGCTGTTGTGTGGGTCACTCACGACGCAGCACAGCCCCAGCGCTTGGGTGCGACGCTCCTCACGTTGCCGGCTCTATCTCGCGAAGTTACATCTGTTTGAAAAATGGCTGATGATGCTATGGGCCCGAAGGCGATCGCATTACCAGAGCTTGCAGCTGGTGGCGCACTCCTTCTGCTCACCTTTGTTGGCGCCAGCCAGCTTCTATCGCTCGGCTTGGAGCGTGCTGTGTGCGTTGCCGCAGTGCGTGCGACACTGCAACTGTCTGCTCTGGGCTACATCCTCGTCCCTGTGTTCAGGCTCAATAACCCGTGGATTGTTCTCCTGTACATCACGTTCATGGCCACTGTCGCCGCCTTGGAAGCTGTCGGCAGGCCACCATACCGGTACGCGGGCATGCTACGCCACGTGCTGCTTGTTGTCACCTGCGTCGCCTTCTTCGTGGCGGCATTCGCCCTCTTTGTTGTAGTCCGAGTCGGCCTGGACGCACACTACGCCATACCTGTGGTCGGCATGCTGCTTGGAAACACGTCCAGCTCGGTTGCCGTCACGCTGGGTGCCATCACGGGCGCCATAAAGGACTCGCGTGAGGCGATTGAGGTCCGGCTGGCTATGGGTGCCACCCGGTGGGAAGCACTCAAGGCGACCGTCCAGAACGCGCTTGTCCTGGGCCTCACGCCGACGCTGAACCAGATGCGGATCATGGGCCTCGTCAGCATTCCCGGCATGATGACTGGACAAATCCTGGGCGGAACGCAGCCAGCCACAGCCGCAAGGTATCAGCTCGTCATCCTTTTCATGATTGCCACCAGCGCTGTGATGTCAAGCACCGGCGTCGCAGCGCTAGTGCTCAGTGCATGCACTGATGCGGAGCACCGGCTGCATGCGCAACGCCTGGTCAAAGTGCAGAAGCGCAAGGAGAGCGACTTGCTGCTGAACCTGGTGCAGGCCGTGTATGCTGGAGCGAAGGGCGCCGCTGCGGGTGCCAAGCGCTGGTGGCACCGCATGACGGCAGCGTCGTCACCAGCAGGCGCTGCCCTTCTAGATCAAGGAGTCAACCCCGAGGATGAGGAGGAGTCCCTGAGTGATGTGGAGGATGTGGAGCACGTGGAGTGGGGCTCTCGGGAGCGCTAGAATTACAGTCGC
>Ga0164296_1004339_pt1 | contig 12926 bp, 13 predicted proteins | sample GEODES057metaG_FD_113533 | JGI IMG/M metagenome (GOLD analysis project Ga0164296, IMG submission 113533) | Dystrophic lake water microbial communities from Trout Bog Lake, Wisconsin, USA - GEODES057 metaG | ecosystem: Environmental > Aquatic > Freshwater > Lake | place: USA: Trout Bog Lake...
GCCCATCAAATAGGCTGATGTGCCGGCTAGAAGCATAAAAATAGGAGCACAAAAATGGGTTATCCAGCGTGTAAAAAATAAAAGACCGCTGGTTTTTGTCAGATCAAGCGGATCAAAATAAAAGGAACCGAAAAACAAATAGTCACGCACATGGTCAAGCGCCATGATGATCATGATTGCTCCGCGCAGGAAGTCGATCGAAGTGATCCGGTATTTTGTGATGGTTAGGGCTGGGTTCATAAAACGAATATAGTTTTAATCGGGCGGTTCATAAAACCCGAAACTTGCTAAGACACCATTTTGGGATTTAATGGATTAGATTTGATAATAAGAATCAGGGACGTTTCCCAGATCTTTTGATTGGGTAGTTGTGTTAACTGCAATCTGTAAAATCTTATGATCGTGTGTTGTTTATTTGCAATAGCTCCATCTTGTTGCCAAAGGGGTCGAGATAAAAGAAACGTTCGCGGCCGGGAATCACTTCTTCTTCAAAAGTGTGCACGCCATGTTTCTCCAGGTGCTCGCGGCTAGATTTGATATCTTCCACCTCAAAAGCCGTATGTCGTCCTGTTTCCTTCAAACCGGGTTCAACTCCAATATGAAATCCGATGTCACCAATCTCGAACCAATAACCCGGGTGGCGAAAAACTTCCGGCCGATAGGTGGGTTTTAAACCGATGATATCTGTGTAAAATACACGGGCCTCTTCCAGCCTTTCGGGCGGAACGCAGATGTTTATATGGTCAGCACGCTTAAAGTTGATCATTCGTTTTCGGCAAAAGTGAGCACATAATTGTTGTTGTCCAATATAGAAAATTCTGTTGCGCCATAAAAGGTCTTTTCCAGGCCCTTTAACACTTTCACCTTGTCTTTAACGGACTCATAAAACCCGCGGACATCTTTAATATTAATATACAATAACAACGAAGCACCGTTATTACGGTTGATCTCCGGTAGTTCATCAGCCAGGCTTTCAAATGTCTGAAACATTAATGTAACACTGCCATTTACCATCATCACCCAAACCAGTTCATCTCCCTGTTCAGGTACCGACATAGCCACTTTAAATCCTAAATGGGTATATACCGCTATGGTTTCCTGTATGTTGTTCGTAAAAATATTAGGCGCTAAACTTTCCATGACGATCTTAAATGCTTAAAAGATTAATTTTGGTTTGGAATACTAAAGGTAAAAAACATTTCGATAAAAACTAAATAATTTAGCATTTTTGGTCATTGGTCATTGGTCATTGGGTAGCTTTAGCAATGCAACAATAAAACAATTCACTCATCCACTAACTCACTCATTCACTTATTTAAAAAACCCCCATGGGAAAATTAGAAGACGATTTTAACGCCTACCGCTCCAGAATGAACGACCGTATCATGGAATCGGCCAATACAAATATCAAAAGATTTTTTGCACTCGATACAACCAGTTATGCCGAAGGTGCCCTTGACGTAAAAACCAAAGAACTGCTTGGCCTGGTAGCCTCTATGGTTTTGCGTTGCGACGATTGTATCAAATATCATTTGGGAAAATGCCACGAGGCGGGTGTAAATAATGAGGAAATGAATGAGGTATTTATGATCGCCAATTTGGTTGGTGGGTCGATTGTTATTCCGCATTACCGAAGAGCGGTTGAATATTGGGATGAGTTGAATGGGTTGTAATTGGCCATTTGTCATTGCGATCCGCCATAAGCGGAGAAGCAATCGCAAGGTTTACCTTTAGGCCCTGATGCCTTGGGTAAGGAACGGATTAGCGGTTTTAAATGCCTCCTTGCGATTGCTTTGTCGCTACCCTGAGTACCAACCCTTCACGCTCCGCGCAAAGACAATTTTTATTAATTAAACGATCAACAACCCAGATAAATTCAAATAACCTCAAAATGACTCAAGACTCAAGACTCAAGACTCCAGACTTAACCCGCTGCACCTGGCCCGGCAAAGACGAACTTTACATTAAATACCATGATGAAGAATGGGGTAAAGAGATACATGATGATAAAAAACTGTTTGAGTTCCTGGTCCTTGAATCGGCTCAGGCGGGTCTGAGCTGGATCACCATATTGCGGCGCCGGGAAGGGTATCGAAAAGCCTATGCTGATTTTGATGTGCACAAGGTTTCCGCTTTTACGGAGGATGATGTGGAGAGGCTAATGCAGGATTCCGGTATAATCCGTAATCGCGCCAAGATCGTGTCTTCAATCAGCAATGCGCAAAAGTTTATTGAGGTGCAAAAAGAATTCGGGTCGTTCGACCAATACTTATACAGTTTTATGCCTGATGGGAAGCCGATTGTTAATTATCCACACCAGCCAATTGTAAGCACTCCAATATCTGACGCTATCAGCAAGGACATGAAAAAGCGCGGATTTAAGTTTTTTGGTACTACTATTTGTTATGCCCATATGCAGGCAACCGGTATGGTGAACGATCATTTGCCAGAATGCAGTTTTAAATAAAATTGATACGAATTAGCACGAATAAGAGCGAATTAGCACGAATTTGTTGAGATTAAAACGATAGAAATTCAATTATACCTTTTAGCCGATATTTTGTACTATTGTATCCCAGGCATTTAATTCGGCTCAATTCATTTAAATAATTCGTGAAATTCGTGTTGATTAAATTCGTGCAATTAGTGTAAATCAACAATGAAAAAGTTATTCCTACTGGATGGCATGGCGCTAATTTACCGCGCGCATTTTGCCCTGAGCAAAACCCCTCGTTTTACCTCTGGCGGATTGAACACCTCGGCTATGCTGGGGTTTACCAATACCCTGCTGGATGTGCTCAAAAAAGAAAAGCCAACGCACATGGCCGTGGTATTTGATACCGAGGCACCTACTGAACGGCACACCGATTTTGAAGCGTATAAAGCCCATCGCGAGGCCATGCCCGAGGACCTGGCAAAAGCTATTCCTTATATTTTCAGGATCGTTCTTGGGTTTAACATTCCCCTGATCACATCGGATGGTTTTGAGGCCGATGACATCATCGGTACCCTCGCCAAAAAAGCCGAAAAAGTTGGCTACGAAGTGTTTTGTATGACACCCGACAAAGATTTTGCACAGTTGGTTTCCGAAAATATCAAGCTTTATAAACCCGGTCGCCAGGGTAATGAGGTGGAAATTATGGGTGTCAAAGAGGTTTTAGAAAAATGGGAGGTAAGCGATCCGCTTCAAGTGATCGATATTCTTGGCCTCTGGGGTGATGCGGTTGATAATATTCCCGGTATACCCGGAGTTGGCGAAAAGACCGCCAAATTGCTCATCAAGCAATATGGCTCGATGGAGAACATCATTGCCCACAGTCACGAGCTTAAAGGAAAGTTAAAGGAAAATGTAGAGAACTTTGCGGAACAAGGGTTGCTTTCAAAAAAACTGGCTACCATCAACCTGCAAGCTCCCGTTGAATTGGATGAAGCCGGACTGGAAGTTTCTGCTCCGAGTCGCGAGTTGCTTGAACCGTTGTTTGCCGAACTGGAATTCCGAACCCTGGGCAGACGTGTTTTTGGGGAAGATTTCAACATTACTGAATCCCGTGCGGTAGGTGTTCAGACCGATCTGTTTGGTCAGCCAGTCGCAGATACCCGCCCTGTTTTGAATCTGGAAGTAAGGGACACGATCGAGCCGGAAAACGAAGTCGCTGCAAAAAATATCAGCAATGTTCCGCATCATTACTACCTGGCAGATACCAAAGAAAAACGTTCTGAATTGATCAGCCTGCTCCTGCAGCAGGAAAGTATTTGTTTTGATACCGAAACTACTGGTATTGACGCCAATAATTGCGAATTGGTAGGTCTGTCATTCGCGGTAAAAGAACATGAAGGCTGGTATGTGCCGGTGCCTGCAAATCAGCAGGAGGCACAAGCTATTGTTGATGAGTTTAAACAGGTTTTAGAGAACCCGGCAATTGGCAAAACCGGTCAGAATATTAAATATGATATCCTTGTATTTAAATGGTATGGGGTGCAGGTAGCCGGTGTTTTATTTGATACCATGCTGGCCCATTATGTGCTCGACCCTGATACCCGCCATAATATGGATATCCTTTCAGAAAACTACCTTGGTTATAAGCCTGTTTCTATTACTGAGTTGATCGGCGCAAAAGGCAAAGCCCAGGGCAACATGCGTGATGTAGAAATTGAAAAGGTAAAAGACTATGCGGCAGAAGATGCCGATATCACTTTGCAGTTACGTGGCGTTTTTGAACCTAAACTTGCTCAGGCTGAAGCCGAAAAGCTGGTTAACGGTATTGAGAACCCATTGGTTTATGTACTGGCAGACATAGAATTTGAAGGGGTAAAAATTGACACGGATACCCTGAAAGAGTTTTCGAAGGACTTAGAGGTTGATATTGCCAAATTGGAACGCACCGTTTACGACAAAGCGGGAGTCCGTTTTAATATTGCCTCGCCAAAGCAATTGGGAGAAGTACTTTTTGAGAAGCTGATGCTCGACCCCAAAGCAAAAAAAACCAAAACCGGCCAATACCAAACCGGCGAGGATGTATTGTTATCACTAGCTGCTAAAAGTGATATCGTACGAGATATATTGGATTACCGCCAGCTTCAAAAATTAAAATCTACCTATGTTGATGCATTACCATTGATGGTAAACCCCAAAACAGGCCGCGTACATACTTCCTATAACCAGGCGATTGCTGCTACCGGGCGTTTAAGCTCAACAAATCCTAATTTGCAGAATATCCCCATTCGTACTGAACGAGGCAGAGAAGTACGTAAAGCTTTTATTCCAAGAGACGCAAACCACAGTATAGTTTCGGCGGATTATTCCCAAATAGAGTTGCGCATCATTGCAGAGATCAGCAAGGATGTCAACATGCTCGATGCCTTCCGCCAGAACCTGGATATCCACACAGCTACCGCTGCACGGGTATATGGCAAGCAACTCAGCGAAGTAACAAGTGACGAGCGTCGCAACGCCAAAGCTGTAAATTTCGGTATTATATACGGGCAATCGGCTTTTGGTTTATCCCAAAATCTGGGCATACCACGCAAAGAAGCAGCGGAGATCATTGAAAACTATTTTGCCACCTACCCCGGCATCAAACAATATATGAATGATACCATGAATTTCGCGCGTGAAAACGGCTACGTATGTACCCTGATGGGACGACGACGTTACCTGCGCGATATTAATTCGGCCAATGCCACAGTTCGGGGATTTGCCGAACGAAATGCAATCAATGCCCCCATACAAGGCTCGGCAGCGGATATGATAAAAATTGCTATGATCAATATCCATCGCGAATTTAAAGCACTTAAACTCGATTCCAGAATGACGATGCAGGTACATGACGAGTTGGTATTCGATGTTCCAAATTACGAGATCGAAAAAGTAAAACCGATCATTACTGAACTAATGAAACACGCCATTAAAACCGAGGTGCCCATCCTGGCTGAAGTAGGTGTAGGACAGAATTGGCTTGAAGCGCATTGAGGTTTTGTAGTCCTGATAGCGATCGGGAAGGTTTAACAGTTTTGATTCTAAAAACTAAAGGTAACAGGGCATTGAAAGGAACAGTGCCTGCACAACAATCGGTTAAAAACTCCGTTTTGTCGATAAATATGGTGCCGGGGTCGATCTACAGAAAAAATTCAGGAATCATTTTTTATATTTATTCCATCATCAAAAAAACAAATATGCATTTGAAGAAACAACTACTGGTAACCGTTGGCGCAATTGCGCTTATTGCGGTTAGTGTGGCAGCGTCTCTGCCGCAGCAGCAGCGGGAAGAACCGAAACTGGTTAACCTGAAAGTATTCCCAAAAAACATTCCTTATCGTGTATTGGACCATGCAATGGACGAGTGGGCTGCTTCTCTGGGTGTGCACTGTAATTTTTGCCACGTCCGCGATGCGCAAACAGGCAAAATGGATTTCGCCAGTGATGCGAAGCCTGAAAAGAAAGCTGCGCGCGAAATGTTTGTGATGGAAGGAAAGATCAATAAAAAATTCTTTGGCAGCCAGAAGGATAGCCTGGGTATGTATAAGATAACAGGTGTAAATTGCTATACCTGCCATAATGGAAAATCACATCCTGAAGTTAAAGTACCTGAAGAACATCATGGTCCCGGAGGCCCTCCTCCAGGTGGTCCGGGTGCACCTCCTCCAGGTGGTCCGGGTGGCCCTCCTCCCGGTGGAAATCCGCCATCGGGCAGATAAATTTTGATTTTAGACGATTGAAATGAAACGGTTTTTAATAATAATGCAACTGGTACTGGTTACCGGGATTGGAATGGTACGTGCGCAAAGTTCGGTGTTGCACTCAACTATTATCTTCGAGATCGAGAATATGGGTATCAATACCGGGGGCTCGCTCGGCGGCTTATTTGCTAAACTGCATTTTACGCCAGGTAACCTGGCAACAAGTACGCTTGAAGCTACAGTTGATGTAGGCACTATCAATACTGATAACTCGACTAAAGACGAACACTTGCGTAGCGAAGATTTTTTTGATGTGGCCAAATACCCGAAGATCACGCTGAAATCAGTTTCATTGAAGCATAAAAGTGGGGATAATTATACAGGCACTTTTTTGCTTACCATAAAAGACAAAACAAAGCAGTTAGATATCCCATTTAGTTACACTGACAAGGGTAATTCAGGCGAATTTAAGGCAAGCTTTAAAATCAACCGGCTCGACTTTGGTGTCGGTAGTTCAAGTATGATATTGTCAGACCAGGTAACCGTTCATTTGGACTGCGAAGAACGTAAGGCAGAAAACGCACAATTGTAAAAGCTGTCCGGTTGCAAGACCGGACAGCTTTTTTGGTTATACTTTAAAGCAGATCGAATTGCATTTTTTGATTGATTGCTGAGATTGAATTTTGTTGATGCCTTATAAAACTGGTAGGATAATATTTTAAGTCATTGATCATATGGAAAAAGTAAATATCATTCGCTTCAGCAGGATAATTTCGGCTGTTGTTTCTGCCCTTTTTTTATTAGTTTCTATTGTATGTTCGGCTCAGGTAACACCGGCTAAGGCACTATTGGCGCTATCTAAGGGCGATCATATGCTGGCTATTATTGACCCTGTAAGTTTCAAGGTATTGGCGCAAGTGCCGGTTGGTTCTGATCCCCATGAAGTAATTGCTTCGGCAGATGGTAAAACCGCCTTTGTAACCATCTATGGCGGAGGTAGTTTACACGAGATCAATGTGATAGACCTTGTAGGTCAAAAAGCATTGCCAACGTTGGATACCAGACCCTTTATGGGACCTCACGGTATATATTTCCAGGGCGGCAAGGTTTGGTTTAGTGTTGAAGGAACCAAAACAGTTGCCCGTTACGATCCGGCGAGTGGCAAATTTGATTGGTGCATAGGCACCGGGCAGGACCGTACCCATATGGTTTTTGTAACGCCAAACGGAAAAAACGTTTATACCACTAATGTCGCTTCTGCCACCGTTAGTATTATTACAGATAGCCTGATCAAACCCCGGGCATTCCCTAATGGATTTACTCCTCCTGCTCACGAAGATTGGGTTCAAACACTAATACCGGTTGGCAAAGGTTCGGAGGGATTTGATGTTTCGCCCGATGGGAAAGAACTTTGGACCGCCGGTGCGGATGATGGCATTATAACCATTATCGATCTTGCCGGAAAGAAAGTGGCGGCCAGTTTAAATGCGAAGGTTGAGGGGGCAAATCGGCTTAAATTTACACCCGATGGCAAACGTGTTTTGGTAACCAGTTTACGAACTGGCGATTTATTTGTAATTGATGCCAATACCCACCAGCTGATAAAAACATTGAATACAGGACAGGGCGCAGCGGGTATATTAGTAGATGATGATGGTTCGCGTGCTTTTATTGGTTGTACAGGTGACAACTATGTAGCTGTTGTAGATTTGAAAACCCTAACAGTAAGCGGGCATATCGCTATTAATGGTGCTGATGGCCTGGCATGGGCAGTAAGACCATGATTGCCATTCTTTCGAAGTATTATAAACAATAAATTTTCAGCCCCGGCCTGGTAGCCTGGGCCTTTTCTTTTTCTCAGGCGCAGCAAAACGTGCAACAGGAGAAGGCTTACGGAAAACCGGAGCTGCTTTTACTTGTTCCACTTCTTCTTCTTTTATGTTAACCGTAAGAAAACGGTCGCCCATTTCCTGTCCGTGTAGCGCGGCAACAGCATTCTCAGCCGATTGGCGGTCGCCCATTTCTATAAAGCCATATCCTTTGCAGATGCGCGTTTTTTTATCGCGCACCAATTTGATCGTTTTCAGGTCGCCATGGGGAACAAACAGGCGGGCCAACTCTAATTCATCCATATTCAGCGGGAACCCACTGACAAATAATTTAACCATTTTGGAAAATAAGTAGGTAAATGTATTGATTTAAAGTTTTAAAAAAAGGAGGTTTAACAGAAACTTAATAAACATCGAACGACTGACAATTGAACTTAACAGCTCGTATTTTCCAAAAATAATTGTTACCTATCCCGCTGGAATTCTTTTTTAAAGCTAAAAATAGCCAAAGCTTACTCCGATCGAATATATTTCGGTAGCAATTAATATTGTATCAATATTTAAATAATACATTGAAATTCAATGATTTTGATCCTATGTTTTGTTGCAGGTTAGGGAAAACGCTGTCCTTTAATTTTTAAGTTCGATCAATAAGCGGTTAAACAACTTCATTACAAACATTAATAGTGTTTTGCCGGACACATTACAAAATGGAGCTCAAATTGTTAAAGAAGAAATAATTATCACTTTAATAAAAAAACCTATTCTTTTGTTCAGAAAAATATCGATTTTGCAAAAAACCTATTAGCTTGCTTTCAAAATAAAAACGAACAACAGTTGCTGCTAAACAAATAATAAAAATTTAATTTACATGCTGAATAAGCTATTTAGTTTTGTTTATATAATTAATTCTTTGCTTAACTTGAACCAATAATAATCCACAATGAAAATTTTCCATCTCAGCGCCGAATGTTATCCTGTGGCTAAAGTTGGCGGCCTGGCCGACGTCGTAGGAGCATTGCCCAAATACCAAAATCAAATGGGTATGGAAGCTGCGGTTGTGATGCCATTTTACGAGCGTAAGTTTGTGCAGGAGAATGAATGGGAAGTTAAATTCCAGGCATCATCGTTGCTGGGTACCCGTCGTTTTTATTTTGAAGTGCTGAAGGAAAAAAGCAACAAGCTTGGTTTCGAGCTGTTTTTGATCAAAATTCCGGGTTTGCTTGATCGCGAAAATGTGTACAGTTACCCGGACGAGACTGAACAATTCATCGCTTTCCAGATTGCTTTCCTTGATTGGATCAATTGGTCGCAGCAATCACCCGACCTGATCCACTGCCACGACCATCATACCGGTCTGGTACCATTCCTGCTTTATAATTCGAGTTTATACAAACGCCTTTCAGCGACCCCAACAGTGCTGACCATACACAATGGGCAATATCATGGGGCATTTGGCTGGAGCAAATTAGGATTGCTGCCCGAGATCGATATATCAAAAACCGGTCTGCTGGAATGGAACGGTGCTATCAATCCCCTGGCTTCAGCAGTAAAATGCTGTTGGAAGTATACCGCAGTTTCCCCAAGTTACCTGGAAGAATTAACAATAAAATCAAACGGACTGGAATATTTGTTTTACCTCGAGCGTGCAAAAGGTACCGGGATCATCAATGGTATAGATACCGAGATATGGAACCCCAAAACGGATGCCATGATAGCGGAAAACTATTCTACCCAAAAGCTGGCAGCCGGTAAAAGTAAGAACAAAGCAGCACTTTGCGAGCGCTTCAAATTGTCGACCGACCGACCATTGATCTCTTTCATTGGACGCCTTGTAGGCGAGAAAGGAGCCGATCTGCTGCCTGAAGCCATCAAAAGGAGTATCATCGCTCATCCGGCTGGTGTTAATTTTTGTCTGCTTGGTGCCGGCGAAATAGTGTTGCAGGACGAACTAACAGCCCTGCAAAAAGAATTTCCGGATCAATGCAGTGTATTTATCGGCTATGACGAGGCATTGGCTCATTTAGTTTATGCCGGTTCGGATTTCCTGTTAATGCCTTCACGGGTTGAACCCTGCGGATTGAACCAGTTATATGCTTTGCGCTATGGCACGATACCAATGGTTAGGGTAACAGGCGGATTGAAAGACACGGTGATCGATTTTGGTGATGAGGGTGGCTATGGTATCCGTTTTTTACAGGCCAGCGTAGTAGATATTACTGATGCCGTAAGTCGAGCGGTTGAGTTATACCCGGATGCATCGAAGGTGCAATCCATACGAAAAAGAATGATGGCGCTCGATTTCTCCTGGGATCGTTCGGCTAAAGAATATATTAACCTTTATGAGAGTTTAAAACCTGCTATATGACATCAAAAGTAATCAGCATTGTGCTTGGCGGTGGCCAGGGAAGTCGTTTATCGCCCCTAACCGCAACCCGCTCCAAACCGGCCGTACCCATTGCCGGAAAATATCGTTTGGTCGATATTCCGATCTCTAACTGTTTGCATTCGGATATTACCCGAATTTACGTGCTGACGCAATTTAACTCGGCGTCGCTCAATAAGCACATCAAGAACACCTACCACTTCAGTAGCTTTAGTAATGCTTTTGTGGACATCCTGGCAGCCGAACAAACACCATCCAGTGTTGCATGGTTTCAAGGTACTGCAGATGCTGTCAGGCAAAGTTTGCATCACCTGGCGGTACATGAATTTGACTATGTTTTGATCCTTTCGGGCGACCAGTTGTACCAAATGGATTTCCGCGAAATGGTAGAAAATCACATCAAAAACAATGCAGAGATATCTATCGCTACCATACCCGTACACGCCAATGACGTACCGGGATTTGGTATTTTAAAAACCGATGAGAATAACTTTGTTACTGCATTCGTTGAAAAGCCAAAGACCAATTTTGAAAGCTGGGCCTCAGAAGTTAGCCCCGATATGGCTGCTCAGGGCAGGCATTACCTGGCGTCAATGGGTATTTATATCTTTAACCGGAAACTTTTATATGAGCTTTTAACAGGTAACGATCGTACCGATTTTGGCAAGGAAATTATCCCGGATTCTATCGCGCATCACCGCGTAGTAAGTTATCAATATGAAGGATACTGGACAGATATAGGAACCATACCCTCGTTCTTTGAAGCTAATTTAGGCCTGACAGATGATATACCAGCATTTAATCTTTTTGATAGTCAGCCGATATTTACCCGGGCACGTATGCTTCCGCCATCAAAGGTTTCAGGTTCGCATCTCGAAAAAACGATCATTGCAGATGGTTGTATCATTAATGCAAGTCATATATACCGCTCAATTATTGGTATCCGTACCCGGATAGGACGGGATACGATCATCGAAAATTGCTATGTAATGGGTAGTGACAATTACCAAACATTGCAACAGATCAAAGAATCAGAAGAAAGTAACTCACCGATCATGGGCATTGGCGATCGCTGCTGCATCAAAAATGCGATCATCGACAAGAATACTTATATCGGTGATGATGTAAAGATCAATGCCAGCAATAAAAGACTGGAAGACGGCGACTATGGCACTCATACCGTGCAGGATGGTATCGTAGTGATCAAGAAACGCGCCGTTATACCTCACGGAACAGTGATCTAGAACCTTTTTGAGCTACAAATAAAAAGCCACCGATTGCGGTGGCTTTTTTTATGTCATTAAAGTTCAATTGTATTGCCTATCGGTAGCAATTGCAGATTTATATCAGCATCAGCAAATTTGGCAAGAGCTTCAGCTTTATCGATGCGTATCGGCGGGAAAGTATCATAATGTACGCCGATCACATTGCTGCAGTCGATAAATCCGGCGGCTTTAATAGCATCTTCTGCTCCCATTGTATAGTTGTCTCCTATCGGTAGAATTGCCCAATCGAGGTTTTCATCGGCAAGCAGTTTCATGTCATAATGCAAAGCGGTATCGCCAGCGTAGTAAATTTTTTTTCCTTCGGCATAAATCACAAAGCCTGCAGGATTACCGCCATAAGAACCATCCGGCATCGAACTTGAGTGGATGGCATTAACCATTTTTACCCTGCCGAAATCGAAATTGAACCCACCGCCTATATTCATACCATGGGCGTCAGGTATACCTTTTCCGGCTAACCAACCAGCTATATCAGCGATGGCGATCACCTTAGCACCACTGTTTTTTTGTATCGCGAATAAATCAGCGATATGATCGCCATGCCCGTGCGAGAGCAAGATATAATCGGGTTGCAGGCTGTTGACATCGATATGTTTAGCCAACTCGTTATGCGTTATAAATGGGTCGAATAAAAGTTTTGTGCCACCAGTTTCAAGCTCGAAACAGGCATGGCCGTAATAGGTAAATTTCATAGCTTTTTCGTTGCAGGGTTAAAATGTTTTAACGTTGTAATGTTAATGCACAAAGCTATACTGAATGTGGAGACATTTCAAGTAAATTTATTGTGATGGAATCATTTTTCAGGGAGAAGGTCCTAACCTTACAACATTTTGACGTTCCAACTTTTCAACTAATCATTTCCCAAACATTCCACCCAAACCACCAAACATATCTTTGGTTAAGGCTGCCATTTCGCTCTGGTTCAGATTTTCGGCCTGCTCCAGGGCTTTGTTGACAGCGATGGTCAGCAGTTCTTCCAATTCTTCCTTGTCGGCAGACTTCAGTAATTCTTCATCAATCGAAATAGATTGAATCACCTTGTTCCCATTAGAGGTTACTTTGATCTTCCCGCCTTCGGCGATGCCGGTTACGGTGAGTCCGTCAAGGCGCTTTTTTACAGCTTCGGCTTTTTGTTTGGCTTCGAGTAGTTTATCGAACATGGTGTTTTTGTTGAAACGTTATAATGTTTGAACGTTGTAATGTTACCTGTCTAATTTAAAACAGACAAAAATAATCAATTGCCCAAAA
>Ga0164296_1004341_pt1 | contig 12923 bp, 12 predicted proteins | sample GEODES057metaG_FD_113533 | JGI IMG/M metagenome (GOLD analysis project Ga0164296, IMG submission 113533) | Dystrophic lake water microbial communities from Trout Bog Lake, Wisconsin, USA - GEODES057 metaG | ecosystem: Environmental > Aquatic > Freshwater > Lake | place: USA: Trout Bog Lake...
GACCCCGCGCCGCACTCCGGCGACGATGCCCAGCGCGTGGGGGCGGGATGAATTACCGCCACGGCTTTCATGCCGGGAATTTCGCCGATTGTTTCAAGCACGCGCTGCTGATCGACCTGATCGCGTGCCTAGGCCGCAAGGCGACGCCGCTCTGCATCCTCGATACCCACGCCGGCGCCGGTCATTACGACCTGCAGACCGACGCCGCCTTGCGCACCAATGAAGCCGCCGGCGGCATCCTGCGGCTGCTGGCTCTGCCCGATCCCGGTATCTTGGCGCCCTATCTGGACCTGGTGCAGTTTCTGGGCGTCTACCCCGGCTCCCCGGCGATCGCCCGCGGCCTGTTGCGGGCGGAGGACAGGCTGATCTGCTGCGAACGCCACCCCGAGGAAGCGGCGCTGCTCAAGCGCTATCTGTCCGGCAACCGCCTGGTGGAGGTGCACGAACGGTCCGGCTGGGAAGCCATGGGCGCGCTGCTGCCGCCGAAGGAAAAACGCGGCCTCGTGTTCATCGACCCGCCGTTCGAAGCACGCACCGAGTTCAGCGACATCATCGCCGCGCTGCGCATCGCCCATGCTCGGTTCGCCCATGGCGTCTACGCGGTCTGGTATCCGGTCAAGCAACTGGCCGGCGTGCATGGGTTTCATGCCGATCTGCGGGCCTGGGGCCTGCGCGACGTCATCGCCGTGGAGATGCTGCTGCGCGACCCGACCGGGCCGGAGCGGCTGAACGGCTGCGGCCTGCTGGTGATCAACCCGCCCTATCGCTTCCCCGAACAGGCCGCTTCCCTGGCGCAGGCGGTGCTGGATGGCATCGGCGGTGCCGAACCGGGCGGCGGCGTGCAACTGATCAGGATCGCCGATGAGTGAACCCCTCCACGTCACCGTCGCCGGCGCCGGCGCCTGGGGCACCGCTTTGGCGATCCAAGCGGCCCGCGCCGGCTGTGCCGTGACCCTGGTGGCGCGCACCGCCCAATCCGCCGCGGCGCTGGCGGCCAGCCGCACCAGCCGCTATCTGCCGGACCTGCCCCTGCCCGCCGGCATCGCCGTGGCCGATAGCCTGCCCACTCAGCCCGGCATCGTCTTATGGGCGGTGCCGATGCAGCAATTGCGCGCCTCCTTGCTGCACTTCCAACCCACCGGCGTGCCCGTGGTGCTGTGCTGCAAAGGCGTCGAACAGACCACCAATCTGCTGCCGTTGGAGGTTCTGGCCGCGGTCGCGCCGGACTGCCTGGGCGGCATTCTCAGCGGCCCGAATTTCGCCCATGAAATCGCCGCCGGCCTGCCCGCCGCATCCGTTATCGCCAGCACCGACGCGCCCCTGCGCGCACGGATCGCCGACCAGATCGGCGGCGGCGCGTTCCGCATTTACGGCAACGACGATCCGGTGGGGGTGCAGATCGGCGGCGCGGCGAAAAACGTCATCGCCATCGCCGCCGGGGCAGTGACCGGCGCGGGCCTGGGGGAAAATGCACGCGCCGCGCTGATCACCCGCGGCCTGGCCGAGTTGCGCCGCCTGGTCGAGGTGGTGGGCGGCCGGCCGGAAACCGTCACCGGCCTGTCGGGCTTGGGCGATCTGCTGCTGACCTGCACAGGCAAAGCCAGCCGCAACTTCAGTCTTGGCTTTGCGCTCGGCCAGGGCCACAGCCTGCAAGAGACGCTGGCCGCGAGCCACGGCGTGGTGGAAGGCGTCGCCACGGCCGCGGCCTTGCTGGCGCGCGCCGGCGCGGTCGAGCTACCGGTGTGCCAGGCGGTGGCCGCGATCTTGTCCGGCCGCCTGACGCTGGAGACGGCGATGCGCCAATTGCTCGCCCGACCGCGGCGCGACGAATGAGCATCGCAGCCACCGGCGTGGCGCCCCCCGCAGCCGGGGCAGCACGGTTTTTCTCTGCCCTGGGGTCGATTGCACCACGATGCTGAAGAACATCCTCACGGTCGGCGGCTGGACGCTGGGCAGCCGCGTGCTGGGCTTCGGGCGCGACATGCTGATCGCCGCGATGGCCGGCACCGGGCCGATCGCCGACGCGTTCTTCGTGGCCCTGAAACTGCCCAACCTGTTCCGGCGCCTGTTCGGAGAGGGCGCGTTCAACGCGGCCTTCGTGCCCGAGTTCACCGGTATTCTGCATATCGAAGGCCGAACGTCGGCGAGGCAGTTTGCGGAGGAGGCGTTTGCGGTTCTGGCGTTCTGGCTCTGCCTGGTGACGATCCTGGGCGAGGTCTTCATGCCGCAACTGATGCTGGTGCTAGCACCCGGGTTCTCCGAAGACCCGGCGAAGTTCGCGCTGGCTGTCGATCTGTCGCGCATCACCTTTCCCTATTTGCTGCTGATCTGCCTCGCAGCGTTGATCTCGGGCGTGCTGAACGGGCTGGAGCGGTTTACCGCGGCATCGGCGTCTTACGTGCTGTTCAACATCGTTTCGATCGCCTGCATGCTGTGGCTGACGCCGTTCGTGCCGACGGTGGGACATGCGCTGTCCTGGGGGGTGACGGCGGCGGGGGTGTTGCAGTTGGTGCTGCTGATGCTGGCGCTGCGCAATGCCGGCATGGCGCTGCGGCCGCCGCGGCCGCATCTGACGCCGCGCATGCGCCTGCTGCTGCGCCGGATGGCGCCCGGGTTGATCGGTGCGGGGGTGACGCAGCTGAACCTGGCGATCGACGTCATCATCGCCAGTTTGTTGCCCGCGGGCACCGTCTCGGTGCTGTATTATGCCGACCGGGTGCAGCAATTGCCGCTGGGCGTGATCGGCACCGCCGTCGGCACGGCGTTGCTGCCCACCCTGTCTCGCCAAGTGCGGGGCGGCGAGGCGGCGCTGGCGAAGGCGACGCTGAACCGAGCGATCGAGTACGCGCTGTTCCTGACCATCCCCGCCGCGCTAGCACTGATCGTCTGCGCTCAGCCGATCATGCAGGTGTTGTTCGGCCGCGGCGCCTTCGATGCCACCAGCGTGCTGTTCTCGGCCCAGTCTCTGGCGGCCTATGCGCTGGGACTGCCGGCTTTCGTGACCGTCAAAGTGCTGATGCCGGGGTTTTTCGCCCGTGGCGACACGGCGATGCCGGTGAAGATCGGCTGCGCCTGTGTGGCGCTGAACCTGGGGCTGAACGTGGTGTTCATGCAGCCGCTGGCGCATATCGGCCCGGCGCTGGCGACCAGCCTGGCCGCGGTGGCCAATGTGCTGGGGCTGGGGGCGATCTTGCTGCGGCGCGGACATTTCCAGCCCGACCGGTTGCTGATCCGCCGCGTGCTGGCGATGCTGGCGGCGTCGGCGATCATGGGCGTGGGGCTATGGGTCCTGCGTGGCTGGCTGTTCGCCGGCGGTGGCCATGGCTGGCGCGGGATGCTGGACCTGACCGTTCTGATCTTTGCCGGGGTTCTGCTGTATGGCATCGCTGCCCAGCTTTCGGGGGCGTATGATTTGCGCGAGGCGGCGCGTATGCTGTCTCGTCGCCGTGGCCGGCGCGTCGCAGCGGCGCCCGAACCGACGACACAGTCGGCACCGGAAACGACGACACAGTCGGCACCGGAAACGACGACAAAGTCGGCGCCGGAAACGACGACTGAGCCGGCGCCGGGATCGACGACTGAGCCGGCGCCGGAATCGACGACAGAACCGGCGTCCGACTCGACGACTGAGCCGACGACCGATCCGCAACCTGAACCAAGACGTGGGGTTTGACTTCGATGCAGCGTGTTTTTTCCGGCATCCAGCCGTCCGGTATTCCCACCCTGGGCAATTATCTGGGCGCGATCCGCAACTGGATCAAAATGCAGGACGATCACGAATGCGTCTGGTGCGTCGTCGATCTGCACGCCATCACCGTCTGGCAGGATCCGGCGCAGTTGCGCCAGCAATCGCTGGAAATGGCGGCAACACTGCTGGCCTGCGGCGTCGATCCGGCGAACCACATCCTGTTCCTGCAATCATCCGTGCATGCGCATGCCCGCCTGGCCTGGATCTTCAACTGCGTCGCCCGCATCGGCTGGCTGAACCGCATGACCCAGTTCAAGGACAAGGCCGGCAAGGACCGAGAGGCGGCCTCGGCCGGTCTGTATGTCTATCCGAACCTGATGGCGGCCGACATCCACGCCTATCACGCCACGCGCGTGCCGGTGGGCGATGACCAGCGCCAGCACCTGGAACTGGCGAACGACATCGCGCAGAAATTCAACCACGATTACGGCGTGGATTTCTTCCCGGTGATCGAGCCGATGATCCTGGGCCCGGCCGCGCGCGTGATGAGCCTGCGCGACGGGACGAAGAAGATGTCGAAATCCGATCCGTCGGATCAGAGCCGTATCAACCTCAACGACGATGCCGACACGATCGCGCTGAAGATCCGGCGCGCCAAGACCGATCCCGAGCCGTTGCCGTCCGACGTGGCGGGGCTGGAAGGCCGGCCGGAGGCGCGCAATCTGGTCGGTATCTACGCCGCCCTGACCGATCTGGATCACGCATCGGTGCTGGGCCAGTTCGGCGGCACCGGCTTCGGCACCTTCAAACAAGCGCTGACCGATCTGGTGGTGGCGAAACTGGCGCCGATTTCGGCCGAGACGATGCGCCGGTTGGATGACACGGCATCCTTGATGGCGGTGCTGCGCGACGGCGCGGCGCGGGCCGAGGCGATCGCGGCGCCGATCGTGCGCGAGGCGGAGCGTTTGGTGGGCTTTGTCGGCATGTAGCGTGCCGAGCGGGGGGTGACCCTCCGCCCCTCGTTTGGGCGTTACCGTCTGGACCGTTCCGTCTGGACCGTTCCGTCTGGACCGTTCCGTTTGGGACGTTCCGTCTGGACCGGCCGGGCTGGGGTGGACTGATCAGACGAGCAGCGTTTGGGGGGGCAGCGGAAGCCCCCCATCAGGTTTCAGCCGTCCGCTAGGGTGAATTTCGGGATGGTCACGTCGTCCGTGACGGGATCGAAAACCACCTTCAGTTTCATGCCCAATTTCAGCGCATCCGGCGCATTCACCAGATTGCTGACGATCACCGGCCCCTCGGTCAGGCGCACCAGGCAGACGCGATAGGGCAGCGCATCCTTGTAGCCATCCCAATAAGCGCGGTGCATATCGACCCAGGATTCCAGCGTTCCGGTGCCGGATGCCTCGATCCAGGTTTGGCCATCGGCGAGGCATTTCGGGCAGACCGGCCCGGGCGGAAAGCGCGTATCACCGCAGGACGGGCAATGTTGCAGCAGGAACTTGTTCTGCTTCGCCCCGTCCCAGAACGGTTTGTTCAGCGTATCGATTTTCGGCAGCGGCTTGTTGTAGCTCATGTCGGTGCTCCTTCTCAGCCGCGGGTGTAGATGATGGTGCGCGTGCAGGGTGTTGCCTGAACGTATTGCACGACCTCGCAATCCGGCACCTGCCGGTCGCCGCATTCGCCGCGCACCTGACGCACCGCTTCGACGTTCAAGGCCCAGCCCTGCATATAGGAATTCGACAGGTGCCCGCCGTCGGTGTTGGTCGGCAACCGCCCGCCCAGCGACAGCGCGCCGTTCTCGACGAAGGACCCTGCCTCCCCCTTGCCGCAGAAGCCCAGGCCTTCCAGGCTGAACAGCACCGTAGGCGAGAAATTATCGTAACACATCAGCGCATCGATATCGTCATGACCGACGCCGGCCATGCCATAGGCTTGCTGGCCGGCGGACTGCACCGCGGGATACCAGTTGTCGAAGTCGAAATTGGCGATCGAGGCGTGGCTGAAGCTTTCCTGCGCACCGAACCCCGAGATCATGACGGGCTTTTTCTTGAAATCCTTGGCCCGTTCCTTGGATGTCAGGATCAGGCACACGGCACCGTCATTGATCAGGCAATAATCCAGCAGACGCAGCGGCGCGGTGATGAACCTGGCACTTTCGTGATCCTCGATGGTGATCGGGTTGCGCATCACCGCATCGGGATTGAGGCAGGCGTGATAGCGCACCGACACCGACACCTCGGCCAGTTGGCGCGTGGTGGTGCCGTATAGTTCCATATGGCGGCGGAAAGCCATGGCATGGGCGGCACCCGGTGAGGTGAAGCCCCAGGGATCCCAGGTGCCGGGGCTTTCATCGCCGCCGTAATTGACCCGGCGGGAGCGGCCGATATTGGCATAGATCAGTGCCACCGTATGGCAGAGACCGGCTGAGATCGCAGCGCAGGCCTCGATGATGCCCATGCCCGACATGCGGCCATGCGCCGGCAGCGGAATAGTCCAGCGCGGATTGATGCCCAGCACTTCGCCCATACGGGCGTAATACGGAATGCGCGAGACGCACAGCCCGTCGATCTGGTTCTTGTCGATGCCGCAATCTTCGACCGCGTTGCGGAATGCCTGCGCGGCGAGGCCGTAATCGTCGATATGCGGAAAGTTACCGTATTTCGTATTACCGACGCCGATGACGGCGATCTGGTCCTTCAGGTCTTGGGGGTCGAACATGCATTTCCTCCGTTACCGGCAGGATACAGAATGTCGGCCGAGACGCCAAACCAGGGCGGAGTCCTGAAGACCGCTGCCCCGAGGCCAGTTGCCGCGGCGTCGCGGATCCGATGGGCGGTCCGCGGCGGCAATTCTTTGTGGCCCAGGCCAAGCACGCACCGCCATCGTGCCGGACCGGTGCACTTTGGATCAGCCAGCGATGTTGATTTGCCAGCGATGTTGATTTGCCAGCGATGTTGATTTGCCAGCGATGTTGATTTGTCAGCGATGTTGATTTGTCAGCGACTGGGATTAACCAGCAACATTAATCGGCCGACCTGGGCACATCCCAACGACGGGCTCATGCCAGCGATGGGGGCAGCCGGCGACGGGGCGTCATACCCCGCCGCCGTGGCCGCTTAGAACCCGACCAGATCGCCGCCCTTCAGCTTCAGCATCTCCCGCGCTTCCGCCGGGGTGGCGATCTCCAGGCTGAGATCCTCCAGAATGCGGCGGATCTTGGCGACCTGCTCCGCGTTCGACTTCGCCAACTGGCCCTTGCCGATATACAGGCTGTCTTCCAGCCCGACGCGCACGTTGCCGCCGTTTATGCCGGCCATGGTGGTGAACGCCATCTGATGCCGCCCGGCGGCCAGCACCGACCAGACATACTGATCGCCGAACAGCCGGTCGGCGGTCTCCTTGGCGAACAGCAGATTGCGCGGCTCCGCGCCGATGCCGCCGGTGATGCCGAAGATCGATTGCACGAACAGCGGCCCTTCCACCACGCCACGGTCCAGCATGTAAGCCAGGTTATAGAGGTGGCCGATATCGTAGCACTCGAACTCAAACCGCGTGCCGTGCGTCTTGCCCAGACGCTGCACGATCCCTTCAATGTCATCGAAGGTGTTGCGGAAGATGAAGTTCGTGGTGTTGTCCAGATACGGCTTCTCCCACGGGAACTTCCAGTTGGTGATGCGGTCCCCGGCGCGCGAGATGTTGAAGTTCATGCTGCCCATGTTCAGGCTGCACATCTCGGGCTTGGCCTGAAGCGGCGCGGCCAGACGCTCATCCAGCGTCATCGTCAGACCGCCGCCGGTGGTGATGTTGATCACCGCGTCCGTGTTCTGCTTGATCCGCGGCAGGAACTGCATGAACACCGACGGATCGGGCGTCGGCGAGCCGTCGATCGGATCGCGCGCATGCAGGTGAATGATCGCCGCGCCGGCCTCCGCCGCCTCGATCGAGGACTGGGCGATTTCTTCCGGCGTGATCGGCAGGTATGGCGACATGCTGGGTGTGTGGATCGCGCCGGTGACGGCGCAGCTGATGATGACTTTGGCCATGAGCCCGTTTCCTCTATGCAAGCATGGTGACCCTAGGCGGCATCGCCATGGGCCTGTCCCACGCAGTCAATCATGCGCCAGGCAACACAGCAGTGCGGCGGCACGCCTGTCGTCACCCAGCCTGATTGCGCCGATATTGCCCCAGGCCGGCGCCCAGGACCAGATGCGCCGAACGGTCAGAGTGTCACGGAGGTCCGTTCGGTCGTGGTGGAGGTGTCATCGGTCAGATCGACCAGCAGCACCTGCCCGCCGCGCTCGCGCAGCAGATCGGCGCCGATGATGCTGGCGGGATCATGGTTGGCACCCTTGATCAGCACGTCGGGACGCAGCGCCTCGATCAGTGATAGCGGCGTCGGGGCATCGAACACGCAGACCTGATCGACGCAGGCGAAGCCAGCCAGCACGGCGGCGCGGGCGGCTTCGGGTTGCACCGGATGCGGCGGGCCTTTCAGCCTCTGGCTGCTGCTGTCGCTGTTCAGACCGACGATCAGCCGATCGCAGGCGGCGCGCGCTTGCTCCAGCAGGTGGATATGGCCAGGGTTCAGCAGGTCGAAATGCCCATTGGTGAAACCCACCCGCCAGCCGCGATGGCGCCAGCGCTCTGCCTGCTCCGCGGCTTCTTCGGCGCTGACGATCTTGCGCAGGGCGCTGCGCTGCGGCGTAAGCGCGTGCAGCAGGTCAGCCTCTCGCAGCACCGAAACCCCGACTTTGCCGACCGAGACGCCGGCCGCCAGATTTGCCAACCGCACCGCCACCGGCAAAGGCAGCTTCGCCGCCAGCCCGGCGCTGAGGGCCGCCAAAGCGGTGTCGCCGGCACCCGAGGTATCGTAGACCTCGGCCGCTTCGGCCGGGAAATGCTGCGATCCCGACGCATCGACCAAGGTCATGCCATCATTGCCGCGGGTGACGACGACAGCGCCGAAGCCAAGCCGGGTGCGCAGGGCTTGGGCGGCGGCGACGATCGCGGCATCGCTATCCACCGGCATGCCGGAGGCGTCGGCCAGTTCCTGACGGTTCGGCATCACCACATCGGCGCCGGCATAGCGGCTGAAATCGGTACCGCGCGGGTCAACGATGACCATGCGGCCCATTTTGCGCCCGGCCTCCACCAGTTTCGCCGGGACATCGGCGGTCAGCAGCCCCTTGCCGTAGTCCGACAACACGGTCACCGATGTCGCCGCCATCGCATCCTGGGCGATGCGAACCAAGCGATCCGCCAGTTTGGCGGGGATCGGATCGGTCTGCTCGCGGTCCGCGCGCAGCAATTGCTGACCCTTGGCGATCAACCGCGTTTTCAGCGTCGTCGTCCGCCCACCCTGCACCAGCAGCCATGGCTCGACATTGGAATGCCCGCCGATCAGCCCTGTCAGGTCCTGACCCGCCTGATCGTCGCCGACCACCGAGATGAACGCGGCGGCCGCACCCAGTGCGGTCAGGTTGCGCACGACGTTGCCGGCGCCGCCGGGCAGCGCGACCTCTCGCTCGATCGTCAGGATCGGCACCGGGGCTTCCAGGCTGATGCGGGTAACGTCGCCATAGCTATAACGGTCGAGCATGACGTCACCCACCACCAAGACGCTGGCGGTGGCAAAGCGGCGCACGGCAGCCGCCAGATCGGGTTGTGGTTCATCCGGGCGGTTGGCCGCACCGGGGGTGACCTTGTTCATGCGATTGGCCGTAATGGGGCTGTCGTCATCATGCAATATATCTTCGCGTGGCCGGACGGGAAGATGCAAGCGGCATGTTGCGTTGCAGCAACACGCTATCTTGATGCGCCGAACGCCAGCCGCACCCAAGGCTGATATGGGGCGCGGGAAATAGGGATGGTGATAGGCGGGCGCGGATCGGCCGAGTTGGTCAGCTTTGCAGAAACGCCAGTTGCGCGCCTTCCAGCATCACCGCGGTCAAGGCGCCGCCAAGAATGGCGCCGGTGTCGATGGCAATGCGATTGGCCATCACCTCGGGCGCGCGCTTGGGCGTGTGACCATGCACCACCACGGCACCGAAATCCGCCTTCGATGACAAAAACGGCTCGCGGATCCACAGCATGTCGTGGCGCGTCTGCGCGTTGAGCGGCGTATTGGGCTGCACCCCGGCATGAACGAACAGATAAGGCCCGACCCGGTGGCTGATCGCCAAGTCACGCAGGAACAGCAGATGCGCCGGCGGTATCCGCTCCGCCCACTGCGCCGGAGGCAGGCTGCGTGAGATGCCCCAACTCAACAACGAGTCCGCGCCGCCATTGGCCAGCCAGTTCATCGGCGCTTCAGGGTCCGAGGCGGCAATCGCCGACAACATCATCCACTCGTGATTGCCCATCAGGTTCACGATCGTATCGGCCGGCACCGGCGGGCCGTTGATCAACCACTCGATCACCTGAGCGCTATCCGCACCACGATCGACATAATCGCCCACGTGCACCAGCGTCACATGATCGGCCGGCCGTTCGGCGATATCTTCGGCGATCAACTCGTGCAGCGAAACCAGCCGATCCAGGCAGCCGTGGATATCGCCCACCGCGTAGACGCGCTGGCCCGGGGGAAGCGTGGCGGGTGCGGGCAGGAAATCCATGATCAGACGCGATTCTAGAGGCTCGCGCGCGATTGGCCAATCATTCATTTGCTGCCGCGTTCGCGCGGCGGGGCGTCCGTACAGCCGCGTTCGCGCGGCAGGGCGTCCGTGCTGGCGCGTTCGCGCGGCGGGGCGTTCGTGCAGCCGCCGTCGGCTTGCCCCCTTGGCGAAAACCGCCACGCACCGTATCCACCTCTAGATGCACGCCATCCAAGTCGAGCACCTGACGAAACGCTACGGCGACGTGCTCGCCGTCGACGATATCAGCTTCCAAGCCCAGACCGGTGCCACCATCGGCCTGCTCGGCGGCAATGGCGCCGGCAAAACCACAACCATCGCCATGCTGCTGGGGCTGCTGGTGCCAACATCAGGGCGGATCACGATCCTGGGCCACGACATGGCGACGGACCGCTTCGCAGCCCTGGCACGCATGAATTTCTCCTCCCCCTACGTCGCCCTGCCGCACCGGCCGACGGTGGCGCAGAACCTGCGCGTCTACGGCCATCTGTACAACGTGCCCAAACTGGAACGCCGGATCGGTGAGCTGGCGGAAGAACTGAACCTGACTGCCATCCTGGACCGCCCGGCCGGGCAACTCTCGGCCGGGCAGAAAACCCGCGTGGCCCTGGCCAAGGCCCTGATCAACCGCCCGGACGTGCTGCTGCTGGACGAACCGACCGCCAGCCTGGACCCCGACACCGGCGACCTGGTGCGCAGTTGGCTCGAGCGCTATCGCGCCGTAAGCGGCTGCACGATCCTGCTGGCAAGCCATAATATGGCGGAGGTCGAGCGGCTGTGCTCCCACGTCCTGGTGCTGAAACAGGGCCGAGTCGTCGATCGCGGCAGCCCCGGCGACCTGCTGCAGCGCTACGGACAGCAAAATCTGGAAGAGGTCTTCCTGGATATCGCCCGCGACCGCCAGCAAGCGTCCGATACGGGGCCTGACGGCCGAGCAGCCGAGGATGGAGCAGCCTGGACGGAGTCCGGCAAGGAGGCATCGCTGTGATCCGCCGCATCTGGGGCCTGATGTATCGTCATTTGGCACTCTATCGCCGCTCATGGCCGCGGCTGCTCGAGCTTTGCTACTGGCCGATCCTGCAAATGTGCATCTGGGGCTTCACCGCCAACTACCTCGCCGCGCGCACCGGCAACACCCTGCTGGGCGCGGGGGCGACGCTGCTGGGGGGCGTGCTGCTGTGGGAAGTGACACTGCGCAGCCAGATGGGCCTGTCGATCTCGTTCATGGAAGAGATGTGGTCGCGCAATCTGGGCCATGTCTTCGTCAGCCCGGTGCGCCCGTTCGAGATGATCGCCGCGCTGATCGGCATGTCGATCATCCGCATGACCGTGGGCGTGCTGCCGGCCATCCTGCTGGCCTGGGCGTTCTATGCGTTCAATTTGTTCAGCCTTGGCCCCATCCTGGTGCTGTTCTTCATCAATCTGATGATCATGGGCTGGGCGGTGGCGCTGGGCGTGGTGTCATTGATCCTGCGCCACGGCGCCGGCGCCGAAGCGCTGGCCTGGGGCGTGCTGTTCGGCCTGGCGCCATTTTCCGCCGTGTTCTACCCGATATCGGTGCTGCCCTGGTTTATCCAGCCTTTGGCGCAGATCCTGCCATCGGCCCATGTGTTCGAGGGGATGCGCGCCATCCTGCTGCACGGCGAGATCCGCTGGGATCACCTGGCAGCGGCATTCGGGCTGAACCTGCTCTGGCTCGCGGGGGCGGCGCTGCTGTTCGCCCGCCAGTTCCATGCCGCGCGCGTCAGCGGCGCTTTGATCAGTATCGGTGAATGATGGAAACCGCTTTCTGGCTTATTCGTCACGCTTTGGTCGCGGAAAACGCGCGCGCTGTCCTGTATGGCGTGATGGACGTGCCGCTGTGCGAAACCACGCTGATGGAGCAGGCGCCGATGTACCGCGCCCTGGCGTCGCGGCTGCCGCAACCGGCCGAGTGGCTGGTCACCCCGCTGTCGCGCACCCGCCGCACGGCCGAGACGATCTTCGCCAACGGCTATCCGGCGCAGCCATTGGGCGTTGAACCGGGCTTGATCGAGCAGCCCCTGGGTGCTTGGCAGGGACTGCCTCATGCCGACCTGCCGGAGAAATTGGCACTGCCGGCCCATGCGTTCTGGCCGCTGGCCGGGCACGAGAAACCGCCCGGCGGTGAAAGCTTCGTCGAAACGATCAGCCGCGTCGGTGCGGCAATGGACCGCCTGGCCGAGGCACATGCCGGGCGCGACGTGGTGATCGTCAGCCATGGCGGCGCGATCCGTGCGGCGCTGGCCCATGCCTTGGCCATCGGCCCCGATAATGCCCTGCATATGTCGATCCAGAACCTGTCATTGACGCGGCTGGAACGCCACAAGCGCGGCTGGCGCGTGGTCTGCGTCAACGAGATGCCGGGTTACTGACGCGTCCACCTGTTTGCCGCCGAAGCCCGCGCCAAGGCGCCAAGGTCAGCCGCCGTTAGCCGCCAGTCTCTGCGGGGGGGGCAGCGCCGGAGGCCGGAGATCAACAGCCGGCGACCGATGATCGTTGGTCTATTGCCGATGGTTCGGGGTAGATGGTTCGAGGTCGAGGACCGATGGTCAGAAGTCCCTAGTTCGTGGACCGGGGGC
>Ga0164296_1004342_pt1 | contig 12923 bp, 14 predicted proteins | sample GEODES057metaG_FD_113533 | JGI IMG/M metagenome (GOLD analysis project Ga0164296, IMG submission 113533) | Dystrophic lake water microbial communities from Trout Bog Lake, Wisconsin, USA - GEODES057 metaG | ecosystem: Environmental > Aquatic > Freshwater > Lake | place: USA: Trout Bog Lake...
CGGTGAAGATGTTGCGCACGGCGAACCCCGCGCAGTACAGGCCGGCGGCGGGAGTGACGTATCCGGGCGGCGGGTTGGCAAACAGCCTGCGGCAACTGGCGCAACTGATGAAGGCGAACCTGGGCGTGCAGGTTGCGTTTGCCGATGTGGGCGGATGGGACACGCATCAAAACCAGGGCGCGGCGCAGGGACAACTGGCGGACCGGCTGCGGGAGTTCAGCGGAGCGATTTCGGCATTCTGGCAGGACATGGGCGCGGAGGCGGAGAACATCACGCTGGTGACGATGAGCGAGTTTGGCCGCACGGCGCGGCAGAACGGCACCGGCGGCACCGACCACGGGCACGCGAACGCGATGTTTGTACTGGGCGGCACGGTGCGCGGCGGAAAAATTTATGGCCGCTGGCCCGGGCTGGCCCCTGATCAATTGAATGAGGGCCGCGATTTGGCGGTGACGACGGACTTCCGCCAGGTGCTGGCCGAGGCGACGGCGCACACAACGGGAATCCGGAACATGAGTAAAGTTTTTCCGGGCTACAGTTTTGACCGCACCGTGCCGTTAAGGTTTGTATGAGATTTGAGTTTGCCGGAACTATACTTCCCACGGTTTCGGTTTCTTTCAACCCCGCGTAATTACTCCTTCCTGCAATCCTCCCAATGCGGACCTGAAGTTTGGGTCCGCCCTTTCTTTTTAAGGCAGGGAGTAGGGGATAGGGATTCGGGGTTAGAAAGGCAAAGCAGATCCCTTCGCTTTGCTGCGGGATGACAACTTTAAAAACAAGGTCAAAGACGAGTGCGAAAGAATTCTAGCTTGGCTCGAATATCCCACCGATTGCGATACTGCTGCGATGGATGGGATATTCGGCGAAAAGCAATCACTGCTGGATGACGGAAAAACAATCACCACTGGACTACGCTGCTGGTTGGCTGCGGTGGAGCGGGCGGAGTTGGGTCTGCGGGTGGTTTGAAGGCGGCACCGGCGAAGGGCGAGGGTGTGCGCCTGCCCCACCAGAGGATCATCGCGATGACGATGATGATTTGCAGGATGAGAACGAGGAGGCTGCCTTCGGGGCCGGTGGTTCCGCCGCTCCAATAGATGTTGCCGGCGGGATGCGCGGTGAGCAGGCGGCCGTGGGTGACGATGCCGCTATCTGCGGTGCCGTAGAAATAACTTTCAGCCCAGTCCCACGCGGCGTGGAAGCCGATGGCCCACCAGAGCGAGCCGGTGTACCAGAGGCTGAGGCAGAAGACGAGCGCGATGATGCCGGCGGAAAAGAGGCCGATGGGAGTTTCTCCGGGGTTGCCCATATGCAGTGTGCCGAAGCCAACGGAGAGGATGATGGCTCCCCACCAGAAACCGATGCCGCGGGTGAAGGTGGCCTGCAGGTAGCCGCGCGAGATGGATTCCTCCGCGAAGCCGACAGTGAAGAAAAGCAGTCCCCAGATGAACGCGAACTTTAGCGCGGAGAGATTGAAGACGGGAGCGGCTTCAAAAGTGAGGAAGCCGAGACGCCAGAGGCTGAGGACGAGGGCGGAGGCGCAGAGGAATCCCCAGAGAAGACCGTAGAGGAAACGCGGCAGACGATGCGCGCCGGAATAGTTGTACGAGAGCAGAGGCTTTTCTTCAATGCGCGACATGACCCAGGCGGCGATGAACCAACTCCCGAGAAGCAGCGCTTCATTGATGGAGGCGAAGAGGGGAGACATCTCATGCGGCGTGCTGTGCGGCAGGTGTTTGGCGAGCAGGCCGAGTATGGCGGAGAGGGTGATGATGCCGATGAGGAAGAGACCGATGAAGGTGAGGATGGACCAGCCGGCGCGCAGGCCGTGGCGGCCGAGAAAAATGTTTTTGATGGGATGCGATTGAGGGGAAGCGTTCTGTGTGTCCAAGCGGGTGTCTCCGTGAATCCAAATCATGATACGGCGTGTTGTGGCGGGGCGGGGAAAATCTTACGGGGTGAGCATGGCGGGTGGGAGGGAAAGATTGTCGTCGAGGAAACGGGTGATGGCGGCGGAGAATTCGTCAGCGGCCTGAGCGGGCGTGACGGTGGCGGGGAGAGTGACTTCATGTTTGGGCGAAGCGGCGGTGTGGAAGAGCGCGGCGAGGGAGGGGTCGTCTGAAGATGCGAGCAGAAGTTTTGGCGTGGAGAGAGTGGCGAGCGTGGGCGCGATGGTGAATCGTTCGTGGAAGAGGAGAGCGGTGGGCAGGAGGCGGGAGCGGGAGTCGTGCGCGGCGACGGCGAGAAGATTGACCGGCGGATTGCGCAGGATGACGGCGGGCATGGCCTGATGCGCGGAGGCGAGGCGAGCGGCCAGAGTGGCGCCCATGCCGTCTCCGAAGGCGATGATTTGCGTGGGGAGAATGTGGCGTGTGTCGACGAGGTAGTTGAAGGCGGCGGTGGAGTCTGCGTTCATGGTGGATTCGGTGGGATGGCCGCCGCTGCTTTGGCCGAAGCCGCGATAGTCGATGGCGAAGAGGTTGATGCCGAGCGAGTGCAGCGAATGCAGCGTGAGTAGCGTGTCCGCGAGGGAGCCATCACCAGAGTGGAGATAGAGGAGGGTGAAGTTGGCGTAGCGTGAGTTTGGGTCGGCGGGAATCCACCAGCCGGTGAGCTGGGGTTGGCCGGTTGCATCGACTCCGAAGCGGAGGGGTTCGTAGGCGGAGGCCGGTGTAGCGGCGAGGGTGTGCGAGGGATGCAGGACGATCTGCCATTGGCCGAAGTAGAAGAGCGTGGCGTAGATGAGGTAGAGCATCAGCGCCATGGCGGCGAAGGTGAGGACGAGCGCGCGGAGGAGCCAGGCGGCGGGAACGTCGTCGTAGATGTGGGGTTCAGCGGGAGTGGCGGCGGGTTGGGGAGCGGCTTTGCGTTTGGACATGACGATCGGCAGAACAGAATCATTTGAAGCGGCGACACTTTGAATCTAGCATGAGAGAGAGAAGAAAAACGGAACGGGAGTGGGAATGGGGACGAAGATTAAGTTGTGCGCGCTGGGGGAAGTGCCGCGTGAGAACTCCGTGAGCGAGATGACGGCCGATGGACGAAAGCTGTGTGTGGCGAATGTGGGCGGAAAATTGCACGCGATGGAAAATGATTGCCCGCACCGGCTGGGGCCGCTGGGCGAAGGCACGGTGGAGGACGGGCTGGTGCTGTGTCCGTGGCATGCGTGGGGATTCAATCCGGCGACAGGCGAGTGCAGGGAGAGTCCGCAGGCGAAGGTGAAGACGTATGTGGTGGAAGTTGCGGGCGAAGACGTGATGGTGGAGTTGGAGTAGGTATACGGATTGGTGCGGGACGCAACTTTCTGCCGCGGCGCGCGTCTGAAACGGTAGGATGTTGGCAAGGCGAAGTAAATTTTGCGGGAGCAGGAGCGGGCAGATGAGAAAATTTTTCAAGGCAATGGGAATGATGGCAGTGCTGGCGATTGTGCTGGGTGCGGTGACGAATGCCGAGGCGGCGACGAAACATCGGAAGCACCATAAGCATCATCACAAGCACCATACGGCGTAGGAGTGAAAAATTAAAATGAATGGCCCGGAGCGATGAACGCTTCGGGCCAATTTGTTGAATGCGAAGGAATTAATACTTCACGATTTTGGAGAATGAGGTTGCGTCGAGTGAGGCGCCGCCGACGAGAGCGCCGTCGATATCGGGCTGCGACATGAGCGAGGTAGCGTTCTCCGGCTTGACGCTGCCGCCGTAGAGGATGCGGACGGCCGAGGCGGTTGCGTCGTCGAGCAATTCGGCGACGGTGGAGCGGACGACGAGGTGGGCCTCCTGCGCCATTTCCGGCGTGGCGGTTTTGCCGGTGCCGATGGCCCATACGGGCTCATACGCGATGACGATGGGCGCGGCTTCGGCGGGGGTGATGTCGGCGAGTGCGCCTTCAACCTGGCGGCGCAGGACGGTTTCCGTCTGGCCGGCTTCGCGCTCGGCGAGAACTTCTCCGATGCAGACGATGGGGATGAGTTTGGCGGCGAGAGTGGCCTTGAGTTTTTTGTTCACGGTCTCGTCGGTTTCGCCGAAGTACTGGCGGCGTTCGCTGTGGCCGATGAGGACGTGCGTGGCGCCGACGCCGAGAATCTGCGCGGCGGAAGTTTCTCCAGTGTAGGCGCCTTCGGCGGCCCAGTGGAGGTTCTGCGCGCCGACGGCGACGTTGCTGCCCTTGAGCTGCCATGCGACGCCGGCGACGAGCAGCGGCGAGGGATGGAGGACGATTTCATCGCGGGTGTGGCCGGCGACGAGAGGCAGGAAGGCGGTGGTGAATGCGGCTGCCTCGGCGGGGGTCTTGTACATTTTCCAGTTGGCGGCGATAACTTTCTTGCGTGACATTGTGTTTGGTTTCCTCAATTCAATTTTAGAACGGCGTGGCAGAATACGTATTGCATACAAAGAAAAATCCCACATCTCAAAATGAGGTGTGGGATTTTTTGTGATGCGAACGAGTTATTTGTCGGTGAGGGCGGCTACGCCGGGGAGGGTTTTGCCTTCGAGGAATTCGAGGGAGGCACCGCCGCCGGTGGAGATGTGTTTGATGCGGTCGGCGACGCCAGCCTGTTTGACGGCAGCGACGGAGTCTCCGCCGCCGATGATGGTGATGGCGTCCTGATTGTCTGCGACGGCCTGGGCGATATTCATGGTGCCGGCGGCGAAGGCGGGCATTTCAAAAACGCCCATGGGACCGTTCCAGATGATGGTGCGGGCCTCGGCGATTTCCGATTCGAACAGCTCAATGGTTTTGGGGCCGATGTCGAGACCCATCCAGTCTGCGGGGAAGGGGCCGGTGCCGGAGAAGATTTGCGTTTTGGCGTCTGCGGCGAATTTGTCTGCGAGTTTGTGGTCGACGGGCAGAAGGAATTTGACGCCTTTGGATTTTGCTTTGGCGAGGGCTTCCTTGGCGGTGTCGAGTTTGTCGAGTTCGACGAGTGATTTGCCGACGTCCTGGCCCTGCGCCTTGAGGAAGGTGTAGGCCATGCCGCCGCCGATGAGGAGCGCGTCGACTTTATTCAGCAGGTTGTCGATGACTTCGATTTTGTCGGAGACTTTGGCGCCGCCGAGAATGGCGACGAAGGGACGGTCGGGTTCGCTGAGCGCCTTGCCGAGGTAGTTGAGTTCTTTTTCCATCAGCAGGCCGGCGGCGGATTGCTTGACGAAGTGCGTGATGCCTTCAGTGGATGCGTGGGCGCGATGGGCGCTGCCGAAAGCGTCATTCACATAAATATCGCAGAGCGAAGCGAGCTGTTTGGCGAAAGCGGGATCGTTGGCTTCTTCTTCAGAGTGGAAGCGAAGATTTTCGAGCAGGAGGGTCTGACCGGATTCGAGCTGACGCGACATTTCCGTGGCGGTCTCGCCGACGCAATCGGGAGAGAAGCCGACATTTTCATCTTCATCGAGAACGTGGTCGAGCAGGGCGCGCAGGCGATCGACGACGGGACGCAGGCTCATTTTGGGATTGACCTTGCCCTTGGGACGGCCGAGGTGCGAGGCGAGGATGACCTTGGCTTTGCGGCGCAGGGCGTACTCGATGGTGGGAAGGGTCTCGCGGATGCGGGTGTCGTCGGTGATTTCGATGCCATCGTCGGCAAGCGGAACGTTGAAGTCCACGCGGATGAAGACGCGCTTGTCGGTGAGGTCGAGGTCACGGATGGAAAGCTTGGGCATGCGTACGGTCCTTAGTCCTTACAGATGAATTCTAAAAATGGGGGTACAGATTGGCGCCTTTCTAATGGGAGCAGAGAGGCATTACTGAGAGATTACAGCATCGGCTTCGATTTCGACGCGCCATTTGGGATTGAGGAGCGAGGCGACGACCATGGTGGAAGCGGGGCGGATGGTGCCGAAGATTTCTCCGTGGGCGCGGCCGATTTCTTCCCAGTCCTCTGCGCGGGCGAGGAACATGCGGGTGCGGACAACATCGTTGTAGGTGGCGCCGGCTTGCTCCAGGGCTGCCTTGATGATGGAGAGGGCGTGGCGGGTCTGGTCTGCGGGGGATGCGTCTTCTGCGCCGACCGGGCCGGTGCCGGAGACGTGGACGTGGTTGCCGATGCGGACGGCGCGGGAGAAACCGATGATGGGTTCGTAGGGGGATGTGCCGGAAATATTTTTGCGGGTCATGGGGTTAATCCTTTTTGGGTGGTTTGGAATTGATGGCTTCGGATTTTCTTAAATCTTCAACATCGGCCAGATCGCGCAGACGACCAACGGCAAGTTTGTTTTTGATTAATGCATCCAGCCCGATGTACCGAACAGGAATGTCACCGTCTATTATTCCATCCACACTTGAATTCCATGCCATATCAAAATCGACAGCGGTGATTGTATTAAGAATGTCGATACGGTACGGAGCCATGCCGACCTGATGTGCGTAACGTGGGTCGCGCAGTGACTCCGGCGTTGTGTTGATTAATGGGTCCCCAAATGCAGCGAGAGCATCATAGACAGCCTTGGTATTTGTCACACTGGGGTCGATGAGAATGTCGAGGTCTTTTGTCGTGCGGGGTTCTGTGTAGAAGGAGTAGGCATGCCCACCGATGATGAGATATCTAATCTTTTTTGAGTTGAACTCGAGTAACAGTTCTCGCTGATCTCTCTGCATCGGGAAGACCTTTCCGGCGGTTGTAATCGAGGTATTGTTCGACGCTCAATTCCCAAGTGGCCTGATAGCGTTCCGCAGGGGTGCGGCTGCGCCAATAGCGATATGTTTCAGCCTGCTGTTCTGCAAGATTGGTCACTTTACGGACAGTCTTATCCATAGAATCGCCTGTCACTATTTTACTAGAATGCGGCTGGTGCTGGAGAAGCTTATGGGGCGGGCTTTCAGCCCTTGGGGATGTTGGATGCGGGGAGATGGGGCACCCGGATGAGTGTGAAGATATGGCAAGAGCCGACCACGGATTACACCGATTTACACGGATTCGGTCAACGGCGAATGAGATGCGAGATGTGGGGCAACCGGTGGATTATGACTGGATTACAAGTGCATTGCAACATTTACAGTGTTGTTCTTTTCCTGGATGACGTCGACCTAAATGTTTATCACAGACCGGGCAACGATAGACCGCACGCCAAACTGCAAACCAAAGAAATACCAATGCAATTTGTACGACAGAAAAACAATTGGCAATCATGCGTGAATCGCTATCGTGAATCACTAATCGCAGAACATTGAAAATCGCCAAGCAGAAAAGCCAAATGAGCGACACCAGAGAAATGTAATGGCTTATGCGATAACGACGTTTCACTTCATAGAGGATTTCTTCGGGTGGGAGATTGCGGCGGTAGGTGGGTAGAGAGTCGTTTGCCATGCATGACCTCGGCGTGATGCGGGATAAGCAATCTTAAACAGAAATGCCTCAGAGACGCGCAAAATGTTTGCGAATCTCTGAGGCGCTTTGTTTTGGACTACAGGCCTTTTTTCACGAGGAAGAGGATGAGGTCCTTGACGCGGTTGGAGTAGCCCCACTCGTTGTCGTACCAGCTGATGATTTTGCCGGTGTTGCCGACGACTTTGGTGAGCTTGCTGTCGAAGATGGAGGAGAGCGGGTTGCCCTTGAAGTCCGAGGAGACGAGCTCTTCTTCGGTGTAGCCGAGGATGCCCTTCAGCTTGCCTTCAGCAGCGGCCTTGACGGCGGCGTTGATGGCATCGACGGTGATGGGCTTTTCGGCGACGAAGGTGAGGTCGACGACCGAGACGTTGGGCGTGGGGACGCGGATGGCGAAGCCATCGAGCTTGCCGGACATCTCCGGGATGACGAGCTTGAGGGCCTTGGCGGCGCCGGTGGAGCTCGGAATCATGGAGAGGGCGGCGGCGCGTGCACGGCGCAGGTCCTTGTGCGGTGTGTCGAGGATGACCTGGTCATTCGTGTAGGAGTGAATGGTGGTCATGATGCCGGAGGCGATGCCGAAGGTCTCATGCAGGACCTTGACGACGGGCGCGAGGCAGTTGGTGGTGCAGGAGGCATTGGAGATGACGTTGTGGCTGGCAGCAACGTACTTGTCGTCATTCACGCCGAGGACCACGGTGAGGTCTTCATTGGTGGCGGGGGCGGAGATGATGACTTTCTTGACGGTGGTGCCGAGGTGCGCCTTGGCTTTGGCGGCATCGGTGAAGAAGCCAGTGGACTCGACGACAATCTGCGCGCCGACGGAAGCCCAATCGAGCTTGGCGGGGTCGCGTTCGGCAAAGACCTTAATCTTTTTGCCATTGACGGAGATGAAGTCCTCGCCTGCGGAGATCTCGTGCTTGAGGTTGCCGAGAATCGAGTCGTACTTGAGCAGGTGCGCGAGGGTAGCCGGGGTGGTGAGGTCGTTTACGGCGACGAACTCAATTTCTGGATTCTCCAGGGCCGAGCGGAAAACGTTGCGTCCGATCCGGCCAAAACCGTTAATGCCTACTTTGACAGCCATCAGTGCTAGCTCCTGTAAATGAATGTGTGTAAAGCGGGTGGAAAGGGATGCAGGGTCCGAGTTGCCGGAGGTGCAAAGGCTGAGGCGGTTGGTATGCAGCTGCAGGATACGCGCGGCACGCTGATTGGCGCGTGCGCAAATCCCCACCTCAGCCTTAATGGTAACACTCTGGCAAGGGGGGATTCAACGCCGTGGCGCGGGGAGAGCGGGTGAATTCGGCGGTGGGGAGGCGCGGAATGAGTACTTTGGCGGTACGGCGGGGGGAAATTCATGTGCACTAAATTTGTAGCACAGGGAGGGACGTGTTACAAGCTAAAGTAAGCGCTGTTTCATGGATTTTATGAAGGATGGCAGTAGTCCAGGACAGCCCATTCCACGAACGATAGAAACGACATAAATCGCATGAGACGCCGCAATAACCGCACTCCCAGACGCGCCCCCAATGAATCGGAAGCCACCGGAAGAATCGGACAGGAATTACCCAAGAACCAGCCAGCGCCGCTGAGGCCGAGTTTCGGCTACGGCGAGCGGCCGGCGGAGAAAGCACCGGCAGCGGTGAAGCCGCACGTGCCGCGCACGCCGAGCCGGTCTGACGAAGGCAAGCTGGAAGTGGAGACGCAGCCGGAGTCGCTGGGTGCGCCGCCGGCGGAACTGGATGGCGCGGAAGCGGGAACGACTCCGCGAGAGCCGAAGGGCCATGTGGTGCTGGCGATTGGATTGCCGGGATCTGGCAAGACGACGTGGTTCAAGCGGCGCGGCGTGACACCGCTCTCGAGCGACATGCTGCGGACGATTTTGTTTGACGACATAACCGAGCAGCGCTACCAGGGGCTGGTCTTCGGCACGCTGCGGAGTTTGCTGCGCGCGCGGCTGATTGCCAAGATGCCGTGGAATTATGTGGATGCGACGAATCTGTCTCCGCATGAACGGAAGCAGTGGATCAAGATGGCGAAGAGCTTTGGGTATGACGTGCAGGCGGTATTTTTTGACGTGCCGCTGGATGTTTGCCTGCAGCGGAACAGCAACCGCGAACGCACTGTGGCCGAAGATGTGATGCGCAAGATGGCCGAGCGGTTGAAGGCGCCGGAGTTTGACGAAGGCTTCTCGAAGATTACCGTGGTGCGAGTGAAGAGCAGCTAAGTCTGCGCAAACATCATGGCTGATACCCCACAGAATCAGACAACAACAGAGTGCAAGCCGGCGGCAGAGCCGTGGCTGCGTGGAACCCATGCGGAGCTGGATGCGGTGCAGCGGGCGGTGATTCATGCGCTGGAGCTGGCTGAGGAAGATCTGCAGAAATGGTGCAGCGGGCTGAGCGATGAAGAGTTGAACGCGACGGTGCCCGGGTTGGAGACGGTGGCGTTTCATCTGCGGCACATTGCGCGCAGCATGGACCGGCTGTTGAGTTACGCCGAGGGGCAACAACTGGATGCGACGCAGATTGCGGCGTTGAAGGCGGAGATGCAGCCGGGGGCGACACGGGCGGAATTGTTTGCGGAGTTGACGGCGGCGATGGCGGATGCGAAGGCGCGGGTGCGGGAGATTTCACCGGCCACCTATAATGACGAGCGCGGCGTGGGGAAGAAATTGCTGCCGACGAGCGTGGGCGGGTTGGTGGTGCATGTGGCCGACCATACGCAGCGGCATGTGGGGCAGGCTGTGACTACGGCGAAGGCCGTGGCGGCAGGGGTTCGGCGCTAGAGAATGCTAGGACAACCGCAAGGTCCTTCGCGTTGCTCGAAATAACAATAAATTTAGCGTAATGAGTCTACTTAAGATTTGTCATTCCGCAGCGTAGCGGAGGAATCTGCTTCCTGTTCTGACAAATCGTTCCATGCAGGATTTTCTTTTTCAATGATGGCTATTTTCAATTCACGTCGCCAGTCTTTGAGTTCTTTTTCGCGGGCAATCGCATTTTTGATGTATTGGAAGCGTTCGAAATAGACGAGGCGTGTAATTTTGTAGCGCTTTGTGAATCCGTCATGCAGGCCGGCTTTATGTTGCATGATTCGTAGTCGTAAATTATTTGTGACGCCGATGTAGAGGGTGCGCTATCGACGTGCCATGATGTAGACGAAGAATCCGTACTCGCGGGACATAAAAGCATATTCCTCTGCTGCGGAATGACGACTAAAGAACTGAGGCAAAGGCAAAAGCAGAAGCAGATTCCTCCGCTACGCTGCGGAATGACAACTAAAAAAACTAAGGCAAAGGCAAAAGCAGAAGCAGATTCCTCCGCTGCGCTGCGGAATGACAACTATAAAGCGCTAGGGAATGACAACTATAAAGCGCTAGGCAGGGATGACAATTGGAAAAGTGCTGTGATGTTACAGCCGGATTTCAGCCTACGAAGTGGCCCATTTTTTCGCGTTTGACCTGAAGATATTTTTCGAAGGTGGCTTCGGGTTCGACTTCGGCGGAGATGCGCTCTGCGACGGTGATGCCGGCAGACTCCAGCGCGGAAACTTTTTCTGGATTGTTGGTGATGAGGCGGACGCTGGTGACGCCGAGTTGCTGCAGCACGGCGGCGGGGAGTTCATATTCGCGGCAGTCGGCCTTGAAGCCGAGGTCGAGATTGGCTTCGACGGTGTCGCGGCCCTGGTCCTGCAGTTCGTAGGCGCGGAGTTTTGCCATGAGGCCGATGCCGCGGCCTTCCTGCTGCTCATAGAGAAGGATGCCGTTGCCGGCGGTGGTGATTTTATCCAGAGCGAGTTCGAGCTGCTGGCGGCAATCGCAACGCAGGGAGTGGAAGACGTCCCCGGTGAGGCACTGCGAGTGGATGCGGACGAGAGGCGGCGTGGAGTGGATGTCTCCCATGACGAGGGCGACGACGCCGTCTTTGCCGGAGGGCGAGGCTGGTGTGGGCTTGTCGAGTTGGCCTTCAAAGCCGAGGATGCGGAAATGTCCCCAGCGTGTGGGGAAGTCGGCATCGGCAACTTTTTGAACCAGCGTATAAGGCATACTTTGATTATAAGATTCGCGAGGCACTGTGCCGGATTCAATTTTGAAAAGCGTAGAGTAAATGCGTGGTTGACAACAAACTCATCCTGATAACGCTGCTGGTGAAACTGGGCGTGGCGGCGGCGGTTTCCAGCTCGCTCTCGCGGTCGAGCGTGTTCAAGAACCTGCTGCTGGAGACACAGCGGACGCGGCGGCAGACGCTGGTGCTGACGGTGTTCATCTGCGTGCCGCTGACGCTGGGCGTGCTGGTGCGGGTGATTGTGCCGAATTTTCTGGCGGCGGATTTGTCATACGAGACGGTGGTGCTGCTGGGGATTTTGTTAGGGCCGTTTGCGGCGGTGGTGGGCGGCACGGCACTGGCGGTGCCGGCGGTGATGCACCACGAATATCTTGCGTTGCCGGCGAATTTGATTGTGGCGGCGGTGAGCAGTATCTACGGCGCGGTTGTGGGGCGCGAAGATGTTTGGAGTTTTACACCGCTGATTGATTTGAGTGTGTACCGCTGGGTGCGGCGGAACCTGAGTCGGCCAAGATTTGATCGGCAGGTGATTCTGCTGGTGATGATTGCGGCGATGCAGTGGATGCTGGGCTGGGTGGCGAACCGCAGCCATGGGCGGCTGTTTGCGTTGTACTCGACCAGCGTGTGGGTGGAGCTGGCGATTGTGGCATGTGCGCCGGTGGTGGTGGGCATACCGCTGAAGGTGTGGGACCTGGTGCGCATTGAGCGGCGGCTGGAAGAACAGGAAAGATTATTGCTGGAGGCGCGGTTGGATGCGCTGCAGCGGCAAATCAATCCGCATTTTCTGTTCAACACGCTGAACTCGATTGGGTCGCTGGTGCGCTTCAAGCCGGAGCTGGCGCGGGAGATGGTGGTGAAGCTGGCGAATATTCTGCGGGCGCTGCTGAATGAGCGCGAGGACTTTGTTGCCTTCCGCGAAGAGCTGGCCTTCACCGATGATTATCTGGACATTGAAGTAGTTCGGTTTGGAGCGGAGAAGCTGCACGTGGTGAAGGAAATTCATCCCGAGACGTTGGACTCTGTTGTCCCGAGCATGCTGCTGCAGCCGCTGATCGAGAACAGCATCAAGCATGGGCTGGAGCCGCGCATCCAGGGCGGAACGATTACGCTGCGCAGTCGCATTCTGGAGGGCAACCTGGTGATTGAAGTGGAAGACGACGGCGTGGGCATACCGCCGGAGCGCGACCTGATGGAAGCGGGGAGCGGGTTGGTGCGGCCGGGCACGGGCATCGGCATGAGAAATGTGCAGGAGCGGATGAATGTGCTGTACGGCACGCAGGCGCGGATGGAAATCAGCAGCCGGCCGGGGCGGGGAACGCGGGTGACGCTGGTGATGCCGATTATGGATTCGGTGGATGATTTGCTGGCGGCGGCGGCGCAGTGGCTGCCGGGACGTCGACGAAAATAATTGCGGCGAAAATAATTGCAGCGAAATTTACTGCGCCAGCACTCGCTGGTAATAGTCCTCATACAACGGAATGATTTTGGTGGAGCAGAAACGCTGCTGTGCAGTTTTGCGTGCGGCGGCGGCCATGGCGGC
>Ga0164296_1004345_pt1 | contig 12922 bp, 8 predicted proteins | sample GEODES057metaG_FD_113533 | JGI IMG/M metagenome (GOLD analysis project Ga0164296, IMG submission 113533) | Dystrophic lake water microbial communities from Trout Bog Lake, Wisconsin, USA - GEODES057 metaG | ecosystem: Environmental > Aquatic > Freshwater > Lake | place: USA: Trout Bog Lake...
GGGGAGAAGGGGAAGACGACGATGATGGCGACGCAGACGGCGCCCTCGAGATTTGCGGCGACGGAGACGACGTCTTGGACGACGATGATAGAGCTGTGGCCAAACCCAAGACCAAGACCAAGACCCTCCGGGTTGCTTCGCCGACCCTCCGGGTTGCTTCGCCGACCCTCCGGGTTGCTTCGCTAACCAATACGGACGCCGTTCCTTTCGGTAGCGCAGCAAGCGCAAGCGCACCGACGACGGCAGTGACGGTGTTGGACATATTGACCGGCAAAACCCAGCTCAAAATGTCGCGCGACGAACAAATCCAGGCTCTCAATACGGCCTTCCAGTTGGCCAATTTCCCCCCCCTCGAAGGCGACAAGGTCACGTTCATCGGGTCGACTTTCATGCGCTACGGCGAGTCCGAGCCCTACCTCAACCATTGTCTGGTATTGGACACTTGCGATCCCGTGCCCAACGTCGAGATTGTGTCGGTCAACCGCGAGGCGGACCTCCTGGTGGCGTGGGCCGAGTTGATGGCGCGCGAAGACCCGGACATTGTCATTGGCTACAACATCTTTGGGTTTGATTATGAATTCATGTTTCGGCGTGCCCAGGAGACGGGGTGTGAACAGGACTTCTTGCGGCTGTCGCGCAACGTGGACGCCCTGTCCGCCAAAGAAAACACGGACCGCGAGACCGGCGAGACGACGCTGGCGCTGGACAACACCAAGATTGTGTTGGCGACGGGCGAGTACGACTTGCGGTACCCCATCATGCACGGCCGCATCCAGCTGGATTTATATACGTACTTTCGACGGGATTTCAACCTGTCGTCCTACAAGTTGGACGACGTGGCCGGCGAGTTCATCCGCGACGACATCCAGCGGGTGGTGCTGTCGACGGACGACGCCGCACCTGCGACAACGGAACTGCATACGCGCAACGTGGCCGGTCTCCGCGCCGGCGACTTTATTCACTTGGAATTGTCCGGGTTCACGTCGGACTACTACCGCGACGGGGCCAAGTTCCAGGTCCTCGCCGTCGAGGCCGGCGACTCGAATCAACCGGGCAGCAACGTGGTGCGTATTGCGGGCCACGAGACCGGCCTGCTCGCCGCCGCCGAAAAGAAGAAACTGAAATGGTGCATGGCCAAGGACGACGTGACGCCGCAGGACATTTTCCGACTCACCTCCGGGTCGGCGGCGGACCGCGCCGTCGTCGCGAAATACTGTATTCAAGATTGCAACCTCGTTCACCACCTGACCAACAAGATTGACGTGTTGACCGGCTACGTCGAGATGGCGCGCATCTGCAGCGTCCCCATTTCCTTCCTCGTCTTCCGCGGCCAGGGCATCAAACTCACCAGCTACGTCGCCAAGAAATGCCGCGAAAAACAGACACTGATGCCCGACCTGGAAAAGTCGTCGGAAATGGACGGCTACGAAGGCGCCATCGTGCTGCCCCCCAAATGCGCCATGTATATGGACAACCCCGTGGCCTGCGTCGATTATTCGTCTTTATATCCCTCGTCGATGATCAGTCAGAACTTTTCGCACGACAGCAAGGTGTGGACCAAGGAGTACAATTTGGACGGCCAGTTGATCGGGATGACCGGGGCGCGCGACCCCCAAACCGGCAAGTTCCTGTACGACGATTTGCCCGGGTACCAATACATTGATATGGAGTTCAACACCTACAAGTACCGGAAGAACCAGGCGAAGCCGACGGTGGCGGCGGAGAAGATCAAGGTCGGACGCAAGATTTGCCGGTGGGCGCAGCTGCCCGGGGGACAAAAGTCGATCATGCCGGCGATCCTGGAGGAGCTACTCAAGGCCCGTTCCGATACGCGCAAACTGATCAAGCAGACCGCCGACCCCTTCATGCAGAACATTTTAGACAAGCGGCAGCTCGGTTACAAGGTGACGGCCAACTCGCTCTACGGTCAGTGCGGGTCGCGGACGTCGTCCTTTTACGAAAAGGACGTGGCGGCATCCACGACGGCCACCGGCCGGATGATGATCACCTACGCCAAAAACATCATCGAGAAGGTGTATGGGAACCTGCGCTACGACACCAAATGCCGTGGCCCCGTCATGACCCGGGCCGAGTATGTGTACGGGGACAGTGTGGCGTCCTACACACCGGTGTATATCAAATACCGTGACCGATACATCCGTGACCGAATGGTGGTTCTCCCCATTGCCGCCTTGCCAAAATACTTTCACGATGCGGGAACAAAATACTTTCACGATGCGGGAAGATGGGTTCCGTGCCTGGAGCCAGGTAAAGAAGACAAGGAAGCCTATGAATTTCGCGATTCCTTGTGCATCGAAACCTGGAGCGACCGGGGGTGGACCCGGCTCTACCGCGTGATTCGCCACAAACTGGCGCCCCACAAGAAAATGTTTCGCGTGGTCACGGAACATGGACTCGTGGACGTCACCGACGATCATTCCTTGCTGCGTCCAGACGGTCGCGAAGTGACCCCCAAAGAGTGCACGTTTGGGACGCCGTTGTTGCACCACCCCATCTGTGACGGCACGTATTTAAACCAGGTCAGATGTTGTTACTACGCGGACTCGGACTTAGGGTGGCAAACGCGGTTGGCGCACGAATACTTAGTTAAACGCCGAAACAGTTTGTGTCGCCCGGAAACGATTCAGTTGGTTCCCGGTCCGGACGGCGACGATTATCGGTTTGAACATACTGGAATGCCGGCCTCGGACGAAATACGGCACATCCACGAATTGGCATTACTTGATCCAGCGCCCTATGTCTACGACCTTACCACGGAGAACCACCATTTTGCGGCGGGCGTGGGCGACCTGATTGTCCACAACACGGATTCTGTCTTCTTCACGTTCAATTTGGCCGACGCCGAGACCGGCGCGCCCATCCGCGGCCAAGACGCTCTCGAGATCACCATTGAAATCGCGCAGGACGCCGCCGATCTGTGCACCCAGTGGTTGAAACCGCCGATGGCCCTGGCCTACGAGAAGACCCTGATGCCCTTTGTGCTCCTCTCCAAGAAACGTTACGTCGGCATGTTGTACGAAGACAACCCCCACAAGGGCAAACTCAAATACATGGGTTTGTCGTTGAAACGCCGCGATTCCTGCGACTACCTGAAAGACACGTACGGCGGGATTTTGACACGACTGATGAAAGTGGACGGGAGCGGACTGCAGGACGCCATCGGCTTCCTCGACGCTTCCCTGCAGCAACTGGTGGAGGGCAACGTGCCGATGGACAAGTTGACGATCACCAAAGCGCTGCGCGGCTACTACAAGAACCCGCACCAGATTGCGCACTGGGTCTTGGCCGAACGCATGGGCAAACGCGACGCCGGTACCAAACCCAAACCCGGCGAGCGCATGAAATTCGTGCACATCGAGCCACCGAAAGACGCGCCGACCGGCAAGGGCAAATTGTTGCAGGGGGACCTGATTGACGTCCCGGAATACGTGGTGGAGAAGAAACTGCGGGTCGACTATTCGTTTTACATCACGAACCAGCTGATGAAACCTTTGCAGCAATTGTTTGGGTTGGCGGTGGAACAACTGCTGGATCAACAACAAAAACGCAGTCAAGTCCAGACCTTTTGCCGAGAAATGGAGGATCTCCGGCATAAATGTCATAAAGAGAGTCCCGGGGTGGATCCCGAAACCGACATTGGACTTTGGATGGAAACCTACATGAAAAAGAAGGAAAAGGTGTGTTCGGCCAAAATCAAAGGACTGCTGTTCGACCGGTTCCTGGTGGACATTCACAATAAAAAACACAACCTTCAGTCCATTCGGACGTTCTTTACGGTCAAAAAATAATGCGCACAGTACGATTTTTTTTTGACGGACGTTTTAATCCACGCCTAAATAGTGTGTGTCATCGTCATTGTCGTCGTGATCGAACGCGTTGGTCGAAGCAGTAGCCCCCGAATGCTGCGCTATCACTGGACGGTCCCCCGTCATTTCCTGGACGATACGCCGCAAGATACTCGACGGGATCATCGTTCGCCCTCCGTTGGTACCAACCTCATCGTAATCCGTACGTTGCGCGTACGAACTGGAACCAATAGGAAAAGGGGGAGAAGGATCAGACACGGGTTCTGGATCTGGTTCCGGCACCGGGTCCGGCACCGGCTCCGGCACCGGCACAGGCATCGAGTCAGATACCGGTACTGGTCGAACCAGGCTCGGATGGTTCGAAGGTGTGGGTATTGCGTCAGATACAATGTCTCGGCGACACACGGGGCACACCCGGTTGCGTCGACACCAATTGCGGAGGGCGGCGGTGCGGAACACGTGTCCGCAGACACGGACTCGGGTGACTTCGTCGCCGGGTTGCAGTTCTTCCAAGGTAATGGGGCACACCGGACGGTCCGCGGTAGCCCCTGTTGCTGCGATCGAAGGGGGCAAATGCTGCGCTGTTCCGGTGGTCACCGCCGTATTTGTATTTTCGTATCTATACGTCACTGTGTGTTGGCTAAACTGTGCCTGGCTCATCGGCATGACGGTCGCCGCGGCGGGTTCAGAGGGAGGGTGAATGAAAAAGGAAAATTCGTAGAGGTCGGACGTGGTGGTATCCTGGGCATGAGCATGATGAGTATGATTATGATTATTGTGAGTATGAGATGGAGAAGGGCGTGGAACTCGGGTACTCGTGTGTGCACCGGCATGGGAAGCAGGGTGAGGAGTGTAGGTGTAGGGGGAGGAGGGGGTCACCCGATATTGCTGAAATACTTGGTGGGTAAACTGCAAACATTGAGACATGATCACATTGTACTCCATCATCCGACGGTTCGATTCTTGGAAAATCTGGTACAACACGTTCAGTCGAGCCGTTGTCGGTACCGTGGGAGCATGGATGGCACGCACGCCCCCGACGATTTCACCCATGAGGTCGTGATGGTCTCGGTGACATTTGGTATAAAACTCCATCGTCTGCTGAATCATCGCATACGTCGCATGATCGAACCCAAACCCAGGTCCAGGTCCAGGTCCAGGTCCAGGTCCAGGGTGATTTGGGTTTATCGTAGGGGCAGGGTTAGGGTTAGGGTTAGGTGCAGAGGAGGATGTTCTTCGTGGAATCGAGGAAGATGGAGAAGAACGTATCGGCAGCCATTGATTCAATGCCTGCATCAGCAACGTTTCGAGATCGGCATCGATGCTGGACGCGGACCCGGGAGTGTGGTTCATCGAACTGAATCTAAATCTAAATCTATAAACATCCTTTGCGTCCATGTTTCTATGTTCTATGGTTGCGGGTCCGCCGCCGCCGACCGCCGCGACTACGGGACCGGCTCTTGCTTCGTGGTCGCTTCTTCGACCGAGTAGTATCACCGTCGTCTTGGTGTTGGGAAGGTGGCGGCAACATCGGGTGTGAAAGTGGAGGGGGGATCGAAGCAACAGGAGGCATGGCCGAGGACGAAGACGAAGACGAAGAAGAAGACGAAGACGAGCGAGGAGGGACAGGAGGCATTGGGAGGCGGGAAGACGAAGATGCGGTCTTGGACCGTGCCCATGCGTGATTAAAGCTCAAGAAAATGACAATCTTGTCGACCTCGTCGCATTCTCGGTCAAACATCGAAGGTTCTGTTTCAGATCGCAGAGGTTCATCCTCATCGCACATCGTCTCGTGCAATGCACACACCATATCATAGATATACTTGCGGCTATGAAGGGGTAGATGGTGTTGAAGGTAAGCTGTATAATTTGTGATATAGTAGTAGATGTAAGCAACGATGAAACGTTTCTGGCTATGAACGACATCACGCAACAATTGTGCATCTTTCCGGATTTGGGCTAACACAAAATCCCTGTTTTCCGCGGTCACGACCATCTCAGAATGTCTTTCCACGGACCATTCACGCGGCGTATCCATGATACGCTGTAAAACCGCCTTTAGATCGAAAAAACGTTGGGTCGATTCTTGCGCAATACGCTCGACCAGAGAGGTTTGCAACCTCGACGTTTCTTCGGGTCGCTGCACGTATTCTTCCCCGTCGGATATTTTATATACGATTCGTGGATCGACTGTCTCAACCCTTTGACTGCGCAGAAACACGACATATTTGAGTTCGTGCGTCTTCTTGTCATAGAAGTGCAGCAACCGTTTGAAGTACTTACGACAAATATCCTCGGCATGCTCGTAAAATATTTCACGAGGAGACTTGTCTTTGCCGGGAGACTTGTCTTTCTTGGTATGAAATTTGGGGCTGGGCATGTCCTAAACCCTATACTATACTATACTATAGGTGGGTGAAAATACACGTTTGGTCGGATCATCAAACGTATATTTGGGTATGTATTGTATTATGTGTATATGTATATAAACCATGTACCGTTCTCGGCGTCGAAAGGAACGGAGGGTAAGGTTTGTCACCACAGACGACCCGACCAAGGTGAACCGCCGTTACCGGACACCCACGCCGTACCCCGTCGTCGGCGGAACGCGCAAGCGTCGTCCCGCAAAGCCCGCTATGATTACCCGTCGCCAAAGTGCGCCTTGAACAGGCAGCCGCTGTGTGACAGATTGGGGACGTGCACGATGACACTGGGGTCCTGCAGACTGCAATCGGCGAGCCAGACCTTGACGATACAAAAATTCCGCTTGGGCGACACGGTGATGCCATTCACGAGACGCATATGGTCCGGATTCACCATCAGCGTGTTGCCACACATCAAATACATGAGGTCGTTCCACAAACGGAACACAACCTTGTTGGGGACCTTGTAGGAAAAACAGCCCCCCGCGCGGTTATACTTGTCCTCCCACAACGGCGTCACCCCTTCCCGCATGACAAACAACATGCAGTATTTGACCATGCGCTCCGATACGGCCTGATTCGTAGCGATGAGCTTTTCCAACGTGTCGATGCCCCCCATCACCACCTTGTACCCCGACAAGGTCCAGTTCTTGTCGTTGGCCAAGTGGTAATACATATTCCACCTGGAACGCAACGGATGCACGGCAGGGACGGCAGGCAACGCAATGACGGCAGTATTTTGAAGCACTACGTTCTGCGCGGCGCCAATGTCATTGTGACGTGACGATGACGGATTGACGCGGTTTTCGACATCTTGACCGCAAACTTGGTTCGAACCCACGTTCAAAGACAAGGACAAGGAGGACAGATCACATTCGAACTCGAACGCATCATGTTCCAGATCGACGGGCGTCATCGAACATATTTCCATGGGAGCCATGGGAGCCATGGAAGAAAGGGAAGGGGGGCGACAGGCGGTGAACAAGCAAAGTGGCGGTGGAGGTGAACCACGCGATACACTTGTATATAGTGATACTTTTATGTCTACTACGCTACGAAGACGGTGGCAAGGTAGACGTGGTAGGCCCGACATTCACCACATACGAATTCTTGTGCAATACCAAGTATTGGTGCGACTGCATGGTAAACAACCGGACTTGAGAGTCCATGATGGACAATTGATAGCTGAAATCAAAGTGGTACGCACGTTTGCCCATCGTGTGTTCCAACAGTCGCAACACGCACGTCGGCGACAAGAGCTCGTTCCCCACCACCATCATCGCGGCCGGCAACGTGAGCTCGACGGCCTCGGACATGTTGGGATGACGGTACTCGATGCACAAAAACCGGACGTTGGACCACACGACCGGAGTCGGCAGGCGAATCGAGTTGAATGCTGGATCTGAACCCGAAACCAGATCAGCGTCGGAATCGGTATCTGACCCTCCTCCCACCGGGTTCGCACACCGGCGACGCACGTAGTACACCGTCTCGTCAGTAGCGCCAGTAGCGTCAGTACTCGTAGTCGTACGCTTTACGATCAACAAAGGGTCTATTTGCGTCTCGTGTGGTGGCACCTCGCGGTTTCCCGGTAAGGAGCACAATACGGCTGGTTCGTACCCTTCACGCAAGGAAAACGAAAACGACGAAACCGGATCGCGAAGAATCCACTTCCACCACGACCCCCACCCCCCGTCGCGTTGATCCGCACGCTGCTCCAGGTGGGCGTAGCAGTACCAGCCGTACGGAAAGGCATCCGAGTCAGGTTCCCGGCGAATCCCCCCACACCAACAGTACAGTTGCCGCGCCCAAACCAAATAAGACTGCGGCATCATGGTCTGTAGTGGACGCATCACATGGTCGCGCACCAACATCAAGGCGAGCGTGTACCAATGCAATCCTTGCAACAATACCCAATGATGACTCCTCCTCAGCATGATGATGATGCTTCTAATATTCTATCTATGTTTCTAATGTTTTATGTTTCTAATGTTTTATACACATTTTTATTGTGGGGCAAAAATGTAAATGAATGTCACCGCTCCCCGACATGACCGGGGCATTTTCATATTTCGTCGGGACCTGCGTGTGATCGACAACCGCGGTCTGGAGGCTGCCCTGCGGGATTGCCACGAACTGCTTCTATGTTTCATATTCACGCCGGAGCAGGTGAATCCGCGCAGCAACCCGTACCGGTCCAAACGGGCGATCCAGTTCATGATGGAAAGTTTAGCCGATTTGAAAAGGGGGGGGTCAGACTCCTCCGTTCCCATACGGTTCTTCTATGGTAAAAACGTCCAGGTGATACGCCGGCTCTTGATCGAGTACGAGGCCAAGGCCGTCTACTTCAACCGCGACGTCACGCCCTACGCCCGTCAACGGGACGCGGAAATCGAATCTCTATGTCGCCGTCTCGACGTCAGCTGCACCGGCTACGACGACGAGTACAATCTGCACGTGCCCGGGTCGATCTATGTTGCGTCGGGCCGTCACGACAAAAAAGGGGTCGAATCCAAGGAAATGTATAGGAAATTCTCGCCGTTTTACGAGCAATGCCTGACGCGACACCCCCACGTACCGCGGGTCGCGCCGAATTCGCAGGCGTCGATGAAAGCCCGGGGGCAACGTTTTGCCCACCCTCACCGAAAATTGTCGTACGAAGTCACCTGGCAAGACATGTACCTACGCCTGCGCCTCGCCGGCGACGACGTCGCCGGCAGCCTCGTGAAAGGGGGACGGACCCACGGTCTCGACGTCTTGGCACGCGCCACGCGCCCAAGGGCGCACGACCATTACGCCCAGAACCGCGACCAATTCACCTACGATACCACGTACCTGTCGGCCTACCTCAAATTCGGCTGCGTCTCGGTGCGCGAAGTCTACCACCGGTTCGTCCACCGGTTTGGAATACATCACGAACTGGTACGGCAACTGATATGGCGCGAATTCTTCGCCCACATTTTAGCGGCACACCCCGAAGTCATTCGACACTCCGCCGCCGCCACCGCCTTTTGGGGAAGTAATGGAAACCGTGCGTCCGAGCCCTACTCAGACCCACTCAACCTGCGTCTCGACACCATTCGGTGGGCCGAGAATGCCGAATGGTTGCAGCGGTGGAAGGACGGAACCACGGGGTTTCCCCTGGTCGACGCGTGCATGCGACAGCTCAACCAGACCGGCTACATGCACAACCGCGGACGCATGCTGGTGGCCCATTTTTTGGTGAAAATCTTGTGGATCGATTGGCGCGAAGGCGAACGGTATTTTGCTCAGCAACTGGTCGACTACGACGTCGCGAGCAACAACGGCAACTGGGCCGCCATTTTGGGGCGAGGCGTGTACCAGTCGCCGTATTTCCGGGTGATGAGTCCCTGGCGACAATCCGCGCAGTACGACACACAGGGCGTCTATATTTACCGATGGGTGCCCGAACTCGCGGGTGTGCCGCCGCAGGACCTGCACCGCTGGCACACGGTCCAACGTACGTACAGCAAGGTGACCGATTACCCGCCCCCCATGGTGGACTACGAAATCCGCAAATATACCTATTTGCATCGGTACCCGAAACTGTCGGTGTAGCCATGTAGCCATAGCGCTGTAGCGCTGTAAGTGGAACACTCGCATCCGGCTCATGCGAGTGTTCTAATGTTCTAATGCTCTAATGTTCTACCGTGTATTGCAACGACCGAGACCCATCCAACCAGACGTTCATTTCTCCAATCTTGGTGTGTCCTTCAAACAGCGTTTGGTTCATCGCTCGGAAGTGAGGCGTGGTCATGATCAGGTCTTTCAGGGCCCAATGCATGTCCTCTACATTTTGGATCGACGTCCCTTCTTGTAATTTGCTCAATCCTTTGTAGCTTTGCTCAGTGACTTCTTGGGTGCCGTGCTGATTGTCCGATTTTCCTTTTTTATTCACTAAATACGTGTCTTCGTAAAACATCGACACCAAAATGGTCCGTAGTCCATTTAGTCCACTACCTGTAGTTCCTTCAGTTCCGTTGTATTTGCCCGGTGTATGCCAAATCATGGCCGCCAGACGCAAATCGTGAGATTTGTTCCGCTTGTTGCTGCAAATGTAGTGGAAACTTCCCTCTGGGTCTTCATCCTCTAAAATACTGTAACTATCGTTGGCGCATTGCCCGGTTCCTCGAAACGTTTTAATGCTTTTTGTGAGCGTTTCGTAATACGTCTGCGAATTGATTTGATCGCTTTGCTTGAAATAGCACCGTCCGTAGTCGAGAATTTTCACGATATCAAACGTATTGAAAGTGACCACGTCGCCATTGGGATAATGATATTTCATGGTGATGAACTTACCGTGGTTGGGAACTCCGCCGGTCTTGCTATTATTGCTAATTTGCCCCGATTGTTCGCTCCCCACCGTGTACAATATCACATTGTCGGTGTGCAGGTCGTAATGGGTAAATTCGTCCGAAAGCATGCCCAAGGGAGCGTAGACCTGATATAAATACTGGACAAGGTGGAAGGTGAAAAATGCCTGGCTGCGCTTGAGATCCTTTATATAGCTATGTAAGGAGCGGGCGTTGTGAATATGTTGAATCAATACAGATCCAAACTGTGCATTTTTGCACGTACTGTAGATAAATGTCGGATCATGAAAGAAAGCGTCGTACGACAATTTTTTGGGTACCAATTTATCCAGTTCGACCAATCTTTTCATGTTCGCGTTGCCTTTACTAAACTGGTACGCTCGTTGATGGAGTTCGGGGGCTGTGTCGGGCCATTGGTACAAGCCGTAGGTTTCGAGAAAGCACGGAAAGATATAGTTCTTTTTGTTGACATACAACCCCACCAGGGCCTCGTAAAACAAGTTGTCAGAATCCTTGTCTTTGGCGTTTTTCAAGACGGCATATACGGTGTAATTGTCTCTGACAAAAGGGACCTCGAAGACGAACCCATTGCTGGATGAGGCGCCGATCTTTTTTACCGCGTCTTTGTCCACCAGAGACCAACTGTAGTCTTGGAAATATTTGCGCAATTTCTCGGTTCCTACGCCAAAGACGACGCACTGCCCCGAATTCGGACATACGGTGTTGAGATAGGACCGTATTTTGACGGAATCCGTTTTTTCAAGAAACGACGAAATTTGTTTTTTTATGGTCTTGGGAATCGCACGAGGTATCCCCCGTCTTTCATTGATATATTGGGTTCGCCGAGCTTGTGTGGTATTTTTCTTGTTGGAAGACGTTTTTGGTTTCCTCTTCTTCTTTGTGGTATTATGGGTTTTGGTTTTGCGAATGATACCGGTAGCAGCAGCAACAACTGCCTGTATATTTCTCCGTTGATGGATGGATTGGGATCGCCGGGCGTGTGATGTGTTCTTGCTGGGGGATCTTTCGACGAATCGTTTTGACATACCTCCCCCTAAACTACTTTATATATACTTATACTAAGATCGGATATGTGGTGGTCATTGTTCTCACTTGGTGTAGACGAGTACGCACCGTTTCTTCCGAGCACGCCATCAATACCGCGACCTCTTTGTTCGAACGCACCGTGTTGAATTCCACGTCGTATTTCAACGAAAGGGTGCGGTACGCGACGGGGTCCAGACCGTGTTGAAGTTCGGCCCACTGATCCAGCAGACAACAGACGGTTTCGCGGTTGCTTTGATGAGACTGGTGTGGATGCGATGAAGACGGTTGTTCATGTGTCGTATCGTACGGTATCGGGCCGCGGAGAGCCTGCTTGTGACGGTAAAGGTTGCGTCGGATCCATTCTCGGTCTTGGCGACGACGTTTGGGTATCAGCGTGATGGGCTGCAATTCCGTCATACCTCGGTACAACTGCCCATAGACGTATTTCTCGGCGTACGTATTGAACCTGGCACGCTTAGGCAAATAGTGTTCTATGGCATCGTGGAGCCCATACAAGGCGTAACTGTGAAGTTCGTCCGGCGAGATGTGTCGACATTTGTAGCGATGAAATCGGCGAAATTCGTAAGACTGGTGGATCGCCCACTCGCGGTAATGGTGAAATATCAATCGTTTGCATGTTTGTGCCTCTGGACTCTGCGGATAAACATGCAAAATACGGTCTATGGTGTGCCACTGAGGTACAGTAAGCCGCGAAGGCGACCTGATGAGGGTCAAACCTCTCAAATTGCCCCCGGACACCCATGGCAACGACGATGTAGTCGCCACAAACACAATGGCCACCGTCCCCCAGATCATACAAAACGACCACATATAGAGATCTCTGTTCTAATGTTCTATGATATCCACCGATATTTACATGGGTTTTCATTGTGGAAAATTGAATGTTGAAGATTGTCCATCGATACCACAGAGCAAACATGTCACATTCAGGTAGCCCGCAAAACGTACGCGCTGTAGAGAGAGTAGCGAAAGAACCCGTTCGGGTGTTGACTTACACCCTTGAACATTATACAAAGGCGAACCGTTACACCCAGTATTACGATGTTCCCACTTGGACCGTTACCGCACAACGCAACGAACATACGACGAGCGATCGATCCGTTGAGGCGATCGGGTCCACGAGAACGCTGCCGTGGATGAGCGATCGCTAATGTTCTAATGTTCTAATGTTCTAATGTTCTAATGTTCTAATGTTCTAATGTTCTAATGTTCTAATGTTCTAATGTTCTAATGTTCTAATGTTCTAATGTTCTAATGTTCTAATGTTCTA
>Ga0164296_1004346_pt1 | contig 12922 bp, 13 predicted proteins | sample GEODES057metaG_FD_113533 | JGI IMG/M metagenome (GOLD analysis project Ga0164296, IMG submission 113533) | Dystrophic lake water microbial communities from Trout Bog Lake, Wisconsin, USA - GEODES057 metaG | ecosystem: Environmental > Aquatic > Freshwater > Lake | place: USA: Trout Bog Lake...
AACGACCCCATGATCAGAAATTGTGTGCTTGGTCAGGGTAGCCAGTCCAAATCCGATGACCTGCTGGCGGTACCCGGCAAGTTGCGAGGTCGCCCACATGACCGCCTCCATCGAGGAGAGTTGAATGCCCGACGTCAAGGACGAAGGAGCGGGTGAGATCGTGAGGGCACCATGATCGAGGACAACCGTCTTGACGAATCGACCATTCACAACGTCGGCGCCGGAGACAATGGTCTTCGCACGCAGGTCGGCTACTGGGCCTGCCGGTGAATAAGGTCCGTACACTGAGTCCGAGGCCTTCCAGAACTGAACTTGCGTCGCTGGGGAATGAGGTTTCGATGCTGGCAGTGGAGCACTAAATGACCACGACGGGGCGGCCGGAGTGGAGCCAAAGACGCTGACGGCACCGATCACCACCACGCTGACCGCTGCTGCGGCAGACGTCACACGCACTGCAAGTCGTCGCCATACCGGTGTGCGCGCAGGTCGTTGGACCGGTGAGGGCTGCGCCACTTCAGACAGCACGCGCGCAGTGAGGTGGTCGAGGGGCAGAAGTTCGCTGAGGGCATCGTCGGTGAGGTCCCTCACGGGGTCCAAGTCGGTCATGAGGGCACGAAGGAGGTCGTCATTCATTGGTTCATCTCCTTGTTGAAGAGGGGAAACAGTTCGCCGTCGGACTGGGAAGAGTTGAGCAAGTTCCGAAGGTGCTCGCGCGCACGAGAGATACGAACGCCGGCCGCCTTTTCGCTACAGCCCAGGACGATTCCGATTTCGCGATAGGACAATCTCTCCCAGTAGGTGAGTTGCAGCAGCTCGCGTTCGTCGTGGCGTAGTTGCCCGAGGGCCTCCACCAATTCCTTGATGTCCTCATCGTCGTAACGCGGAACGTCTGCAACGACTTCGCGCTCGAAGGCCAAGCGGGACTCGAGCCGGAGAGTACGACGTCGCGCCCGAAGCATGTTGGAAAGACACCGATGGGCAATGCCGTAGAGCCAGAAGAGTTCTTCGTCCCTAGGGGGACGATCCTCGAAGTGCTTCCACACCACCACGAAGGTCTCGGCCACCAAGTCCTCGGCGGCTGAGGTGTCGTCAAGGCGACGCATGGCGTAACGCATGAGCGCATTGCGGTGCGTGGCAATCACTCTTGCGAGCTGCGCATCCCTGTCAGCCATTGGCTCTCTCCGGTCCATCACATAGTAAATGTCCGGTTCGCTGAAATCCCTACACGGAGCTGCGGCACCTCAAGTCGGCTCGGCGGCGCCTTGAACGCCATCGAGGCACGATTGTGCTCAGCTCGCGACTGGGATTCAAACGAGCGAGTCGAAAGGGTCTACGCCGATCAGCAACGTACGGACATTGATTCCGAATGCTTCTGCAATTGACTGAAGTCGGTTGAGCGATGGGTGGGCCCGGTCGTGCTCAATGTCGTTGAGATAGCTCACCGACGTAAAGGATTGTTCGGCCAATACCGCAAGGGTCCAGCCCCGCTCTTGCCTCAGGGCGCGAATTCTTTGTCCCAGGCTCGTGCCGGTGCTCACGGTATGAGGCTAGACCAGGGTGTCCGGTGTTGACGTATACGCTTACAACGTATACGCTATAAACGTAAATACTCTATGTTGCCACGATTGCCCCTCCCACTGGACATCACACGTTCCTCGGTCGTCACTACTCGACGACCTGAAAGAGAAACGAAACCATGTCCGAATTCAACCTTGGCGATCTTGGTGAACTTGTCGCCCTTGGCCTATTGGCCGGTGACGACGTCACCTGCGTACTCATGGACGGCCGAGCCGTCTTGATGGAAGCACTGCTCTTGTCCCAAGCCGGTCGAATGCCTTCGTTGGATGAAGGGGTCGCATTGATCACTTCGCACTGGGCATCTACGGCCGAGTTCACCCTCCAAAGTCAGCAACGTCTGGGCCAGCTCGTTGCCCACTTCTCGCAGCGCTCCCAGAAGATGGGTGTCGCAGCCTGGGATGACAGCATCACGCCGGGACTCTGCGAGAGCTTCGTCAGGTCATTGACCACCGACGGGAAAGCTCCATCGGTGAGTCTCCAGCATCTTCGTCGCTCCGCTCTGCGGGCTGCATTTCGAACTGGACGTTCGCTTGCCTTTTGGCTTGGCGACCCGACCATCGATCTGACATTGGATGCCCGATCCCAGTGCCATACGAGGCCAATGACTGACGACGAGAATACGTTGCTCCAGATGTTCGCGGTCGCGGACGACTACTGGGACACTCGGCAACCGTCAGCAATCGCTTTGGGGCAAGCCACGCTTCGGACGAGCGAAATTCCTTTGAGCTGCATCGACCACGTGGATGACGAGAAGAATCCCACGAGAATCTGGACCCCAGGTGCGGGCCGCACATTGCCGCGTTACTGCTACTTGACGCCATGGGGGCAAGGGGTGGTGAAGGGGAGGATCGCAAGCCTCCGCAAGGCAGGAGCCACCGGATCAACACCGTTGGCCTACGAGGGTCACAACCCTGCCGGCGCCAGCGGCCAGGCGTCCTCGTGCCAAGCCATCGGCGACGTCATGGCGCGGGCCGGACTCAGCCGTGAGGCAGACCTTCATCCACACTCAGTCGTGGCCAGGGCCGGCCGCATCATCTACGAGGAGACATCCGACATCGAGGAAACGGCGCGGCGACTGGGTTGCAAGAGCTTGGATCGCGCTGCCGAGATGATCCAGCTCAATTGGAGGGACGAGGCATGACCACCGCGGTCAGGAAGTCAGCCCCGGCTCAGGGGCGTCGAAGTTCGGTCATGAACTTCGAGGAGCTGATTCAAGCATTGATCTGGTCACCACTCCTGCACGAGCTGGCACGAGCGATTCCAGAGAAAGGCCCCGAGGGCCGGCCTCGAAAGTATCCCGAGGCCATTGTGTTGATGTTCGGCGCACTTGCGCGTCATCACCGGAGTGCGGCCGCTGCGGAAGCTGAGCTCTTCAATGACAGCGCATGGCAAATCGTCAGGCACGAGTGGGACCGTTTCCAGCGTGCCACCGTCGCGAACCCCGCCGACCGGGTTTCTCTCCCTAGTGAAGGTATTTGCTGGCACCACTGGAAGCATGCGAGAGATACCTATCTGGTCAACGACACCATCATTGAGGAGCTCCTCAAGCAGTTCACAGCCACTTCTATTGAGATGGCACTGGAACTCGGGTACTTCGACCTGGAGGAGGGCTCGTTGTCGCACCCATCGTCAACTCGAAGCATCTACGGCGACGGGACGGAGGTTCGCTCCGCGTACCGGTGTTTGGCGCGGCAGGTGGAAGTGGTCGACGAGGACACCGGTGAAGTCAGCATTCGGCTGGCTGCGGTTGAGCCGAGTCGTCCGGACGTCGCGAGGGCCTGGATCGAGACAGATCAGGTGACAGGAGAGATATATGCACTCGATGCCAAGTCCGGCAAGCGGCTCGCGCGACTTCCCCTAGACCGGGAGGCACTCATGTCAAACAAGTACGGCGAGTATCAGGCCAACCAGAACATCGTTACCTTCCATACGCGCAATGACGACGCGAGCCACTCGCGGATGACTCTGGCCATCGGGATGGACGAATCCGAGAACACCGAGGCCGACACGGCGATGCGCCTTCTTGAACAGCTCGCCGCGAGCCCCATTGGACCGGCGATCCAGTGCGTCGTCTACGACAAAGCCCTTCGTGGAGTTCACCTCGATCGAATCTTGACCGAATTCGGCTACATACCCGTAGTGAAGGTGGCCGCGGCCCCTTCGACGAAGGCAGAGAAGGACGCCCGCCGCGCTGCGGGTCAGGAGGACAAGCTGAAGCCCAAGAATCTGCCGTTGGGCTCGCGGGAACACACACTGGCTGACGGGTCTGTGTGCAAGCACTTAATCTACGCCACCAACGGCCAGCTAGTTGAGATGGACTGGGACGAGCGGGGTGCGCTGGTTCAGGTGTCGCGGCTCCCAGTCCGCCGTCAGGTCAAGAAGCAGGCGCGCGAGCGTGGGGGGCGCAATTGGGGATGGAGTGTGGAGTATGAGGTGGCCTGTCCGAAGAGCGCGTTCAGCTTCTGGTTCACCCCTCACAGCGCCTACGGAGAGAAGGAAACCCGCATCGCTGAAAATGTGCGCATCTTCCCAGAGGTGCACGAGACCGTTGACCCTGAATTTCGCCGATTGGCGGGACGGCGTAACGATAGCGAGAACAGCCATTCCCAGTACAAGGAGACGTTGCGTCACAAGCGATCGCACACGCTGGGACGCAACGGGATGTTGTTGGATGCTCTTCTCTTCTTCGCGATGGAGAACTCTAAGAACTGGCTCCGACAGATTGGATGGAGCAAGAGTGTGGAGCTGCAAGCGAGTTGACCTCGCGAATCTCAGTGCGGTGGTTCGAATCCGGCGCTACCAAGGCCAAGTACGATTCAACCGGTGGGTTTTCTCCAGGGAATTCTCCACCCGCCGCCCTCGTAGCTCAGGGGATAGAGCATCGGTTTCCTAAACCGTGAGCGCAGGTTCGAATCCTGCCGGGGGCACCAGAGGCATTAGGTCCGTCGCGAAGCCCCTCACGGGCTCCTCAATCTCCTTGGGAGTCTGCCGGCCGTGGCTGACTACTCTTTCGTGATGGACCGCGAGATGAGTTTGCCCCTCTTCGAAGATGACCTCGATGAACCAGGGGTCATCGAGGCACACCTGCTCCATCGACCCGCGGACGTCGCGCCCGTTGCCGTGCTCTGCTTCTTCAACGACCTCTTGACGAGACTGGAGTCACAAGGGGTCTTGACCGCTAGGTACACCTTGCGCAGTGAGATCGGCTTGAATCATATCTACGAGGCTGTCGTTGACGGACGATCGGTCAGCGTGATGCACCCGGGCGTCGGCGCCCCCCTCGCCGTGGGCTTCACTGAGGAGGCGGTCGCCCTAGGGATCTCCACTTTCGTCGCCTGCGGAGGGGCCGGGGCGCTGGATACCGCCTTCGACGTCGGCCAGGTCATGGTGGTGCAGAGTGCGATCCGCGACGAGGGGACGAGTTCGCACTATCTGCGACCTTCTCGGTCCGTCGAAGCCGATCCCCGGGGCGTCCGTGTCGCCGGTCGCGTACTGGACCAACTCGGCATTCCCCACCTGGTCGGTAGAGCCTGGACCACCGACGCGATGTTTCGCGAGACCCCGTCACGAATTCAGCGCCGCATCGCCGAGGGATGTCACATGGTGGACATGGAAGCATCGGCGCTGATCGCCCTGGCGCAGTACCGGGGCTTCGATTTCGCCCAGCTGCTCTACGCCGGCGACATGGTGGCGGGGGACGAGTGGGACTCTCGACACTGGGACCGCGCGAGTTCGGTGCGTGAGTCGCTCTTTTGGGCAGCGGCTCGGGTGGCGCTGGCCCTGCACGACGAGGTCCAGAACGGAATCGACGAGTCGAAGGACCGCTGACGCTTAGGGCGACATCGCGGGGCAGCCGACCACTCCGACGTCAATGGTCTCAATCCGGTCCCGAGCGGTCGGGGCGCGACCCGTGCTGGGGGTCAAGTACCCGTCGATGCGGCCCTGGGCGGTCGAGACCGACCACACGCCCCCTTGGGCATTGGAGACTCGAAGGTGTGAACCGTAGATCGCGCGGGCCCGGCTGAGAGTGTCGCCCAGGTGAAGTCCGGAGCTGGTCATCACACGGGGGGTGTGCGAGGGGCCGAAACTCAGACCCACCAGGCGATTGTGATGGAAGTTCGCGCTCATCGCGTGCCACGCGGCGGTCGCGTCGACCCCGCAATTGGCCAGCCCCGGCGTCGCGGTGACCTTCGAGGTCGGCGTGCCCAGTTCGTGTTCGAGAGCGGCGAGTGCCGTCGCTTGAGAAGTGCCGAGACGGACCAGGGTGAGTCCTCGCCCATTCACCACCAAGACGGGGGTCGCACCAGCCGTTGTGGCCACAATGGAAACGGCGAGCACCGCTGAGGCCACGGCCGTCGTGTATCGAATCATTCCCATGGGGCACCTCATTGTCGCTCAATTCCTACTACCACCGTCATGTCCTGGGTGTGGCGTCGCTTACTTGCATGAGCGTGGACTTGTCCGACCGACCTAGCCTCGGGCTATGTCCACCGTCACGACGCACGACGTCATCGCCATCGTGTGCGCCCTGTTGACGGCGCTGGCGAACGGACTGGCGGTGACCACCCAGCACATCGCCAGCACCTCGTCGGACTCGCGTCTTCGGGGGTGGCGATTCCTGGTCTACCTCTTGCACCATCCGCTCTGGCTCTTCGGCTGGCTGGCCATGGGGGCTTCACTGCTCTTCCAGTCCCTGGCCCTGCATTTCGCCGCGATGTCGCTCGTCCAGCCTCTCCTCGTCACGGAACTCGTCCTCGCCCTGGTGCTACGGCGCTTCTGGTTGCGCCAGCGGGTCAGCGGTCGTGCTTGGATGGCCTCGCTCGTCGCGACGCTCGCCCTCGCGCTCTTCCTCGCGATGGTGGCCGCCACCTCGTCGGCGACGACCTCGATCACGACCTGGGTGGCACCGAGTGCGTGGAGCGTGGCGGCGGTCGCGTTGATGTTCTTAGGCGGCCTACGAGGTTCTCCGAGTCGCCGGGCCTCGTGCTGGGGAGCGGCCACCGCGGTACTGTGGGCGCTCGAGGCGGCGCTGATCAAGGAGTGCACAGACGTGTTGGCGGGCCGAGGATTCTCCGGACTGGTCGTCCACTGGTCGTTCTGCGCCTTTGTGCTCTGCGGCGTGGCCGGACTGCTGTGCGAACAGTCGGCTCTCCACGTCGGCCCCCTGCGCAATTCACAGACCGCCATCGTCGTCGTGGATCCGGTCGTGAGCGTGGCCCTAGGGATATGGATCTTCCACGAGCGCCTGGGGGGATCGCTCCTGGCCCACGCGGTGGCGTTTTCCTCGCTGGTCGTGGCGCTGGCGGCGACGGCCGTCTTGATCGTCGCGACACCCGACAATCTCGCTGCGACATCGCGGCCCTCACCGCGGTGAGAGGGTCCGCATCGCCCAGAAGGTGAGTGGGCCTCCATTAACGTGGAGCGAAAGGAATCCCATGTCTCCAGTGTCAACTCACGCCCCGGTCCGTGGTGTCGCGCGTCGAATTCACCGCGGTCGAACGATGTTCGCCGCAGCCGCCGCGGCGACGGCCATCGGGTCCGTCGCCGTCTCCGCTTCGGCAGCGGTCGTCTCGCCGGCGTCCACGGTGCAGGGCGTCCGTAGCGCTCACGCGGTCAGCACGCCCCAACCCGTGTGCTACGTCGCGCCCGCCACCACCACCGCGAAGGCGACGACCCAGTGCGCCAACTGGTCGGTGCGTGACACCTGGGCGGGTCACGGGCCGGTGGTGGCGCTGTTGACCTTCCACCCCCAGGGTCAAGCGGCCGGGATCTACGCCTACGCCGGATGGATGCGCACGGCCGCGACGGTGCTGGGGCTCTACCTCGGCTACGAGGGCCCGGGCGTGACGACGCTCCCGCGAGGACCCGAGGCGGTCCCGTCGAAGGGGCTGGCGCGACTGCTGGCCACCTTCAACTCGGGTTTCTACGAGAAGGACGGGGCCGCGGGTTTCTACACCAATCACACCCTGTACTTCCCCATGGTCAAGGGCCTGGCCACCGTGGTGCGCTACACCAACGGCACGGTCGGAATCACCCAGTGGGCTGGTGGTCCTAACCCGGGCCCGACCGTCGTCATGGCCCGCCAGAATCTTCCGCCCCTCGTGTGGAACTCTCGTCCCAATCCGGCCACCGCGAACAACTACGCCTGGGGACTCACCCTGCACGGCGTGGCGGCGGTCTGGCGCTCCGCGCTGGGCATCGACAAGAACGGCAACCTGATCTACGCCGCCGCTCCCGCTCAAACGGCCGCGTCGATGGCGGCGGTGATGGTGCAACTGCACTGTGTCCGGGCCATGGAACTCGATATCAACCCCGAGTGGCCCATCTTCGTGACCTACGCCGGGCCCGGAGCGCGTACGCCGACCCTGGCGGTTCCCAACCCCAATCAGATCCCCAATCGTTTCCTCTACACGAGCACGAAGGACTTCTTCGCCGTCTTCCTCTCGCGCGGGCCCGGTGATCCCCAGCCGTGGTAGCTCGCCACGCCGCTCCGCGACCTTCGTCACGCCGTCTGTGGTTGGTCGGCGTCGTCGTGGTGGTAGTGGTCGCCGGCGCAGGAATCGTCTCCTTCGGCCGTCCCGGACACTCCGTGCCGGCCACGCTGGCGACCACGAGCACGACCGTGGCGACCACGACCACCCGGCCGCCGGTCACCAGCTTCACGCTCTCGGCCGCCGGCGACAGCGACCTGGGCAACATTCCCCAGTTGCCGGCCGATCCCACCGCCTATCTCGCGCCGGTGAAAGCGGCGCTGGCGGCTGACGTCGTCTTCGGGAACCTGGAAGGCACCATGACCACCGGGGGGTACTCCAAGTGCGGCGCGGCGTCCAGCGAGTGCTACGCCTTCCGCGTTCCGCCCAGCTTCGCTCGCGCCTACCGGGCCACGGGTTTCACCGTGCTTAACAGCGCGAACAACCACTCCTACGACTTCGGCGCACCGGGGGTTGCCGACACCTCGGCCGCCCTGCGATCGGTGGGCATCGTGCAGGCGGGCCTGCCGGGCCAGATTGGCGTGGTCCACGTGAAGGGCACCTCGGTGGCCTTCGTCGACGTCGCTCCGTACACCCTCACCAACGACATGCTCAACACCGCCGAAGTGGCCCAACTCATCGCCCAGGCCAAGCGCGAGGCGAGGGTGGTCGTGGTCTACATGCACTCGGGCGCCGAAGGCGAGTCCGCTGACCACGTGACGCGACAGAGCGAGTACTACTACGGGGAGAATCGCGGCAACCCCTACGCCTTCGCCCACTTCGCGATCGACCAGGGTGCCGACCTGGTCCTGGGCAGCGGTCCCCACGTCCTGCGGGGGATGCAGTGGTACCGCGGCCGGCTCATCGTCTACTCCCTGGGGGATTTCGCCAACTACGACGCCTTCGCGAGCGTCGGGGACCTCGCGCTGTCCGCCGTTGTGCACGTGACGATGACCTCGACGGGCCGCATCGTGGCGGCCTCCGTCGTGCCGATCGAAATCCATTCGGGAGGGCAGGCCTTCGTCGATCCGAGTCACGCCAGCTGGTCCTTCATGAACCAACTCTCGAGCGCCGACTTTGGAGCGAGCGCCGCCCTCATCGGCGCGGCGGGCAAGGTCGCGGTGCCGGCGGGGGCCTAACAGCCTCCCGCGGGCCCGGCGACGCCGCGCCCGAGGCCGGGGGCGTCGACCGTGCCGACGTTGACCGGTCGGGGATTGGGTCCCAGGTGCACGACGTACCAGACCCCGTGCCAGGAGATGAGCGACGCGACGGCCACCGAGCGCACGACGTGCTGACTCGAATAGACCAGTCGCACGCCGGGCAGGTGCCAGTAGCCGATGGAGTTCTCGCAGGACCCCGGCGCGATCCACGCGGCCTGGGCGGGATTCACGTTGATCCCGAGAAAGGTCGCCGGACCGTGGGCGAGGACGAAGGAGTGGTAGGCCACCAGGTCGAGGCGCAAGAAGGCGACGAGGCGATCGGCGTAGTCCGCGGCCGGGTAGGGGATCTCGTGGGACTTCATCGCGACGTAGGCGCCCTGGGGGAAGAAGAGCGATTGGGCCCGGGGCAGCGAATCGTTCACGATGTCGTGGAAGAGCGCCCCCATGCGCTGGGTCAGAAAGACTCCGGTCGCGGGTTCGACGCGTTGGTCGGGTACGGCTCCCGAAGCCGCCACGGGCACCGTCAGAATCAAGGTCGCGGCGGCGGCGAGAGCGGCGGTGAATCGGGTCAACGAGCGACCACGTCGCGGTGCGGACATGCTTCGACTCTAGGAGGAAGCGGTACGCGGGCGCTGAATCGCATCCGAGCCCTACGAGGCGAACGACGGGCATTTGGGTCGTCGCACCAGGGGCGACCCGCCCCACCCGGGACCGGTTGGCTAGGGTGGGAGAAACGAGGAGTGCCCCCTATGTCGCTGTCCCTACGCCGTGGCGTCGTCGCCGGATGCCTGTCGCTGGCCGTGCTCGTCCCCTTGATCGGCCCGTCGTCGGCGGGTGCGGCCACGAAATCGGCGCCCAAGAGCGTCGTGCAGAGCGTCCTCACCTCGGCGGACGGCTACTTGTCGCACATCCGCTCGTACTTCTTGTGCAGCACCGCGGCGTGCAAGAAGGGTCGGGCCAAACTGCTCGTCAACGCCCGCTCCTCGATGAAGGACCTGGGGGCGCTGTCGACGAGGGCCTCCTCGGCACGGGTGCAGGCGAAGTTCTCGACGCCGCTCAAGTTGTTCGTCACCGACGTACGCCTCTTGAAGGCGTCGTACAACGAGTTCTTCACGACCACCTCCAAGGTCACGCTGTCGGGGCTGGTCGGCAATATCTTCTACCTGACCTCCGACGTGGCCTCCGACGTCAACGTGCTGCGGGCGGCGGAGAAGGGTCACGTCGTCACCTTCTCGCTGTGGGTCGAGGGCGAGGCCGCGACCCTGGTGGCCATGCAGACCGATGCGGCGGCCCTGCAGTCCTCGTCGGCCACCATCTCGATCGGCATCTACGCGAACCAGCTGCTGGAGGCCGAGGCCCACGCCCTGCTCGCTCACGCCCACGGGCCCAACGCCGCCTTCAACAAGTTGCTCGACACCTTCGCCAACAATCAGCTGCGCATCTCCCAGAGCGAGATCCTGTACCTCCAGGGCAAGAAGGCGCCCCTGACCGAGGCGCAGGTCGCCAACTTGAACGTCAAGGTGTCCAAGGAGTTCTCCACCTTGATCACGACTGAGACCAAGCTCGTCAAGAAGAAGTAGCGCCCAGCGAAGGAAATGACATGACCCAGGCCCTGCTCGTAATGGACCTGCAGAACGGGATCGTCGCGCGAGTGGCGGACCAGGCCGACCAGCTCCTCGAGACCCTGGAGACGGTGATCTCCGCGGCGCGCGACCATCAGGTGCCCGTCATCTTCGTCCGGGTGGCCTTTCGCCCCGGCGCCCCCGAGATCAGCGCGCGGAATAAGGGCTTCTCAGCACTCAAGGACTCCTCGCCCATGGACGAGGGGGCCGAGGCGACGCAGATCCACCCGCGGCTGGCGCGGCGCCCCGACGACATCCTCGTGACGAAACGCCGCGTCAGCGCCTTCGCCGGTTCGGACCTCGACGTCATCTTGCGATCGCTCGAGGTGGACCACCTCGTCGTGACCGGCGTGGCCACCAGCGGGGTCGTCCTGTCGACCACGCGCCAGGCGGCCGACTTGGATTACCGCCTCACCATCCTCGCCGACGGCTGCGCCGACGCCGACCCCGAGGTCCATCGCCTGCTCCTCGACAAGGTCTTGCCCCGCCAGGCCGACGTCGTGACCTCGCACGAGTGGATGGCGGCCCTCGCGTGAGCTCGCTGGGCCACCGAGTGATCTGCCTCGACACGGTGATGATCGACTTCGCCCTCATCGTCGACGCGCTGCCGCCCCGGGGCGGCGACGCCTTGTCGAGCGCGCGATTGGTGACGGCGGGCGGCGGCTACAACATGATGAGCGCGGCTCGACGCCAGGGCCTCGACGTCGTCTACGCCGGTCAGTTGGGGCACGGCCGTTTCGCCGACATCGCCGCCGCCGTCCTGGCCGACGAGGGGATCTCGCTGGCGGTCGCGGCGCAGGGCACCCGCGACCTCGGCGTCTGCGTGGTGCTGGTGGAGGCGACGGGGGAGCGGACCTTCATCACCTCGCCGGGTGCGGAACTCAGCCTTCGCCCCGAGGAGCTCGCCGCCGTGGCGGTCGTGCCCGGCGACGTCGTCTACGTCTCGGGCTACAACGTCGTCTATCCCGAACTGGCGCCGACGGTGACCCACTGGTTGAGCACGCTGGCGCCCGAGGTCGTGGTGGCCTTCGATCCGGGTCCGCGCGCGGCGGACATCGACCACGGCGTCATGGCTCACGTGATGGGGCGAACCGACTGGCTCCTGTGTAACGCCGCCGAGGCGCGGCACATGAGTTCGGAGTCCGAGGCCTGGCGCTGCGCGCAGGTGCTGCACGACCGTTGGGGATTCGACCGAGTCGTCGTACGCGACGGAGCGCAGGGTTGCTCGATCGCGAGCGACGACGGGGTGTGGGACGTGCCGGGCTTCGAGACGAAGGTGGTGGACACGAACGGAGCGGGCGACGTCCACAACGGCGTGGTCATCGCGGAACTCGGGCGGGGCAGCTCCTTCGAGGAGGCGACGCTGCGGGCCAACGCCGCCGCGGCCATCGCCATCGCCAGTTTCGGGCCGGCCACCTGCCCCGAACGCGGCGAGGTGGACAGCTTGCTGTCGCGCCACCCCCGTCAGGCGACGCGTCGCGAGGGCTGACTAGAAGTAGTTCTCGCCGAGCTCTTCGCTCCACGCGGGCGCGCGCACTTCTCCACGCGGCACGCTCCAGCGAAAGACCGGCTTGATGTCGAGCACCGGAGTTCCGTCGATGCCGTCGAGTCCGCGCACGCGCAGCGTGCGGTCGCCGACCTCGTCCAGCTCGACCGTGGTCAAGAGGATGCGGTTCGGGCGGTCCTTGTTGCGCTGGGCGAAGACGCCGACGTCGGGCCAGTTCTCGTTGCCACGCGGGTGGCGGTGCCAGGGCGCCGGCGGGACGTCCTCGGCCCAGTCGGCGAAGAAGACGATCTCCACGTGGGAGAAGTCGCCGAGGCCCCGCAGGGCCTCGCTGGGTACGTCCTCGGCCAACTCGATGGTCGAGACGACGTCGTCCCAATTGTCGTCCAGCGCCTCGCTGCGCTCGTTGCGGATGTAGGCCACTGCTCGCATGGGGAGGTTCATGGAACCATCGTAGTGAACGCGCCGGAGGCGCCGGAGGGAACCAAGTAGGGTGGTTCGCGCATGAGGAGCGGGGATGAGATGGGCGAATTGACCTTCACGTACGGCACGATGGCAGCGGGAAAGTCGACCCTGGCCCTGCAATTG
>Ga0164296_1004350_pt1 | contig 12900 bp, 13 predicted proteins | sample GEODES057metaG_FD_113533 | JGI IMG/M metagenome (GOLD analysis project Ga0164296, IMG submission 113533) | Dystrophic lake water microbial communities from Trout Bog Lake, Wisconsin, USA - GEODES057 metaG | ecosystem: Environmental > Aquatic > Freshwater > Lake | place: USA: Trout Bog Lake...
GGATATTAATTGTGCGTCTGCCGGACCTGCCTGAACGATGGAAATAGGATTGTGCATAAGATAAAAAGAGAAAAATATATTATTGAACACAAAGATAGAATGGACTTGGTTTTCCTTGTGCTACGCAGCAATATTTTTCAGTATAATGACTCAGGTCCAAGGTATTTTCAGTTCGAAGTTGGACTATTAGCTGCCTGAAATATTATAAGATCCATTTATCTGCACGGTATTATTTCTCAATTTGGCTTTAATGACTAATTTTGCCTTTCTCTAAAAAATATTTTTTCATGGCTACAACAGCTGATATGCGTACAGGTCTTATCCTTAAATTGGATGGCAGCCTGTATTCAGTAGTAGAATTCGGACAGAACAAAACAGCGCGTGCGGGCGCAAAAGTATGGGCCAAACTGAAAGGCGTAGACAATTCCCGTACCATAGAACATACCTGGAACTCTGGTGACAACATCAGCCCTGTGAGGGTAGAACGTCGCCCGTATCAATTTCTTTATCGCGATGATACCGGTTTTAATTTAATGGACGTGAGTAGCTTTGAGCAGATCATAGTTGGCGATAATTTAGTGGAAAACCCCGACCTTTATAAGGAAGGTCAGGAATGTTTTGTGTTGGTGAATACTGAAACCGAAATGCCGCTGGGTGTAGAATTACCCCCAAGCGTGAACCTGCGCATTACTTATAGTGAACCTGGCCTGAAAGGTGATACGGCCACCCGTGCCATGAAGGCAGCAACCGTTGAGACCGGCGCGAAGGTAATGGTGCCCTTGTTTGTGAACGAGAACGAATTGATCAAGATCGATTCTAAAACAGGTGCTTACGTAGAAAGAGTGAAGGAATAATAATATTATTCTTTTTTTATTGCCTTATCTGGTTTATTAGTGGTCAATTTATCTTCTTATTAATATTTTAAACAATAATTCCTCATGGAATACAAACACATACAGGAGCTGATCAAAACGATCAATAAATCCAACATCAGTGAGCTCAGCATTGAAGAAGGTGACTTTAAGATCACCATTAAACAGGATTTTTCGGGTCATGCTGTAACTTATGTGCCCGCACCGGTAGCACCAGCACCGCTAATGCCTGTAGCTTCGGCAGCTCCGGTGGCAATGCCGGCTCCGGCAGCACCGGCAGGCGAAAAACCAGCCGCTCCGGCGCCCGTGGCCGCTAATACGGTGACCATAAAATCGCCTATGATCGGTACCTTCTATCGCAGTCCTTCGCCCGACAAACCCGTGTTTGTGAATGTTGGCGACGAGATCAAAAAAGGTCAGGTATTGTGCATCATCGAGGCTATGAAGCTGTTCAATGAAATAGAAAGTGAGATCAGCGGCAGGATCGTAAAGGTGTTGGCCGATGATTCTACACCGGTAGAATATGATCAGCCGTTATTTTTGGTTGAGCCGATGTAATCCCTTTCTTTACGCCTAAAATTAAACGAGGATGTTCAAAAAAATTCTGATCGCTAATCGTGGCGAGATCGCATTGCGTATCATACGTACTTGTCGCGAGATGGGTATTAAAACGGTAGCTGTTTATTCTACCGCCGATAAAGACAGCTTGCACGTACGTTTTGCTGATGAGGCAGTTTGTATTGGTAAACCGCAAAGTTCAGATTCTTACCTTAACATGCAGCACCTGATGGCCGCTGCAGAGATCACTAATGCAGATGCCATTCACCCCGGCTACGGATTTTTGGCTGAAAACGCTGAATTTGCTGAGATATGCAATAATTATAAGATCAAATTCATAGGGCCGACACCTGATATGATCAGGCGTATGGGTGACAAGATGACGGCCAAAGAAACGATGATCAAGGCCGGAGTACCTGTAATTCCCGGTTCTGAAGGTCTGTTGAAAAGTGTGGAAGAAGCTAAAATGCTGGCCAAGGAAATCGGTTACCCGGTCATTATGAAGGCAACAGCAGGTGGTGGCGGTAAAGGTATGCGCGTCGTGTGGCAAGAAGCTGATCTTGAAAAAGCCTACCATACTGCCAAGCAAGAAGCCGGTGCATCGTTTAAGAACGATGGCCTGTATATGGAGAAATTTGTGGAAGAACCACGGCACATAGAGATACAGATAGCGGGCGACCAATACGGTGTTGTCTGCCATCTCAGCGAACGGGATTGCTCGATCCAGCGCAGGCACCAAAAGTTGGTGGAAGAATCCCCATCGCCATTTATGACGCCTGAGCTTCGCACCCGTATGGGTGAGGCAGCCATCAAAGCGGCATCAGCTATAAATTATGAAAGTGTGGGCACCATTGAATTTCTGGTAGACAAGCACCGCAATTTCTACTTCATGGAGATGAATACCCGTATTCAGGTAGAGCATGGGGTAACAGAAGAGGTGATCAGTTATGACCTTATAAAAGAGCAGATTAAAATAGCGGCCGGCGTGCCTATCAGTGGTCGGAATTATGAGCCAAAGATACACGCAATAGAGTGCCGAATCAATGCTGAAGACCCCTATAACGAGTTCAGGCCTTGCCCCGGCAAGATCACAACATTGCATACACCGGGTGGTCATGGTGTTCGGGTTGATTCACATATTTATGCAGGGTACACCATTCCGCCTTATTATGATAGTATGATAGCTAAGATCATTACTGTGGCGCAAACGCGTGAGGAAGCAATAGATACCATGGAAAGAGCACTGAGCGAGTATGTGATAGAAGGCATAAAAACTACGATCCCTTTTCATCTGCAACTAATGAAGAATGAAGAGTTTAGGAAAGGAAATTTCACTACGAAATTCATTGAGACCTTCAAATTATTGTAGAAAAAAGTTGAATTAACGTGGTTATTGTTAATAAATCAAAAAAAAAGTAGCAAAAGTATTGCAGGGTATAAAGTATACTTTATATTTGCATCACAAAATTTAAACTGAAAATGAAAAAAGTAATTTTATTTGCCTTATTAACTGTAGGCATCGTTGGTGCAACAACATCATTCGCACAAGACAAGAAAGCTGCTCCTGCTAAGAAAGAAGCTGCTCCTAAGAAAGAAGCTGCTCCTAAGAAAGAAGTTGCTCCTAAGAAAGAAGCTAAGCCAGCTGCTGCTAAGAAAGAAGCTAAAGCTAAATAATTTAGTTTTACTTGTTTTTAAAAATATACCTCCCGTATTCCGGGAGGTATATTTTTTTGTGCAGGGTGGTCGATGCTTGATTGTTTGTAATGCTTTATTTTAGTTTGATTTACATTACTAAATGAAAATACGTGCTATTATTACCGGTGTTACCGGCATGGTTGGAGAGGGTGTACTACATGAGTGCTTGTCTGATCCTGATGTGGAGCAAATACTGATCGTAAATCGCAAACCAAGTGGATTCAGCCATCCTAAGCTAAAGGAGGTGATCCACGCGGATTTCTTCAATATTGAATCGATTGCGGATCAATTTAGTGGCTATAATGCATGTTACTTCTGCCTCGGCGTTTCGTCGGTTGGCATGAAAGAACCTGAATATACTAAACTTACTTACGATCTAACGATTGGATTTGCTAAAATATTGGCCGCCAAAGAACCTGAAATGGTATTTTGCTATGTTTCGGGCAATGCAACAGATAGCACCGAGAATGGCCGCATTATGTGGGCGAGGGTAAAGGGCCGCACTGAAAATGAATTATTGCGATTGTTTAAGAACGGATATATGTTCAGGCCCGGCTATATGCATCCTACACCGGGGCTAAAGAATACGCAAAAATACTATAGATATCTTTCTTGGTCCTATCCTATAGTAAAATTGATAGCGCCTGATCTTGTGTCAACATTGGCAGATCTTGGCCGGGCCATGATACAAGTAACGCGGAGCAGATATACCACTCACCATATTGAAGTGAAAAATATTAAGGCGCTATCAAAGCAAAGCGGTAGATGATTGAATACAGCCTGAATTAAATGCACTATAGCTATTTGATGGTCATTTCTCCAACTCTTTTAAAAGTAGGATCGCCGTGGCATCAAGGTCATTGGCGGCATTGCTCAGGATAACAATACCGACGCCTTCATCTTTTAGCCAACCAATAAAGCTTCTAAAGCCACCCGTGCCACCATTATGCCAGATCAGTGTTTGCTTATCAGTGGTTGTGCTGATCATCCAGTTCATGCCTACTGCCATGGTCTTGTCATTGTACAAGGGCTGGTGCGTTAGCTTTATTGCAGGATCGGTTTCTTGCATATTTGTCTTTAGATACTTCAACATATCGTTGATATTCGATTTGATGCCCCCTGCAGGCGCAAAAATACCAAGGTTCCAATAGGAAGTGGCAATACCATCTGCAGTATAACCACGGGCCAACGTAGGCATTTGATTGGTGCCGGCGTCAAAAGAAGTCTGATCCATTTGTAATGGGTGCGTTATGAATCTGTCTGTTAACGCCTGAATTGTGGAATTGTATGCCTGCTCTAAAACAATCCCTAACACAGCAGCCCCGAGATTGGAATAACTATTTACTGTCCCCGGCATGGTGTCCGGCCTCACTGTTTTCAGGTAATTCAATAGCATGCTTCGGGTATAATGTTTATACGGATCTTTACCATCATAGCCGGGTTGGGTAAAAAGGTCTGCCGGAATTCGTGGCAGTTCTGATGTGTGGCAGCTCAATTGTGCTACAGTGATCGGATGTCCGTTATACTGCAGGTCCGGATATTCTCCGGGAAGATATTTTCTGATGTCGTCGTTTGCTTGCAGTTTTCCTTCCTGTATAGCATGAGCTAAAATAAGACCGGTAAATGTTTTAGTGATGGAACCGATCTCGAACAAGGTTTTATCGCTTGGCAATGTGGCCTTAGTTTTATTGGTAGTGCCATAGTAATATTGTTCTACAGACCCATTCTTTATTATTCCTACCACTAAGCCTGCATTAGCCGGGTTTTGAATATAGACCATCACAATGCTGTCGATAATTTTCTGCGTTTTTGTCAGCTTCGGATTGGATGACGAAATACTTTGAGGATCTTTCTTAACGGCTGAAGCTGTCTTTTGGTGCGGTAGCCACTGTATCCCGTCAATCTCATTGGCACTGTTCAGAACCATTTGCAAATCCAGTAAGCCATTATCAAATTGCACTGCATAAAGCCATGCTTTACCCTTCGTGCCATTGTTGCTCCACGATTGTATTTTACCCATATTCTTTCTGATCCGGTCGCGGTAAAATGATGTAAGCTCATTTTCTGGGAACTGTGCTTTAAATTCAGGCGACAACATGAGGTATAGTTCATGATACTGCTCCTGATTATATTTTTCGGAAAGATCTTTCAATATGGCATCTTGCCCCACGTTTTTTTGTCCTATTACTTTGGCTACGATCAATAATCCGATGAGCGTAAAAAAAATGATCCTTAACATGATATTTTAGTTTTAGTCTTTGTCATCTAGTTCAAAAATATGTTCTACCGGCAGTGCAAAAAACTGAGCGATCTTGAGCGCCAGAACGGTGGACGGCACAAAACGGCGGGTCTCAATCGCATTAATGGTTTGGCGGGACACATTGACCTTTTGTGCCAGCTCTTCCTGAGTAATGTTTTTCCGTGCACGTTCAACCTTTATTGAGTTCTTCATGCTTCGTGCGGTTTATTGATACTTGCCAAATAATCCTTGACATAAAGCTGATAGTAGAACAACACGAGATAGATCATTAACAGGCCATTGATCTGTATATGGGGCAGCCAACTTACCTCCCTGGTGAGAAATGCCACTGTTTTAAATCCCAGTCGCAATAATATCATCAGGAATACGCTCCACTGGAGGGAAGTAAGCCTGATATGCCGGATCATCTCATCTTCTGTCTTTTCTTTGGCCCCTGCGATCATCAACAGGCCTGCTAAAATTGCCGTCTGTATCCAAAGGCCGCCTATAAATGCCACGTCGTCAAGACTGTGCCTGTAAACTGCGCTGTAACCAAATCCGGCAATCACCAGCAACAACCCAAACCATTTAAAATACCGGGGTAACATTAAATTGGGTATCATGGTATTAGTTTTTTGTAAAAGTAAGTTTATTTGACAAAATGTAAAGTAAAATTTACAATTTTATTTACGTAATATAAGTAGCAGGCCATAAGCCAACACCTGTTATACTTCGATTTTTGATAATAAAATTAAACTAAATCTAAGCGCCGAATGAGTCTACTAAATTGTATGACCTAAGTTCGAGGATCTTAGCTGAAAATGCAATATGCTTTGCCTTTCTTGTACCAACTTTGCAAGCCCAACATAAATCCTCTCATTCTTATTTCAAAACAATTATTTTTGCAAGAACTAGCTTTACCGCTTCTTTTTTGAAACAATGAAAAAGCTCATTATAGCCATTGGGGTGTGCAGCCTCCTTTATTCCTGTCAGGATGGGAACCATAAGAACCATGGCCCGATAGTGCTGGGCGATTCGTCAACCATCGTTACAGAAAAGGATAAGTCGCGCCTGCAAGATCTGGTCACCGACTACCGTCCCGATCTGCAAAAAGAAACACATAAGGCTGATTCGGTACCGGCAGCACCGCAGCCGCCAAAACCGGACACTACCGTAAAACCGCAAGCCCCGCAGGTAGCTGCACAAAGCGGCTCATCGGCATTACCCAATGTTGCCGGTCTTAAAGCAGAATTTAAAGAAACTACCGTACTGATACCCAACATAAATGCTAAACTTTCCGGTAATCCTAATTTGCAAAATGCAGGCGGAGCGGTCTATTCGCTGATCAGTGGTTTTATTAACGGAAATGTGTTGCATACAACCGGAAACGTATTAAAGGTTTCGCAACGCTACCAAAGTATAGTAGTGATAAAGAGCAATTATGCCACGCTACCATTGGAAACATTAAGCCTGACCACCGACTGGGCTAACGTGAAGGGTGGCAACGGCTCTTATGCCGTGGCCGGGCTGGAGGAAGATCAAATGGAATTTGAAAAGACCAATACTGCCGGCATACGCACCGCTGTGGCAAAGGCATGCCAACGCAGGCATATGACCCGTAAAAAAACAGAAGAATGGATAGAAACTGTAGGTCATTGCAAGAGTTCTAATCAAAAACCATGTATAGTGACATTACGTTCCGTGATGTGGAAAATAGATGGCCGCGATGCGCAGGGTAAACCTTTTTCTAAGCAGATTCGAATAGATGTCCCTATGTAGTTAGCCCTCGGCATCATCGCCTTCGTTCGCTGCATACTGTTTAAGACGGTCGGCATACATATCTATACCATTCAGAACATCATAAAATACAGTTCCGTCTTCCCAGATACTTCCGGCTTTTACACCTGTTAAAACTTCGATACCATCCTCAATGGTATCCACGGCCCAAATGCTGAATTCTCCGCGTTCCATTGCTTCTGTGACCTCTTCCTTGAGCATCATGTTCTTGATGTTGGATGAAGGTACCATTACCCCCTGCGCGCCGGTAAAGCCAAAATATTTGCAGATCTCAAAGTAGCCTTCTATTTTTTCGTTAATGCCACCAATAGGTTGTATCTCGCCTTTTTGATTCACAGACCCGGTAACTGCTATACCCTGGCGTATGGGGATATTGGCAATGGTACTGAGAATTGCATACAATTCGGTACTGGACGCACTATCGCCATCTACCATGCCATAACTTTGCTCAAATACCAACCTTATAGACAATGCAGCCGGTTTCTCCTGAATGAATTTGCTTGCCAGATATCCGGTAAGTATCAATACCCCCTTTGTATGCAACGGGCCGCTGAGCTCTGCTTCCCGTTCTATGGCCACAACGCCTGCCTTGCCCATGCTGATGCTGCAAGTAATGCGGGCAGGGATACCAAAGGCAATGTCTCCTAATTCCAGTACCGATAATGCATTGATCTGACCAACTTTTTCGCCATCGGTGTCAATAAATATTTGTTCAGTACGAATCATTTCTGCCAGTTTTTCCTGTATCAGATTAGATCTGCTGAACTTTTCAGCGATCGCCTGTTTTATGTACGTCTCCGTTATTGAACCGGCAGTGTTCTCAAGCGCGTAATAGTTAGCTTCGCGCAAGATGTCGGAGATGGCTCCAAATCGGGTAGAAAGCTTATCCTGATGCTGTACTAAGCGCGATCCGTATTCCACAATTTTTGCGATCCCTGTATTGTCTATGGGTAGCAGGCTTTCTTTATTACAGATCGAGCGGGCAAATGCCGCATAATCTGCAATATTTTCAGGTGTATTGGGCATTTGGTCATCGAAGTCGGCCTTTATCTTAAAAAGCTCCTTGAAATCATTGTCATATTCATACAGCATTTGGTACAATTGCCCGTTGCCTACCAATATCACCTTGACATTCATGGGTATCGGTTCAGGCTTAAGGCTTCGGGTGGTAAGATAACCCAGTTGATCGGTCGCTTCTTCTATCACCACTTCGCGGTTCTTGAGTGCGCGCTTCAAACAGTCCCATGCAAAATAGTTTTTAAGGATCTCTTCGATACGAATGATCAGGTAGCCACCATTGGCGGTGTGCAGCGATCCCTGGCGTATCATGGTAAAATCGGTATACAAAGTCCCCATGTTCGATTCTTTCTCTACGCGTCCCAACAGATTGTTATAGGTTGGGTTGCGCTCTATGATCACGGGTGCACCTGTAAGCGCCCCGTTGTCCACCAATATGGTTACTTCATATCGTTTTAGGAAAGGGTTCTCGGCTGCTGCCACAGCATTATTCGATTTCTGCGACTTCATGAATTCGGGTAAATTGTCCATGATATCATCGCGCAACAGTTGCAGGTATTGTGCAACGTTGGGTATCGAGCTATAGGCGTCAGCCACTTCTTCAATCAGGTGCCCAATAGCATATTGTGCTACCTCCTTGGTCAATGTATCCAATTGCTCATCGGCAGCCTTCTCTATTTTTCTGATCTCCCTGATGCCTAAGCTGATCTCTTCCTGCAATATTTTTTGTGTAGCGTTCAATTTTTCAATTTCGGCAGGTGTCATGGCCTGAAACTGCTCTTCCGAGATTGGCTTATCATCTCTAAGCGGCACGGTGATGATACTTGATGGGGTTTGTTGTATACGGAATGATTCTTTTTCTGCATGTTCACTGATGCTGCCGAGGATCTTGGCCTGCTGCTCTTCGAAAACGCGGATCACGTTCCCTTTTTTATCTGCAAAATCATCGCTTTCAAAGACCTTCACCAACGCGCTGTAACAATCGCTGATCAGCTTTTTCAGTTCTTTTTTAAAACGTACCGCGTAGCCGGCAGGCATACTCAATTTGTCGGGTCGATAGGTGTCTTTAAAATTGTTGACGTAGCACCAGTCGCAAGGTATAGCTTCATTTTTAGCTTGTTGAGCCACGTAGCTGTTCACCACAGTAAGTTTGCCGGTACCATCGGCGCCTGATACATAAATATTGAATCCGGGCGATTTCATGCCCAACCCAAGTTTTAATGCCTTAATAGCGCGTTGCTGCCCAATAATTACATCATTGGTAGTTGATGTCGCAGATACTGTATTATTAAATAGCGCCGGATCGCAGGCTTTGCGAACGTCCGCTGCCGTTAGTTTTTGGATCATTATGGATGGATTGTATTTACAAATGTAAAGAGAAAATGTAAAGGCCGGATGAATTATGACGGGCATTACGTGACGCAATGATCGTTGTCAATTTTCTTTTAAAAGCGGCACTTTCAGCACCATCGCTAACAATGTTTTACAGATAATTATTATTCCTTTCAATAAAAAAAGATATACATTTATCCCAAGGGTAATCTTTAAAAATACCTGAAACGAAAACAACATGAAACTGGCCCATCTTATTTTAGCACATCACCAGCCGCAACAGTTGGAAAGATTGGTAAAACGGTTGCTACATCCCGATGCGGATATTTATGTCCATATTGATGCAAAGGCTGACATAGGCCAGTTTCATATAGTTGCCAATTTGCCGACAGTCAGTTTTATACAAGGTCGGGTGCCGGTGGCCTGGGGCGAATACAGTGTTATGCGGGCTACTTTAAAAAGTATGGAGGAGATTTTGGCTAAGAATGTAGCCTATACCCATATCAATTTGCTGAGCGGCAACGATTATCCTTTGAAAAACAATGGAAACATTCATCAGTTTTTCAGTGCACATCAGGGCGAAACATTTATGTGGTTCAATAAAATTTTTGATGACTGGGTTCACGGACAGGTGCGTATCAATCAGTATGATTTTGGCGACTATGGGTTTCCCGGTAGGTATCAGTTGGCCAGGTTGATGAATAAATTTATGCCGGCCCGTAAAATGCCCAGTGGCTTGGTTCCTTATGGCCAATCGCAATGGTTGACAATTGTGCCGGAAGCAGCACTTTACGTCATAGAATTTATAAAGGTGCATCCGGATGTAGAACGTTTTTTCAGGCAAACATGGGCGGTAGATGAGGTGTTATTTCAAACAATTTTGTGTAATTCAGAATACAGAAACACATTGGTCAATGACAATCTTAGATACTTGCCGCTAAAACCGGACTTCAGGCCGGTGGTCTTTACTAAGGATGATGTTCCTGCTTTGGTGGGGTCCGGGAAATTTTATGCACGGAAATTTGATTTGAATATTGATAGTGTTGTGTTTGACGAGTTAGATAAGTTGGTTGACGGCTAATAATAGGGAAGAAATTAATCAGGCAAACAACGTCCTTTGCATGGATACCAATTATTAATTCCGCTAAATACAACTTCCATTTTGAGATTCGCATTTCTGATCATTACCTACTCAGACGTAGAACAAACGAAGCGCCTGATCAACCGCCTCAATACCGGGCAATTTGACTTTTATATTCATTTGGATAAAAAAATTGATATTGCTACGCACCGGGAAATTGAAAGTATGCAAAATGTGTATTTCATTCAGAACCGGATTGATATCAATTGGGCAGGTTACTCAACCGTAAAGGCAGCGCTGAGTGGCGTGCGGCAGATTGCGGCAACGGGCATTCACTATGATTTTGTAAACTTGATCACCGGGCAGGACTATCCGATCAAATCTCCGGAATACATTGTCGATTTCCTGACAAGGAACGTTGGAAAGGAATTCATGTACTATGAAAACTTTGAAAACGAATGGACAGAAGCCAATAAACGTGTAGATCAATATCATTTAACTGATTTTAAATTTAAGGGCAGGCACCGACTGGAAAAATGGATCAACAAGGTGACACCTAAGAGAAAATTTCCGGGCAATCTGAAATTATACGGACGTGAAACTTTTTGGACGCTGAGCCTCGATTGCGCAAAATATGTTGTTGACTATATAGATACGCATCCCGAACTGAACCGGTTTTTGCAATTCACATGGGGTCCTGATGAGTTTATCTTTCAAACCATCATTATGAATTCCCATTTTGCCAAAAATGTGGTCAACAATAACTACCGTTATATTGTTTGGCCTGCCGGTGGGGCAAGGCCCAATGTGTTGAAAACTGAAGATTTTGATGCAATGGTGGCATCGGAGGATTTTTTGGCGCGAAAGTTTGATATTAATGTGGATCCCAAAGTACTTGACTTGTTGGATCAACTGAAGTAATGATTTTAATGACTTGATATTTAATAACTTGAACTAATCAACAGTTTCACTAAAATTCCATTCTGTATGGCTTACATGCTTAATTTAAAGACCTTTACCGATGAGCGGGGAAGACTGACACCGGTAGATGGTGTGTTGCCGTTTGATATAAAACGGATCTACTACATAGACGACATTAAAAACGAAGCTGAACGCGGCGGACATCTCCATTATATAACAGTAGAAGCGATATTTTGTGTTTACGGTACGTTTGAAGTGGTCATCAATAATGGTAAAACAAAGACCACTTATTTTTTAAATGACCGTACCCAATGTTTGGTGGTAGAGCCGCTTGACTGGCATATGATACACAATTTCAGTAAGGGTGCTATATTGATGGGTGTTTCTTCAACCAACTACGATCATAGCGATTATAACCACGTAGAACCCACGCTGCAGCCATGATACCGTATGAAAATCTGAAACGACTGAATCAGCCGTTTGAAGCTGAATTCAAGGAGCAGTTCAACGAGGTGCTTGATAAAGGACATTATATTTTGGGGCATCAGCTTGAAAAGTTTGAAGCGGCATTTGCAGCGTACCACAATGTTAAGCATTGCATAGGCGTGTCTAACGGTCTGGATGCATTGATACTGGCGCTGAAGGCTTTGGAAATACCGGAAGGCAGCGAGTTCATTGTACCGTCAAATACCTATATCGCTTCAATTTTGGCAATAGTGGCTTGCAGGTTAAAGCCTGTATTGGTGGATCCGGATATAGCTACTTATGAGATCGATCCTGCCAAAATAGCGTCTGCGATCACAGCGAATACGCGCGCCATTATGGTGGTACATCTATACGGCAAGGTATGTGATATGGACGCCATCATGCATGTTAAAAACAAGTATAACCTCCTATTGATAGAAGACTGCGCACAGGCACATGGCGCAACTTGCAACGGTAGACTGGCCGGCACTTTTGGTGAGATGGCTGCGTTCAGTTTTTACCCCACCAAGAATCTTGGCGCACTGGGCGACGCCGGGGCCATCTTGTGCAATGATGATCATTACTACCACTCGCTGCAGCGACTGCGTAATTATGGCTCTGACCGTAAATATTATAATGATGTTGTAGGTTATAACAATCGCCTCGATGAAATGCAAGCCGCTTTTCTCTCGGTTAAACTGCCTCATTTGAACCGTATGAACGCCCACCGCAACAAGCTGGCCAATATGTATTTAAGTGCACTGGACAGGAATAAATTCATTCTGCCCGCCAAGGATGATCGCTTTTATGATGTCTATCATATCTTCAACATTCGTTGCGAAAGGCGAGACGACCTGCAACAATACCTGACAAGCAAGGGCATTGGAACGGTGATCCATTATCCTGTGCCTCCCCATCGCCAA
>Ga0164296_1004351_pt1 | contig 12900 bp, 12 predicted proteins | sample GEODES057metaG_FD_113533 | JGI IMG/M metagenome (GOLD analysis project Ga0164296, IMG submission 113533) | Dystrophic lake water microbial communities from Trout Bog Lake, Wisconsin, USA - GEODES057 metaG | ecosystem: Environmental > Aquatic > Freshwater > Lake | place: USA: Trout Bog Lake...
ATTGTAAATGCCACTGTTACAGATGATTCGGCAAATAACAGAACAACTGTTACAATAGGTGGAGTACCACAAGATATTGTGGATGGCGGAGTCTTTGACAGCAATGCAAATATTGACGGAGGACAGCCTACCTCATCATCTTACAGTTTTAGCTTAGTTGGAGGAACACCCTAAATGCCAGTACAAACACAGATTCAGATTCGCAGAGGAACAGCCTCTCTTTGGACTACTACCAATCCAGTTCTCGCTGCAGGCGAGCTTGGGCTTGAAACTGACACGGGTTATCTAAAAGCTGGCAATGGATCAAGCGTTTGGACATCGCTTTCATATATTAATCAGATCCCATTTCCTCTGATTACTACAAATGCACAATCTGGAACTACTTATACATTGGCACTTTCAGATGGTCAAAAGAATGTTGAGTTAAACAACTCTGCTGCTATTACACTTACAGTCCCGCTTAATGCAACTGTAGCGTTTCCTATAGGTACACAAATCCAGCTTCTTCAAACAGGTGCAGGACAGGTAACTGTTGCTGCGACGGCGGGAGTAACAATAAACTCTAACCCAGGACTTAAATTACGTGGTCAATGGTCTGCTGCTACATTAATTAAAAGAGCATCGGATACATGGGTACTTGTAGGTGACATTACTGCATGAGTCCATTTCCTATATATCCTGGTAATAATGCTGTACATGGCGCAGTTGTGCCGATTGCTACATATTTAAGCCCTGGTCCATTGTTTTATCCTAATTTTGTAAATATTCCGCAAACTTATCAAGATTTGCGCGTTGTCATTTATGCAAGAACTGCAAACGCTCTTACTACGGATGCTCTTGGACTTAATTTTAATTCTGATTATGGAACAAATTATTCAGAAACATATTTGCAAGGAAATGGCTCTAGCTTAACAAGTGCCAGAGACACCTCTTCTACTAGATTTTATTCTATAAATATTCCAGGCGCAATCGCCCCAAGCGGAGTTTTTGGTTCAATTACTATTGATATATTAAATTATGCAAATACTTCAACATATAAAACAATAATTGCAAAATGGGCAAATGACCAAAATGGTTCAGGAACAACTGGCCTAATGACTGGATTATGGCGAAGCACGGCAGCAATTAATGAAATTGATAACAACATTGTTAATTCAAATGGTCAATGGGTTGCTGGTTCTCGTATATCCCTTTATGGCGTAAGATCGGTAGGTCAGTAAATGTCTATGTATCCCATTCAATCAATAGTGGTTCCAAGTGCTTCTTCTAATGTACTCTCTTTTACAAATATTCCTCAAACTTTTACACATCTTGAAATTAGGGCTTTTTATGCAAATCCAACAACAACAGTTCAGTATGTAGGGGTAGGTTTTAATTCAGATTCTGGAAATAATTACTGGGCACACGAGCTACTTGGAAATGGTTCTTCTGCATCTGCTGCTTCTTATTTAACAAGAAGTAATGTTTTTTTTGATTATGAAATCAATCAAGGAAGTTATTCTACAAATATTTTTTCAGTAGGAATCATGAGTATATTAGATTATACAAATACCAATAAAATTAAAGTTACCAGAACAATTTGTGGTTTTGATGGGCAAAGTGCAGGTGAAGTTATGATTACCTCGGGTGCTTGGAATAATACTGCAGCTATACAATCAATACAATTGAATAATAATGGTTATACTTTATCTGCAGGAACTCGTTTTGATCTTTATGGACTAACATCATCAAATGTGGGGACTTTCTAATGAGTGTGCATTTAGTCCCTATTTTTACTCAAACTGTTGGCTCTAGTGGAGCAAATAGCGTTGTATTTAACAATATTCCACAAGGATATACAGATTTAAAATTAGTTATTTCAGCTAGAACTAATGCTTCTGCACTAATGTCTGTAGGTGGGCTACAGTTCGGTACAAATGGGGTTTTTGATGTTGGAACAAACTATTCTAGAACCTACGGTCAAGCTTATGGTTCTGGTTATTATTCTGGAAGAAATCAAAGTTCAAGCAACATTGAAATTGATCAGTTTCCTGCGGCAAGTGCTACAGCCAGTACATTTGGAAATGTAGAAGTTTATATACCTAATTATGCTTCTGGTAACTATAAGCAAGTTATATATGATGATGTTGCGGAAAATAACTCTAGTACAGATAGTAACGTTGTTATTGTAGGCGGTTTATGGAGAAGCACTAATCCAATAACAAACTTACAGATATTTGCATATAGCGCAAACTTTGTTCAGTATTCTACATTTACTCTTTATGGTGTGTCTAATCAATTTGCTACACAAACTCCAATTGCACCAACTATTACATCTGTTGTAGATCAAGCGGGATTTGCTAGTGTAAACTTTTTGCCTACCGCCTCAGATAATGCAACATTGTATGCAGTAACAGATAATAATAACAATACAACATATGGGGCGGGATCTCCAATTGTTGCCCCCGCAACATTAGGTTCTCAAACTACTTATACAGCAAAAGCAATTAATAACGTAGCAACAACATCTGCATCAGGAACAGCTTCTATTACAAGTAATAATAGTTTTGCAAGTATTGCTACTCAAGTTGTTGGTTCTGGTGGCTCTCAAATTACATTTAACAATATTCCCCAAAACTACACACATTTACAATTACGTATTTTTGGAAGACTTGCAGCGGCTGTAAGTAGCACAAATAGTTTTGTTCAATTAAATAATGATGGAAGCACTACATATTGGTTTCATCTATTATCTGGAGATGGATCAACAGCAAGTAGCTCTAATGGAAATAGTAGCATAATTGCTATGCCTCCATTACCAGGAACATCTGCAGCAGCAAATATTGGAGGTATTGCTATTATAGATATCCTTGATTATACAAATACGAATAAATATAAAACTTTACGTGGATTTGGTGGATCAGATCTCAATGGTTCTGGGACTGTAGGACTATATTCTGGTTATTGGCCACAACTACAACCAATTACTAATATAATTACTGGTGGTGCTTTTACAACTCCATATACCTTTGCTGCAGGAACAATTGTTGCACTTTATGGCGTAGCATAATGTATAATATATCAGGAGGTAAATAAATGGCTGCTCAATCTACTTATACGCCTATTGGCACTCTTACCGCCTCAGGTTCTAATCAAACATTAAGTTTTACAAATATTCCATCTACTTATACTGACTTAGTTTTGGTTTGTTTTATTAGAAGCCAAACAAGCGGAACGACAGATAGCGTTTTAATGCAGGTTAATTCAACGCAAAGCATTTATAGCGATACAACTTTAAGTGGCAATGGTTCTGCGGCTTCATCTACAAGGGGTTCTAATACTTATGGTACTTTTATAGGTAATTGCCCTGCCGCTGGCTCTACTTCAGGAATTTTTGGGTCAATTACTACACATATTGAAAATTATGCAAATACAACCACTTACAAAACACAATTAAGTAAAAACGCAAACGATCAAAATGGTTCTGGTTATTCACAAGAAACTGTTGGTTTAATGCGATTAACTGGCGCAATTAACAATGTAACAGTATTAACTGCAAGTGCGAATATAACGGTTGGTTCAACTGCAACTCTCTACGGAATAACGGCGGCATAACATGGCTAATACAATGACTAAAATTGCTTCTTATACCGTTGGTTCTGGTGGCTCAGTTGCGGCTATATTTTCATCTATCCCTCAAACATATACTGATTTATATGTTGAATATTCAGCAAGAACGACAAATACTGATACTGGTACAAGTATTCAAATAGTTGTATATCAAAATAATGTTGGTTATCCTGATTCAACCGCTTCATTTACCGAATTAAACGGAACAGGTAGCGGATCCGCTTCATTAAATTTAACTGGTCAATATGTTCGTGTTGGTTATTGCGATACCGCTAATAATACTTCTAATATATTTTCCAATGGAAGTTTTTACATAGCAAATTATGCTGGTTCAAATTACAAATCAGTTGTTGCTGATTCTGTATTTGAACAAAATGGCACCGCCGCTGTTCAATCATTAATTGCTGGTTTGTGGAGAACCACATCTGCAATTAATAGTTTGAATATTCAAACAGGCAGAACTTTTGCACAATACTCAACTTTTACACTTTACGGAATCTAACTAGAAAAGGAGATAAAAAATGACAGATACAACAGTACCAAATGTAGTTGAAGTTGATTGTTCAACAGGTATTTCAACTACCCGCCCAATGACAGCAGACGAAATTGCAGCTCAACAAAAGATGCAAGAAGATTTTGCTGCACAACAAGCTGCACAAGCAGAAGCAGATGCTGCAAAAGCAGCAGCTCTTGAATCAGCAAATGCTAAGCTTGCTAAACTCGGCCTAACTGCAGATGAAATTGCTGCATTAGTAGGATAATACAATATAATAGAATAGGAGGCAACAACAATGGCAACTAAACCTAATACTGATCTACCACAACCTTTTAAGTCATGGACTTTTGATGAAGACCTAGGCTATTGGGTTGCACCCACCCCAATTCCAGATGTAACTCAACCTTACAATTGGAATGATAAGACAGGAGAATGGGAACTTTTAGAATTTCCCGCAGAATAACCAATGACTAGAGCCAGAGACGTAGCAAGTAGCGGAGTAAATGATATTGTTCCTCTTGATTCCCTTCAAACTAAATTTGACGGGATTCAAAATGTATTTACCCCTACTTATCGTGGTGTTAAAATATCAATACCTAACTCTCTTAGGCTTTTAATAACAGTAAATGGTATAATTCAAACAGTGGACTTTCCAGAATATGTCTGGCAATCTATGTTACCTAGGTATGGTTTTCAAGTAAATGCAGATGGAAATCTGATGTTCTCTGAAGTCCCGCCAGCTGGTTCAACATTTGACGGAAGAATTATGGCGGGTCCCGTAACAAATATTTCAAATAAAAATTATCCATTCAAGGCAGTGGACATACTACTAGGAGCGTAAAACATGGCAAGAAAAGTACTACTGGACACACAATACACATTTAGTCCATCAACAAGAACAATAACGATTCCAAACCGTTATATCCCACAAGAACGTCTGCTTTTGATAACTGATGTAACAGCAAACGTAGTACTATTTAATTTCTCAGATCCTAGTCTGAAAGCAACATCTTACACCACAGGTATGTCTGGTGCTTCTGGTAACACCACAATTGTCTTGAATTACAATACAACAACTCTTTCTGCAACAGATAAACTATCAATAGTTATTGATGAATATTCTGAAGCAATGCACCCAGATGAGACAACAACTGACCCAGTCGGCAAGATGCGTGTATCAACACCAGCCAACCTTATTGATACAGACTTTGAGTATGGTACTCAGGTTTCTAAGTGGGAAAATCTTGCAATGATTAATAATCGCCCACTTGCATATCAAACAGTTCCTAACGTAGCAAACTTACAGAACATTTATCTTGCAACAGGAACAAGAAACGTAGTTGTAAACTTTAATGGATCGCACTATTTATCGGCGGGATCAGCAATTACAGTTCAAGATACATATGTAACTCTTGCTAATGGTAACTATGTAATTGATGCAACATCTACAAACTCTGGAACATCTTCATCTCCAATTTGTAATCCAATTACAGGATCAATTACTGCAATTTCAAATACAGGATCTGCGGTAACATATTCAACATCATCAACCACAGGACTTGTAGTTGGTCAAACTGTAACAATTACAGGTGCATCATCTGCTGCATATAACTTGACAAACGCTACAATTACAGCCATTTCTGCAAATACTAGCTTTACAGTTGCTTCAACAGCAACTGGCTCAACATCTACAGCATCATTTTCTGCGAATGCTTGGATTTCATATACATCACGTTCAGCAAACTCAACTTCTATTACTAATATTTTGGATGCTAACAAAACAGCAATTTACTCTGCAAACTTTTATTCAGGAGTTTCAATTGGTTCATCTCCAACGATTACATATTCAGGAAATGCTGTAACTGTAGTAACATCAGTAAACCATGGACTAGCACTTGGAAATGAAGTAGCAATTACAGGTGTAACTACAAGTGGAACAAATGCTCCAAATGGTTCTTTTGTTGTGGCTACAGTTGTAAACCCTACAACATTTATTATTTATACAGCAAATACTCCAACAGGAACACTAACATCAACTTCAGCATCAGTTTATGTACGTCCACAAGGACAATTCCTACACCGCCCATTTGATGGTGGAGTTATTTTCTCAACAAATGCATCATCTAACTTTGAACAGGCTGTTCGCCAAACACGTCGTTATTTCCGTTATCAGTCAGGTAAAGGTATCCAAATGTCAACGGGTACAATTATTAAGCCAAACATTCAGATTGACTCTTTGACATCATCAGGAACAACTGTATCTGTACAAACTAAAGATCAGCACAATTTGCAGGTTGGTGCAACAATTGCAATTTATGGTGCAAATGAAACTGCATATAACGGAACATTTACAGTTGCTGCAGTAACTGGATTTAATACATTTACATATATAGCATCATCAGTACCTTCTAATTCACCAGCATCTGGAACTTATTATTTGCAGGTAGTTGGCTGGTATGGTGCAAAGAATCGTATGGGTATTTTTGATCAGCAAAACGGTATGTTCTGGGAGTTTGATGGACAAACACTAAATGTGGTTCGTAGAAATTCAACATTCCAACTTGCTGGTAAAGTTTCAACAGTAAATGGATCACATACAGTTACACAAACAAACTCCTCATATCCAACAACATTTTCAAAGCAGCTAACTCCTGGAGATTATGTTGTTCTTCGTGGACAATCTTATCGTGTTACAGATATTCTTTCTGATACCACATTTAATATTTCTCCAGCATACCGTGGAACAACTGATAACTATATTGTTGCTTCAAAAACAATTGAAACACGTATTCCACAATCTTCATTTAACCTTGACAAGCTTGATGGAACTGGACCTTCTGGTTACATTGTAGATCTTTCAAAGATGCAAATGTGGTTTATTGACTATGCTTGGTATGGTGCGGGTGTAGTCCGCTGGGGTGTTCGTGGAACTGATGGAAAGATTATCTATGCTCATTCACTTCCAAATAACAACGTAAACTCAGAAGCTTTCTTGCGTTCAGGAAACTTGTCGGGACGTTATGAGACATCTACAATTCCACCTGCTACATATATAACAGCATCAGTAGGTGCAACAGATTCAACATTAAATGTAGGATCAACTGCTGGCTTCCCATCATCAGGAACCCTTGTTATTAGAGGTAATGCGGGTGCATCAAACACAAACTATGAATTTGTAAATTATACAGGAACAACCTCAACAACACTTACAGGTTTAACTCGTGGACAAGCAGGTCAATCTTCATTGACATTAGTTATAAGCCAAGGCTCAAATATTGCAACTGTTTCATCAGCATCAGGATTGCAAGTAGGTCAAAAAATTATTGCACCTCTTTCATTCCCAGATGGAACATTTATTGCAGCAATTAGCGGAACTACGCTTACACTATCTCAAGCTTGCATAACATCTGCTGGTTCTGTGTCTGCAACAATTCCTCCTATGGGTGCATCTTCAGGTCAAGCTTATACATATTCTTCAACTGCTCCAGTAGCCGTAGAACTTGCATTTCCAACATTTGCACCAACACTATCCCACTGGGGTACTGCAGCAATTATGGACGGCGGATTTACAACAGACAAGTCCTTGCTCTTTACATATGGACAAACCAACCCTGTTTCAATTCCTCCTTCATCAGTAGTATTTGCGGGAACTGCTTCGGGATCATCAGGTTCAAATACAATTACACTTTCTGGATCATCAACAACTGCAAATATCCTTCCAGGAATGACAGTTTCAGGAACAAACATTGCAGCAGGTACATATGTAACTGGTATCACAAACTCTACAAACTTTACAGTTACACCAAATCCAACAGGTACTATCTCAAGCGGTACACTAACACTTACTGGAAATAATACAAGAGCATTGATGTCAATTCGCTTGGCACCTTCAGTAGATAACGGAATTGGAGCGGGTTTTGGACAAAGAGATCTTCTAAATCGTGCTCAGCTACTTCTATCTACTCTTGATGTATCTCTTTTGAATACAAATACTGGTAATATCCTTGTACGTGGATATATAAATGCACAACCATTTGCTGGTTCTCAGACTGTTTATGGTACATCAACAGGTGTTCCAATTTATCTATCAACAGCATCTGGAACTGGTTCAGTTGTAACTTATACAACAACTACTCCTCATGGATTAAATACAAATGATCAGGTTGTAATATCTGGAGTAACATCTTCTACTGGTTATAATGGAACATATTCAATTACGTCAGTTCCTTCATCAACAACATTTACAGTAGCAGGAACATATTCAACTTCATACAGCACAACTGGATCTCCAACAGTATTTGGATATAAGCAGTGGACAAATGCTGTAGGTAACGTGTACGGTTCACTTACATCATCGCTTGCACAAATTGCTGACTTTGCACCAAATGCTTCAACTGGTGGAACTGCAGGTGCTTACACAGTTACTGGAGGTGAAGGAACTGGTGGTTTCTTTGCTAACCAAACAACAGAACTTGATTTATCATCACTTCGTGATCTTGGTAACTCAATTCTCGGTGGTGGAGGACTTGGAACTCCAGCATATGCAGGACAAAATGGATACCCTGATGGACCAGATGTGCTTACAATTGTTGTAACAAATCTTGCATCAGCTCCAGCACAGGTTATTGGACGAATTGCTTGGACTGAAGCCCAGGCTTAAAGAAGGGTCGGGTTTACAAAAGTGCCATTAGACAGAGCAGTAAATGTTCCAAATAGCTCTTTAGCAAATAGCTATATTAATATTGCAAATAATATTACTCAGTTGGGTGGATCTGAAACTCCACCCAATAGAGGAACTACTGGAAATCAACCAACATCTGCAAACATTGGTGATCAATATTTTAATATAACAACCAATGAATTACAGGTTTATTCTACAAATGGTTGGGTACCTGCAGCAACTGCTCCAAATGCACCCACAAATGTTACAGTATCAAGTGCCCCAGTAGCATATGGAGGACAACCTTCAGTAATTGTTTCTTGGACACCTGCAACTACAGGAATACCTGCAAGTTCATATGTTGTAGCTTCTTCAACTGGCGGGTTTAGCCAAACAGTCACAACAAATACAGCAACATTTATTGGTTTAACTGCTGGAACTTCTTATACATTTACTGTAAAAGCTCAAAATGATTATGGTTCAAATTCAACAACAAGTGGTTCTATTACACCAGTTACAGTTCCTCAGCAAATAACTTTATCAAATCCAACTATTACTGCAGCGGGATTATCAGTAAACGTAACTCCAGGAAATACTGGAGGTTCTGCAATTACTGGATATACATTGTATGCACAACCAGGAAATATTGCTGTTACTTCTGCAACTTCTCCAGTTGTTTTTACAACAATAGTTCCAGTTACTGGCGGTTCTATTACAAACAACACCCAGTATAGCTTTTCTGGTGTTGCAAATAATATAGCGGGTTCTTCTGTTCTTTCAAGTACAACATCAAGCGAAATAGATTTACCTACACAAATTACTAGTGGAATTGTGTGTGACTATGATTTTTACAATGGCTCATATGGTGGACAAAATCTTTTGCTTTATAGTAATGCTTTTAGTAACTCTCCTTGGTACTACACATATACTGGTAGCTCATCCAACATGAGTAGGACGGCTAACGCCACAACCGACCCTTTTGGCGGTAATAACGCATGGCTTATGACAGACACGGCATTTGTAGGTGGAGATGCCGCAATTGTTCAAGGAGTTTCAGGAATAACGGGAACAACTCCTTTAACACTCTCTATTTATATAAAAGCAAACCAAAGCAACCCTATAAATTCAGTAACTCTTGCTTGTTTTTATATCGGAAACAACACTGCAGGTGCCTCCATTACTTTTACCCCTGGAACTTCTACAATAACTGGTGGAAGCGGTTCCGCTACATATGTGGGTAATGGGTGGTATAGATACACACTAAATGCAACAGGAACAAACGCCGCAAATAACGCCGTTGTGTATCAGGTTTATTTTAATGGAACTGGTTCTTACTACGCATACGGGGCTCAACTACAACCAACATCTTCAACATTAGCACCTGGTTACTTGCCAACAACATCTTCAAGTATAAACTCATCCACAGGTTCTACTATATACGACCTTAGCGGTAATGGTTACAATACAACTTTAGCAAACTTTACATACTCTAACACTTCTGCAAACGGCTATGGCGGAGTATTCTTTAATGGAACTAGCACTTCTGGTGGAACCATGCCAAACATGGGTTCTGGATATCCTGCAACAACACTTAGCTTTTGGGCTAACCGTCAAGCTGGATCTGCTGGTGGAGCAGATATGATTGTTTCTGGTTCACTTGGATATAACTTTGGAGATGCTAGTTGGGATGGCCCTTATGGGGAATGGTATTACCCCCACGCTATTACGCCCCCTTACGATGGTAGCCAATGGCACCATTACACCTTTGTTAACAATAGCAACTACTCTTACAGTATCTACCATGACGGTTACCTTGAAGGAACTTACGCTCCTGGAGGAACTGGTACAAGTAACCTATCAGGCATAATCATTGCAAACGGCTATGGTGGTCGTTACTTTAAAGGTTATATTGGCAAACTGTCTGTGTACACCCGAGCACTATCTGCATCTGAAGTATTGCAAAATTTTAATGCACATAGATCAAGATACGGAGTATAGTGGACGGGATTGCTATAAAAATCCCTATTCCCGTATAATAGTATTATGTCATACAAACAAGTAGTACTAAGAGATAATCCAATAGCATTTTGGCCATTAAATGGCACGTCTAGCTTAAGAACTTATGCTACTATTTTGTTAGAATACAGAACGTATCAAGACTGGTTAGATGATGAGCCTACATACAATTCGTCCCCGCTTACCTTTACAGTTCAAGATATTTCTAATGGTGGAAATCACGCTGCTTTTACATTGGGAGCACCAGCATTTTCAGATATTCTGCCGTTAGCAGCACTTTCAAACTATGATACACAATTGTCTGGATGTAAAATAGATTCTACTTCCGAAATTGGTATAGCAAATCTTGCACAGCTTTATGATATGTTTTATACAGGAACAGAAAACATTAAGTTTGGCATAGAATTTTGGATAGCATTTAATGAAAGTCCAAGCGAAATCAATGAATTATTCAGTGTAAATTATTTAGGAAATAAAGTTGCAAGTGCATATGCAGATAACGATAAGATATACTTTACTGTAAATGGAATTGATAAAATTTTAAATACCAGCCTTTCTTACACTACTTACAAACAAGTCCTATCTTGGGATTCTCAAATGCATGTGTTTTTATCTTATGATGAAGGTAATATAAGTGTTTCTGTAAATTCAATTCCTGGAGATTCTGTAAAAGTTTCATCTAATTTTCAATGGTCAAATTCACTTTATTCATCAAAAGACTTTTTTTACAGTATTGGCCCATCATCAGAAATAGATACATTTGTTATAAATGATCTTGCTTTTTACGATTATATTTTATCTCAAAATACAATAAGATCTCATATGGTTTGGGGCACAAATGATTCAGCCCCGCAAAATTATGTAAAAGAAACAAGTGGATTCTTTTTTGATATTAAAGATTCTCCAAATATGTTTGCTTTTCAAAAGACATTTAGTTCTCCACAAGATTATGGGCAAGGTAATACTTCAACGTTAAAATCAGACGGAACTGGCCTAACTCTTTCTCAAACTACATCTGCTACTTCTTCTTCTGGGACATGGACTTATTTAATACCATCAGCAGGTCTCAGTAAAATTTGTGGTGTAAGAATATCTTGGGATACAGGAATGACAGATAACACTTCTGTATCAGGCGGGGATTACACAAAGGTAGAATTTTCTCAAGATAATGGAATAACATGGAGTCAAATAGAAAACGGTTATCCAGTTATAAAGTTCCCAGATAGTTCTTCTACAGCATATCCAAATATGTTAGTTAGAGTTACAATATCAACATCAAACTCATCTCAAAGATATTTGCCAAGAATAGACAATCTCATGATTGGTGTTTACAATGATTTGTCCATATATTCAGACATGGGTGCATTTGCACTTATGCCAAGACAAGGCAGCTATACTGGTGATACATATTCAATTAGAAGTAACTCATTTAACGTATTAGCAAGATCTGAAAATTTTGGAATTAAGCTTGATACAACTTTGGATGGTAGTAATTCTGTAGCAGTAATTTATCCACAATTACAGTCATCTCTTTATCAAACAGTTGAATTTTGGTTTAGATATGATGAATTAAGTAGCACCAAGCTTCAATACATATTGGATACAGTGGGACAAACAGGTTATATTTATTTTAACTCAGCAGATGGCGGGTTGTTTCAGAATGGCTTCCAAAATGTATATGTCAATGGTGTAGATATATCAAATGGTAGATATCTGACTCAAGGAGAAACATATCACTTTATTTGCGTATATCCATCTCAAGTTGCAAATACATTATATCTTGGCGGGGATCAAGGATTAAATTATTATTCATTATCAACATTTGGATTCCTATCTATATATCCTTATGGCTTTACTACCGTTCAAGCTGAAACAAGATATTTAAACTTTTTATCAGCAACAGTTGCACAGGTTGACTATCCATCCGATACATTTACATTTTTTGGTAATTCTATTGCATCAGCACAAATTGCCTCAAATAGCCTAGGAACACTTGCAGAATATGCAGGCTCAAGTACTGGATATAATGGCGGTAATCCAGTTTTGGCATACACTCATCCTACAAATAATGCTTAAACAAGTATATTTGGCATATACATGTACCGTTTTTAGTGGTTAC
>Ga0164296_1004354_pt1 | contig 12897 bp, 12 predicted proteins | sample GEODES057metaG_FD_113533 | JGI IMG/M metagenome (GOLD analysis project Ga0164296, IMG submission 113533) | Dystrophic lake water microbial communities from Trout Bog Lake, Wisconsin, USA - GEODES057 metaG | ecosystem: Environmental > Aquatic > Freshwater > Lake | place: USA: Trout Bog Lake...
TAATCTGGGCAAACAACGTTATTTTTGACATGGGAGAAAGTTTTTGTTTGTTGTGCAACCTCAAAGCTAATTGAGTTACAGACAAACTTTCTCCCTTTTTTATCGTTTAGGACGCTATTGATAACGAACAATAAAATAGAAAAAATGGAAGTAGTTACAATGCAATCGGAAGCTTATTTGGCAATTGTTGGCAAAATAGAAGCAATCAACACACGCCTTACTGCAAAAGAAAAAGAGCCAGCCGAAAAGTGGCTAGACAATTTAGAGTTGATGACTTTATTAAAAGTCTCAAAACGTACCGCTCAATCATACAGAGATACTGGCGTTATTTCCTTCTCACAGGTAGGCAACAAAATCTATTACAAGCTTTCAGACGTGGAAACACTTTTAAACAAGCATTACAACAAGGCATTTAAAAAATAAATGCTTTGTTTTTTAAAAGTCAATGCTTTAGGCATTTGCTATGCAAATTTTCATTCAATTTATTGACTTAAACACTCCCTCGTATGCTACGCAATACTTGTACCCTGGGTATTGCCCAGCCGGAAAGGATAGCAATCATAAAACCATCTATTATTGATGCTTATGGCAACTGGCTGAATACATTCGATTGGGATTATTATTGCACCTTCACTACACGGTATCAATTAAGTCTAAAATCTGCAAGGCGGTATATGCCTAAATTGCAATGCCTTCTTTCACATGGTCAAGAAATACCCCCAATTATCTTTTGGGTAGCAGAGCCATTCGATGCCAAATATGGCTGCCACTTACATGCCCTTGTCCTAATAGAAAACAAATCCTCAAAAACAAAAACAAGTATTAAAAACGCATGGCAAGTGGTCAGTAAAGGAAAAGGAGCAAAAGAATATAACAATACCACCATTAAAAAATATGATCCCACAAAAGGTGGGCATTTCTATGTGTCCAAATACCTACATAAAAACAGTTCTGATTATGATTTCTTGTTTTAAATCTGTTATAATATTAAATTCAGAATAACTCTACAATAAAATATATTTTATTTATTGCGTTTTATTTCCTTACTTTGCTTCAGTTTGAATATTACTACAAGTATAATTAGATGCAAGTAAAGTTAAAAGACATAGCAAATATTCAGTTTGGGCATTATGCACAACCTTCCAAAGATGGGACTATACCATATTTGCAGGCAAAGCATTTCGCTACAGATGGGCAATATTCCCACAATAATGACACCTTCTTGGAACAGGATGAAAAAGTGATTGCTAATCTACTTCAAGAGGGTGATGTGCTTTTTGCAGGCAAAGGCTTTCGCTTTTTTGCTACAGAATATAAAAAAGAGTTTGGCAAAGCTGTTGCTTCCTCCATCTTTTTTGTTATCAAACCCAGTGTAAAAAAAATTATACCTGCCTATTTAGCTTCAGTCTTAAATATGCCCAAAAACTTATTGCACTTTCAACAGTCTGGTGCAGGTAGTTCTATTCCTTCTATTCGCAAAAATGAATTGGCAGATTTTGTAATAAACTTAATCCCATTCGAGCAGCAGCAAAAGGTGGTTGCATTGCAGGAATTATACTTAAAAGATTTACTGCTTACTGAAAACTTAACTAAACAAAAATATATTTTATACCAAACGGCTATTGCAAAAATTATTAACTAACAATATTATGGCAGAAAATAAAATAACACAAAAGGAAATTAATAACATCGTTTGGAAAGCCTGCGATAGCCTTCGTCCTGTAATGGGTAGCGGTCAGTACAAAGACTATGTCCTTACCTTATTATTTGTAAAATATTTATCCGATGTATGGAAAGATAAATTAGAACAGTACCGCCAAAAATACCCAAGCAATGAAGAAATGGTAAAACGTCAATTACAAAGAGAACGTTTTATACTTCCGGAAGAAAGCAATTTCGATTTCATTTACGAACAAAGGAATGAAGCCAATATTGGAGAAATTATAGACATTGGTTTAACGGCTTTAGAAGATGCCAATAGAGCTAAATTAGCAATGGTATTTCATAGCATTTCTTTTAATTCAGAAACAGTTTTTGGGCAAACCAAACAGCGTAATGCTATTCTTAAAAACTTATTGGTAGATTTTTCTGGTCTCGATTTACAACCATCCCATTTAGAGGGGAATGATATTATTGGCAATAGTTACGAGTATTTAATATCCTTGTTTGCGGGCGAAGCTGGTAAAAAAGCAGGAGAGTTTTACACCCCAGGAGAAGTAAGTACACTATTGGCAAAACTGGTTGACCCACAACCTGGCAATCGTATTTGCGATCCCACTTGTGGTTCAGGTTCTTTGCTAATTAAAGTGGCAAATGAAATAACAGGCAAAAATTATTCATTATATGGGCAAGAAAACAATGGCAGCACTTGGGCTTTGTGTCGTATGAATATGTTTTTGCACGAACAAGATAGTGCTACAATTGAATGGGGCGATACAATTAATAACCCAAAGCTTTTGGAAAAAGACCAGTTAATGAAGTTTAATATAGTAGTAGCAAATCCTCCTTTCTCGTTAGATAAATGGGGAGCAGATACCGCTGTTGCAGACCAATTCAACCGTTTTCATAGAGGTGTACCACCAAAAAGCAAAGGAGATTATGCCTTCATAAGCCACATGATAGAAACAACCTACGAAGGTGTCGGAAAAGTAGGGGTAATCGTGCCTCACGGTGTTTTGTTTCGTAGCAGTAGCGAAGGGCAAATTCGTAAAAAGTTGATTGATGAAAACCTATTAGAAGCAGTAATAGGTCTTCCTGCAAACTTATTTTTTGGCACGGGTATTCCGGCAGCAATTCTCATATTCAACAGAGCCAAAGGCACTAATAAAGATGTATTATTTATTGATGCAAGTAGGGAGTATGATAGCGGTAAAAATCAAAATAATTTAAGGGAGAAAGATATTCAACACATTGTTACCACCTTCAAATCTTTTAAGGCAGCCACGCCATTGACAGCTGAAAAGGGCGTAATTGTCGAAGATAAATATGCTTACAGGGCAACCATAAACGATATTATCGAAAACGATTACAACCTCAATATACCTCGTTATGTAGATACCTTTGAAGAAGAAGCCGAAGTAGATATTAAAGCAACGCAAGCCACAATTGTTGAGTTGAAAATACAATTAACCGAAGTGGAAACACAAATGGAAAATTATCTAAAAGAACTAAACCTGTTATAGATGAAAATACAATATGCTTCAGACCTTCATTTAGAATTCCCTCAAAACAAGGCATTCATTAAAGCTAACCCATTAATACCTTGTGCAGAAGTGCTTTTGTTGGCTGGCGATATTGTCCTCTTTGCTGAAATGGATAAACACAAGGATTTCTTTAATTACATATCCGATAATTTCCAAACTACCTATTGGTTGCCTGGTAACCATGAGTTTTATCATTTTGATGCAGCTACAAAAAGCGGGGAACTATTTGAAAAAATACGAAGCAATGTTTTTTTGGTAAACAATACAGTTATAGAGCATCAAAATATCGACTTAATATTTTCTACACTATGGTCAAAAATTAGCCCAGCTAATCAGTGGCAAATAGAACGTGGTCTGAGCGATTTTCAGGTTATCAAATACAATGGCTATCGTTTTTCTACTGATAAGTACAATGAGTTACACAACAATAGTATTAACTTTATTACAACCGCACTCCAACAGCACAATACCAATAAAACAGTAGTAGTTACTCACCATGTACCCACTTTGCTCAACTATCCACCAATGTACAAAGGCAGCGATTTAAACGAAGCTTTTGCAATAGAGTTATTTGATACAATTGAACCTTCAACTATTGATTATTGGCTATATGGGCATCACCATTTTAATACACCCAATTTTACTATTGGTAATACCCAAATGCTCACCAATCAGTTAGGCTATGTTCAACGTAATGAAAACCAATTCTTTAGTCACAATAAAGTTATCGAACTATGATTTTCATTATAATAAACCTATTTTTGCACAATAAACCTATCAGATTTATTACACTTTATTAGCTTTATTATCAAGTAGTATATGAAACAGGCAATACATTATATAAATGAAACTTTAGGCGTGAATGCTAGTAGTCTACCTATACAGAAAGATGGATTAGGCAAACTACCTATGTTTATTAACGAGTCTTACAGATTATATAAAACTATTTTATTTAATAGAGAGTTGCTATTGGTAGAATTGAGGAATAACGATAATTTTAGTGTTCTGCAAATAGAAAAGCATTGCCAATTACTAAAAAATATTTTTGATAAAAAGATAGTGATAGTTTTCCCAAACCTAGCTGCATACAACCGTAAAAGGCTCATAGAAAAGGGGATTAATTTTATTGTGCCTAACAAACAACTCTTTTTACCAGAGTTACTTATTGATTTAAAGGAAAGTTATTCAAACCCAAGAGCAAAGCAAGAAAATGAAAAATTATTACCATCAGCTCAATTTATTGTAATCTATTATTTATTACACATGTATAAAGATTGGAATATTGAACAGCATTCTTTTAAAGAAATTGCAATAAAATTAAAATATACACCAATGGCAATTACTAATGCCATTGACAGTCTAAAGCATCATGAAGTTGTGGATGTTGAAGGTGAAAAAGAAAAATACATCAAATTCAGATTTGAAAGGCACGAACTATGGAACTTTTTAATACAAAATAACCTATTAGTAAATCCTGTATTAAAAACAGTATTTGTAGATGAATTGCCACAAAGCACTTATATGCTACATAGCAACACATCTGCAATGCCCGAATACACAAGCCTAAACCCAAGCAAGCAACAATTTTATGCAATAGAAAAAACTGTATTCTATGGCTTGCAAAAAAGCAACACCTTAGTAAATATTAATGAGTTCGAAGGTAATTATGCTTTGGAGGTGTGGAAGTACGATCCTTATACATTGATAGAAGAAATGGACAATGACGATTCTGTAGTTGACCCTTTATCCCTGTATTTAAGCCTCAAGGATAATATGGATGAAAGAATTGAAATGGCATTAGAACAAATAATAGATACATTTATATGGTAGTAGGATTAGATACTTTTAGCGAACATTTCAAAGACTTTCCAAACAGTTATTTAATAATTGGAGGCACAGCTTGCGACATAATTATTGAAGAAGCAGGTTTTGTACCAAGGGCTACCGACGATATAGATATTATACTTATTGTAGAAGCATTAACATCCGAATTTGTTGCCCATTTCTGGTCCTTCATAAAAGAAGGAGGCTACCAAGTGCAGCAAAAAGAAATGGACAAAAAAACTTGTTACCGTTTCAACAAACCACAGGCAGGAAATTTTCCAAAGCAAATAGAACTATTTTGCAAAGTGCCAGATATTATTGAGCCGTTTGCCGATGCTCACCTTACACCCATTCCCGTAGAAGAGGGTTTATCTAGTCTATCTGCCATCTTACTAAACGAGGAATATTACCAATACACTATTCAAAATGCCCAAATCAAAGATGGGGTGCATTTTGCAACGTCAAATAGCATTATATGCTTAAAAGCTTATGCCTATCTAAGCAACAAACAATTAAAAGAACAAGGAAGAAATATAAAAGATTGGAATATTAAAAAACATAAATACGATGTGTTTAGAATGGTATTCTTGTTGCCACAGGATAATATTTTTGATACACCCGCAACCATAAAAGCAGATTTACAAAAATTTGCCGACACAATAAAAACTGACTTGCCCGACCTAGCTATTTTTAAATCCAATGGTTTTGTTGCACCAGATATGCAAACTATATTCAACCAATTTGTAAAATCCTTCAATCTATCTATTAATGAACAATAGTACTACAACTACATACAAACAAACACCTATTGGCTTAATCCCTATTGATTGGGAAGTGAAGAAGTTAGGGGACTATGTAAAAATTACAAGTGGGGAGAGTCCTGTAATATTTAATTTATCTACAGAGAAAAGAAAATATCCTTACTTAAAAGTTGAAGATTTAAACAATTGCGATAAATACCAAATAAACAGCAGAGAATATTCTGATTATGAAAAATCAATTGTCGAAAAAGAAAGTATAATCTTTCCGAAAAGAGGGGCAGCGATTTTAAATAATAAGGTTAGAATTTCGAAAGTCCCAATTCAGATGGATAGTAATTTAATGGCATTAACTTCATTGAATAATAAGCTATTACCCGAATTCTTATATTACTTAATAATAAAAGTTCAACTTTTTAAAATAGCCGATACCTCCACAATTCCTCAAATTAACAATAAGCATATTTTACCTTTTCTATTTATGCTCCCTCCACTACCCGAACAACAAAAAATTGCCACTATACTATCTACTTGGGATGAGGCAATAGATAAGTTAAAAGAGATAATTGAAGAGTTGAAAGCGAGAAACAAAGGGCTTGCACAACAATTACTAACTGGCAAAATAAGAGTGAAGGGGTTTGAAGGTACGAAGTGGAAGATTTACAGCTTAGGTGACATTACAGATAATTTTTCAAGACAAATAAAGAATTAGTTAAAGCAAGAATATATTCAGTTACAACCACAAATGGATTTGTATTACAATCTGACCACTTTTCAAGAGAAGTTGCGGGTGATGATTTGAATAATTATAAAATCATCAAGAAAAACGAATTTGCATATAACCCAGCTAGAATAAATGTAGGTTCAATAGCATATTTTGAAAATGAAATTGGAGTTATTAGTTCCTTATACGTCTGCTTTAAATCAAAAAAAGAAGTAAAAGATAAATATCTACTTCACTGGCTAAGTATAAATAAAACACAACACGATATTGGCAGATATGGCGAAGGCGGGGTAAGGATATATCTATGGTATGAGTTATTTGCTACTATAAAAATTGAATTACCAACAATTGATGAGCAAGTAGCCATATTAGTAATTTTAGATAATGCAACAGTGGAACTCAATCAATACCAACAAAAGCTACAATCCCTGCAAAAGCAAAAAAAAGGGTTGATGCAGCAATTGCTAACAGGTAAGGTGCGGGTAAAAGTTGTCTGAATTAGGATTTAAGGATTGTAGGATGAAAGGATTTGGGGAGTTTTTAAAATCCTAAAAACTCTAATTCAGATGGGGGAATGTGTAGTGGTGTAGAATGTGAATGCTGGTTAAAACCAGCTAAATAAGGGGGGGGATGGGCAGGATAGCGTCCAATTTGAATATCCGAATGAGTAGTTTGAATATCCAAATGAACAGTTTGAATATCCAAATGAACAGTTTGAATATCCAAATGAATGGTTTGAATATCCAAATGAGTAATTTGAATATCCAAATGAATGGTTTGAATATCCAAATGAATGGTTTGAATATCCAAATGAGTAGTTTGAATATCCAAATTGGTGATTTGAATATTCTAGAAGGAAGAAAAAAATAGCAAAAGGGGTAAATTTAATTAAACAGTAATGACAATAGAACAATTACAACAGCTTAAAGAAAGTGAAGACAAGGTTGAGTTTAAAGCAGCCACACACAACTTTACTTACAATGGTGGTTCTCACACTAGCCAAGATGAACGTAGAAGATGTTATCTCGGCTATATTGTTGCATTTGCAAACGAAGGTGGCGGCACGTTGGTATTGGGTATGGCAGATGAAAGGCCCCATCAGGTTGTGGGTAGTGATTTTGGAGAAGGCAAGCTGGGTGCATTAGAAGATGATGTATTTGCCAAATTAGGTATAAGAATAAGGCACGAAGAGTTGTATCATAATAGCAGTTTAAGGGTATTAATAACACATATTCCTACACGTCCTATTGGCAAAACTTTAAAGTATGAGGGTGTACCATTAATGCGTGTTGGCGAAAGTTTACGTAATATGAGCGACGAAGAGGTTTTTGCAATTTTATCAGAACAAGAACCTGATTTTTCTGCAAAAATTTGCAACAGTATAACTATTGATGATTTGGATATTGAAGCAGTAGAGAAAATGAAAATATCCTATTCCAGAAAACAAAATAATAAACAGTTTTTACAACTCTCAACAGAACAAATATTATCCGATTTAAAATTGTTTGTAGATGGTAAATTAACTTATGCCTCTCTTATACTTTTAGGTAAAAAAGAAAAGCTGAATCAATTATTACCTCAAGCAAAAACTATTTGGGAATATCGCAATAATTTATCACAAATTCATCACGATACTAGAATTGTTATTGCAGACCCACTGTTTATTGGTATAGATAAAACTTGGAACTTAATTAATCAGCCAAGTATCAATCCCAAATATCCCATTCAGTCCGATGCTTACATTTTTGACATTTATGCTTTTAACGAAATAGTAATTCGTGAAGCAGCTTTAAATGCAATAGCACATAGAGATTATACTATTACCAGTGAAGTAGTAATAAAACAATATCCTACACAAATTATTATTAATAATCCTGGGGGATTTCCTAAAGGTGTAACTATTGAAAACCTGTTAACTGTAAGTAGTACACCACGAAGCAGGCTGATGACAGACATTTTAGAGAAAACAGGACTGGTAGAACGTAGTGGGCAGGGTGTAGATAAAATATTTTCAATTACGCTAGCTGAAGGCAAAACAGAGCCGGATTATACAAGTTCTAATTTATTTCAAGTTACGCTAAAATTAAACGCAGAAATAACAGACAAAGCCTTTCATTTTTTCTTAAATAAATACCAGTTTAGTGATAAAGAACCCAAACTAGGTGTCGAGCAAATCATTACGCTGTACAAAATAAAAAATAGCTTATTCCAACAACTAAACTTGCCTATCGTTGAGCAGTTAGAAAAATCAGGATTAATACAAAAAATGTCTGGTCACACTAATCGTTATACATTATCTAATGAATACCATTTATTGGTAAAAGAAGATCTAAAAATTAGTAAAAGATATTTAGTTAAAGAAGTTGAGTTAATCAGTTTATCGCTTCAAGGTAATTCACTTAAAATTGGTGATTTAGAAGAAAGGCTAATTAATTCATTATCCCGTAGTCAAATTAAATATCTTTTAACAAAGCTAATGGAAGATGGAATTGTAAAAACAGAAGGCCAAATAAAAGCAACCCGCTATTCATTAGTGGAACCTTTTGCAGATTTAAGAGGAGATTTATTAGTAAATGAGATAGTAAACGCATTACGTTCAAAATATGAATAGTATTTTCTGTAACCACATACCAATTCACCGTATTTCTATACAAGGTAATTATTCACTGGTACCACCGTTTCTCTGTATTTTATTTCTAAGCTTCGTATTTGGCATTTTTAATTTATAAATTCATTGGTAATGAGCATTTTATACATCTTTAGCCGAGCGTTCCAATTCTCTGTATTCAGGATTTTTTTCTCTGTATTAGGTTGCGCATTGAGTATTTCAATTCTCTGTATTAGTATTTCTTTTCGCTGTAAAATTAATTAGTAATGAGTACACCATCATACATAGAAGACCACATTTCTCAAATACCTGCATTGCAAATGCTTATCAAAATGGGCTATACCTACCTTACCCCAGAAGAAGCATTAGAGTTAAGAGGTAGCAGGACAAGCAATGTGTTATTAGAGCCTATTCTAAAACAACAATTAGAAAAATTAAATAGTATAAACTACAAAGGCAAAGAATTTCTTTTTTCCGAAAGCAATATCACTACAGCAATTGTTGCTTTACGGGAACTCCCAATACAAGGCGGTTTTATAAAAGCCAATCAAGCATTTTATGATTTAATAACACTTGGTAAAAGTTTAGAACAAACTGTTTTAAACGATAAAAAAAGTTTCTCATTTAACTATATAGATTGGAAAGAAATTGAAAATAATAGTTTTCACATAACTGAAGAATATAGCGTGCTCCGCAGCGATAGGAACGACCATTACAGACCAGATATTGTAATCTTTATCAATGGCATTCCAATGGTAGTTATTGAGTGTAAAAGCAATGTGGCAAAAGGAAATGACATACCAGTACAATTGGGTATTTCACAACATTTACGAAACCAAAATATTATTGATGGCATTTGCAATCTATATAGTTACAGCAACATTCTTTTATCACTAGCAGTCAATGAAGCCAAATATGCTACAACTGGCACAGCCAAAGAGTTTTGGAGTGTATGGAAAGAAGTCTTTAGAACAAAAGAAGAAGGCACTCAATATGCTGATGCTATCAAAGAAATAAAAAATAGAGAGCTACCAAATACAGAAAGAACGGCCATTTTTAACCAGCGTTTTAAAAATGTATTGCACTACTTTAACCAGCTTGAAAAGGAAGAAATAATTGTTACCGAACAAGACAAACTATTATTCAGTCTTTGCCAAAAAGAAAGGCTGTTAGAAATAATGTTTAATTATATTGTGTATGATGATGGAATTAAAAAAATTACTCGTTACCAACAATATTTTGCTATTAAGGAGACCCTAAAAAGGATAAGTAAGGCAGATGCGAATGGAAAAAGAACTGGTGGCGTAATATGGCATACACAAGGTAGTGGCAAATCATTAACAATGGTATTGTTGGCGCAGTTAATTGCTTCAAATAACGAAATTAAGAACCCCAAAATTATTTTAGTCACAGATAGAATAGATTTAAACACGCAAATAACTGAAACCTTTCAAAAATGCCACGTTCCTGTACAAGAAGCACAAACAGGCAGAGACCTAGTAGAACTAATAAATAGTCCCACAGATGCAGTTATTACAACATTGATACATAAGTTTGAAGCTGCAATAAATCAGGCAAAAGATGGTTTTACATCGCCAAATATTTTTGTCTTAATCGATGAAGGGCATCGTAGTCAGTATGGAACATTCAATGTAAAAATGCAAAAGGTATTTCCCAATGCTTGTTTTGTAGCCTTTACTGGCACACCATTAATGAAAAAAGAAAAAAGCACAGCCAATAAATTTGGGGGCATGATTGATGTGTATTCTATTACCGATGCTGTAGAAGATAAAGCTGTAGTGCCTTTATTATATGAAGGAAGGCATAATATTATTGAAGTAAACGAAAAGCCCTTAGACACCTTTTTTGACAAAGTCGCCGAACCCCTTACGCCTTATGGCAAAGCAGCATTAAAAAGAAAGTACAGTACACCAGATCAACTTAACAAAGCCGACCAAATTATTTATGCAAGGGCTTGGGATATTAGCGACCATTTTGTGGACAACATACAAGGCACAGGCTTTAAAGGGCAACTGGTAGCACCAAATAAAACCACCGCAATCAAGTACAGAGAGTACATAAAAGAGATTGGCAAAGTAAGTTGCGAAGCATTAATATCGGCACCTGATACAAGAGAAAATTACGAAGATGCCTTTGAAGAAACAGAAGATGTAGTATTAAAGTTTTGGAAAGCGATGATGGGCAAGTATGGTAAGCAAGAAACTTATGAAAAGTCCATCATTAGCGCATTTAAAAAGCAAGAGCAACCCGAAATAATTATTGTAGTCGATAAGCTACTTACAGGTTTTGATGCACCTAATAATCAGGTTTTATACATCACTCGTAGCTTACGGGAACACACTTTATTACAAGCTATTGCAAGAGTAAATAGAGTAGCTCCCGGCAAAGAATATGGCTTTATTATAGATTATTTTGGCAACTTAGAAAATTTAGACAATGCTTTAAATACTTATAGTGGCTTAGAAGATTTTGAACTAGAGGAATTGGCTGGAGCTATTATAAATATTAATAAAGAGATAGAAAAGCTACCACAGGCACATAGTGAATTATGGGATATTTTCAAAACCATAAAAAACAAATATGATGCAGAGGCGTACTCCGAATTATTAAGTGATGAAAGTGTAAGGCATCCTTTTTACGAAAAATTATCAGCTTTTATACGGTTGTTTAAATTGGCAATGGGTTCAATAGAATTTAACGATGTAAGCAATGAAAAAACAATTGATAAGTATAAAAAAGATAGTAAATTTTTCTTGCAATTAAGGGTAGATGTAAAACGTAGATACAATGATGATATTGATTACAAAGAATTTGAACCACAGGTACAAAAACTAATAGACAAGCATATTACAACAGTTGGCGAAACTTTAAAAATTACAGAACAGGTAAATATCTTTGATAAAGAAAAGCGAGAAGCAGAAGTAGAGAAAATAACAGGTAAGGCTGCCAAAGCTGACCATATTGCGACAAGGACTATAAAGGCAATAAATATAAAGATGAATGAAGATCCCATCTTTTATAAAAAGCTATCGCAAGTAATTAAAGAAGCTATAGCGGATTATCATCAACGAAGAATCAATGAAGCAGATTATTTGAAGAAAGCTAAAGAATATGAAAATCAATTTCATACTGGCAAACAAAACAATGTACCTAACAGCATACAACACAAAGCCAATGCTATTGCTTACTACAACCTTCTTAATGCTATTTTAGACAACAGTTTTAATAACCTCTCAGAGCCTAAAGAAATACAAGCAGCAATGGCAATTCAATTCGAAGAATGTATAAAAAGTATAGTGTACGAAAACAACACTTTAATTATTGATTGGCAAACAAATATTGAAATTGAAAAAATGCTAAAAAACAGTTTAGACGATTTGCTTTATGAGAAACAACAACAATACGACACACAATTTTCTTTTGATAAAATAGATGAGCTCATTGAAGGGATAATTAAAATAGCAAAACTAAAGTACATCTAATGCAAAATACTTCACACCAAGTAAACTATGGCAGCAAGTCTATTATCTACAATTTGTCTTTTGCTACTCGTAAGTCTTTAGGAATAAAAGTCACACCCAATGGAGATGTAAATGTATTCGCACCAGTAAACACTACACTAATAGACATCAATAAGAAAGTAAAATCTAAAGCTAGTTGGATTTTAAAACAGCAATTATTCTTTAATGGGTACAAGCCACTTACACCTACAAGGAAATTTATAAGTGGAGAAACTCATTTGTATTTAGGACGGCAATA